>Ga0308309_10000893_pt1 | contig 17887 bp, 16 predicted proteins | sample HubBroMetageWFT5_FD_192491 | JGI IMG/M metagenome (GOLD analysis project Ga0308309, IMG submission 192491) | Warmed and freeze-thawed soil microbial communities from the Hubbard Brook experimental Forest, New Hampshire - Hubbard Brook CCASE Soil... | ecosystem: Environmental > Terrestrial >...
TCTTCATCGAAGCGCGCGAAAGAGTAGAAGCGGGCGTCACAATTGAGGCAGCGGAAAGGGCGAACGCCGATGACTGCAAGAAGGTAACGTTCAACTGTACCACGCCGATGCGAACGAGACGTCTCGATGCTTCTGCATTGCGGGCAATTTGGTTTCGTGCTCATGTCAATTCCCTGTCGGCTGACGACTGCAGGAGTGGCCGAACCGAGAATGCTCGCGAAATCCCAGCCCGGAGTCCCCGCAGAGCATTCTCGGTTCGGCTGAGGATAATCGCAGCGAATGGAAATTCGAGCAATACCGGGAAATATGTATCCCGATACGTACGCTGTCGCACACAGGGCACGCGCTTGCGTCCGGATTGCGCGTCTCAGCACCGCTGCAGCCGCGCACCCTCGACTGTGGCGAGAGTATGCCACCCGCAAAAATCAATGCAGACGTCACTGTGGTGTGGAAGGCTTGGCAACCCTTCGCCACCCGTGGGGCGGTCCGCCCGTCAATTACGTCGCGACAGGTTCCGTCTCGTCGTTGTCGTTGGTCTCATCGTTTGTGGAGCTCGCTTCAATCGTTTTGATTTCCCCCTGTCGCACTTCGAGCAGCTCGCTCTTCAGTTCCTCAATTACTTCCACCCTCAAACGATTTATCTTCCCCCGCAATAGAATCACATACCCTCCTCGGTATTTCTACGAATATTCAGCGACCAACGAATGTGTTAGCGTGAGTCGGGGCGCTTTTCGGCGCTGCGGAGGACGCGACATGGAGACTGGGGCGCGGGCGAGCACTTGGCCATGGTGTCGCCGTACGCACGGTCGCAGCAACCAAGGTGCCGGGCACACGAATGACGGCGCACAGCGTGAGCCTGGGCGCGCAATGTGCGAGCGCACGCTGCGCAATTCCAATCGGTCGAAAATTGAATTCTTGCGCGCACACTTTGCGCAGGTTTCGCGCACGACGAATCGCCGATCACACCGCACCACCGACGCATTTCTAATCGCACCTTTTCGGCCGGTTTGGGCGACGCAGCGCGCGACGCTTCTCGGCTTACTCATCACTTTCCACTTGTCACTCATCACGCGTGCCAAATCACGCGCCTAAGCGTGGCGAACCCAGGTCGTTTGCGGCGCCGGCGGATGCAGCAACGTCTGCATCACCACGCAATACTGCTCGGTCTTCTCGCGCAACGCGGCGATCTGCTCCGCGCTGGCGTTGGGCGCGGTGAGGTCAAAATTCACGCGGATGTTTTCGAAACCTACTGGAACTTCTTTCGAAATGCCGAGCGTGCCACGCAGATCAAGATCTCCCTCGACCGCGACCTCAATACGTTCGGTGGGAATGCTCATAGCGGCGGCGACCATCTGGCAGGTAATTTGCGCGCAGGCGGCGAGCGCGCCGAGCAGCAGGTCGCCGGAACAGGCGCCGGCGCCCGCGCCTCCGACGCCTTTGTGGGCTTCGGCTTGGTGGATGGCGCGGCCGATGTCCACCGAGCAGGAAATCGGTGCGCCGGCCTGCGCGCCTTTGGCGCGAATGGTGATACGGGAAGAGGTGGGGTCGGCGCGGTATTGCTCTTTCAGCGGCTTTTGCAGCGTGCGAAGATCCATGGTTGCCTCATTTCTCGCGCGTTTTCGCGCGCATCGTCGTGCGAATCCGGCGGCAGCTTCGGCCCGGGTTTCGGCCCGGGCTTCTTGTGGCTGCTCCAAGTGCATGCTAGCATGCCAACGCTTCAAAGGAATGCTCATGCCCAAATTCGTAATCGAACGCGATGTTCCGGGAGCCGGCGACCTCACCGAGGCGCAATTGTGCGAAATGTCGAAAAAATCGGTGGCGGTCTTGAAGGAAATGGGGCCGAAGATCCAGTGGCTGCACAGCTACGTCACCGGCAACAAAGTGTACTGCGTGTACCTGGCGCCGGACGAAGCGACGGTGCAAGAGCACGCGCGGCGCACCGGGATTCCCTGCAATCGCGTCTCGGCTGTGCGGCATCTGATCGACCCCACTGCCGCAGAGTGAAATCCAGCGCGATCGTCCGGCGGCGCGCAAATTTATTCGCCATCAGGAGCAGCCGTCGGCTCAGGCCCTGCTCAGCCGTTAGCCCGGCTGCGACGCTGCGTCGGGCACGAGGACTTCTTCAATCGTGCGATCGAGCGGCATATTCCATCCTTCCAGCCACGCCGTCGCGCTCGCGGTGTTCGCCAGGGCCAGCCGGGCTGGTTCCAGGATTGCCTCCAGTTTCTCTTGCTCGGCGGGGGCCAGCGGAGCGCCAATACTTTTACGCAGCGCAGCCGCGACGCCGGCCAGGCGCAGCGAACGTTCGGGCTGCTGTTGCACAGCCGCCGAGCACGCACAACACTCCAGCAGGCGCGCGATGCCGCGCTTGTGATCGAGTTCCTGAAAAATTTTCAGGCTTTCGCGATACAGAGGGAGCGCGGCGGAACAATGTTTTTGTTCGCGAGCCAAATTTCCCAGATCGGCGAGCGTGCCGGCAATTCCCCAGCGATCACCCAGCTCGCGAAAAATTGTGAGCCCCTGTTCATACAACGCTTGCGCCGCCGCGGAATCGCCCTGCTCGCGTGCCACATCTCCCTGATTGTTGAGCGACCATGCGACGCCGGTGCGATCGCCGAGTCCTTCAAAGATGGCGCCACATTCCCCGCACAGGGAGCGCGCGAGTTCGTATTCGCGCTGCAGCTTCAGGACGCTCGCGAGATTGCTGAGCGCGCGCGCGATGGCTTTTAGTTCGCCCAGTTGTCTCCACAGCCCGAGGCTTTCCTGGAACAGCGAAAGCGCCAGCGCGACGTCACCCCGGTCGCGAGCAAGAACGGCGCGCGCGTTCAGCGACACGGCGACGCCCTGCTCGTCGCCCAACCGACGTCCGATCACCAGACTTTCCATCAGGAGCGCGTCCGCAGCGGCGATCTCTCCCTGCTCGCTGGCGAGCACGCCCGCGGCAAACAAAGCCCGCGCGCGCGCCTTCGTGGGAGCCGCTGCCGCCGGCATGCGCAACAGCTTGCCCAATCGGTCGCGACCTTCCGCGAGATACTCGCGCGACTCCCAGAAGCGAAACAGCGCGGCGCCCAGACGCAAACCCCAGTCCGCGTCTCCGGATTCGGTCAACCACTCGAGGCCAGCGCGAAAATTGTCGTGTTCGAGCGCAATGCGCTCGCGCACTTCCGCGCCTTCCGCGCCGCTTTCGGCCGTCGCCGTTTCTTCCGCGAGCACCAGGCAGTAAGCGGCGTGGGCGCGCTTGGTCGCGGCTTCCTCGCCGCTGGCCTCCAATTTTTCGCGGGCGTACTCGCGGATGGTTTCCAGCATGGTGAAGCGCGATTCCCCGTTGGGTTGCTCGAGCTGCTGCAGCAGGCTCTTATCGACCATGGACGCCATGCCGTCGAGCAGATCCAGTTGCAGATCGCCCTTGGTATCGCAAACGGCTTCGACGCCTTCCAGTGTGCAGCCGCCGACGAAGACGGATAACCTCCGAAAAAGCTTCTGCTCGGCGGGACTGAGGAGATCGTGGCTCCAATCGAAGGCCGCGCGAAGAGTTTGCTGGCGCTGCGGCAGGTCGCGCGCGCCGCCTGTTAGCAACTGCAAGCGGCTGGCGAGGCGCGTGCACATCGCGGAAGGCGAAAGAACTTTCACCCGCGCGGCGGCGAGTTCGATCGCAAGAGGCAGGCCATCCAAGCGCGCGCATATTTCGATGACTGCGAATGCGTTCTGCTGATTCAATTCAAAATCGGGTCTGGCGGCTACGGCGCGTTGCACGAACAGTGCGACCGCCGCGAACTGCGAAAGCGCGTCGAGAGACGACTTGGACTGCGCATCCGGGACGGCCAGCGCCGGCACTGGAAATTCATGTTCACCGTACACGTGAAGAGCGGCGCGACTGGTGACCAGAATTTTGAGATTGGGCGCGATGGCCAGCAGATCCGCCACGATGGGCGCGGCCTGTATCAGGTGCTCGAAATTATCGAGCAGGAACAGCGCCGGCGCGTGCGAGGAATCGTGGAAATGTTTTTTGAGCAATTCGAGTGGCGACGGACCTCCCGCCTCGCGAATGCCCAGAGTCTGCACGATCACGGAAGCGATCAGCGCGGGATCACGCAACGGAGAGAGCGAGACAAAATGAATACCACCGGAGAAATTTTCCGGCAGGCCGGTGGCGATTTCCACGCCGAGGCGCGTCTTGCCGATTCCGCCCGGACCGGTGATTGTCAGCAGGCGCACATCCTTCGAGAGCAGGAGCTCCTTCGCGGCCGCGATTTCTTTTTCGCGCCCTACGAAAGCGGTGCGCTGTACGGGAATATTGGTGCCGCGAGGCTCGGCTTGCCGCGCGGGTTTCTCCGAGAAGCGTTCGCGTATCGCGGCAAGGTCGCGCGCCAGATCTCGAGTCGAGACGTAGCGCTTGTCGGGATCCTTCGCCAGACAGCGTTCAATGGCCCAGCAGAGCGGCGCCGGGACGTCGGGATTTTGCACGGCGATCGGCTCGGTGGGTTCGCGCATGATCGCCACCAGAATTTCCGCGGCCGTGCCTCGCGGGAACGCGCGCTTTCCCGTGACCATTTCGTAGAGCACCAGGCCGAAGGAGAATTGGTCCGAGCGAAAATCCAGCGGAGCACCGCTGGCTTGCTCCGGCGACATGTATTGCACGGTTCCGATTACGATGCCCGGTTGCGTCTGCCACGAGGAGAGCGTGCGCGTTTCGTGTTGCTCTCCCACGGGAGACGCAACCTTCGCCAGGCCGAAGTCGAGGATTTTGACGAATCCATCGCACGAGACCATCAGGTTCTCAGGCTTCATATCGCGGTGCGTGATGCCCGCTTCGTGCGCTTTGGCCAGTCCTTCGGCAATCTGCGCCGCGATTTCGATTGCCTTTCGTATGGGGAGCGAGCCGGCAACGAGCAGCTGGCGCAGCGTCTGGCCCTCGATCAGTTCCATCGCGATGTAGTGAGCGGAACCGTCTTTCGCGAGTTCGTAGATGGTGACGATATTGGGGTGATTGAGCGCGGAGACGGAGCGCGCTTCGCGTTCGAAGCGGTGCAAACGATCGCTGTCCGCCGATAATTCGGCCGGCAGAATCTTGATCGCCACGCTGCGATCCAAGCGTGGGTCACGCGCGCGATAAACCTCACCCATGCCGCCTGAGCCGAGCAGCGTTCCGATTTCGTATGGTCCTAGACGTGAGCCTGGAACAAGGGGCATAGATTAACTGGGATTATACCCCGACCGATGTCCCGCGCGGCGCACGAGGTGAATCACAGGTGCGATTTGGGGGGTCGCACAGCGCGAATCAGCACCGGAACGACCGCACGACCGTGCAAGTCACTTGGAGCTGAGGACGAAGGTGTTGCCGTCAACGTCTTTGAACGCGGCGGCGGTGCCCCAGTCTTCACGTTTCGGTTCCATGATGAATTGCACGCCTTTACTCTTCAGCTCGCGCGCGGTGGCTTCGACGTCGTCCGCCCAGAACGTGATGTTCATCTGACAGCCGGGCTGAAGGCTTTCGCCGAATTTGAACAGGACGACCCGCGTGTCCGCGCCGGGGATGCCGAGCTCGATCCAACGCTGCTCGTCGCTGAATGGTTGGTCCGTGAGCAGACGAAACCCGAGCTTTTCCGTATAGAACGCGAGAGCGCGATCCTGATTGCTGACCGGGATGCTAGCGAATTTGACGCCTTTGATCATATGGCCTCCGCGGTTCGGTCCGGGAGATGCGGGCAGCGAGCCGCCTGGATATTTGGCGGCAGAGCCGCCTTCCGGTTCGTGATTTTGCGCAACGCGCTTCCCGATTGCAATGGCCTATAACTTTAATTAGTATAGTGATTATGCTCCATGTGCCGATCGACGACTACGTTCTGGATGTGTTGCTTCCGGACCTTACCGGCCACGACCATTCGCCCGCGGCGTTCCTCACTTATGTTGTTTTGTGGACTCGACTCTACAGATCCGAGGAGCGGAGCGTGGCCGTGAGCCTGCAGCAACTCGCGGAGCTTACGGGCTTGTCCAAGTCGGCGGTGCAGACTGCGATTCGGCTGCTGAAACGCCGCAGCCTGATCAAAATTACCAAGGGGTTTGCGACGGCTGTGCCGGAGTATGAGTTGATTCGGCACTGGGTGCGCAGGCGTGCGAAGAGACCGGCGGCCAGCTAGCGCGTGCAGCGTCTGTGCCACAGCATAAATCACCAATCACTACTCACCAATCACGAATCACTGTTCGTCGGGGGCTTTCAGTTCGGGATGACTTTGGCTTCGGGCGGGAGAGTTACGACCGTAGCGTTCCAGCGCGAGAGGGTGTAGGTGTAATGCAGATCGTGCTCGACAGTTGTGACGAGGCGCGGAAGGTGATCGGTGTCCGAGACGCACGCCGAATAGTGCGGCACGGCTCCTTTCGCCGGCGCCACATCCCACCAGATGCAGGAGACACCATCGTAGTTGTCGGTCTTGCCGCGGCGAATCTCGCCCGTGGTGTGAACTTGGTCCAGATCGCCGTAAAACACCCCGTCCCAAATCATGAAGGGGCCTCGGCCGCATTCCGGAAACGGATTGAGACTGGCGGGGTGGCTGACCCAGACGGCTACATTTTCGGTTTTGTTGTAATAGGTTCCGTCGAGCCAGATTTCGCGCACGGAGATGTTGTGCATTTCGCGCAGAATGCCGACGCGTTCCATGCGGCCAGGGCAATCCACTTTCGAAAGCTCAATAATCGCCGGCTGGCCTGTGGGATATTTCACCAAAACGTCGCTCTGCCAGCTGGTGGCCTCCTGTATAGCTTCCTGTGAACGCTTCAATTCCAGATAACCGGGATCGGGAGGGTGCGAGCAGGCGCCGAGGCACGCGGCGACGATCATCATCGGCAGAAAAAAGCGAGCACGAGAGATTCGCATGTGCGTGCCTCCGAGAGTTGCGTGTGAATTGCGCTGAATTGGAAGCCCCCCGGCATCGTAAACTGAGAATGCGGGCGGCGTGCGGCTGGTTGGCACCATGTCTCCGACCAGTAACCGGCAGCAACCGCGAAGGGCCGGCGCGTCAAGATTCACCGGCCGCGGGTCACGCCTCACTCATCGCCAATCATTACTCACGAATCACAGTTGCCGCGCGACTCGGTGGTATATTTAAAGAGCATCCGAGGGAGTAACATGAGCGACCGAAAACCACCTTTTGCCAGCGTGGAAGAAGCGCTGGAAGAGATACGCGCCGGACGCATGATCGTCCTGGTGGACGACGAAGATCGCGAGAATGAAGGCGATCTGGCCATGGCCGCCGAAAAAGTAACGCCCGAAGCTATCAACTTCATGGCGAAATTCGGCCGCGGGCTGATCTGCCTGGCGATGACTGAACAACGTTGCGACGCGTTGGCGCTGGCGCCGATCACGCCGCGCAACACTTCGATGTTCGGCACACCTTTTTGCGAACCGATTGATGCACGTCGCGGCACCACTACGGGAACCAGCGCGGCCGACCGCGCGACCACCATTCTGGCGGCGACCAGCCCGAACACTCATCCCGAAGACCTCGCGCGGCCGGGGCACGTTTACACTCTGCGCGCGCGGAATGGCGGTGTGCTGGTGCGCGCGGGGCAAACGGAAGCTTCGGTGGACCTGGCGCGCCTTGCGGGCCTGGACCATTCCGGCGTGATTTGCGAAATCATGAATGAAGACGGAACCATGGCGCGGATTCCGCAACTGGTGGAATTTTGCCGGCTGCATTCGATGAAATTGTTGACCGTCGCGGACCTGATCCGTTATCGCATGCAGCACGAACGGCATGTGCGGCGCATCGCCGAATCCGTGCTGCCCACACGCCATGGAAATTTCCGCATGATCGCGTATTCGAACGACGCGGACCACGAACTGCACGTAGCGTTGGTGCGCGGGGAGTTGGCCGACCTCACGAAATTCGGTCCTCCGCTGGTGCGCGTGCATTCGCACTGCCTCACCGGCGACGTCTTCGGCTCGACGGCCTGCGACTGTCACGCGATCATCGAGCGCTCACTGGCGGCGATTGCGAAGGAAGACCGCGGCGTGTTTGTTTATTTGCATCACACCGGGCGCGGATTCCAGATTGACGCGCCGCGCGAAGCGGAGAACGGCGAGTTGCCGCGGATTCGTTTCCACGCGCGAGAGGAAGTCGAGCAGGATTTGGGACGCCAGCGGCTGGTGCAGCACGAAAGCGGAATCGGCGCGCAGATATTGATCGATTTGGGATTGCGGCGGATTCGCGTGTTGACGAATCATCCGCGCAAGGTGGTCGCACTCGAAGGCTACGGGTTGGAGATTGCCGACCAGGTGCCGCTGGCGATTGACGCGTCGAAGTCGAGCCACCAGAATTTGTAGCGGGCATTACGGGTCTTCATCGGCAGTTCACCGTCAGCGGTTCGTCGTCACTTGGCGTAAATGAGAACTACGAACGTGCCAGGGACCGCCATCATGCGCGGCTTTGGATTTTCGTTCGCGGACGGCGGCGCGGGCGCGAAATCGGCGGTCACGAGGTAGACCTCGTGCGATTTCGGGTCGAGAGCCATGGTGCGCGCTCCTCTTTGCGTCGCCACATTTTCCAGCACTGAAAACTTGTCGGGCGCGTCTTCGTGCACCACGGTGAGGGTCGCGCTCATTCCGTTTGACGCAAAGGCGAAGCCCGTGCCGGGATCGAACGCGTTGGCGTCCACACCATCGCCGATTGCCGGCGTCGCAACCACTTTTCCGGAATCGGCGTCCACCACGGCTATCATTTCATTGTGGCAACCGGCAAATAGCCGGCGATGCGCAACATCCATCGCCAGTCCCGAAGGCTCCTGGCAGGGCGCGAGCGGCCACTGCGCTGTGACTTTCAGATTCTGTGTGTCGATCTGCAGTTCTTCATTCTTGTCCTCAATGTTCACGTAGACGTGCCCGCCGCCATCCGCCACGGCAAATTCCGGCTTGCCCGTTACCGGGATCGTTCCCAGCACGTTGCCGGTCGCGGCGTCGATCGCGGTCGCGTCGTTGCTGTGGCCATTCATCGCGAAGACGCGCTTCGAGGCGGGATCGTAGACGATCGCGTCCGGATTCATTCCCGTTTTCGCGCTGCCGATTACTTGCAGTGTCTGCAGGTCGAAAATCGTGACGGTGCCGGCGCGGCCGTTGGAGGTGAAGCCGCGATCGAGTTCCGGCGCGAAGGCGATGCCGTGTACGCCGTCGGTATTCGCGATCTCGCCGGCGACTGTGCCGGTATCCACGTTGACGACGACCACTTTTGTGCCGCGGGAGATGAACAGGCGGCGCGTTGGCGAATCGAACGCGACGTAGTCCCACCCGCCTTCGCCGCCTAGTGGGATTTTCTTCAGCAGATGATAGCCGGAAGGGCCGGGCGCGGACATGTAGGCGGATGCGTTGCGCGTTGCGGACTTCGTTGCGGTGGTCGCAGCGAGCGTTGCGAGGATGAGTGCTGGCAGCGCGATGGCTGACAAATCAACTTTCGTCGTTAGCATGGGTGTCTCCGAGGGTTGATTTTCTTTTGCCGGTGGGGCGGAAGGCAAGGAAAAAAGATTTGACGCAGAGTTCACCGCGGAAAAGCGGAGAACACGGAGAAAGACGACGCTGTTGCTGAGACGCGGAGGGCGCAGCGAAAACTGGTCTGCCTGGCCGCTATGGCGATTTGTGGGGCGGCGGTGGCGGCGCGACCTTCAAGTCCGGCCGCATCTGGTCGAGCTTGCGCTGGCCGATTCCTTTGATCGCGAGCAAATCTTCGAGGCGCCGGAATGGCCCGCTTTTGTGCCGGAAGTCCACGATGGCTTGAGCGGTTTTGGAGCCGCTGCCGGGAACTTGCGGCAGTTTCTTGACATTCGCAACGTTCAGGCGCAGCGGATGCGCCGGCGGCGTCTTTTTCTGCGCAGCCATCGCGAATGCACAGATGAAAAAAACGAGCGCGATAATCGCGGCGCGTTTCACGGCTCTCGCCGCAGCTGCGCAATCACGTCATCGTCGCTGGATCGCATGTCGCACCTGCCCTGCTAAGACCAGCCGTGCCTAAATTTGCCGATTCCCTTGTGCGTCGTACTCGGTGACTTCGCCGAAAAGCGCGGCTTGGTCCGCGATTTGCGCGCGGTCGCCGACCAGGACGATTTGCGCGTTGGCGGAATCGAAGTGGCGGCGGGCGGCGAGCAGAATGTCGTCGGCCGTGAGAGCGTGAACTTTCTGGCGATAGGTTTCGAGATGATCCTCGGGCAAGTGATCGAGATAAATCGTGGAAAGCTGGCCGAGCAGGCCATCCTGCGTGGCGACGCCGAGCGAAAACACGCCGGTGAGGTAGCTGCGCGCGCTCTCGAGTTCTTCGGGAGTGACGGGCAGCGAGCGCATGCGGTCCATCTCGTAGAAGATTTCGGTGAGAGTGGCGGCCGCAACTTCGTTGCGCACCGCGGCATGTACGCTGAAATATCCGTGCTGCCGAAGCGATTGTAGGCCGCTGCGCGGGCTGTAGGTGTAGCCCTTCTGTTCGCGGATATTAATGACCAGCCGCGAATGAAACGCGCCGCCGTAAATCGAATTCGCGAGCACCAGCCGGAACCAATCCGGATCGCGGCGCGTGATCGCCATATTGCCCAATAGCACTTGCGTCTGCACGCTGCCCGGCAGATGCACCAGGTGAACCTTGCGGCCGACATTGTGCGGCGGCGCCGGCGAAATGATCGGCCGGGGCTGCGGAGCGGTCCAGCTACCGAACACTTTTTCAATCTGCGCGAACATGGCATCGGCGGAAAAATCGCCGACGACGATCAGCAGCGCGTTGGCCGGAGAATAATTATGGTGATAGAACTCCTCGAGTTGCGGATGCTCGATGGCTGCCACCTGTTCTTCAGTAGGCGAGACGATCGCGTAAGGATGCTCGCCGAAAAGCACGCGGCGGAAGCGTTCGCTCGCGAGAAATCCGGGCGTGGTGCGCTCGATGCGCAGGCCTTCGATCTTGCGGCCGCGCTCGCGCTCGAATTCTTCGGTCGGAAACGAAGCGTTGCGCGCGAGATCGCCGAGCAGATCGAAGAGTCCTTCGGAAAATTCGGCGAGGCCGGAAATGGAAATCGCGCTGGAATCCGCGCCGGCGTGCGAGCCCAGATCGGCGCCCATGCGGCGCAGGTCTTCTTCAATCCGGCGACTGCTGCGCGAGGCGGTGCCGGTGCGCACAACGGTGGCCGTCAATTCGGCGAGTCCTGGCGCGCGGTGAGCGACAATGGCATTGCCGCTGCGAAAGAAAAGCTGCGCGGAAATTTTCGGAAACGTGCGCAGTTCCGCGAGTACGACTTGCATGCCGTTGGGCAGCGTGCGCACCGCGCGTGTGGGCCAAGCGACGGGGCGTTCGGGGCCGAGTGCGGGAACGGCCTTGGCAGAAGCTTGAGCCGCAGCGATCGAATCCGTCGTAGCAGTCATCGGTTTCGTAGTTGTTCCGCTCATGCGGCCACTTCCTTTGCCACGGGACGGCGCACCAGAATCGCGCGATTTGCCGCCACGAGATATTTTCGAGCGGCGGCCTGCACCTGCGCGGGCGTCACAGCCTGAAAGCCATCGAGCACTGTGTTGATTCGTCCGGGGTCGCCGTCGAACAACGTGAAGCAGGCGAGATAGTGCATCAAACCGAAGCGTGGCATGTGTGCTCCCATTCCGCCCTCGAGATTCGAATAGTAATCGGCGCGCAGCTTCACTTTCACCGGCGCCAGTTCGTCTTCGCTGATTCCCTGCTCCTGAATTTCGCGAATGATTTCGTCGTACGCGGCGATGGTTTCGTCGCTGGTGAATTCGGGCTTGTGAAAAATGCGCGTCACCATTTGCGTGGGGCCGTTGGTTTCGACGAAGTCCGCGCCACCATCGGTTTCCACAGCAATCTGTTTTTCCAAAACCAGTCGGCGATAAATGCGTCCGACGCGGCCGCCGTGCAGCGCGTGATCCAGAATCGAGGCGGCGTACCAATCGGGATTGTGGCGATCCGGGACGGTGTAGCCGATGGCGATCGCGGGCAACGGGCCGAATTTTTCGATCACCTCGCCACGGCGCTCTTCGGTTTGCGGCGGCTCGGACACATCTGCACGCGGCGGCAGCGGATGCGCGGGAATATTTTCGAAATGGCGCTTGGCGAGCGCGAAACCTTCGGTGGGATCGAGATCGCCCACCATCAGCAGTACGGCGTTGTTCGGCGAATAGTAGGTGTGAAAAAACGTTTGCACGTCGGCGAGCGTCGCGGCATCGAGATCGGCAAAATCGCCGTAGAAATTGTGCGCGTTGGGCCAATTGCGGAAGGCCACGGGCGGAAGGTCGAGCCACGGGAAGCCGCCGTAGGGCTGGTTCATCACGTTGACGCGGACTTCTTCTTTCACCACGTCGCGCTGGTTGCGCAGATTTTCGTCGTCGACTTTCAGCGCGCGCATGCGATCGGCTTCGAGCCAAAGCACGCGTTCTAGCGCATTCGACGGGACGGACTCGAAATAATTTGTGATGTCGTAATTCGTGGTGCCGTTCAACATGCCGCCCGAAGAATTGATCAGGCGGATGTGTTCCATTTTCCCGGCGTTTTCCGAGCCTTGGAACATCATGTGTTCGAAAAGATGGGCGAAGCCGCTGCGACCGCGCGGCTCGAGCCGAAAACCGATTTGATAATAGACGCCGACGGTGACGACGGGAGCGGAGCGGTCGGGCGAAATGACCAGGCGCAAGCCGTTCGCGAGCGTCGCGTGTTCGACTGGGATGTGCAGATTCTTCACTGCGATTTCCTCCTGGATTTTTTCAGAGCGCGTTCGAGCTGCTTCAAACTGGCGGTCGGATTTTTGGCTAGCACCCGCGCGGAGAGGCGCACTAGCGTCGCGTAGGATTCGCCGAATTCGCGCGGGTAGCGGCGCAGGGCGCGCTGATGTTTTTTTAACGTGGCGTAGTCACCGCGCGAAGCGGGGCCGGTCCAGGCGGCGCGTGGGCCGTGTTTTTCGAAATTATCGAGCATCTGACGGATTAGTGGGAGCAGCGTCACCACGGCATGCGCGCGTGTGAAGCCGAGTTTGATCAGCAGTTGCGCTGCGGCTTCAGTCAAGGCCAGCGCATGACCAGCGACGAGCGTACCAGCGGCGTGATAGGCGGGTTTGCTCCCGCTTGCGACCGGCACGGGAACGCCACCGAGGGCCCGAGCGATTGCACGAGCGGCGCTTCGTGCGCGCGGATGGCCTTCGATCGCGAAAATTACGCCCTTCAGATTGGGTTGCGAATTTTTCGTAAATGTTTGCATCGGATGAATCGACCCGGTGGCTGCACCGCAACGCGCAAGTGGCTGCAATACTTTATTATCCAGCGCGCCGCTTCCGTGCAGCACGATTTTGCCGCGGCATTTATGGCCGGCAAGCTTGGCCAGTTGACGCGCTACCTCTGCCAGAACATCGTCTGGCGTGGTTAACAGAATAACATCGGCATCCACGACTTCGCTCGTGAGTGTGGCGAGCGGTTTTCCTGCGCCAATCGCGTGCACGGCAGCGCGCGAATGGTCTGCAGAGCGCGTCACGACCGGGCCGATACGCCAACCGACCTGCCGCAAAGAACGAGCGAGCGCGCGGCCCAGGCGTCCTGCGCCGACGATGGAAATAGAGCGTGACATGCAAGGTGATAGCATAGCGTGTTCGCACGTCGTGCGCCGGGAGAAATTTCAAATTGCATTGGTTTTGGACAGGATTGCTGGGATGCATTGCGTTCGGGTGGTTGCTTGCGGCTGTTGATTTGGCGCGAGGGGCGTATCTGATTCCGGCGCTGAATCAAGTCCTGCTACACCCGGTTGAAACTGCGCACAGCGGCAAGCCCGAAACCGCACCGCGCGTTTCGATTTTATTTTCAGCTCTGGACGAGGCAGAAAAATTGCCGGCGGCGCTGGAAAGCTTTCTGGCGATGGATTTTCCGGATTATGAGGTCATCGCCGTCGACGATCGCTCCGAAGACGCGACCGGCAGCATTTTGGACGCGGCCGCGCGCGCCAATCCTCGGCTGAAAGTGGTGCACGTCACTTCCCTTCCCGCGGGCTGGCTGGGCAAACCGCATGGATTGCAAACGGCTTTCGAACATTCGACCGGCGAATGGCTCGTTCTCACCGATGCCGACGTGCGTTTCGAGCCGAACGTATTGCGCACCACGATCGCGCTCGCGGAACAGAGACATTGGGACCACTTGACGCTGCTGTGCCACGCTGAAATGTTCACAGCGGGCGAAAAAATCGCGATGACGTTCTTCGGGATGTCGTTCATGTTGGGCCTGCGGCCGTGGCGAGCGAGCGACCCCCAATCGGGCGGCTATGTGGGTGTCGGAGCATTTCAACTGATCCGGCGCAGCGCTTACGAAAAAATGGGGACGCATCGGCGCCTGGCGATGGAAGTGGTGGACGACGTAAAAGTGGGAAAACTGGTGAAGTTGGCGGGCTTGCGTTCGGGCATCGCGAAGGCTGGGCGGGCGGTCTGCGTGCATTGGCACGCTGGACTGGGAAACATTATTCGCGGAACGACCAAGAATTTTTACGCGACCACCGGCTTTCGCTGGTGGGTGGCTTGCGGGCAGGTGGCTGGGACTTTGCTGATGTTCGTGCTGCCCTGGCTGGCTGTGCCGTTTGTGCATGGTTGGGCGCGGATATTTGCGGTCGTGGCGATTTTGCTGCCGATGATGGCTCAGGCTGGAACGGCGCTGGAATTTGGGGAGTCGCCTTTGTATGCGGTGACGCAGCCGCTGGGCGCTTTGATTTTTGTTTGGATGATCGTGCGGTCAACGATTGTGACTTTGCGGCAGGGAGGGATTCGGTGGCGGGGGACGTTTTATGCGATTGACGAGTTGAAGCGCGGGGTGGTGTGAGCGCAGGGGCGGTAGCAGACGTCGTTTAGAGAACCGATTCACCGCGGAGACGCAGCGGGGACGAAGGCAAAGGTGCCCAGCTAAAGCTGGCCGCTACAGAGTCAACTGCAAAATGAACTCCGCCCGCCTAAAAGGCAGGCGGCCGTTACAAATTCAAGGGCAACGGTCGTGCGTCGTTTTATTTGAAGAACGAGTACGAGACGAAGAGGAAGTGGAAATCCACACCGGGATTGAAGGTGTGGCGATAGGCATTGGAGATGTGCTGGTATTTGTAGCCGAAGCGCCAGGCGCGGTTGCGCGAAGAATTAAACCAGTCCACTCCGGTTTGAAAATCGAATGTGAAATTAAATTGCGTGCCGCCGGGAACATCCACGGGCACGGGCCTCACTGAGGCGACGAATCCCGCCGTGGAAGCGATGAACGGCTGCAGACGATGCTCGCGGCGAAAATTCAGCTTCAGCCCGATGGGATTCACGCCGCCGCCGTACACCGTCTCACGCCCGTTGGTGCAATAAGCGATTTGACTCGGGTTCGGCATGCAGACCTGATAGGTGTACTGACGCACGGTTTCCACAGGAACGACGTCGAGCGTGTATTGCAGCGAGGTGAACGGCTTGTCGTAGAGAGTTCGTGCGTAACGCAGAGCGAGCACTCCGAGCTGGCGGTTCGAGGTGCTTCCGAAGACCTGAGAATTGCCCACGGAGTAGCCGCCCCAGACGGCGAATTCGTTGCCCGGGGGGTAGAGCGGTTGCGGCTGCGGGGCGGTTTGCGAGCGGGCCGGCGCCGAAAATGCGACTGTAAATACAGTCAAGAGCAGAAGGGCATGCAGGCGCGATCGAGCGAAGGATAATATGTCGCGCACTGCGTTTTCTCCGAGCCACAAAACCCGCACAGGATACCAGAAACGTACGCCCGCGATCACGATTTCTTCGACACTCTTGCGGCGCGCGTCCGCGTTTTTGGCGGCGGAAGCTGAGCGATGGGTGGCTCTTCGACCACAGCGGCAGCCACGGAACCCCCAACCGGCGGATCAATCGCAACCGGCGAAAATATGGCACCGAAGTCACGTTGCTTTAGAGCTCGCACGCGATCGCGAATGCTCGCCGCTCGTTCGAACTCGAAATTCTTCGCCGCCTCGCGCATTTGAGTTTCCAGTTGCGCGATGGCCTGCACCATTTGCGCTTCGCTGGTGATTTCGCCGAGCACAGGCTCGTCTGCCGGCACGGTGAGGTAATCGGCTTCGATGATGCGCGCAAGCTGCATGTCCACGGACTTGATGATGGATTGCGGAGTGATGTTGTGGTCGCGATTGTAGGTTTCCTGAATGGCGCGGCGGCGGCTGGTTTCGCCGATGGCTTGGCGCATGGAATCGGTCATGCGATCGGCGTATAGAATGGCGCGGCCTTCGATGTGGCGCGCGCAGCGGCCCATGGTCTGGATTAAGGACGTGGCGCTGCGCAGGTAGCCTTCTTTATCGGCGTCGAGAATCGCGACCAGCGAAACTTCCGGCAGGTCCAGGCCTTCGCGCAGCAGGTTGATGCCGATGAGCACGTCAAACTCGCCGCGGCGCAGATCGCGCAGAATGCGCACGCGTTCCAAGGTGTCAATTTCAGAGTGCAGGTAACGCACGCGGACGCCGACTTCGGCGAAATATTCCGCGAGGTCTTCGGCCATGCGCTTGGTGAGCGTCGTGACCAAGATGCGTTCGTTGCGCACGGTGCGCTGGCGGATTTGCTCCAGCAGATCGTCCACCTGGCCCTTCACCGGACGAACTTCGACTTCGGGATCCACCAGGCCCGTGGGGCGAATCACCTGCTCGACGACGACGCCGCCAGTTTTCGTCAGCTCGTAGGGGCCGGGCGTGGCGGAAACGTAGACGACTTGATTGGTGCGGTGTTCAAACTCCTCGAAAGTGAGCGGACGATTGTCGAGGGCCGATGGCATGCGAAAACCGTAATTCACCAATGTCTGTTTGCGCGAGCGGTCGCCGTGATACATGGCGTGCAGCTGCGGCACGGTCTGGTGCGATTCGTCCACCACGAGCAAATAATCGGACGGCACATAATCGAGTAGCGTCGGCGGCGCTTCACCGGGCAAGCGGCCCGACAGATGGCGCGAATAATTTTCGATGCCGTGACAATAGCCAATCGTGCGCATCATTTCGATATCGAAATTGGTGCGCTGCACGATGCGCTGCGATTCCACGATTTTTCCCTGGCGGCTCAGTTCCCCTTTCCACCATTCCATTTCTTCGTAGATGCTTTGGATGGCGCGCTCGCGTTGTTCGGCGGGCAGCACGTAGTGCGTTTTCGGATAGATCGGCTGGCGCGTGATATCGCCTTCGCGCGTCAGGCGGATTTCTCCGGTGAGCGGGTCAATCTTGCGGATGGCTTCGATCTGCGTGCCCCACAACTCAATGCGCACGGCGAGATCGTCGTAGGGCGGATAGATTTCGATGATGTCTCCGCGTACGCGGAAAGTGCCGCGCCGCAAATCTTCGCCGCGCTCGTACTGAATTTCGACGAGCTTGCGCAGAATCGTTTCGCGATTGATGGACATGCCCTTTTCGAGGAGCAGCATCATGCCGTAGTAGGCTTCGGGCGAGCCCAGGCCGTAGATGCAGGAGACGGAAGCAACGATGACCACGTCGCGTCGCTCGAAGAGGGAGCGCGTGGCGCTCATGCGCAGCTTGTCCAGCTCGTCGTTGATGGTCGATTCTTTTTCGATGTAGGTGTCGCTGGCCGGAACGTAGGCTTCGGGCTGGTAATAATCGTAATAGCTGACGAAATATTCGACGGCGTTATCGGGAAAGAAGGATTTGAATTCGTGGAATAGCTGCGCGGCGAGGGTTTTATTGTGCGCCAGGACGATCGTCGGGCGATTGATTTCTTCGATTACCTTGGCCATCGTGAAAGTTTTGCCCGAGCCGGTGACGCCGAGGAGGACCTGGTGGCGATCGCCGGCGGAGAGGCCGGAGAGGAGCTGCGAGATGGCTTGCGGCTGGTCGCCGCGGGGTTCGTAGTCGCTGGCCAGCTTGAAGTTCATGCAGAAGTCCTCAGCGCGCAAAACGCG
>Ga0308309_10000894_pt1 | contig 17878 bp, 16 predicted proteins | sample HubBroMetageWFT5_FD_192491 | JGI IMG/M metagenome (GOLD analysis project Ga0308309, IMG submission 192491) | Warmed and freeze-thawed soil microbial communities from the Hubbard Brook experimental Forest, New Hampshire - Hubbard Brook CCASE Soil... | ecosystem: Environmental > Terrestrial >...
TCAACTCGCTGGACGCTCAGCGAGAAGCCGGCGAGGCCTACATCAAGAGCCAAGCCCACGAAGGCTGGCGGCTCCTGGCTGACCACTATGACGATGGCGGCGCCTCGGGCGCTTCGCTGGAACGCCCTGCGCTGCAGACCCTGCTGTCCGATATCCGGGCCGGCAGGATCGACATCGTGGTAGTCTACAAGGTCGACCGGCTTACCCGCTCGCTTGCCGACTTTGCCAAGCTGGTCGAACTGTTCGACCAGCACTCAGTGTCGTTTGTCTCGATAACCCAGTCGTTCAACACCACCTCGAGCATGGGCCGGCTCACCCTCAATGTGCTATTATCCTTCGCGCAGTTCGAGCGCGAGGTCATCGGCGAGCGGGTACGGGACAAAATCGCCGCCTCCAAGCGCAAGGGCATCTGGGTTGGCGGACCTGTGCCTCTGGGTTACCGGGTCGCTGACAAGAAGGTTGTCTTGGTCGCGGAGGAAGCGGCTACGGTTCGCATCCTCTTTACCCGCTATCTTGAGCTTGGGTCCATTGGCGCCCTGATCAAGGACCTCGACCGGCGTGGTCTCCGCACGAAGACAAGTCGGCTTGTCGACGGCAGGGTCCGGGGCGGCATCCGTTTTGGGACCGGTGCACTTGCTCATCTGCTCAAGAATCGCTTTTACATCGGCGAGATCGTTTATCGCGGGGCGACCCATCAAGGGGGTCATCAGCCGATCATTGAGCGGGAGCTGTTTGAGACCGTGCAGGCCAGGCTCGCCGAAAACGCTGTTCGCCGTCAGACGAGGCTAAGAGGCTCGCCGGCCATTCTGACCGGTCGCATCTTCGATGACCGTGGCAACCGCATGAGCCCGTCGCATACCAACAAGCTCGGCGTGCGTTACCGGTACTATGTGTCGCATGCGATCCTGCAGCAGCGAAGGAGCGAGGTTGGCGGCGTCGGTCGCGTGCCTGCCGTCGAGATTGAAAAGCTCGTGCTTGAGGGCATCCGCAGCCACCAGGCATCAGTGGGCGAGGCCGAAGGCGCCCTTGCGGGGCGCGATCTAATCGAACAGCGCGTCCATAGCGTAATCATCAAGCCCCGCGGAATCGAAGTCAGGCTCTTCGCAGCAAAGCGGCCATCGGACGACACCTGCCTCCTTGGAACTGACGTGTCGCAACTCGGCAGCGAGCCGACGACCGTCCTCAAACTGCCCTGGACGGCTCTAAGTTTCGCCGCCGTCAAGGGAATCGTTCATTCGCCTTCTGCAAAAAGGCCCGCACTGAAGCCCGAGAGCCGGGAGGCCCTGCTGACCGCTATCGCCAAGGCCAGGCGATGGATTGACGACATCCGACAAGGTCGAATTGCATCCTTTGCAGAGATCGCAAAGCAAGAAGGCCAGGGCGAACGGCATATCCGCTTGTTGGCTCCCCTCGCCTTCGTGTCACCCCGGATCATCTCAGCGATCGTTGAGGGCACCGCGCCTGCTGACCTCACGGTCACTGGTCTTGCTCGGGCTTTGCCGTACTCTTGGGCTGAGCAGGACCAGAGCGTCGGTCTTCACTAGCTGCCTCTTGGCAGCGAAGGACAATCAAGCCTGTGTGAGCTGTCGGGGCTACAAGCCTGATTCTCAGCTCCTCTGCCCGGTCTCAGTCGCCTATCGAACCAGTCTCGGGCATCCCGAACCGGATATTGAAATTAACGCCCCGAGACTGACGCGGCATAACAGGCTCTTTGCTCGCCCTAGGTCGGTGAACGGGCCGACAGAGACTGGCACGGATCGGCCAAACCCGCTGAAATGTCGACACTTCTGCCGCACCCGGAAATCGCGTGGCAGAGACTTGGGTGGCTGGCTGGGGCGCCAGGATTCGAACCTGGGAATGGTGGAATCAAAATCCACTGCCTTACCACTTGGCGACGCCCCAGCAGGCGGCCGGACCATAGTGATTTCGCCGGAAGGGCGCTACTGCGGCCTCACGCCGCCTCAGCACGTGCCGGCGTCGGCCATGCCCGACGCCGCCTTTGCAAATCCTTCGAGGCCGATCTATAGAGTTCGCAGCATGTCGCGCCGAGCCATCATGACCGTCAAAAAAGCCGCCACACACGGTGGGACGGAAGGGGCTTGCGCGCGTTAAATCTTCGGATAGCGAACCAACCCTTCAAGGCCCCGCCGATCGGACGGGGCCTTTGTCGTTCGCGGGCGCCCCGTCTCCGGCTCGAAACAGGAGAAGCGTCCATGTCATCCATCGAGCAGCCCCCGCACGAACCGGCCCCTCCGGGCTTGGCGATCGGCATCGTCGGTGCCACCGGAATGGTCGGCGAGATCATGCGGGCGATCCTGGCCGAGCGCGATTACCCCGTGGGCTCGCTGCGTCTCTTCGCGTCGGCACGCTCTGCCGGCCGGCGCCGGTCGTGGAAGGATCAGGAGATCGTGGTCGAGGATGCGGCAACGGCCGATTATGCCGGCCTCGATGTCGTCTTCTTCTCGGCAGGGGCTGCAGCATCGCTCAAGCTGGCGCCGGTGGTCGCGGCTGCGGGCGCGATCGTGATCGACAATTCGTCGGCCTGGCGCGGCCATCCCAAGGTTCCGTTGGTCGTGGCCGAGGTCAATCCCCATGCGCTGCGCACCATCCCCAAGGGCATCGTCGCCAATCCCAACTGCACGACGATGGCTGCCATGCCCGTGCTGAAGCCGCTGCACGGGGCGGCCGGGCTGCGCCGCCTGGTGGTCAGCACCTACCAGGCTGTCTCGGGTGCCGGCGGCGCCGGCGTCGACGAGCTCGAGAACCAGATGCGGAGCGCAGGCATCGGCGCCCCGGCCCTGATGCACGACGGTGGCGCCATAGCCTTTCCGGCGTCGCACAAGTGGGCGGTTCCCATCGCCTACAATGTCGTGCCGCTCAACTACCGGATCGTCGAGGACGGCTATTCCGAGGAAGAGGTCAAGCTGCGCGACGAGAGCCGCAAGATCCTCGAGATCCCCAACCTGCCCGTCTCGGGGACGTGCGTGCGGGTGCCCGTCTATTCAGGGCATTCGCTGTCGATCAACGCTGAATTCGACCGCGACCTTCCGGTCCCTGTGGCGCTCGAGCTGTTGCGCGCGGCGCCGGGCGTCCTGCTCTCCGACGTGCCCAATCCGCTGGAAGCGACCGGCCGCGACGAGGTCTTCGTCGGCCGCGTGCGGCGCGACCCGACGGTCAAGCATGGGCTGGCCCTGTTCGTTTGCGGCGACAACCTGCGCAAGGGGGCGGCGCTGAACGCCGTGCAGATCGCCGAGTTGCTGCCGACGCGCGCCCGCACCCGCAGGCCGCGCGTGACCGCATCCACGGCCTCACCCTGAGGAGCGGCCCGCAGGGCCGCGTCTCGAAGGGTGGGAACCAGTCTTGCTGTTGCCATGCTTCGAGACGCCACGCTTCGCGTGGCTCCTCAGCATGAGGTTGGCTTTGGTTCGATCAGAGACGATCTGCCCTAGGGCTGGCTGGGCGCCAGGAAGTGAGTTCGCCGGAAGGGCGCTACCGCGGCCTCACGCCGCCTGAGCCGCCTTCTTGAGGGCGTCGACATGCACGAAGGCGCCGTCGGCATAGAGCAGCGGCGTCGCATCGGCATTGAGCACAAGATCGACGATCTCGCCGATATAGATCGTGTGCGTGCCGGCGGCGACCCGGGTCACCAGCCGGCAGTCGAACGACACCGGGCAGCCTTTCAGCACCGGTGCGCCGGTCGACAGCATCGACCATTCGCCCATGTCGCGGAAACGCTCGTCGCCTTCGACGTCGTCCATGCCGGCGAAGCGCTCGGCGATCTTGCGGTGCTCGGGCGAGAGGATGTTGACGCAGAAGAAACCGGCCTCGCCGATCGGGTCGTGGGCGCTCGCCGTCTTGTTGACGCACACCAGGATCTGGGGCGGCTCGGCCGAAACCGAGCAGACGGCCGTGGCGGTCAGGCCGCCGCGCAGCTCGCGGTGGCGGGTGGTGATCAGGGTGACGCTCGCCGCAAGGTGGCGCATGCCCTTCTTGAAGGCAGCCGCATCGATACTCATGGGCCCGACTCTAGGGCAGCCCGGGCCCCGGCCGCTACCGGAAACGGCCGGGGTCCAGGCCGGCTAACCGCATGGCCGGCCAGCGGAAACACCGGAAAAGCCCGACAAATCGCAGTCTGCCGGCTGAAACAAAACCTTCATCAGAGTGTCGTTCTTTGCGGTTGCAGGGTCGCCGCCGGCCGTTACCGTCGGGCCTGCATGGCTCCTCCCGACACCGGCATCGCCCCCGAGACCGCACCCGGCCTCGCCCCCGACACCACCCCCGATGTCGCGTTGCGGCACATCGTGGCGGCATGCCATGCCGACCTGCTGAAATACCGGGCCGTCGTCCTGGCCAGCCGCCGCCCGATCGGCATCCACCAGACGCGGGTGGCGCTGCGCCGGCTGCGCGCGGCTTTCGGCCTGTTCAAGAGCGCCGTCGACGGGCCGGTCGTGCGGGCGCTTTCGGCCGAGGCCAAGTGGCTTGCCGGCGAATGCGCGCCGGCGCGCGACCTCCATGTCTTTCTCAATGAGACCTTGGACGACGTGCCGCCGGTCGTCCGGCGGATCGGCAATCGCCTCGCCAAGACCCATCTGGAGCGCGCCCGCACGGCGCTGGCCGGCGCCCGCTTCGAAGGATTCCACCGCCAGCTCGACGCCTTCGTCACCCTGTCGCCGGCCGGCACCCACGAACGCCTCGACGAATTCGCGCGCACCGTGCTGGGCACGCGCCACGACAAGGTCGTGCGGCGCGGCCGCAAGCTTGGCGCGCTCGACGAAAGGCGCCTGCATCGGTTGCGCATCGCCATCAAGAAGCTGCGCTACGCCGCTTCCTTCCTGCGACCGGCCTTTGCGTCGCCCCTGGCCAGGCCCTATATCGAGGCGACGGTGCGCCTGCAGGGCGCACTCGGCGCCCTGAACGATCGCGCGGTGGCGGCCCATGTGCTGGCCGACCTCGCGACGGCGGCCCGTCCCACCGAGGACGTGGCCCGGCCGCTCAAGGCCCTCGCCAAGCAGGCGGCATCCGGCAGCAAGCGCCGCCGCCGCAGGCTCGAGCGGGCCTGGACGGATTTCAGGAAGGCCGGGCGCTTTTGGTGACGGCATAGCCGTCACCCCGAGCGGAGCGAAGCGAAGTCGAGGGGCCTCCTCTTTCGAAGACGAGGTCCCTCCACTCCGCTTCGCTCCAGCGCGGATATGATCCGCGCGGGTCGGGATAACGATAATGGGAGTAGGGACTAGTCATGAGCGACACGCAAAACGCCGCCGAACAGCGCATTCCGGTCACGGTGCTGACCGGCTTCTTGGGCAGCGGCAAGACCACGCTGTTGAACAAGCTGCTGCGCCGGCCGGAACTGGCCGACACCGCGGTGATCATCAACGAGTTCGGCGAGATCGGGCTCGACCATCTGCTGGTCGAGAAGTCCGACGACGAGGGCATGGTGACCCTGAACTCGGGCTGCCTGTGCTGCACGGTGCGCGGCGACCTGGTGCGCACCATGAGCGAGCTGTTCCTCAAGCGCTCCAAGGGCGAGGTCACCAACTTCAAGCGCATGGTGGTCGAGACCACGGGCCTGGCCGACCCCGCGCCCATCCTGCACACGCTGATGACCGATCCGTTGCTCGCCTCGCGCTACCGCCTCGACGGCGTGGTGACCACGGTCGACGGCGTGAACGGCGGCAGCACGCTCGACAACCACGAGGAGGCGGTGAAGCAGGCCGCCGTCGCCGACCGTCTGCTGCTCACCAAGAGCGACATCGCCGACGCAGGCCCGCTCGGCGAGCTCAAGAGCCGCCTGCACCAGCTCAATCCCGGCGCGCCGTTCCATGAGATCTCGGCGGGCGAGATCGATCCCAATGAGATCCTGAATGCCGGCCTCTACAATCCCGAGACCAAGAACGCCGACGTCAAGCGCTGGCTGCACGAGGAAGCCTATGGTCACGCGCATGGCGGCGGGCACGATCACCATGATCATGGTCACGGGCATGATCATGGGCACGATCATGAACAGGGGCACGGCCACGGCGAGCAGGATCCGCACGACGTCAACCGCCACGACGATCGCATAAAGTCCTTCTGCATGACCTTCGACGAGCCGATGAGCTGGTCGACGGTGGCCGCCGCGTTCGACGCTCTGGTGACTTATCGCGGCCCCGACCTTTTGCGCATGAAGGGCATCCTGAACGTCAAGGACACCGACAAGCCCGTCGTCATCCACGGCGTGCAGCACGTCTTCCATCCGCCGGCCACGCTCGACGCCTGGCCCGAGGGCGACGACCGCAAGAGCCGCGTCGTGTTCATCACCCGCGACATCGCCGAGAGCACCATCCGCAAGGTCTTTGCCTCGTTCTTCGACGCCGAGAAGAAGGGCTGGGGCCAGGACGAGCAGAAGCCGCAGTGATCATCTCCCTCCCCGGCGCGGAGCCCGCGCAGGGGAGGTGCCCGCGTAGCGGGCGGAGGGGTCATAGGCACCATCGCTGATGCTCATGACCCCTCCGTCGCTTCGCGACACCTCCCCACTTCGTGGGGAGGAACAAGAGCCGCGCTGCGGTCTTTGCTTCCGCCTCCGCCCGGTTGTGGGCAACCGCGAAAGATGATGGGGTAGTGGTCCGCAAAGCCGGCCAAGCAATGGGCGGCCGCGGGGAGGAAACGCCATGCCCGGACAGACCCTGTTCGACAAGATCTGGGATCGCCATGTCATCGCCGATCTCGGCGACGGCTACGCCCTGCTGCATATCAGTCGCCATCTCATGCATGACGGCGGCGGCCGCGGTCTGCAGGCGATCAAGGATGCGGGCTACCGGGTGCGCAATCCCGATCTCACCTTCGCCACCTTCGATCACGTCATCTCGACCGAGCCCGGCCGCACGCACGAGACGCTGAAACCTTATGCGGCGCGGCTCTATCACATGCGCGACGAAGCCAAGCGCTGGGGCATCAAGCTGTTCGATCTCGGCCAGCCGGGCCAGGGCATCGTCCATGTCATGGGGCCGGAGCAGGGCGTCACCCTGCCAGGCACCCTGCTGGTGTGCGGCGACAGCCACACCTGCACCCATGGCGGCATGGGCGCCATCGCCTTCGGCGTCGGCGCCACCGAGGTGATCCACGTGCTGGCGACGCAATCGCTGGTCCAGCCCAAGCCCAAGCGCATGCGCGTGACCTTCGACGGCAAGCGCCCACCCGGCGTCACGCCCAAGGACATGATCCTGCATCTCATCGGCCAGATCGGCGCCGCCGGCGGCACGGGTTACGCCGTCGAATATGCCGGCAGCGCGATCCGCGACATGGAGGTCGAAGGCCGGCTCACGGTGTGCAATCTCTCGATCGAGCTCGGCGCCAAGATTGGCATGGTGGCGGCCGACGAGGTCACCTTCAAATTCCTCAAGGACCGGCCCTATGCGCCCAAGGGCGCGCTGTGGGACCAGGCCGTCGCCGACTGGCGCACGCTCGGCAGCGATCCCGATGCCGTGTTCGACGCCGAGGTGCGAGTCGACGTGAACAAGATCGTGCCGCAGATCACCTGGGGCACCAGTCCCGAACATGTCATCCCCGTCACCGACAGGATTCCCGATCCGGCAGCGACCACCGATCCGGACAAGCAGAAAGCGTGGCAGGCGGCGCTCGACTACATGGGCCTCACCGCCGGCGCCCCCATTCAGGACACGCGGGTCGACTGGGTGTTCATCGGTTCCTGCACCAACAGCCGGATGTCGGATCTGCGCGACGCCGCCCAGATCGCCAAAGGCCGCAAGGTGGCGGGCCACGTGCGCGCCTGGGTCGTGCCCGGCTCGGAGAACATCAAGCGCATGGCCGAAGCCGAAGGTCTCGACCGCGTCTTCCTCGAGGCCGGCTTCGAATGGCGCGAGCCGGGCTGCTCGATGTGCCTGGCGGTGAACGGCGACACGATCGCGTCCGGCGAGCGCAGCGTCTCGACCTCCAACCGCAACTTCGTCGGCCGCCAGGGGCCGGGCGGACGCACCCATCTCGCAAGCCCGGCCATGGCCGCGGCGGCAGCCATCGCCGGCCATATCGCCGACGTGCGGACAATCTGAGACGGGAGAAGACAACCATGGAAGCCTTCACCGTTCTCGATGCCAAGGCGGCGCCGCTGATGCGGCAGAACGTCAACACCGACATCATCATCCCGATCCACCGCTTGCGCGACGTGGCGCAAGCCGATCTCGGCCCCTACGCCTTCGAGCCGTGGCGCTACCTGCCCGACGGCAGCGAGAATCCGGACTTCTTCATGCACCAGCCGGCCTATCGCGGGGCCGAGATCGTCGTTGCCGACAACAACTTCGCCTGCGGCTCGAGTCGCGAGGGCGCGGTGTGGGCGATGATGGGCATGGGCGTGCGCTGCGTCATCGCACCCTCCTTCGGGCCGATCTTCTTCAACAACTGCTTCCAGAACGGCGTGCTGCCGATCCAGCTGCCGCGCGCCGACGTTTTGGCCATCGCCGACGAGCTCGAGGCGGCGACCCGGCCGGGCAGCAACAGCGAGCCGCGGCTCAGCATCGACCTGCACAACCGCACGGTCGTGACGCCGAGCGGCCGGCGCATCGAGTTCCAGGTCGACGGCATCCGCCGCGACGCCCTGCTCAAGGGCCTGAACGAAGTGGCGCTCACGCTGACGCGCGAGAACGAGATCGCCGCCCATCAGGCCAAGGCGCGCACCAGGACGCCGTGGCTCTATCCGGCGAACTGACGCTCAAGCCGGACCGCGGGCCTCCAGGCCGCATCACACATCATGTTCCTCTCCCCCTTGGGGGAGAGGTTAGGTGAGGGGGTTAACCGAAGACTGTCTCCTGCATCCCCTCACCCCAGCGCGAAGGTTACTTCGCGCGACCTCTCCCCAAGGGGGAGAGGAGCGTAAGATGAAGACCACGAGCGGGCCTGGAGGCCCGCGGTCCAATGAAAAATGGGAGAGAAATGAAATGGCTTTCGTGATCAGGCGCCGCAGCATCATTGCCGTCGCCGCCTCGGCGCCCGCCTGGTCGCTCGCCATGCGCTGGCTGGCCAGACTCAGTCTGTTGATCGGAGCCGCAAGCCTGGGGGCCGCACCGACCACGACGCAATCCTGGGCGCAATCCTGGCCGACCAAGCCCGTCAAGATCGTCGTACCCTTCGGGCCGGGCGGACCGGCCGACGTCTATGCCCGGATCCTGGGCCAGGAGCTCACCGAAGCGCTGAAACAGCAATTCATCATCGATAACCGGGCCGGCGCGGGCGCAGTGATCGGCACCGACATCGTCGCCAAGGCAGCCCCCGACGGCTACACGCTCCTGATGATGTCGAACACGCACACCACCAACGAGACGCTGCTCGACAACAAGCCCTATGTGCTGATGCGCGACCTTATCGCGGTGGCGCCGGTCAATTCGTCCGACCTGGTGATGGTGGTGCATCCCTCGGTGAAGGCCAAGACGCTGCAGGAATTCATCGCGCTCGCCAAGGCCGACCCGGGCAAGCTCACTTACGCCTCGTCGGGTCCTGGCACGCCCTACCACATGGCCGGCGAGCTGTTCAAAGCCATGAGCGGCACCGACATCCTGCACGTGCCGCACAAGGGCAGCGCCGACGCGCGCAACGACGTGATGGGCGGCCACGTCCAGATGATGTTCGACGCCGTCACGGCGATGAAGGGCAATATCGATGCGGGGCAGGTCCGGGCGCTCGCGACCACCGGCGAGAAGCGCTCGACCGTGCTGCCCGACGTGCCGACGGTGAGCGAGGCCGGCGTGCCGGGTTACGAGGCCACGATCTGGCTGGGCATCATGGCGCCCAAGGGCACGCCGCCGGAGATCGTCGACCGGCTGAATGCCGAGATCGCCAGGATCATCGCCAAGCCTTCGATCCGCGAGGCCTGGGCCAAGCAGGGCGCCGTCCCCATGACCATGTCGCCGGCCCAGTTCGACGCCTTCCTGCGGCGCGACATCGACAAGTGGGCCAAGGTGATCCAGCAGGCCGGCATCAAGGTGCAATGAAGACAATACGCATCCTGAGCGGCGGCGCCGCCCAGGGTTTGGTGGAAGCGCTGCGGCCCTCGTTCGAGGCAAGGACCGGCTGCAAGATCGACGGCGTGTTCGGCGCCGTGGGCGCCATGAAGTCGCGCCTGCTGGCGGGCGAGCCGGCCGACATCATGATCCTGAGCCGGGCCCTGATCGACGGGCTGGCGCGCGACGGCCACGTGGTGGCCCAGTCGGCGAAGGATATCGGCGCCGTGCAGACCGCCATCGCGGTACGAAGCGGCGATCCTCTGCCCGCGGTCGGCAGCGCCGCCGAGTTGCGCGCGGCACTGCTCGCCGCCGACGCGATCCATTTCCCCGATCCCGAACAATCGACGGCCGGGATCCACTTCGCCAAGGTGTTGCGCGATCTCGGCATCGGGGACGCCATCACCCGGCGGCTGCGGCCCGCCGCCAACGGCGCCACGGCGATGCGCGCGCTTGCCGCGTCGAAGAGCCGCCAACCTCTCGGTTGCACCCAGGCGACCGAGATCATCGCCACGCCCGGCATCGTGCTCGCGGCGCCGCTGCCGCCGGGCTGCGACCTGGCGACGGTCTATAGCTGCGCACTCGCGGCGAAGTCTGGAACTCCGGTCGAAGCGGCTGAGTTCATGGCGATGCTGAGCGGTGACCCGGGACGCGACTCGCGCCGCCAGCTGGGATTCGTCTGACGCCGCTACAGGTCAGGCAACTGATTGTAGAACTCGACCTGCATTTGCATGGGGCCCAGCGCACGGTCATGAAGATGCCACGCTTCGGAAATGGCGGGCTCTTTCAACAAGGTCGATCATCTGAGCGGCGGCATGAACCGTCAGGGGGTGATGGGTGAAGCCCGGCCTCGGCGCGATGTAGGCTGCCATTTCGCGAGCAAGATCGAGCTGCCGTTCGGACGCCTCTGCGAGCAACGCGATCACCAGATTCTCCAGCGCGATCACGCGAATGCGAAGCTGCACCAATTCGGCATTCGTCAGCTCGGGTATGCCGGATTGCGCTTCGGCGGAAACCGATCCGCCCTGCGGCCCGCCGGGTCCGGCGCCGCCTTCATTGTCCCATCTCGAAAGAGCCATCTGGCTCTGGCGCTGTCGTAGAGAGGCTGCGGAATCCGGCTCTTTGTCGGGCATGAGGCGACTTCCTGAAACACGAGAGAGCGCGTGGTCGCGTTTTACTGCCTTTCGGCCAGCCGTACCAGTTCAGGAGGAACCTTCGCCAGCCGGCGACGTTCAATCATCGTTAGCCACGCAACTCGGCTGCAAAAATTCTGCCCCGGCAATAATCAAACGACAGCGGCAGGCACCGGCTAGTGGCTCGGACCGACCGATCGCTACGTCCGAGCTCTCCAAGGAGAATAAAAATGAGCACAATCCTGATCATCGTCGTGCTGGTCCTGCTGCTCGGCGGCGGAGGCGGCTACTACGGCTACAACAGGTATGGCGGATCTGGACTGGGCGGCGTTCTCGGCCTGGTTCTGCTCGTTCTCGTCGCGGTATGGCTCTTCGGCGGCCTGCATATCAATCCCGCTTGATCCGAGTCGTAGAGCTGCGCCGTATCCGATCGGCGCTTAGGTCAGCGGCACCGCTTCGAAGCATTTCAGCTGCTGCGAGGACGTGTCCCAGGCCGGCCGGCTCCGGGTGAAGATCGCGACCTGCGGCTTGAATTGCGACGTGTCGTCGAGCGAGCCGGCATAGAGGTTGACCTGGTCGGGCATGACCTCGGACCGGCCGAACACCCCGCTGTTGCAGGTCGGGCACGAATAGCGCGTGGGGCGGTCCGGCCGCTGCCGCCCGTCAAGCCATAGCTCCGGGTCGCTCCGTCCATGGTCACGGCGCCCTTCGAAAAGCAGACGAAGCCGACATGACCGCCGCCGCTGATCCGCTGGCAGTTGCGGCAGTGGCACAGGCCCTGCAGCAAAGGCTCGCCCTCCGCACGGTAGCGCAACGCGCCGCACTGGCATCCGCCGGTCATCGTCATCGCGTCCTCCATTGCGGACCGGACTTGCCCAGCCCGGTGAATCGGCGGAAAACTTAGCGCAGTTCCACCCAGACAAAGAGAAAAGACATGGCTGTCGTCGAGACCGAACGTCACGGACAGGTACTCGTGGTCCGCATGAACCGACCCGAGCGGCTGAATGCCCTTAGTCACGAAATGCGCAGCGAGCTCGCCAAGGCCTGGACCGAGTTTCGCCACAGCAAGGAACTGGAGGTGGCGATCTTCACCGGCACCGGCCGCGGCTTCTGCGCCGGCGAGGACATGAAGGAATCGCTGCAGCGCGGCGCTCCCGGCGGCCAGCGGCCCAATCTCGAGGATCCGTTCATGACGGGCGCGCTCGAAAAGCCCGTCATCGCCGCGGTCAACGGCTTTGCCATGGGCGGCGGCTTCATGCTGGTCGAGCGCACCGACCTCCGGCTGGCGGTGCGCGAGGCGGTGTTCGAGGTCTCCGAGGCCAAGCGCTGGCTGCTGGGCGGCTACAATCACGGCCACGTCGCCAACCTGCCCTATCCCATCGCCATGGAAATGGCGCTGGGCTTCCGCTTCACCGCCCAGCGCTTCTACGAAGTGGGCTTCCTCAATCGCCTGGTCGACGCCGCCGACTTGATGCCCGAAGCGCTCAAGATGGCCGAGCACCTGCTCACTTTGCCGCCCGCCTCGCGGGTCAACACCGTGCACATGATGCGCCAGATGCGACCGGCGCCGGGGCCCGACATGCAGCGCCTCGCCGCCGCCCTGCACGAGCACGGCGCCAAGAGCGACCTCATGGAATCGCGCGCGGCCTTCGCTGAGAAGCGCAAGCCTAACTTCAAGGGCTGGAACGATCCCGAGGACCGCCACCGGCTGCCGACGCTCGATTCGGTGAAATGAAGGGCGTGGCTCACAATAGCAGGTCGGCCAGCGTGCGTGGCGAATGGATGGCAACCCCGACCAACCTGCGGCCGTAGAACCGACCGAAATGCGTGCGGTCGCCCGTGACGAGCGCATGGCATCCGAGGCGCGCTGCGGCGGCAAGCACGGGACGGTCTTTTTCCGGTAACGCGGCGGCAGCCGCGACCGCCGTTGGATCGGCGTATATCGGCGCGACTTCGATCCGATCGAGCAGCGCTTGCAGCGCCGGCAATCCGGACGCGCCTTTCGTCGCCAGATTGCGGCGTGCTTCTTCGGCGACATAGGCATCGGCGCAGAGGGTGTGGCCGTCGGCGGCCAGCAGATCGAGCAGGCGCCGCACGAAGCCTTCGGACTTCGCGGCCGAAAACAAGATATTGGCGTCGAGGAAGATCCGCACTTCAGCGGGATCTGCGTGCCGGCCGCTTGCGCCGCAGGACTTCGCCGAGTTCCGCTTCGGCAGCGTCGAATTCGGCGATCCGCGCATCGCTGTAGATCTCGACCGGCACCGTCACGGCCGGCCGCAGCAGCAATCCCTCCGCGGTCGCCTCGGCGATAAGCTGGTCGTCCGCCTTGATCCCAAGCTGGCGGCGCAGCTTGGCCGGCAAGGTGATGGTGCCGCGATCGGTGACGGTAAGGGTCGTTTTCATGCTGCAGAATTACCGATTTTCCGCTTTTCCGCAACGGAAGAGGTGAAGGCGAAAAGGAAAGGCCCGGAGGCCCCGTGATCCGATGAATTTGTTCAAAAATTATCGTGTGATTCCAATGCGCGAATGCCAGCTACCCCCCGTCTCTGGTGCTTACTTATTCCGGCTGTCCATGATCGGAACTCTTCTCAGAAGAGTCGCTAAACTATATCTTGACTATAACTTAAGTTTGTTCTAACCTCCTCCCCATCCAAAGCCCCCAGGCAGGAGCGGCATCATGTTCAGTCACGTCGACGGTTGGGTAGAGAATTGGCGTAGCGCTTGCGGAAACTGCGGAAACCCCCTGCAAAAACCTGTCGAGCGCGCCTCAGGGGTCCCCTCGTCCGGCGGCGCGTGCTAGGGCTTGAGCATGGCGAAACCCAAGGAACCGGCCGCCCCGGTGGCGGCCAAGAGCGCAAAGAACGGCAAGGACGGCGATAACAAGCCGATCCGCAACCTCTACCTGGTCGACGGCTCGGGCTATCTGTTCCGCGCCTATCACGCGCTGCCGCCCATGAACCGGCCCGACGGCACGCCGATCAACGCCGTCTACGGTTTCTGCCGCATGCTGGTGGCCGACCTTCTGGACAAGCCCGAGGTCGACCATGTCGCCATGATCCTCGATGCGGGCGAGGTGACGTTCCGCAACAAGATCTACGACAAGTACAAGGCCAACCGCCCGCCACCGCCCGAGGACCTGATCCCGCAATTCCCGCTGATCCGCGAGGCCGCCCGCGCGTTCAACGTCACGGTGTGCGAGCTCGGCGGCTACGAGGCCGACGACCTGATCGCCACCTACGCCCGCCTGGCCGTCGAAGCCGGCGCCACCTGCACCATCGTTTCCTCCGACAAGGACCTGATGCAGCTCATCCGGCCGGGCGTGGAGATGATGGATCCGATCAAGAAGACCAAGATCGGGCCCGAGGCGGTGATGGAGAAGTTCGGCGTCACGCCGGACAAGGTCATCGAGGTGCAGGCGCTGGCCGGCGATTCGACCGACAACGTGCCGGGCGTACCGGGCATCGGCGTCAAGACCGCCGCGCAATTGATCAACGAGTATGGCGATCTCGAGACACTGCTGGCCCGCGCCGGCGAGATCAAACAGCCCAAGCGGCGCGAGGCGCTGCAGCAAAACGCCGAGCTGGCGCGCATCTCGAAGAAGTTGGTGCAGCTCCGCGACGACGTGCCGACGCCCGCCAATCCGGAATCTTTCGACAAGAGGAAGCCCGACCCCAACGTGCTGCTGCCGTGGCTGGAGCTGCAGGGCTTCAAGAGCCTGCTGCAACGCTTCACGGGCGAACTGGGCGAGGCGACCGAGCCCGTGGCGCCGGCCGCGACGCCCGCACTGCCCAAGAAGGCGGAGCCGGTCGACGCCAAACCGGCGCCATCAACCGCGCCCCGGTCCAACCAGCCCTTCAGCGCCGCCGACTACGAGCTGATCCAGGACGAGAAGGCGCTCGACGAATGGGTGGCCGAAGCGACCAAGGCCGGCGTCGTCGCCTTCGACTGCGAGACCGACGCGCTCGATTCCAACAATGCCGGCCTGGTCGGCATCTCGCTGGCGCTGCTCGAAGGGCCGTGGGGCAATGTCAATTCCACGCGCCGGCGCGCGGCCTACCTGCCGATCGGCCATCGCGCGCCGGGCGGCGAGGCCCAGGGCGCGCTCGACCTCGGCGGCGACCGCGCCAAGGAGGGCGACGGCAAGCTGCTGCCGGGCCAGCTGCCGCTCAAGAGCGCGATCGCCAAGCTGAAGCCCCTGCTGGAAGACCCCGCGGTGCTGAAGGTCGGCCAGAACATCAAGTACGACATGTGCGTCTTCCGCCGCCACGGCATCGAGGTCGGCCCGGTCGACGACACGATGCTGCTGTCCTTCGTGCTCGACGCCGGCAAGCACAACCACGGCATGGATGACCTGGCCAAGCTCTATCTCGGTCAGGAGACCACCAAGTTCTCCGACGTGGCAGGCAGCGGCGCCAAGCAGGTGAGCTTCGACAAGGTGCCGATCGACAAGGCGCGCGACTACGCCGCCGAGGACGCCGACGTCACCCTGCAGCTGTGGGCGCGTTTCAAGCAGCGGCTGGCCACCGAGCACATGGTCGGCCTGTACGAGACGATCGAGCGGCCGCTGATCCCCGTGCTGCTCGGCATGGAGACGGCGGGCATCAAGATCGACGCACCGCGCCTGCGAACACTGTCGGCCGAGTTCGAGAAGCGGATGCTCGAGCTCGAGCAGGAGATCCACAAGATCGCCGGCCGGCCCTTCAATGTCGGCTCGCCCAAGCAATTGGGCGAGATCCTGTTCGACGAGCAGAACCTGCCGGGCGGGCGGCGCAACAAGAACGGCTCGTGGGCGACCGACGTCAGCATCCTGGAGGACCTCGCGGCCCAGGGTCATGCGCTGCCGGTCAAGATCATGGAGCATCGGCAGATTTCCAAGCTCAAGGGCACCTACACCGACGCGCTGGTGCGCGAGCTCGACGCCAAGACCGGTCGGGTGCACACCTCCTACCAGATGACCGGGGCGGCGACCGGGCGGCTCGCTTCGACCGATCCCAACCTGCAAAACATCCCGGTGCGCACCGAGGAGGGTCGCAAGATCCGCCAGGCCTTCATCGCCGAGCAGGGCCACAAGCTGCTCTCGGCCGACTATTCGCAGATCGAGCTCCGGTTGCTGGCGCACGTGGCCGACATCGCCTCGCTGAAGGAGGCTTTCGCGCGCGGCGACGACATCCACGCCATCACCGCCAGCGAGATGTTCGGCGTGCCGGTCAAGGGCATGGACCCGCTGGTGCGACGGCGCGCCAAGGCCATCAACTTCGGCATCATCTACGGCATCTCGGCCTTCGGTCTCGCCAACCAGCTCGGCATCGGCCAGGCCGAGGCGCGCGAGTACATCGCCAAGTACTTCCTGCGCTATCCCGGCATCCGCGACTACATGGAAACCACCAAGGAATACGCGCGCAAGAACGGCTACGTGAAGACGCCGTTCGGCCGCAAGATCCATCTGCGCTACATCAACGACAAGGCGCAGGGCATGCGCGCCTTCGCCGAGCGCGCGGCGATCAACGCGCCCCTGCAGGGCGGCGCCGCCGATGTCATCAAGCGGGCGATGATCCGCCTACCGGCCGCGCTCAAGGCCAACCGGCTCAAGGGCCGGATGCTGCTGCAGGTCCATGACGAGCTCCTGTTCGAGGTGCCCGACAAGGAGATCGACAAGACCAAGGACGTGGCGCGCAAGGTCATGCAAGGCGCCGCCACGCTCTCGGTGCCGCTGGTCGTCGACACCGGCGTCGGCGACAACTGGGCGGCGGCGCACTAGGAATCGTCGGCGGCACGGAGAAGGGGAATGTTGATGTTGCGGCCAGTCCTCGCCGTCGTTGCCCTGCTCCTGGCCGCGCCATCCCAGGCGCAGACAGGGGAGCGTACGGCAACGCCCTCGAAAGGCTTGCTGTGGGGCTCGAAAATGACAATCGAGAACCAGCCGTGTTGCACGACGCTCAAAGGTGCGAAGCCTGCCGACCGGTCTGAAGCAGCCGTATTGGCGGCCGTCCCTGAGCGGGCTTTGCGCGACGGTCCCATCCTGAAGCTCAAGCTGCAGGGCAACCGGACACTGAAAATCACCGACTGCGACGATCAATATGCCTGCCAAGCCGATCGATTTCGCAAGCACCGGTTGGCAGCATGGTGGCCGGCGCTTGGCTACTACGTCGTGACGGTCGGTCTCTACGAAGACAGCATGGCCTACCTGATCTCGGAGCGCGACGGTCGCACGACACACGTGGCGGCCCCGCCGGTGCTGTCGCCATCGGCTCGCCGTGCCGTCGCCTTGCAATCCAATCCGATGTCCGGCGTGGACCTCAACGTCGTCGACCTGACCAGCGATCCGCCGAAGGTGCTCGAGGTATCGACAATGCCGGCCTGCGCCGGCGCCGGCCCCCATTCATTCTTGCGGCCCAAGCCGGTCTGGATCGACGATTCGCGCGTGCGGTTCGAGGGGGTATCGCCTCAGCCCGGCGACAATCCCGACACAAAGCAGCTTCTCCGGGTCGGCGATGGTACAGCAGAATGGGAATGCCAATAACGGGGGAAGAAGAGCCATGAAGATGTGGGGCCGAGCCAATTCGATCAACGTGATGAAGGTGCTGTGGGCCGCCGACGAGTGCGGCATCGCCTACGAGCGGACCGACGTGGGCGGCGCCTTTGGCGGCAACGACCAGAAATGGTACCTCGACATGAATCCCAACGGCGTCGTGCCGACCATCGACGATGGCGGCCGCGTGATCTGGGAGAGCAACTCGGCGGTGCGCTACCTCTCGGCCA
>Ga0308309_10000896_pt1 | contig 17862 bp, 14 predicted proteins | sample HubBroMetageWFT5_FD_192491 | JGI IMG/M metagenome (GOLD analysis project Ga0308309, IMG submission 192491) | Warmed and freeze-thawed soil microbial communities from the Hubbard Brook experimental Forest, New Hampshire - Hubbard Brook CCASE Soil... | ecosystem: Environmental > Terrestrial >...
GCAATGTGATCTTTGTGGTGGTAGGTAATACGTTCCGCAGCCGAACACTGAACGGAATTCGATGGGGATTTCTGGCTGCGTTCTTCGCACTCACGGCTGCGGGCCTTTTTTCGTATCTCAGGAATTCACGTTCCGTCGCCCAGGCGCAGCTCTACACTGCTGTCAGTATTTATCTATTGCTGGGGTTGCTATGGGCGACGCTTTATTTAGCGATAGATGCTTTCTCTCCTGGTTCAATCCAGGTGGGAAGCCACCCAGCCGACCGTCAGACTGAACTGCTTTACTTCAGCCTGATAACGCTCTCGACGATCGGATACGGCGATATAGTGCCGCTTAGCGGGGAAGTCCGTATAGTGGCGGCACTAGAGGGGGTGACCGGAGTTCTCTACATAGCGATTACAGTGGCGCTCTTAGTAAGCAGGTTCAGGAACGAGCCTTCGGATTTGCCCGACGTGACCGACATGACTGGCGATAACAGGTCAGCATGACCGGACTCCGGTCACAACTAGGCATGAAAAGAGGCTCTACGCCAACCCCCTGTTTGCAGTGAGTTACGGCTCTTTTCAAGGGAGGCGATTACACTCATTGATGCGCCCCTGGAGGGCGCTGCGTACCAGCGATCAAAGCATCGCGAATGAAACATCATCCGGTCGGGTACCCAAAGATCCATGGTCCGCAGCGGCTGCATTTGGCGGGTCGCCGGCTCAACAATTCTCCGCCCGATCATTAAGGAGACACCGGAGAACCCAGTTTCTTGACGTTGTCTCGAGCAGTTTCGGCGGCAAACCGCACCTTTATCGTCTTGATCTCATACGGCTTGGTCCGCACTGTGACTGCTCCAGCATGCATGGAAAGATTTCCAATAGGCCTTTCCATCAGATCGGTTTCTTCAGCCGATTGCGCCCTCCCTGGGAGCTGCAACGTCACATCCGATTCTCTGCCCTCCCACTCGTAGAACCGGAGAATGAGGCTATTTTCGTCTTCCGCCTTCTTGAAGGCAGTAAGCACTACGTTGTCCGGCCCTATTTGCACGAAGGAGTGTTCGGCCGGTAGCGATCCCTGATGCCTCTCGGTCTGCATTGAAATCAGCTTGTCATTCAGTTCATACCCGCGGCGTATAGTCTGTGCTTCCCGCCAGGTTCCGCCGTGGGGATACAGCGAATAGGTGAAGTCGTGAGGACCTTCATCAGCATGCGGGTCGGGCCATTCAGGCGAGCGCAGCAGCGAGAGCCGCAGTACGTTGCCCTTCGCGTCGTAGCCGTATTTGCAGTCGTTGAGCAGGCTGAAGCCGCGCGTCGCGTCGGAAATATCCGCCCAACGTTGCGCAGGAACCTCAAATTCCGCCTGTTCAGCCGGCGTGCGCCGCGTGGTCGGGCGCTCGACCGAGCCATAGGGAATCTCAAAAGTGGCTTTCTCGTTGTGCGCGCTAAGCGGGAACGCCACCTTCAGCAGAATATGCTTCTCGTGCCAATCCGCGTGCATCTTGACATCTACTCGCGGCACGCCTGCGTACAGGGTGATATCGCGCACGAAGTTGGAGTTCTGAAAATGGTTCTTCACACGGATGACGGCACGCAACGGCCCGTTTTCAATCAACTCAACCTGGTCAGCCCTATCCAGATCCCAGTGCTGCTTCTCGAAGTCGGCGTCGATGTTCCATGCATCCCAGCGTTTGGGTTTGTCATTGAAAGCCTGCAGCAGGTTGCCACAGATAGAGTCCTTGTGACCCCCGCTGTCCGTCTCAGACAGCGCAAGCGCTTCCGTCTGACTTCGTTTGTCGAAAAGGCTGGTCATGCAGCCCGTCTCGGGATCAATCTTGACGCGGATGAACTCATTTTCGAGAGCACCGGCAGAAGCCTTGACCGTGGAGTGGTGGGGCGCCTGCTTTGCCGCGCCACGCACGAAATAAGTGGCGTAACCAATCGCCGGAGTATGGCTGAGAACCAACAGATCCACCCGGTGTGTGTCGGGTTCGATTGCTACCAACTGCGACTCCACCGGCTTGCCGGCCGAATCGAAGACCTCGACATGTTGCGCTGATGCGGGGAGTTGCGCCTCGATCTCGATCACTTCTACGCGCGGCCAGGAAAGCGAATTGAAAACCACCACCGGCACACCCCCGCCTCGCGTATTTATGTGGGCTGAAATTTCTTTCAGGGCTCCATCCATGACTTCACTCCCCGCGCGCCCCACGTCGTCCAGGTTGCGCTTAGCCTCGAGATAATTCACCGCGATGCCGGAGCCCGGCATAATGTCGTGGAAGTGGTCAAAGAGCAGGTTTTTCCAGGCCAGACCGAACTCCTCCTGCGGATAGGCCCGGCCATAAAGGGATGCCAAGGACGAGTATATTTCCGCATTGAGCAGCAGTTCTTCGCTGCGCCGAATCCGGCGCTTAGTTTCCGCCTGGGTAGTAAAAACACCGCGGTGATATTGAAAGTAGAGCTCGTCATTCCAGGTGGGAACCTGCATGTCGGGAAGTTTCTTCTCCAGGTCCTCGAAGAAACCTTTCGCGGTGCCAAATTCGAACCTGGGGTAGACGACATCAGGGGACGTCAAGCTGGTGGCGTTGTCCAGCATGGTGCGCGTTGGTCCGCCACCGTGGTCTCCGACGCCGTACAAGTGCATCATTTCGGGTGTGTCGGTGAGTTTCGCACCATACATCGACGGAGCCCAAATGGAGAGATCTGTAGCCATTTTCTCGCCGTCAATGTCGGCGGCATAATCATGCGGGAAATATGTGAGCAGCCGGCTTCCGTCTGGCGCCTGCCACCAAAACAGCTTGTAGGGGAAAGTGGTGAACTCGTGTGCCCAAAGCAGTTTCTGGGTCACAAAGTAATCCATTCCGGATTTTTTATAGATCTGCGGGAGTTGCCAGTTGTATCCGAACGAGTCCGGATTCCACCCGATCTTCACATCCACGCCAAATGTCTTCTGGAAATAACGCTTGCCTACCAGGATTTGGCGCACCAGGGACTCGCCCGCCGGCATGTTCAGGTCCGGCTCGACCCACATGCCTCCAACGACCTCCCAACGACCTTCCTGCACACGTTGTTTGATTTCCTTGAAAAGGTCGGGATACTTCTCCTCCATCCATTCATAGGTGCGCGCCGATGACATGGTGAATTTGAAATCGGGATACTCGCGCATCAGATTCAAAGCGCTCTGAAACGTGTTCCGTACGACCTCCACCGTTTCGGTCCACGGCCAAAGCCACGCCATGTCAATATGTGAATTGCCAACCGCGCGGATGCTGAATTGGTGCAGCCACGGTCTTAACTGTTCCAGCTTCGTCTGGGCCTGCCGCAGCGACGCATCAAAACCAACCTGATCGCCTCTATCGAGAGTGGAGAAATCGATGGCATGGATAGCGGCGTCAAGTTGCTGCTCACGCTGAGACTTCCCATCGCGGTATGCGGCAATGATAGGTTGCGCCGCAAGAATTTCCATGCGTAGCTGGCTCGGATCCGGGCGGCTGGCGGGCGGTTCGATGATGAGCTGGGCCCGTTGGAAGTTGCTTTCTACCTCGGTAGCCTCCATGCGCACGGCAATCAAAAGCGTTTGGCCCGGTCGCACATTTTCCATCAGCAGCATCGGTTGCAGCGTATCTTCGTTGCCTCGAAACGCCAGCGCACCGTTAGCGAAAACGGAAATCTCGTCCGGCCCATTACTGTCCAATGCCAGATCGAGCTTCACCCGTGCCCCTTCGACTGCGTAGCCATTGATCTTTTCAGGGATTTCAATCCGCTGGCGAAATGTGCGAGTGCCCGTTGACCATTTTGCGCCGAGCCTTGTCAGTTCCCAGGTGGAGTCATTCAGAGAAAGATCTTCCGGGTGCGGTACGTCGTCGTGCCATCGCCATTCTGGCAATGGGACGGTGGTGAGTGATGCGAGCCGCCCGAGCGGCAGCTCGACTACCTGGGTAGTATCTTGGGCGGAGCCCAATAACGTGGACAGAACGAGAAACAAGGAAAGTGGTATGAGTCGTTTCATAGGACATTACCAGCACGCAAATTATGAAGCTGTTCGTGGAGATGCGCAATCGACAGTCATTGGTTGAGATCAGCTGGAACCGGATGGCAAGAGCAACGATCGTAACCGTCTCTCGATTTACGCAACTTTGCACCAGCGCCCGTTGGCGGGTTCCCAACGATCCACAATCGCGTGACTTAGGCCGGTGCCACCGGAAAGCGAGATTTTCAGTCACTTTCCTGGAAGCAACTGATTGAGGAAATCTTGGTCTTCGCCCAACTGCTTCGCCTTGGGAAAATAAGGCATCTCCGCATCCCACTGCTGCTTGAACTTGGGATTGTCTTTCGCGGCTAGTGCAAACTCTCGCAGCGCCGCCGTCTTGTCTCCCGCCGCGTAGTCAATGAAAGCTAACTCCATATGACTGTCGCTATTGTCTGGCGCGTAATGCACAGCTTTCTCGCCTGCCAGGCGCGCCTCCGCCAAACTGCCTTTCATCAGTAGATTGTCTGCCTGGTCCTGGTAGTTGTAGGTGAGATTCAAATCCAGCAGCCGCCGCAACTCCGCAAACGGATCGGGATTGTCATCGACGTTGATATACAAATAGCGGTCGTTGTTCATGTTCCGTCCGCAGCTCTTGCAAACGATTAACATCGAGGCTGACTGGCGGCCGCGCTTGTCTCCGCCAGCGGCATCGCCCGCTTTCAAAGCCGCGTAAAGCTTCTCGGCGAGCTCACCTGTAGTCGCCTCGAATGCCTTGCCCATCGCCTCTGGAACCTGCGGTCCCACCAGGATGTTTCCCTGCGCTGCCCAAGTCGCGCCTTTTTGCCCACCAGCCCAATGAGGCGCATCGTGCCCTGTGTGAGTGACCACATTGCCCCTGCGATCCACAATCGCAAACTGCCGGCCCTCCTTATCTGGAAAGGTATCCTCTGCCAGCAAGCGATCTGCCACCTGCTGCGCGCTCAATCCTTGGCGCAAGAGCTCCAGCGCCTTGGGGCCATATCCCACATTGACGTTGGCTTGCGTAGCCACCGCCCCCACATCTGCTTCCGCCCAAGGCACAACCGATCCCACGGAAAAATATCGCGAGGCAACCGCGATTCCCATCTGTCCAGTTGCCGGATCGCGGGCCACGATGGAAAACGTCGAAACGGTTTGGGAATGCAAAGCGGGATGTCCGCCCGCCCATCCCACAGGAGAGCAGATTACCAAGCCGAAAAGGAAGAACTGGAGTCTCAGGGTGACCACGCCGCAAGATTAACGCACGTTCGGGAATTTAGGGAAGCAGCAATGCCATTGTGGCCGCAAAGCAGGTATTCATCGCCTAGTCGGTGAATGGATGGATGATCGGCCGTCAGTCGGGCGTCGCATCCCGACAATGACCTTTGGGCCGCCCACCCGAAGGCGGCGGATTCAGATTCCCGCCACGGGCAATGGGATCCGTCTGTCGGCGCTCCTGCCTGGCGCCCATCCGTTGGTGAGAAGAGACGAAAGGAGCAGTCGGCTCACCACCCGGAGCGAATGGGAGTCAGATGAAACAGCGTTGCAGCTCCCGCGATCGGCTTCAAGTGATTGACGCTGGACAGCTTGAGGTTGGTTGCGGGGGGTGGATTTGAACCACCGACCTTTGGGTTATGAGCCCAACGAGCTACCAGACTGCTCCACCCCGCGCATTCATCATAACAACCGTGTCTCCGAGCGTCAAACTCAGTTCTTCAATTTGGGGCGCTGGCAGGCGTCGACGATCTTGGTGGGATCGATGGCGTCTTTGTCTATTTGCTCTTCCAGGATTTTTCCGTCTTTGCCGATGAGGAAGTTCACGCGGCGGGCGGCTTTGTATTTGTCGAGGTAGATGCCGTATTGACGGGTAGTGTCACCGCCCCAATCACTTAGCAGGGGGAAGGTCACTCCGATTTGGTCGGCGAAGGCTTTGTTGGCGAAGGGGCTATCCATGCTCACACCCAGGACCTGGGTGTCGGCGGCTTCCAGCTTTTTCAGATTCTGCTGGAAGGCCTTCATCTGAGCGGTTCAACCCCCGGTGAAAGCGAAGATGTAAAACGCCACCACCACATTTTTCTTGCCGCGGTAATCGCTGAGGCTGACGTCTTTCAAGTCTTCGCCAGTGAAATATTGCAGTTTGAAGTCGGGAGCGACATCGCCGACCTTCAGTTTGGGCGGTGGTGGCTGATCTGCCGCGTTCGCGGGGTGAACAATCGGCGTTATCAGAGCCAGAAAAAGCAGAATTACAACTTCGGCACTAACCCCAACTCGTCTCATTTTGAATACCCCCTTCAGAAGCTATTGTCGCAGCCTATGGCGGAGAACACTAGAGTCTCTTCTTAACCACAGAGGACACCGAGGTACACAGAGGAAATCAAAAGCCTTCGTGAGACTTCGTGTCCTTCGTGGTTCACGGCTCTTCAAAAGGTCCGTCAGGCATTGCGTAAGTATTGGAGAAACCAGTACATTCGGTCGAGAGAGCGCCTCGTCCCCGCGCATGAACCTAGAAACCCTTAACGACATCTTCTTTACGGTGGTGGAACGCAATGACCGCGTAGTGATGATGCATCGCCGCGAGATCCAATGGATCTCCATTTCGTCGCAGGACTTGTATCAGAAAGTTGTGGGAGTGGCGCAAGCTCTGCGCGAGTGGGGCATTGCCAAGGGGGACCGCGTCGCCATTCTCAGCGAGAATCGCCCGGAATGGACAATCACCGACTTTGCCAGCCTGCTGATTGGAGCGGTTACGGTCCCGGTTTATGCGACATTGACTGGGGAACAGACGGCTCACATCCTGCGCGATTCCGGAGCCCGGGCGATCTTTGTTTCCTCTTTCAAGCAACTGGCGAAAGTTAGTAGCATTCGCGAACAGACCAGCCTGGAGCACATCGCCATCATGGACACTCAGGAGACATCGAAGGCCGTCTCCATGCAAGAGTTGATGAGTAAGGGTCCACTAGAGCGTGATGCCAAGTTCGATGCGTTGGGAAGATCGGTGCAGCCAGGCGATTTGGCCACCATTATCTATACGTCGGGCACGACCGGCACGCCGAAGGGCGCTATGCTCACCCACGGCAACATGGCGTCGAATGTGGCTTTCTCGCTGCGCGATTTTGGAGTAAATAAGGACGACATCAGCATTTCGTTTCTGCCTCTCTCGCATGTGACGGCACGTCACGTGGATTTCGCCATGCTTCACAATGGAGTGACGCTGGCTTACGTTTCTTTTCAGGAGCATTTGCTACCGGCGCTTAAGGAAGTTCGTCCGACGATTTTTGTTGGCGTGCCGCGCATGTACGAAAAGATTTATGCCCAGGTGCGGCAAAAGGCCACAGGCTTCCCCAAAGAAGCGATCTATCGCTGGGCGCTGGCGGTGGGTAAGGCCAATCGAGACGAGACTCTCGCCGGCAAGACGCCCCGGGCTGTTTCATGGATGGTTGCCGATCACTTGATCTACTCCAAGGTGCGTGCCGGTATGGGCGGGCGCGCGCATATCTTTATTTCTGGAGGAGCGCCGCTGGGCCGCGAACTGGCTGAGTGGTATGCCGACATTGGCATTCGTATTCATGAAGGCTACGGGCTGACGGAAACTTCTCCGGTGATTGCCGTCAACAATCCCAAGAACCACCGGCTGGGCACGGTGGGGAAACCGCTGGCGAATGTCGAAGTGCGGATCGCCGACGATGGAGAGATTCTGGTGCGCGGACCGTCAGTGTTTCAGGGATATTGGAATAAACCGAAAGAGACCGCCGAGGCGTTCAGTGACGGCTGGTTCAAGACTGGCGACATTGGTCAACTCGACGCTGACGGGTTCCTGTCGGTCACAGATCGTAAGAAAGACTTGATCAAGACTTCGGGCGGAAAGTTTGTGGCGCCGCAGCCGCTGGAGAGTTCGCTGAAACACAATCCGCTGATCGCGGAAGCTGTGGTGCTGGGAGATAAACGTAAGTTCCCGGCAGTGCTGATTGCACCGTCTTTTGCGCTGCTCGAAGACTGGGCGCGGAGCAGTCAAGTCGTCTTTTACTCGCGGGAGGAACTATGTGCGAACGCCAGAGTGTGCGATCTGTATGACGGGATGGTTGCGGAGCTTAACAAAACCTTAGCGCGCTACGAACAGTTAAAGCGAGTGATCGTGATTGCGGAAGAGTTCTCGGCGGAGAACGGGACACTTACTACCAGCATGAAATTGCGGCGGCATGCGGTTGAGGAACGCTATCGCAAGCAGATTGAGGAGATGTATGCGAAGGCGGAGCGGGAGGGGTTTGTAGAGAGGGAGTAGAGGGATGCCATCGACACAGACTACTTAGGCTGCCGTCCTCGTCCGCCTAAGTCGAGCCTAGCTCGGCAACATTGACTCCTCGGTTGCTGGCCCATAGACTGGTCGCGCCGGGGAGAGGCAGCCGCACGTGATCGGCTTAGCCATATCGCATTACCGCATCGTCGAGATGCTGGGCGGCGGCGGGATGGGTTTGGTTTACAAGGCGGAGGACACCCGACTCGATCGTTTTGTCGCTCTGAAGTTCTTGCCGGAAGATGTCGCCAATGATCCCAACTCTCTGAGTAGGTTTAGGCGCGAAGCCAAAGCTGCGTCAGCCCTGAATCACCCCAACATCTGCACAATTTACGACATTGGTGAGGAAGAGGGTAAAGCGTTCATCGCCATGGAATTTCTGGACGGGATGACGCTGAAACACCGAATCGCGGGCAGGTCGCTCGAAACTGAAACGGTCCTGACCCTTGGAGTTCAGATTGCCGACGCGCTGGATGCCGCCCATACGAAGGGCATAGTTCATCGAGACATCAAGCCCGCGAACATCTTTGTGACCAAGCGTGGCCTCGTCAAGATTCTGGACTTCGGGCTGGCTAAGGTCACGCCCGTCTTCGGCAACGCCGGAGCTGCTGGGGCGAGAGAGCAATCGACGATCACATCAGAAGAACACCTGACTAGCCCGGGCGCAGCGCTGGGCACCATCTCCTATATGTCGCCGGAGCAGGCGCGTGGTGAGCTAGTGGGCGCACGCAGCGATCTGTTTTCGTTCGGAATCGTTCTTTATGAGATGTCCACAGGCCAGCAGCCTTTTGTGGGTTCGACCGCGGCCATGCTATTCGATTCGATCCTGCATCGCCAAGCGCAGGCTCCGAGCTCGGCGAATCCCGCCATTCCGATGTCCCTGGAACGACTGATTCGGCGCCTGATGTCGAAAGATCAGGAGGCGCGCTATGGCACCGCAAGGGAGGTGTTTGAAGAATTGCGGAGCATCCAACAGATGAGGAGTGGCTTGCACTCAGATCCAGCCGAGCAAAGTGTTCCATCGATCGCCGTTTTACCGTTCGACGATCTGAGTCCGGATCGAAGCCAGCAGCCGTTTTGCGAGGGAATGGCGGCAGAAATTATCAATGCCCTCGGCGGAGTGCATGGTTTGCGGGTCATCTCACGAACCTCGGCGGTTCGCTGCCGCGAGAAGGGAATGGAACTGGGCGAGATTGGACAGCATCTCAGCGTTCAGTCGGTGCTCGAGGGCACAGTGCGGAAATCAGGTTCGCGTCTCCGGGTCACCGCTCAACTGATCAGCGTCAATGATGGGTCGCAAACCTGGTCAGAACGTTACGATAGAAGCGAGGGTGATGTCTTCGACATCCAGGACGAAATCGCTACGGCGATCGTGAAAAACTTAAAGGGTAGGCTGGTCGCCTCAGCACCAGCAGTCCGGCGGGCTACAGCTAATCTGGAAGCTTACAAACTGTACCTGAAGGGCCGATATTACTGGGAACGGCGGAATCGCGCCTCTCTGCAGAGCGCCCTTAGCCACTTTGAACAAGCTATTTCGATTGACCCCGAATATCCCCTGCCGCATTGCGGACTCGCCGATTGTTACACGATCATGGCGGTGTATTCGGTTAAACCGCATGGCGAAACCTACCCGAAAGCCTCGCAGCTCGCGAAACGAGCCCTCGAGCTCGATCCCGATCTGCCGGAAGGGCATCATTCTCTGGGCGCGATAAGGCTACTGCTTGAATGGGATTGGGCCGGCGCAGAAGCTTCCTTGACGAGAGCCCTGGACTTAGACCCCAAGCTTGCTGTCGCCCGAATCTACCGCGCGAGTCTGTTCGTGGCTACCAAACGGTGGCCACAATCGCGATCGGAGGCGCTGCTTGCACTCAAGGACGAGCCGGATTCGGGACTCGTATGTTACCTAGGGGCAGCGGTCCATTTCTGGACTCATGATCTCGATACTGCCGCCGAGTTGATGGAGCGCGCGCTCGAGCTTGAACCAAGGGCTGTGCTCACCCACTGGATTCGAAACTGGATACTTTCCCTAACAGGGCGCGCTGAGGAATCGATTCCAGTAATGCTGCAGGCTGTCCTCGCTTCCGATCACCATCCGTTTCTGGTTTCGGGTCTGGGAGTAGCGTTTGCTCGGGCTGGCAGAACCGCCGAAGCGGAAGAATTAATCCTCGAATTGAAGAATCGATCTGTACGGGAATTCATTGCGTCACAATTGATCGGAGATATTTATCTGTCGCTTGAGCGCTTCCCAGAAGCCCTCGATTATTTGGAGCGCGGATTCGAGGAACACAACCCTATGATGGTGGTGTGGGGTCCGCAGTATCTCAAGCTACACAATGAGCCCCGCTACCGTGTTCTCGTAAGAAGGATGAATTTACCCATCGACTAGGTCCGCGAGCGCAGGGATGCGGGATCGGAATACGCCAACTACATTTTGCCTTCCCTTCTACTCCGGGCCGGAAAGGTGGCGGAGGCGAAGGAGGCGGTGAAGCGGATGTCATCTGCTCCTCACTATCGCAAAGATCTCTTGCAAGCCTGCTTGTTCGGGCCACCGTCGCAACTGGACAGAATCGCGCACGAAGGATGAGGTTGGCCAACAGACCGATCCTGATCCCGAGCTTTCGTATTACCAGGGCTCGATTTTGGCCTACTGCGGAAAAAAGGAAGCCGCCCTGCACATGCTGCAGACGGCGGTGGAAAGTAACTATTGCGCATATTCCGACCTGCTTCACGATCCGCTGCTGGCGAGCTTGCGAAGCCACCCGAAATTCAACGAGCTGTTAACCGCGGCACATCAATGCCAGCAAGCGGTAAAGAGCACGCAATAGGAAGTGGCGACAAGTTGAAGAAAAGCAGATTCCTCACCGCTGAAGCGGTTCGGAATGACAATCATAAGAGGCTCCGGATAAACTGGCTCCATGAATTCTGAATCCGAGAAGCAGCGGAACGATGAGGATCTGATGGCGTTGAGGGTAGCCATCGACGAAGGCGATGCCAGTGGAATTGCAGGGGGCGACGTATTTGCGCGAGTCCGGGAGATTCTTAAGCTCCCGGCAATACCTCGCTAGCCTATGGCGGCACGAGCGAGGACGCTCGCGCCTACATCGCTGCCTCGCTTCGCTCGGCTGGACAGCCGAGGGCGGCTGTCCCCACGTGAGTTGTGACGATGAAAAAGCTGGCGGACCAGAGTGTCCTACACGGGGCTAGCAGTACAATAGTTGCATGCCGGACTCCCTGATTATTGCTGGCCGTGAGTTCCGTTCCCGGCTTATTGTGGGGACGGGAAAGTACAAGTCGTTTCAGGAAAATGCTCGAGCGCTTGAAGCCAGTGGCGCGGATATGGTCACCGTGGCGGTGCGGCGGGTGAACCTGGATCGCAGCAAGGAATCGCTGCTTGACTACATTGATCCCAAGAAGTATTTCCTGCTGCCTAACACGGCGGGCTGCTACACGGCTGACGAAGCCATTCGTGCGGCGCGGTTGGGTCGCGAGGTCGGGCTGTCGGATTGGGTGAAGCTGGAAGTGATTGGCGACCAGGCGACGCTTTATCCGGATGTGCAGGCGACGCTTGAAGCTACGCGAGTGTTGGTGAAAGAAGGTTTCACGGTTCTGCCTTACACTTCCGACGACGTGGTGTTTGCCAAGCGGCTGCTGGATGCGGGAGCGAGTGCGGTGATGCCGCTGGGCGCACCGATTGGCAGTGGCTTGGGGATTCAGAATGCCGTGAACATCCGCATTCTGCGGGAAGTGATCACGAGCGTGCCGTTGATTCTGGATGCAGGGGTGGGGACCGCGTCGGATGCAACGATGGCGATGGAGCTGGGCGCCGATGCGGTGCTCATGAACACTGGGATTGCGAGCGCACAGGATCCGGTGTTGATGGCGGAAGCCATGAAACATGCGGTGCTGGCCGGGCGGGAAGCGTATCTGGCGGGACGGATGCCGAAGAAGCTTTACGCGACGGCGAGTTCGCCGCTCGAGGGCGTGGTGCGGTAGGGAAAAAAGAAAAGGGCGGCGCTCGCCGCCCTGGAATGTTGCGTTAAGTTAACTCTTCAACATTTTCACGGAAGCAACGTGAATGGAATCGCCGGTGACTGCTCCGGTGACGGCCACGTGATGGCCTTCATGTCCCTTGAGGACGTCGGGGTTATCCACGGTGAGCACTTTTTGGTCGCCGTCGGTGACGATGACGGCCTTAGCGCCTTTCGCCAGGCACTTGTTCATGCAGGCCGCGTGGGTGGTGCTGGCGCCTTTAACGCCGCACTGAGAGTCACTGACGATGCCATTCACGGTGGAATCAGCCGCGACGGCGAATGCGGCGATCAATAGCAGAGAAACGGCAAGACAGAGCAACAAGAGTTTTTTCATGAGATCCTCGAATTCAGCGGCCAAGCCGCAGATTTTTGTCGCGTGACCAACCGCTCAACCCGGTGGATTCCGTGGGCCGAGCGGGACCATATTTTGGAGATTTGCCCGAACTATATCACACCGGGAGCCTGGTCGCGTCAGGAACGGCCTGACTACTTGCGGGCCGAATTGGTCTGGGGCTTTGGAGACGCGGGCGGAGGGGGCGAGACATAGATGACTTCTCCCGGCCGCGCATAGTGCAACTGTTCGCGAGCTTCTTTTTCGATGGTCTTGGGATCGGTCTGGAGAGATTTGATCTGGTCGGTAGAACGGTCGTTCTCCTGTTGCAGGCTGTGAATTTCGTTTTGCAAGCCAACGTACTCGGACTTCTTCTGGCGATAGATCACCATGCCGTTGGCGCCGAACATCACATGCACGAACAACCAGACGGTGAAGGCAGCCACGGCGGCCGTGGCCAGACGCCGCCAAATGCTGTGCAGCATGGTCAGCGCGGGGCGGAGCTTTACGGTCATGCCGTCGGCCCAGGCTTCGGCTTGCGGGGCGCGCTCCACGAGGGTGCGCAGCCGCTCCTCGGGGCTGGGGATGATGCGAACTCGGGAAAGAGGTCCTACTCGAAGATCCATTGCTTGGCTGCCGCGCTCATCCGCTCCAACTCCTGCTCGCTGCCGGCCTCGGTGTAGACGCGCACCACAGGCTCGGTGCCGGAAAGGCGGTAGCACACCCACGCGCCGTCATCACAAACCAGCTTCAGTCCGTCGGTGCGCACCACTTCCTTCACCTTGCGGCCGCAAAAGTCGCGAGGATTAAGCGCCAGCTTACCAGTGAACGTCGCTTTCACTTCCGGCGTCAAGTGGAAGTTCTGCCGCATGGGGTAAAAGGAACCAACTTTGACAAATAGGGCGTCCAACTGGCGTTTCAGAGATTGATTTCGGCGGGCCACCATCTCACAGCAGAGCAGTCCGGCAAGGATGCCGTCTTTTTCGGGGACATGATGGCGGATGGAGAGGCCGGCGCTTTCTTCGCCTCCGATGACGATTTTGTCCTGCTTGATGAGTTCTCCAATGTACTTGAAGCCGACTGGGGTCTCGTACAGTGGAATGTGATGATGCTCGGCCAGGGCGTTGATCAGATTGGTGGTAGCTACGGACTTGCCGACGCCGTTTTTCCAGCCGCGGGTTTCGACCAGATAATCGAATAGAAGAGCGATGATGTAATTGGGCTGGAAGAAGGTACCATCTTGATCGACGATGCCAAAGCGGTCAGCGTCGCCGTCGGTGGCGATGCCGATGTGAGCGTTGGTCTCGCGCATTTTCTGGCGGAGATCGTTGAGCAGATGGCCATCCGGTTCGGGCGCATGGCCACCGAAGAGCACGTCACGGTAGTTGTGGACGGCGGCGACTTCGACGCCGGCTTCTTGCAGCAAGGAGTCGGGATAGCCGCAGCCGGCTCCCCAGAAGGGATCGAAGACGACCCGCAGGCCGGCTTTCTTGATAATGGAGAGATCCACGATTTCGCACAGCCGGGCCAGGTAGGGACCGCGGGGATCCAAGGATTCCGGATGGGGTTTGGCGGAGCCTGCTTTCGCAGCAGCGCCAGCGTCAAAGGCACCGATTTCCGCTTCGATGCGCTTTGTGACTTCGGGCAACGCTGGAGCTCCGTCGGGAGTCGAAAACTTGATGCCGTTGTATTCGGGTGGATTGTGGGAAGCGGTAAAGTTGATGGCGCCGTCCGCGCACTCGCAAGTCACGGCGTAGGAGATCGCGGGAGTGGGGGCGGCGTCGGCGACGAGCAACGGAGTGATGCCGTGAGCGACAAGAATCTCGCTGGCCATGGCGCAAAAGGTTTCGCCGAGGAAACGCGGATCGCGGCCGACGATGACATGCGCTCCCAGAGGCTTCTGCGAAGCTACGTAGCGGGCGATGCCACTGACGGCGCGGCGTACGTTGGCGAAGGTGAAGTCTTCAGCCATGACTGCGCGCCAGCCGGAAGTGCCGAACTTGATTTGCGTAGGCATGGAGTCAGCGCGGTCGCGCAAAGTGGTAAGCTTTTTCCTAAAGGTAATTCTATATGACTGACAAGAGACTCGTCCTGACTACAGCGGGGTCGGTGGATGAAGCGCGGCGTATCGCCGAAGGGTTGGTTGATCGCAAGCTCGCCGCCTGCGTCAACATTGTGCCGAAAGTGGTGTCGATTTACCGCTGGAAGGGAAAAGTGGAAGAAGCGGAAGAATGGCTGCTGTGGATCAAAACCACAGAGGCGGCTTATCCGCGGGTGCGCGATGCCATCAAGGAAATGCACTCGTACGAACTGCCGGAATGCATGAGCCTAGTGGCGGACGATGGTTGTCCGGCGTACATGAAGTGGATTGATGAGTCGGTGGAATAGCTCACTTGTTTCCGCCACGGATTGCATCGAGAGGCCCAGGCTAGATTGTCCCCAGGGCCTGGTCTAGATCGGCCATGATATCGTCGACATCCTCGATGCCGACGGAGAGTCGGACCATGCCGTCGGTCAGTCCGATTTCTTTTCTTCCTTTTTCGCCGATGGCGGCGTGGGTCATGGTGGCAGGATGCGAGATCAGGGTCTCGACGCCACCCAGGGATTCGGCCAGCGAACAGAGTCGAACACTCTTCAGCAGCTTCTTCGCGTTGGAGAGCGAACCGGTTTCGAAGGTGATCATGGAACCGAAGCCGGTCATTTGTTCGCGCGCCAGATCGTACTGAGGATGATCGGGCAAGCCAGGATAGAACACTTGCTTCACCTTGCGATGCCGCGAGAGAAAGTCCGCGACAATGCGGCCGCTGCGGTCGTGCAGTTCCATGCGGACGGCCAGTGTCTTGACTCCGCGTAACACCAGCCAGCACTCGAAGGGCGAGAGAATTGCTCCGGCGGTCTTCTGCACGAAACTCAGTTGTTCAACCTGATCGGGGCGGGTACACACCACCACGCCGCCCAGACCATCGCTATGTCCGTTGAGAAATTTGGTGGTGGAGTGAACGACCATGTCCGCGCCTAGAGCGATGGGCTGCTGGAAATAGGGCGACATGAAGGTGTTGTCCACGACCAACTCAACCTTCTTCTTGCGGCAAACATCGCTGATAGCGCGAACGTCGCTGAGGGCCATCAGCGGGTTGGTGGGAGTCTCGATGTAAACCATGCGCGTGTTCCTGCGGATGGCGCGTTCCACGTTCTTTACGTCGGAAGTGTCGACGTAGGCGAATTCGATTCCATAGCCGGAAAGAACCTGGTTGAACAAGCGGGGCACACCGCCATAGAGGTTGTGCCCGGCGACAACGTGGTCTCCGGACTTGAACATGGTACAGAGGGCGCCAATTGCGGCCATACCGCTGGCGAAGACGCGCGACGCGATTCCGCCTTCGAGCGAAGCCAGGTTTTCTTCGAGGCGAGTGCGCGTGGGATTCGACACGCGGGCGTACTCGTATCCCTTGTTCTTGCCTAATTCCTGCTGGAGATAGGTTGAGGTGGGATAGATGGGAGCCGAGATGGAACCGGTCTCGGCATCTGCTTGCTGACCAGTGTGGATGGCGCGAGTGGCGAAACCGGGGAGTTTATTTTTGAACATAGGGATTTGAATCTGCAAGTAGCATTTAGCACTTGGCATTTGGTCAACACCGGCAGATGCCAAACACTATTGTTCGTACTGGACGCTAACCGCCAAATGCTAAGTGCTAAGTGCTGTCAAACTCCACCGTCGAAAATCTTCTTCGACAAATAACGCTCGGCGGAGTCGGGGATTATGGTGACGACATGCTTCCCCTCACCCAGCCGCTTGGCGATCTGCAAAGCTGCGAAAACGTTGGCGCCGCCGCTCGATCCTGACAAGACGCCTTCACGCGCGGCCAGTTGTTTCACAGTGCCGAAGGCATCGGCATCGGTGACCATCAGCACTTCGTCGCATACTGAGGGGTCAAAGTTCTTGGGAATGAAGCTGGCGCCGATTCCTTCCACTTTGTGCGGACCAGGTTTGCCTCCCCCAAGGACCGAGCCCTGAGTCTCGACAGCGAAAGCCAATACCTTGGGCAGCTGATCCTTAAGATAACGCGCTACGCCGGTAAAGGTTCCGGCGGTGCCCGCCCCGATCACGACAGCGTCGATCTGTCCATCCATTTGTTCGAAGATCTCGCGAGCTGTGGTCTGGTAGTGGTAATCAGGATTGGCGGAGTTTTCAAACTGCGAAGCCATGAATGCATTGGGATTGCTGGCGACCAGTTCATTGGCGTGCTTGATGGCTCCCAGCATGCCGTCAGCGTCCGGAGTGCGTGTGACTTCGGCGCCGAGGGCCCGCATGATCGTGACTTTCTCCTCCGAAAAGCGTTCGGGGACGAACAGAGCGACTTTGTAGCCACGGTTCACGCCGATCAACGCCAGACCGATGCCGGTGTTGCCGGCGGTGGCTTCGACGATAGTCCCGCCTGGCTTGAGCTTACCTTCAGCCTCGGCCCGCTGGATGATGCCGATGGCAGCGCGGTCTTTCACGCTGCCGCCGGGATTCAGGTATTCCAGCTTGGCGTAGATCGAGGCGGAACTGGCGGGGACAATCTTTTTCAGTTTGAGGATGGGAGTTTCGCCGACGAGTTGCGTAATGTCGTCGGCCACCTGCAAGCGGCTTCGCTCGATGAGCGTCTTGTGCACTCTACAGAGTACGGAAGGTGGAGCAGAGGCGTCAATCGCACGAAGGTACGGGCAGGTTGGAAGATCGAGAAAAAGCTTTTAATCGCCGAGTTCGCGGAGAACCACCGCACCGACGCTGAGGGAGGCTAGCGTGACTGCTCTTGACCTGGATAGTACCCACTACGGGTGCGGACTGCGAGCTTCTTGTATCCCTTGGCGCGGGCTTCGACTTTGATAGTACGATAGCCGCCGGCACTTTTCGGGGTTGTGGGCTTATAGCCGATGGTGTACTGGCTGCGAATGTCGTGCGCGACGGCGCTGCTGATCGCGTCGACTTCCGCGAGTGTCTTGGGCAGGAAGGCGATGCCTCCGGTGGCCTGAGCTACGGTTTCCAGAGCCCGCCGGGAGCGGCGAGTCCTCTCCTCGCTAAGCAATCCGATGGCGTATACCGTCGGACCATTTTCCTGTTGCAGGTTGCAGACGGTTTCTTCGAGCGACTCGCGGCTGGCATTGTCTTCGCCATCAGTGACCACGAACAGCACCTTCTTCTGCAGCCGGGCGTGAGCTTTCATTTCATTCGAGGTCGCAACCATGGCATCGTAAAG
>Ga0308309_10000898_pt1 | contig 17822 bp, 17 predicted proteins | sample HubBroMetageWFT5_FD_192491 | JGI IMG/M metagenome (GOLD analysis project Ga0308309, IMG submission 192491) | Warmed and freeze-thawed soil microbial communities from the Hubbard Brook experimental Forest, New Hampshire - Hubbard Brook CCASE Soil... | ecosystem: Environmental > Terrestrial >...
CAGCGTCGGCGACGGCGGCGACCTCGGCGGCTCGATGATCGCCGGCGGCATGGCCTATGGCTTCGAGCTCGACGAGGCGTTGCCCTGGGAATCGCGCGCTGGCCAGCGCTACGCCGACGCCGAGTTCGAGGCGCGCAAGGCCCGCCGCGGCCTGTGGCCGGCCTGGCTCGGCGACCAGTAGGCGGCCGGCCGCCGGAACGGGTGCGGGAGTAAAAGCGGGCCGACGGCGCGGAGGGGACGGCGCCGTCGGCCCTATCCTGCGGCGACGCACTGCCGCGCACGGGGCGGCAGACAGGGAGGGGGCGTCGAAGCCGCAGGAATGACGAAGCGGAAAAGCGGGAGCGCGCCGAGCCATCTAGCCGGCCCCCGTCACGAGCGCGCGCACCAGGCGATCGAGCGTCTCGGCCGAGAGGGCGCGGCACTCGCAGCCCAGCACGCGCTCGACGATGGCCGCACGCGTCGGCGGATCGTCGGCCGCCTCGAGACGCAGCGCCTCGACGCAGCCGAAGGCCAGGTAACCGGCGCGGCTCGAACGGCCCGCCCGATCGCAGCAAGCCTGCAACGGCGGCAGGAACCGTCCCGCCTGCATGAAGGAGCGGCAGGCCGACACGATGGCGGCGCGCGTGCGCGCCTTGCGGCCCTCGCCCCGCGCCGGAGCGTCGGGCCGCGCAAAGCATTCGACGACGATGCTGCTCATGCCGGCCCCCCGCGCTCCGTCTCGCCGGTGTCTGGCGCGCTGAACAGGTCGGGCCGCAGCTCTGCGCGCGTGACCCGGCCGGCGGTGCGGGCTTCGATCTGCAGCGCCCGACGGTAGGGCACCTGGACCCACTGGCTGATCGCCGAGGGGGTAATGTTCAACAGCCGGGCGAGGTCGGCGTTCCTGCCGCCGGCAGCCTGGCGGGCTTTTTCGAGTCCGGGATCGGTCATGACCCGAACATAAGTGCCACTTAAGGAATATGCAAGAGAAACTTTGAAAAAAAGTTAGTGACATTGCCAGCGTTGTTTAGTAGAACTTAACGATGGCCATCGGCAAACGAATCGAGAGCGCGATGAAGCGAGCCGGCAAGAAGCCGGTCGACATCGCCAGGCGTCTCAAGATCACCGAATCGGCGGTGTCGCAATGGTTCGCCAAGGACACCGGGCCGAAATCCGTGCGGCTGTCGGAGCTGGCGTCGTTCCTGGGCACCACGGTCGACGACCTGATCAGCGACACCGAGGCGACGCTCTTCGCCTCGTCGTCTGCCGCGGCGCCACCGATGGCGCTCGGCGCCGGCCGGCCAGACCTCGCGGTCTATGCCTCGGCGGCGGGCGGGCCGGAGGGCGCCTGGGTGCTGTCGGGCGACGCCATCGCCTGGATCCATCGCGACCAGCGGCTGGTCGGGGTGCGCGACGCCTTCGCCTGCTACGTGGTGGGCGAATCGATGTTCCCGGCCTACGAGCACGGCAACCTGCTGCTGGTGAACCCGGCCGTGCCGCCCAATGCCGGCGACGACTGCCTGTTGATCCAGGAAGCGTCCGACGGCGCGCGCTATGCGCTGATCAAGCGCCTGGTCCGCTTCAACTCGACATCGTGGACGGTCAAGCAGTGGAATCCCGACAAGACCTTCAGCCTGCCGCGCAAGGAATGGCAGCGCGCGCTGCTGGTGATCGGCAAGTACAATCGAGGCTGAGGGAACGGCGATTTCCACAGAAGTTGGCTTAAGTAATCATTGACTGATACTTAAGTTCGGTTAAGGTTGCGTCATGCAGCCTGCCGTCGACCCGTCCCGTCGCGGCTTCCATGAAGCCCCCGACAGCGTCCATGCCGCGATCCGCCGCGAGCGCCGGCCGCTGCCGCCGCACGAGCTCGACGGCGGCAACTACCGGCGCTGGGCCGCCGCGGTGTGCGGCGCCGAGGCCCGCCACGCGGCCGACGATTTCTGGTCCTCCGTCCATCGCCTTGGGCTGGCCGGCCTGTTCGACCGCGACGATGGCTTCGGCGGGCATGAGGCACCGTTCCGCTTCGCACACGAAACCCACGCCTTCGCCGCCCTGAGCTGGCTCTCCCATCTGCAGGCGCATGAGAGCGACCGGCGCGGGCCGTGGGCCGCCGTGCGCTGGAACACCTGGGACGACGGCCAGCGCCGCGAGTGGTTCATGCGCCGGCGCTATCTCTGGTCGGGCTTCGTGCGCCAGGTCGAACGCTATCGCCAGGCGCGCCGACGACTGGCCGCCGTGTCTCAGCCCTTGGCCGATATCTCCGAACTGGTGAGCAGGGTACCGGCGCCGTGCGGTCGGCGAAGGCGCTCGTAGGTCGTGAAGACGCAGGGATCGCTGGAATCATGTCATTGCCAGTGGCGCGTCTTTTCATGCTCATTCGGACCGCGGGCGTCCCGCCCGCTCATGATCATGAGGCGGGCCAGAGACCCGCGGTCCGGAAGACCATGACGCGCCACTGGAGTGGCGCGCCCCCAGCTAAGATGTGCGTCTATGCCATCGGCCGAGCGTCGAGCCCGCGCCTTCAGGCGAACGAGGGCCGTCCGGGCGGCGCCCTGCCGGCCGCAAAACCGATCGCGCGATCGTACTCGGCCTCCGGGATACCGTAGAAACCATTGGCCGCCTGCAGCAGGCCGTCGCGGTCGAGGACGCGGACGTGAGCGCGCGTCGAGCGGATCAGGCCTCTGCCTTCGAGCTCGTGCAGGGCGACGGTGACGCCCTGCCGGCGGACGCCGAGCAGGAGGGCCAGGAACTCATGGGTGATGATGAGCTCGTCGGCCAGCACGCGGTCGTGCCACATCAGCAACCAGCGGGCGAGCCGTTCGTCGAGCCGGCCGCGGCCGTTGGCGAGAGCGGTCTGGCTGCCCTGCACCATGAAGACGTTGACATAGCGCAGCAGCGTGGTGGTGAGGCTGTCGCTCGCCTTCATCAGCTCGCGCAGCGCCGCGGTGGAAAGACGCATCGCCGATCCGGCGGATTGCACCACGGTCTCGTTGGTCGAACGGTCGTCTCCCAGCACGATGCACAGCCCGGTCATGCCTTCGTAGCCAACCATGCCGACCTCGATGCGATGATCGGGCTCGGTCGTGCCGACGACGGAGACCAGGCCGCTTTCGACGAAATAGACATGGCTGATCGGATCGCTGGGCACTTCCAGGATCTGGCGCGCATCGAGCGCGATCCCTTCGAGGCGGGGCGCCAGCAGGTCGCGGTCAGCATGCGAGAGCACCGCCAGCAGGCGGTTGCGCGAACCGTTGTTCGGGGAATCCACTGCTCTCCTCCACCTCGTGGGGCAAGAGCACATGAACTCCTAGCCACCAATCGCGAGCTCGCTCCGAGACTCGGCAGGCGGTTCCACGACGGTGCCTGACAAGACAACCATTAGCAATGAGCATCGCAGCCGTGGTGATATGTCCGTTTCCGGACAATCGACTATTTATCCTAGCGCCCGCCGGTTTTGAGGCCCCGCGGGCGCAACGGCGGAAGGCCGGACGCCATGGCGTCGACGGCGGCAGCGTCGAGCTCGACCGCGCGCTGGCTCGTCCAGCCAAGGTAGCGGCCGGTCGTGGCGGCTTGCACCGAATCGGCCAGCTTGCGGGCATCGAGCTCGTTCTCGAAGGCGAGATGCACTTCGGGCTGGCCGGTTTCGCGCACGATCGACGTCGCATAATCGCCGCCCGGCGCGAGCGTCTTGACCAGGCGCTCGAGCACCGATTTCGCGGTCTTGAGGTCGGGACTGCCGACCTGTTCGGCAGCCGCAATCGACGCGGCCACCAGATGGGCCCGCGGATGGTCGCTCCTGAAGACGTGCCACGGCACTTTGGACATGGGCGCTCATGTGAAAAGGCCCGCCGGTGGGGAGCGGGCGGGCCTGGCGGCCGGCCTGGGGGAACCGTCCGGCGCTTTGCGACTGGGAAGGCACTCCCAATGAGAACGACGCGCGCTCGCGAAGGTTGCTCTTGTCCCGGCCCTTGTCGCGCGCCTTGTCTCGGGCGTGGGCGCGCTCAACGCAGCTTGCTCGCGTCGTCGAGATGGGATCGCATGGTGAGCAGCAGGTCCTGGGCGAACTGCCGGATGCGCGCATCGTCGCCGCCCGTGGCATAGGCCCGGAAGAGGCCGGCGAGCTCGCGGAGCGCCTGGTACTGGGCCTCGACATAGGCCTTGTCGAAGGACGCGGCGTCGCGGGCCTCGAGGTCGTCAAGGATGGCCTGATGCCGGGCGTCGAGCTCGTCGGTTGGCGGCGGAAGCTTGGCCTGGGCGATGGCCTGCTTGAACCTGGCGCCGGTCGAGGTGTGTTCGTCGATCAGGCGGTGAGCAAAGATCTTGACCGCGTCGGACTTGCCACGCTCGAGCGCGAGCTTGCTGCTGTCGATCTCGAACCGGTTGCCCGCCGCAACCGACGCCAGGAAGCTCTCGGTCGACGGCGTCGCCACCGGCGGCGCCTGGTTGATTGACGGGTCGGTAGGCTGGCTGGCCGGGAGATCGGCGGCGAAGGCCGCCGTGCCGACGCTCACCGTGCCGACGCCCATCGCCAACAGCAGGCAAAGCACGCAGCGGATCATCGAAGCGCCGATCGCCAGGACAGGAAAACGAGCTACACCATGCACGACCGGTAAAACGCGGGACGGACCCTTGGAGTTGCAAAAGAAATGCCGGTCAGTCGCCGGTCACCTGCAGGAAGGCGCGCCGGCGCAGCCGCTGCGGTTGGGCGCGTAAGGCGCCGGGGCGCCCGGCAGTCTGCCCGCACCATACGCGTTGTAGAACGACGTGTTGCCGATATCCTGGCGCGTGACGCCGTTGTCATAGAAGGTCGTACTGCCGATCGTCTGGCTGCTGAGGCCATTGTCGCAATAGGTCGAGTTGCCGATCCGCTGACAAATGGTCTGCGCTTCGGCCGGCGACAGGAGCGGCAGCATGGCGGCGACGGCAAGGACGATGATCTTTTTCATGGAAAACCCTCCGGCGCGCCCGATACTAATGCGCGAGAAGGGATTAATTCCACAACCTAAAGTTACAAAACGCCGGAGCCCTACCTACCCGCGGGCGAGGTCGTGGCGCGAGGGCCGCCCCCAGGCCAAACCGTGCTTATGATGCTCGTCCGGCTGGCACACTTAGCGCATTGAGAATTGCTTGGGCAAACTGTCTGGCATCCTCCGCCACCATGAGAACAGTCGTTCGATATATCGGTGGATGCGGAGATATGGCTTCGCCAAACGACAATCGCGCGAGCGTGCCCCCAAGAACCGTAAATTGAAAATGGTTTGCGAAGACTGCTGGCGTCTCCAGCGACTTTGAATCGATCGGTGTGGGCGCAACCGCCATCTCTGCCTCCCCTCGAGGTTGAGTGCGCGATATTGAGCCAATTCGCCGCTTGGCCAAACCATCCATTTTCACTTCCACGACTTTCTCCCGGAGGCATGGATTTCGAAGCCAGGGTTTCCCGCCTGTGCGCTTCTTGTTAAGAGTGCTTACGCTCATGTCCAAGCGACGCGACCCGGGTCTGCGCGGCCCCCTCATCGGCATCTACGGCTTGCTCGGGTTGGGCAATCTGGCCGCCTGGGCGTGGGCGCTGCTGGCGTTCCACGATCACCCCTTGCTGCTCGGCACGGCGCTGCTGGCCTACGGCTTCGGCCTGCGCCATGCTGTCGACGCCGACCACATCGCCGCCATCGACAATGTCACGCGCAAGCTGATGCAGGAGGGCAAGCGGCCGCTTTACGTTGGCCTGTTCTTCGCGCTGGGCCATTCGACCGTGGTGGCCCTGGCGGTCGCGGGCGTGGCGGCGGCGACCACCCTGCTGTCGGCGCATTTCGAGCCGTTCAAGTCTATCGGCGGCGTGGTCGGCACGCTGGTCTCGGCGCTGTTCCTGTTCGCGATCGCGGCGGCCAACCTCGTCATCCTGCGCTCGGTCTGGCGGACCTTCGAGCGCGTGAAGAACGGTGGACGCTACGACGCCGAGGATTTTGATCTCCTGCTCGCCGACCGCGGCCTGCTGGCGCGCCTGTTCCGCCCGCTGTTCGGGCTGATCACCCGGAGCTGGCACATGTTTCCGCTGGGCTTCCTGTTCGGGCTGGGCTTCGACACGGCGACGGAAGTGGCACTGCTCGGCCTCTCGGCGACGCAGGCCGCGCAGGGCGTGTCGACCTGGTCGATCCTGGTGTTCCCCGCCCTGTTCGCCGCCGGCATGGCGCTGATCGACACGACGGACGGCGTGCTGATGCTGGGCGCCTACCACTGGGCGTTCGTGAAGCCGATCCGCAAGCTCTACTACAACCTCACGATCACCCTGGTGTCGGTCGTGGTCGCCGTCCTAATCGGCGGCATCGAGCTGCTCGGGCTGTTGGGCGAGCGGCTCAGCCTGTCGGGCTGGTTCTGGCGGGCGATCGGCAGCCTGAACGACAATCTGAACGCCCTGGGCTTCTTCATCATCGGCGTGTTCGTCGCCGCCTGGTTGGGATCGGTCGCCTTCTATCGCTACAAGGGGCTCGACAACATCGAAGTCGCCGGCGTCGCGCCCGAGTCCGCAGGCTCTCCCTAGGGCGCGCTAGCCGCGCGGCGAAGCTTCTATGCGTCCTTCAGCTTCCGCCCCCGTCATATGCCAGGCGCTGGGGTCGGCCGGCAAGGGCGTGGCAAGTGCGCACAGCTCCGACGCCGACGCCTACCTATCGGAATAGATAGCTAGCTCCCAGAGGCCCATGAAACGCACCATGCTTCGACCGAACGAAGCAGGCTGGAAGTCATCCAGTTGGGGGAGTTTGCAACGCTGTCTCAGCGTGTAGGCCATGACCGACAAACCACACACCATGCGGGAGCGCCTTGCCATGGCGCTGATCCAGGCGCCAGCCAACAAAGAAAGGGAGAAAGCCTACTGGCTCGGCCTGGCCGATGCCGTCCTCGAGGAGCTGAAACGCCCGAGCCCAGAAATGCTCAAGGTCGGGGCCATGCTGATCGAAAACGCCGGGGCCAAGCCCGGTACTGGCGAAACCCACTGCAGGGTTGTGTTTGAGCAGATGATCCGGTCAGCTCTGACGGAGAAATAGGGGCAGCCCGCAGCGGGCCTGGAGGTCCGCGGTCCGGCAAGACACCCTAAAGCTTCAGCAGCCAGGCCTCGACGCCGCCCTTGCCCTTGACCTCGATGGTGCCGCGCGGCTCGAACACGAATTCGTCCTTCAACCGCTCGTAGACCGAGCGCGTCACCTGGATGGTGTCGGGCATGCCGCCCGATTCCATGCGGCTCGCCAGGTTCACCGTGTCGCCCCACAGGTCGTAGATGTACTTGCTCTTGCCGATCACGCCGGCCACCACCGGCCCGCTGTTGATGCCGACCCGCAGCTTCATCTCGACATGGTGCTCCATCGCGTGCTCGCGCGTGATATGGACCATGCGGATCGCCATGCGCACCATGCGCGCCGCGTGATCGGGCACCGGCACCGGCATGCCGCACACCGCCATGTAGGCGTCGCCCACCGTCTTGATCTTCTCGATGCCGAGCTCGTGGGCGGCATCGTCGAAGCGGCTGAACAGGCCGTTCAGCAGGCTGACGACGTCGGCCGGCGGCATGTCCGACGACATGGCGGTGAAGCCCACGATATCGGCGAAGGCCACCGTCACCTCGGCGAAGCCGTCGGCGATGCCGTGCTCGCCGCCGCGCAGGCGGTTGGCGATCGGCGCCGGCAGGACGTTCAGCAGCAGCGCCTCGTTCTCGCGGTTCTTGTTCTCGATGACGACGTTCTTGTCACGCAGCTCCTCGACCATGCCGTTGAACGCCGTGCACAACGCGCCGATCTCGTCGCGCGTGCGGACCGGCACCTTGGCGCCGTAGTCGCCCGAGGCAAAGCGCGTCACGCCGGCGGTAAGCTCGCGCAGCGGCCCGAGCAGCGAGCGCGACAGCCAGGCGCCGGTCACGATCACGACCAGAAGTGCCAGGCCGCCGACGATCATCAGGTCGCGCTGCAGTTTGTAGATCGGCGCGAACGCCTCCGAGGTGTCGACCTTTGCGATCAGCACCCACTTGAGGCCAGGAATCGTGAGCGGTCCCCAGGACGCGAGCGTCGGGATGCCGCGATAACCGACGATCGCGCCGATGCCCTCGACGCCAGCGAGAGCGGCCTTGGCCGCGTCGGTCACGACGCGTTGATGCAGCACCGGGGTGCCGTAACGGCGGATGGCATCGATCTCCTCGTCCGACGCGCCGCCCCCCTTCAGCTCGGCGAAGTAGACGTCGGGACTCTCGTAGAATGCCCGCGGTCCGGAGCGCGCGAAATGGTCGGGTCCGACGAGGTAGGCCTCGCCGGTGGCGCCGAACCCGTCCTGGCGCCAGCGTCGATCGCCGGTCACGACATTGTCGATCTCCTCGATCGACAATTGCGCTATCAGCACGCCGATGACTGTGCCCTGGTCGATCACCGGCGCCGTCATGAAGGCGATGGGGGCGCCGCCCGAGGGTGCGTAGGGGGCGAAGTCCTCCAGGCACACGGCCGACCTGTCGGGCGTGGCGCCACAGCGGGCGACAGCGGCGGCGAGGTTGGATTGCCGGAATGAACCGGTCCGGAGCGAGGCGCCCAAATCCACTTCCTTGTCGACGCCATAGACGACGCGGCCGGACCTGGGGTCGGCCAGCATGAAGTCGAAGAAGCCGAAGCTCGTGGCGGCGGCGCGCAGAAGCGGGTGGTAGATGGCGTGCTGCCGGCTATAGGCGCTGCCGTCGCCGGCGTCGTCCAGGAGCTTGCGCCGGTCGGCCGGATACGGATTGGCAACAATGTAGTGGTCCTGGAGATAGTAGGCGGCGGGTCCGATCGGCAGGTAGTCGTTGACGTTCGGCTCCTTGCCCAGGACACGGCGCATGTCGGGCAGGAACTGCTCCTCGTACCAATCGCCGACCAACCGGCGAACGTCGAACGGGACGTCGGACCTCTCGAGTTCGTCGAAGCCGGCGTTGAACGCTCGCGCGGCATCGATCGCCATTTTCGAGACGGCGAGCTGGCCGAGCTCGCTGCGGATGGTACGGAAGTAGGTTTCGACCTGGCGCGCCTTGCTCTTGCGGGTGGCCGTGAGCTGACTGTAGATCGACTCCTGGAGCGCGTCGCGCGCCCGCATGTAGCCCAGCACGCCGGTGACCAGGACGGCGACCGCGCCCAGCAGGATCAGGATGGCGAACAGCTTGGCCGCCAGCCCGAAGCGCGTCGGACGGCCGGTGCTCGGGGCCACGGAGGTCATGAGGCCTTATTGTAGCAGAGCCTGCGTTCGCTCGCGCACGATTCTGAGGACGCCCGCGGTCCGGCATGACATGAGTCCTAAAGCTTCAGCAGCCAGGCCTCGACGCCGCCCTTGCCCTTGACCTCGATGGTGCCGCGCGGCTCGAACACGAATTCGTCCTTCAACTTCTCGTAGACCGAGCGCGTCACCTGGATGGTGTCGGGCATGCCGCCCGATTCCATGCGGCTCGCCAGGTTCACCGTGTCGCCCCACAGGTCGTAGATGTACTTGCTCTTGCCGATCACGCCGGCCACCACCGGCCCGCTGTTGATGCCGACCCGCAGCTTCATCTCGACATGGTGCTCCATCGCGTGCTCGCGCGTGATATGGACCATGCGGATCGCCATGCGCACCATGCGCGCCGCGTGATCGGGCACCGGCACCGGCATGCCGCACACCGCCATGTAGGCGTCGCCCACCGTCTTGATCTTCTCGATGCCGAGCTCGTGGGCGGCATCGTCGAAGCGGCTGAACAGGCCGTTCAGCAGGCTGACGACGTCGGCCGGCGGCATGTCCGACGACATGGCGGTGAAGCCCACGATATCGGCGAAGGCCACCGTCACCTCGGCGAAGCCGTCGGCGATGCCGTGCTCGCCGCCGCGCAGGCGGTTGGCGATCGGCGCCGGCAGGACGTTCAGCAGCAGCGCCTCGTTCTCGCGGTTCTTGTTCTCGATGACGACGCTCTTCTCGCTGATGTCGTCGATCATGCCGTTGAAGGCCGCGCACAGCTGGCCGATCTCGTCACGCGTGCGCACCGGCACGTGGGCCGCCGAATCGCCCAACGCGAAGCGCCGCACGCCGGCGGTGAGCTCGCGCAGCGGGCCCAGCAGCGAGCGCGACAGCCAGGCGCCGGTCACGATCACCACCAGGAGCGCGATCGCACCCACGATCATGAGGTCGCGCGCGAGCTGGTAGACCGGCGCAAAAGCCTCCGAGGAATCGATCTCGGTGATCAGCCCCCATGTCACGCCCGATACCCTGACCGGGCCCCACGAGGAGAGGTTGGGAACGTGGCGAAAATCCAGGACCTCGCCGGAGCCCTCGACGCCGCCCAGCGCCGCTCGGCTCGCCTGCGTGTCGATGCGCTGCTGCAGCACCGGCGTGCCGTAGCGGCGGATGTCGTCGATATCGTTGGCCGGGGTGCCGTTGGCCTGGGCCTCGGCGATGTAGAGCGTGGGATCTTCGTAGAACGTGCGCGGCCCCGAGCGGACGGTGAAGTCGGGCCCGACGAGATAGGCCTCGCCGCTGGCGCCGAAGCCCTCCTGGCGCCAGCGCCGGCCGCCGGTCACGATATTGTCGATCTCCTCGATCGAGAGCCGCGCCACCAGCACGCCGATGACCTGCCCATGGTCGATCACCGGCGCCGCCATGAAGGCCGCGGGCGCGCCATCGGACGGCAGATAGTCGGCGAAGTCCTCCAGGCAGGTCGCCGACAGGTCGGGCGCCGCAGCACAACGGGCCGCCGCAGCGGCGAGATTGGAGCGGCGATAGGGACCGGCCTGCAGCGACGTGGCGAAGTCGGCGTCCTTGTCGACGGTGTAGAGGATACGCCCGGTCTTGGGGTCGACCATGAGCAGGTCGGCGAAATTGAGCGTCGCCGCGGCCGTGCGCATCAGCGGGTGATAGAGCGCGTGCACCTTCGAGTAGGCGCTGCCGTCACCGGGATCGTCGAGCAGCGAGCGGCGATCCGGCGGCTGCGGATTGTCGACGATGTACAGGCCCTGCAGGAAATACGGGGCCGCTCCGACCGGCAGGAAATCCTTGACCGGCGTGTCGGCGCCCAGCAGGCGACGCACCATCGGCATGTATTGGTTGTGGTACCAGCCATCGACCTGCCGGCGCAGATCGAGGGGCACATCCTTGCGGTCGAGCTCGTCGACGGCGTCGCGGAAGCCGCGCATGGCGTCGACGGTCATCTTCGCGCTGCCGAGCAGGCGCATCTCGCCGCGGATGCTGCGGAAATAGGTCTCGACCTGGCGCGTCTTGGTCTCGCGCGCCGCCGTGAGCTGGGCGAGGATGGTCCGCTCCAGCGCATCGCGGGCGCGGACATAGCCCAGCACGCCGGTGATCAGGACCGCCACCGCGCCCAAAAGGATCAGGATGGCGAACAGCTTGGCCGCCAGCCCGAAGCGCGCGGGACGGATGGGGGCTGCGGGAGGGGCGGCGGTCATGGCGAGGTTCTTACTGACCCCGCCCGGGATTGGATAGGCGTAGTTTAGTGCGGCCGTCGTTCATCGAGTCCAGGGTCTCGCTCGCTCGTGCTCATGAGCGGGCCAGAGGCCCGCGGTCCGGAAGACTATGACCCCTTCTTCGGCGTGTAGGCGCCGCCCGACGACGCCGCCCGCACCTCGGCCGCGGTCTTCGCCTTGCGCAGCAGCACCAGCCGGCGCGCCTCGTCGTCGAGCATGGCCTGGGCGTTCTTGATGATCGCCGGCGCATGCTTGGGCGGGAACTTCACGGCGCCGTTCTCGTCCATATGGATAAGGTCGCCCGGCGCCACGTCCATGCCGCCGACCGAGACCGGCACGTTGACCGACTGCACCGCCATCTCGCCATGGCCCGCCGTCACCCCGCCCAGCAGGAGCTGGAAGCGGAGCTTGCGGATGGCGTCGACGTCGCGCGACGGGCCGTTCGACAGCATGCCGACGCAGCCCACCGCCATCATCGAGCTCACCATCATCTCGCCGGCGAGGCCTGCCTTGTTGTGCAGCTCGGTTGGCCATTTCTGCTGGATCACCAGGATGGTCGGCTTCTTCATGGCGTCGAGCGCGTCGACCACGTCCATGAAGGAAAGCCGGCCGGCATAGTTGGGGTCGGGCAGGCCGTAGACGCAGGTCACGGCGTGGCCGACGATCGGGCCCATCTCGGGATAGATGCAGCGGATCGAGGTATCGGTGTACCAATTCTCGGTCCACGGATTGTAGAGGCCGAGGCACAACGGATTCTTCGGGTACGTCGCCACCACGTTGGTGATGGTGGGCGTGTCGATCTTGCGCAGCTCGGCGAAGAGCTGGTCGTCGGACGCGTGGACGGCTGAGTCGGGCATGGCAGGCGATTCTCCCTTTTGCGGGCTTTGTTCTTCGCGCAATTGACGGACGCCGACAAGGGTTCGCCATGCTGGGCAAAAGAGAGAACTTCCGCTAAAGCCTCGTCGCCATGCCGATGCCGTCTCCGCCGCAACGATCCCTGCCCATCGGCCTGCTGGTGCTGCTGGCGATTGCCGCCGTGCTTTACGGTCTCATGCTGGCCAACGCCTTGTCCCTGCCCTCGGGCGGCGAGGCGGGGATCGAGGCAGCGATCGGGGCACTCTTCCTCACGGCGGGCCTTTGGATCGTGCTCGCGATCATGATCGTCGTCGGCGCCACCATGGGCGCGATGCCCGGCTGGGCAGGCGGGCTCGCCGGCATTCTCGTTCCCGCGTCCGGGGTCGCCAATTTCACCGCCATCGACATGTGTTCGCGCGACATGCCATGGGCCATCGTCGTTCCCATCCTGCTGGCGCCCCTGATCGCCTTCTACGCTTTCTGGGCGGGATGGCCGAAGCTGCATGCGGCGCTGCCGGCGGAGCATACCAGCGTCGCGGTTTGGGCTTCGATCTTCGTTCTGTCGGTGGCGACGTTCGTGCTGGCGGCCTGAGCGTTCGGCGCCTCGTCAGCGCCCGACCAGGCGGCGGATGCGACTCATGAAACCTGTCGCGGGTTCGCCGGCGTAGCAGCGCCCGAGCGCGATGCGTGTGCCTTGCAGCAGACCGTCCTCCGTCGGAAACCACGGATACCAGCCGGCCAGGCCGGCAAAGACAGGATCGAGCGACGTCCTGCTGGCGGGGAGAAAGTCGAACTCGATGGTGGGCCGAAGCGCCGCGCCGCAAACCGGGGCGTGCAGCACGACGCTGTTCTCGAAGATGACCCAGATCGGCTTCTCGCTCTCGAGCACGAGCTCCTCGCCGTTGCGCTGGCAGAACCATGTCGTGCCCGAGCGCCGCCCCGCGCCCTGGGGCAGGATGAAGACTTTGCGGATGGCGACCGGCCAGCCGTCGGTATGGCGGTCGGCGGCGACGTCGCGCGGCACCAGCTGGAACTGGCGCGTCGAGCCGATGCGGAACGGATGGCCGATCGCCCGTTCGATCGTCGGGCCGTTCGCCGCCAGGAATTCCGACAGGAGCGCGAGCGAGCCCGGCGCAAGCTCGCGATATTCGTTGCAGGCGTTCATGTAGTCGCTTTGCGAGGCCGCCGTACTGACATAGCCCAAGGCGAAATCGTCATGCCGCAGCGGCGTCTTGCGGGCCTCGAGCAGGGCCGCCAGCAGCTGGTCGGCGAGACTTTCATCGAGGGGAAATATCATCACACCGGTGCGCGCCAGCGGTCCGGAATCGCAGTCGAGCGCGGCGGAGAACGCGCTCCAGGCGATGCGGGAGAGTTCCGAGCGCACGGCCCTGAAGCGGCCGAGCTCGCGGTCGTCCTCGCGGGCCTGCTTTTCCAGCGCATCGATTTCCTGGACCAGGCGAAGGTCCGGATACTGGAGCAGCTCGCGCAACGATCATTCTCCTCGGGTTGTAGTGCGGCGATCACGTCTTTGCATGGGCGCACGACGGCGCACAAGCGCTTTGGCGGCTCAGGGAACGAAGATCAGGAAGACGAAGATGGCGAACAGCACGAGGTGGACGAAGCCCGGCAGGATGTTGGTGCGCCCGCCGCCGAATGTCACCAGGCTGACCAGAAAGGTCAGCACCAGCAGGACCGTGTCGTTCTTGTCGATGCCGAGCTCGAGCGGCTGTTTGAGTGCGATCGCCAGCAGGCTGACGGCGGGAATGGTGAGGCCGATGGTGGCGAGCGAGGAGCCGAGCGCCAGGTTGAGGCTCTTCTGCAGCTCGTTGCGCCGGGCCGCGCGCAACGCCGCCACCGTCTCGGGCAGCAGCACGAGCAGCGCCACCAGGAGGCCGACGGCCTCGAGCGGCGCGCCGACCGCGAGGACCATGGTCTCGATCGATCCCGAAACGCCCTTGGCCAGCAGCACGACGGCGACCAGACCGACGAGCAGCAGCGCGACGCTTTCCCCGAGCTGGCGCGGGCTGGGCGCGATCACGTGGTCCTCCGCCGCGCCGCCGAGATCGGACAGGAAATAGTCGCGATGGCGCACCGTCTGGACGTAGAGGAACACACCGTAAAGGGCGAGGGTGACGGCGCTCACAAAGCCGAGCTGGGTGGCGGTGTAAAACGGCCCGGCCATGCTCGTCGTGTAGCTCGGCAGGACCAGAGTGAGCGTGGCGAGCGGCATCAGCACGACGAGATAGGCGCTGGCGCCCGGCAGGCGGAAGCCCTGCTCGCCGTAGCGCAGGCCGCCCAGGATCAGGCAAAGCCCGACCACGCCGTTGCAGACGACCATGATCACCGAGAAGACGGTCTCGCGCGCGAGGCCGGGCGCGCCCTCGCCGGCCAGCATGATCGAGAGGATCAGGGCGACCTCGATCACCGTCACCGCGACGGTCAGCACGAGGGTGCCGTAGGGCTCGCCGGTGCGGTGCGCGATCACGTCGGCGTGATAGACGGCGGCGAACACGACGGCCATCAGGACGATCAGGCCCACGAGGGGCAGCACCGCCTCGAATGCCGGCGGCATCCTCCCGGCGATCGCCGAAAAGCCCAGCGCCACGGCAAGGCCGAGCAGCGGCGTCACCCGCCATAGAATACGTCTGCGCCCGCTCGGCATTGCTCTCCCCATAGAAAAGACTGCGTTTAAAAAACGCACCATCTAGCATAAAGTGTGAATCGCAAAGCGCTGGCGCATGGCAGGAATGTTGCCTCAAACTGACTTGCCGCGGGCATGCTTTGGGGCGCAACCGTCGTATAGCCATGATGGTGCAGTAAGTCCGCGGAACTCGGGCGGAATCCGCCACTGGAGAATCTGTGCGGATGAGTAAAAGGACGTTGTCTAAGTTTGGGGCGGCCGCTCTGCTGATCGGCCTGGTCGTCGCCGGTTATATCGTCATCAACCAGATGAGCCGCGACAAGGCACGCGCGGCGGCGGCGGCCAATGGCCCGCCGGCCGTGCCCGTCACCATCGCCATCGCCGAGGCGCGCGACGTGCCGGTGTTGATCCGCGGGCTGGGTAACGTGCAGGCCTACAAGACGGTGGCCATCCGCTCGCGGGTCGAAGGCCAGATCGTCAAGATCTCCTTCGAGGAGGGCCAGAACGTCAAGGCGGGCGATCAACTGTTCCAGATCGACCCGCGTCCCTTCCAGGCCATGCTCGACCAGGCCGCTGCCAACCTCAAGAAGGACGAGGCCCAGCTCGAGGGCGCGCAGCTCGATCTCAACCGCTACGGCAAGCTGCTGCCGACCGGCTTCCAGTCCAAGCAGAGCTGGGACCAGCAGAAGGCCACCGTCGACGCGCTCAGGGCCTCGATCGACGCCGACAAGGCGCAGATCGACAATGCCAAGCTCAACCTCTCCTTTGCCGACATCCGCGCGCCGATCGACGGCCGCACCGGCCAGCGTCTGGTCGATCTCGGCAATATGGTCGCGGCCAACCAGAATACCACGCTGGTCACCATCACCCAGATCAAGCCGATCTTCGTCAACTTCACCGTGCCGCAATACGCCAACCACAATCTGCGCAAGAGCCAGGCGAACCATCCGCTCACCGTCACCGCCTACTCGGCCGACGACCACTACAAGCTGGCCGAAGGCGAGCTGACCCTGATCGACAACCAGATCGAGGCCCAGACCGGCACGCTGCGGCTCAAGGCCACCTTCGCCAACACCGACGAACAGCTGTGGCCGGGTGAGTTCGTCAACGTGCGGCTGGAGCTGTCGATGCGCAAGGATGCCGTCACCGTGCCGCAACGCGTCGTCATGCAGGGCGCCAACGGCGCCTACGCCTATGTCATCAAGCCCGACAACACCGCCGAGCGCCGTGTCATCGAAATCGAGTCCACACAGGACGGCTACACCGTCATCAGCAACGGCATCGCCGTCGGCGAGAAAGTCGTGCTCGACGGCCAGTACCGCCTGTCCAACGGCAGCCCGGTGCGCATCGACCAGCCGACCACCGCCCCCGCGGATTCCGGCCGCAAGAGTTGACGCACCGCCATGAATGTCTCTGAAACCTACATCCGCCGGCCGATCGCCACGTCACTGATGATGCTGGGCGTGCTGGTGTTCGGCGCTGCGACCTACAATCTCCTGCCGGTGTCGGCGCTGCCCAACGTCGACTTCCCGACCATCACCGTGACGGCGACGCTGCCGGGCGCCAGCCCGGAGACCATGGCCTCCTCGGTCGCCACCCCGCTCGAGCAGCAGTTCGCCGCCATCCCCGGCCTCGCCTCGATGAACTCGACCAGCGGGCTCGGCGCGACGGCGATCACCCTGCAGTTCGACCTCAACCGCAGCATCGACGGCGCCGCCACTGACGTGCAGACGGCGATCAGCGCGGCGAGCGGGCTGCTGCCCAAGGACCTGCCCAGCCCGCCAACCTACCGCAAGGTCAACCCGGCCGACCGTGCCGTGCTGATCTACGCGGTGACGTCCGACGACCTGCCCATGTACAAGGTCGACGATTACGCCTTCGTGATCCTGGCGCAGAAGATCTCGGCGGTGGCCGGCGTGTCGCAGGTGCTGGTGGCGGGCCAGCAGGATTTCGCCGTCCGCGTGCAGACCAACCCGGTGGCGCTGGCGACCCGCGGCATCGGCATGGAGGACGTGCGCAACGCGCTGGCCGGCGCCACGCTGAACCAGGCCAAGGGCAACATCGAGAACGACAACCTCTCGGTGATGCTCGACACCAACGACCAGCTGTTCAACGCCGAGGCCTACAAGAACATCATCGTCGCCTACCGCAACGGCGCGCCGGTCAAGCTGACGGACGTCGCCGGCGTGATCGATGCCACCAAGTCGCCGCGCACCGGCGCCTGGTTCAACGGCAAGCGCGCCGAGCTCCTGCTGATCTTCCGCCAGCCCGGCGCCAACACCGTCGAAATCGTCGACCGCATCAAGAGCATGATGCCGCGCATGCTGGCCTCGATCCCGCAGAGCGTCCATGTCGACCTGATGTCGGACCGCTCGCAGTCGATCCGCGATTCGGTGGCCGACGTGCAGTTCACCATGCTGCTCACCATCAGCCTGGTGATCCTGGTGATCTTCATCTTCCTGCGCCACATGTGGGCCACCATCATCCCCTCGATCACCGTGCCGCTCTCCCTGGTCGGCACCTTCGGCGTGATGTACGTGCTGGGCTACAGCATCGACAACCTGTCGCTGATGGGCCTCACCATCGCCACCGGCTTCGTGGTCGACGACGCGATCGTCATGATCGAGAACATCGTGCGCTACATCGAGGAGGGCGAAAAGCCGTTCGAGGCGGCGCTGAAGGGCGCCGGGCAGATCGGCTTCACCATCATTTCGATCACCTTCTCGCTGATCGCGGTGTTCATCCCGCTGCTCTTCATGGGCGGCATCGTCGGCCGGCTGTTCCGCGAGTTCGCCGTGGTGGTCACGGTCGCCGTCATCATGTCGGCCTTCGTGTCGCTCACCCTGACCCCGGTGATGTGCGCCCAGTTCCTCAAGCGCCATTCCGGCCACAAGCGAGGCTGGCTC
>Ga0308309_10000899_pt1 | contig 17803 bp, 20 predicted proteins | sample HubBroMetageWFT5_FD_192491 | JGI IMG/M metagenome (GOLD analysis project Ga0308309, IMG submission 192491) | Warmed and freeze-thawed soil microbial communities from the Hubbard Brook experimental Forest, New Hampshire - Hubbard Brook CCASE Soil... | ecosystem: Environmental > Terrestrial >...
ACTTGGGCTCGGTCATGCCGAAGATGTCGCCGCGCGGGATGGCGCCGGCATTGTTGACCAGGATGTCGGCGTGGCCCACCGCATCGACCACCGAGCGCACCGTGTCGCCTTTGGAGAAGTCGGCGGCATGGATCTCGACCGGCACATTGTGGCGGCTGCGGATCTTGTCGCGCGCCGCCTCGAGCGATTCCTTCGACCGCGAGGCAATGTGCACGGCACAGCCCTCACCCGCGAAGGCCATGGCGCAGGCAAAGCCGATGCCGCGGCTGCCGCCGGTGATCAGCACGGTACGGCCGGAAAGTTTCATGTCCATTCTGCGATCTCCTAGAGTCGATAGGTCGAATCGATCGTGGCGCGGCCGTCGTCGGTCTGCACGCGGCCGTCCTTTACCATCTGCACGAGATGCGCCAGCATCGAGCGACCGGCAGCCTGGTGCAGGTGGAGCGGCGTGTCGGCGTAGTTCTTGGCGACCATCGCGGGGATGGTCTGCGGACCTTCCTTGAGCCGCGCCATGATCTGCGCCTCGCGGCCCAGCCGATGCTCGATATAGGCCTGCACGAACGGATTGGGATTGCGGATCTCCGAGCCGTGCGTCGGGATGTAGAGCGTCTCCTCGCGCGGCAGCAACTTGCGCAGGCTCGCGAAATAGTCGGCCATGTTGCCGTCGGGCGGCGAGATCACCGCCGTCGACCAGCCCATGACGTGATCGCCCGACAGCAGCGCCTTGTCCTCCTTCACCGCGAAGCACAGGTGATTGGAGATGTGGCCCGGCGTGTACACTGCCTCGACGTTCCAGCCGTCGCCGGCAACGACGTCGCCGTCGTTGAGCTTGATGTCGGGCGCAAACGAAAAATCGCCCGCCTCCTCCGGCTTCTCGTCGCCCGGCGGCCGGGGATGCGGGCCGTAGGAATAGACCTTGGCGCCGGTTGCCTTGGCCAGCGCAGGCGTGGCCGGGACATGATCGATGTGGGTGTGAGTGACCAGAATGTGCGTCACGGTCTCGCCGCGCACGGCGCGCAGCACGGCGTCGATATGATCCTGCATGTCGGGACCGGGATCGACGATCGCCACCTTGCCGTGGCCGACGATATAGGTGCCGGTGCCCTTGAAGGTGAAGGGGCTGGGATTGTGGGCGACCACCCGGCGGATTCGTGGTGTCACTTCCATCGCCGTGCCGTAGTCGAACTTGAAGTCCGTGATGAAGGGAATGCCGGGCATGAAACTCTCTCACCGCGTGGGGGGCGTCAGCTTGTAGAGCGCATTGCGGATGTCGGAGCTGACATAGACCGTGCCGGTACGGCCAACCGCAACGCCGGTCGGCACCAGCGCCGGCGGCCCGCCGGGATAGGGCGCCAGCCCGATATCGAGGTTGGAGGCGATCACCGTCTTGGTGCCGGTCGCGGGATCGATGGCGACCACGCGCTTCTGGCCGACCTCTGCGACATAGAGAGACCCGTCGGGTCCGACATCGATGCCCTCGGGGCCGGCCAGCCCGTCGGCCACGACCCTGCGTGCCCCGCTGATGACGTCGATCTGGCTGACCGCACCGGCGGCGATCTCGGTAACGTAAATCAGGTTGCCCGGTCCCTGGGCCAGCGCCACCGGGCTGCGCAGCTCCTTGACCACGGTCGAGCGCGTCTTGCCGTCGGCGCTCACCTTGACGAGGTTGGCGCTGGCCAGCTCGGCGACGTAGATCGTGCCATCAGCCATCTCCAGCGCATCGACGGGCGCGGCGAAATCGCCGAGGCTTGCCACCAGCTTGCCGGTCTTGCGGTCGACCTTCTCCACGGTGTTTGAGAACCAGCTCGTCAGCAGGGTGTGCTTTGGTCCCACCGAGATGCCGATCGGATAGGCCTGGGTGTCGCCGTGCACGCGCAGCACGTCGGCCACCGCGCCGGTTTGGCCATCGACCGTGCGGTAGCTGAACACATCGGCCACGTGCACGGTGTCCTTGCCGCCCTCGGAGACGACGGCGAGGTCGGAGGGGATGGCGAGCTTGCCCTCGGCGATCGTCCTGTGCGCGCCGGTCTGCTTGTCGACGAGATAGATGCCGTTGTCGGTCATCGAGGTGACGAACAGCCGGCCGCGCGAATCGAAGGCCAGGTTGTCGAGCCCCGGCTTCATCGAGGCGACCAGCTTCTTGGCCTTGCTGGTGAGGCTGACGCTCCATACGCCGCCGGTGCCGGCATCGACGACATAGACGTTGTCGCGGTTCTGCGGATCGATGTTGGCGGCAGCCGGCGTCTTGAAGCCCTCGGCGATCACCTCGATCGCACCGGTCTCGAGGTTGATCTTGACGATCTGGCCCTTGAACCACAGCGGGCCGTAAAGGAAGCCGTCGTCCTTGTGGATCTCGAAGCCGTTCAGGCCGCCCATCTTCTCGGCGATGCGCCTGAGCTCGCTGCGCGGGAACGGTTTGAAGTCGGGCTTATCGACGTTCTTGAGGTCGATCTCGTAAAGCGCGTCGCCGAGGAAGACTTCCGACACGAACAGCCGGCCGTCCTTGCCGAAGGCGATCGCGTTGGGGCCGCCCATGCCGTTGGCGACCTCGATGGTCTTGCCGTTGGGCTTGCGGATATAGACCTTGCCCAGCAGGAAGGCGGTCCACGCCATGGTGCCGTCGTCGGCGAAGGCGATGTCGTCGGCCATACCGGTCGGCGGATCGATGACGCGGTCGACCTCGCCGGAATCGACCTGCACGCGGTAGATCGTCTGGCCGATCACCGAGCCGGCGAAGAGCTGGTCATCCTTGTTGAAGGCAAGCCCGTGCACGCCGTGGAACCACGAGCCCGGCACCAGGAACTGCTGGTTGTATTCCGGCGCGGGCGGCGTCTGTTCAGCCTGCTGTGCCAGTGCGCCGCCGGCCACGCCCACCGCAAGCGCCAGCGACGTGAAAAACCGGCCCAGCTTCATCCCGTTCCCTCCAAACCTTCTGCGGCGCGGACTTTAGACCGGGCGATACATTTTGTAACGCCGAACCCTTCAGCTACGATTGCCGCAACAACGCGCATTCCGCAGGAGGGAAGCCATGGCAGGTCCGCTTTCGGGACTGACGATCGTCGAGCTGGCCGGCATCGGTCCCGGCCCGATGTGCTCGATGATGCTGGGCGACATGGGCGCCGACGTGATCCGCGTCGACCGCACCAAGAGCCACGTCATGGACCGCCTGGCCGACCCGAAATATGCCGTGCACAACAGGAGCCGCCGTTCGGTCTCGGTCGACCTGCAGACCAAGGCGGGCGTGGACGTCGTGCTGCGCCTGATCGAAAAGGCCGACGGCATGACCGAGCCCTTCCGCCCCGGCGTGGCCGAGCGGCTGGGCTTGGGACCGGACATCTGCCTCCGGCGCAACCCGAAGCTGGTCTACGGCCGCATGACCGGCTGGGGCCAGGAGGGACCGCTGGCCAAAGCGGCCGGCCACGACATCAACTACATCGCGCTCACCGGCGCGCTGCACGCCATCGGCGTCAAGGACAAGCCCGTGCCGCCTCTGAATTTGGTCGGTGATTTCGGCGGCGGTGGCATGCTTTTGGCCTTCGGCATGGTGTGCGGGCTTTTGGAGGCACAGCGCTCGGGCAAGGGCCAGGTGATCGACGCGGCGATGGTCGATGGCGCGGCGCTGCTGCTGGGCGGCGTCTACGGCATGGCCGGCGCCGGCTTATGGAACGACGACGATCGTGAGACCAACATGCTGGACGGCGGTGCGCACTTCTACGGCACCTACGAGACGAAGGACGGCAAATTCGTCTCGGTGGGCTCGATCGAGCCGCAATTCTACGCGCTGCTGCTCGAGAAGACCGGGCTCAAAGGCGAGAGCCTGCCGGCGCAGATGGACCGCAAGGCGTGGGCGCAGCTCAAGAGCCGGATGGAGCACATCTTCCGGACCAAGACGCGCGACGAATGGTGCGCGATCATGGAGGGCACCGACATCTGCTTCGCGCCCGTGCTCACCATGAAGGAAGCCTCGCAGCACCCCCACGCCAAAGCGCGCGGCGCCTATGTCGACGTTTTGGGCTTCCCGCAGCCCGCCGCCGCGCCGCGCTTCTCGCGCACCAAGGAAAGCGTCAAGGGCCCCGCCGCCAAGCGCGGCCAGCACACCGACGAAATCCTGGGCGAGAAGGGCTTCTCGGCCAAGGAGATCGGTGAGCTTAGGGCAGCAGGGATCGTCGGTCCGCAATGACGGCGGATCGATGATCCGCGCCTTCGAACTGGCGGTTCGTCAACTGGGCGATCCGAAGCTGCGCGGCATCATCTGGTGGTCGCTGTTGGTCAGCCTGGCGCTGCAGATCGGTATCGCCGCGCTGGCGTGGTGGGGTTTGAAATCCCTCGCCAACTTCCAATGGCAATGGGTCAACGACGCCATCGTCTGGCTGAGTGGCGCCGGAGTGATCGTGCTGGCGCTGATGCTGTTTCCGGCAAGCTTCGGCATCGTGATCTCGATCTTCATGGAAAGGATCGCCGACATCGTCGAGGCCGAGCACTATCCGCAGCTCGGTCCGGCGCGCGGCATTCCGATCTGGACCGGCATCTGGACAGGAATCGTGTTCCTGCTCGCCGTCGTGGCGCTCAACCTCGTGATGCTGCCGTTCTACATCGTGGCGATCTTCGTCGCCGGTCTCGGCGCGGTGCTGTTCTATGCCGTCAACGGCTGGCTGACCGCCCGCGTCTACTACGAGCAGGTGGCGCTGCGCCGCCTCAGGCCGGCCGAGGTCAAGGCCTGGCGCCGCGCCAATTCAGGCGTGCTGTGGCTCACCGGCATCGTCATCGTTTTCCTGGGCACCATCCCGATCGTGAACCTGATCGTGCCGGTGCTGGGCGTGGCGGCGATGGTGCATGTGGCACAAACGCTCAAACCGCCCCTGGCGCCGGGCCGACCCTTTAATCCACCGGCGGGCGCGCGTTAAAGTGAAAGCATGAAACCGGCATTCGGGGCTCTCGCGTTCATCCTTCTGCTCGGCGGTTGTGTCACCGACTCCGGCCCGCAATATTCCCTGACCGGCGGCGAGAAAGGTGTCTTCACCTCGCGCAATGCCGGCACGCCGATCCCGCTCGACCGCATCAAGGGCCTCGACGAAGCACAGCTCGCGGCGATGTTCGGCACCGGCGTGCTCGATCGCAAGGACGACCCTGCCCGCGCGATGCGTTACCAGTCCGACGCCTGCAGCCTGTTCGTCTATCTCTACCGCCGTGACGGCACCGCCTGGAAGGCCGAGTTTGCCGACGCCTACGACCTGCAGTTGCGGCCGCTGCCGGTCGACCAGTGCGCCGGTTCGGTGGCGGCACAGAAGAAGCGAATCGCCTGACCGGCTACGGCCGCAGGACTTTTACAAGAAAATCCACGGTCTCGCGGGTGGACTTGGCCCGCGCCGACTCATCGTAGGCCATGGTGTAGCCTTGGCCGTCCTTTAGACAGGTCTGCATGACATTGGGATCCATCGGCGTTTCCCGGCCGCTGATGAGAAGAGCGGGCCGGGATGGCCCCAGCAGAAGGTACGGACATTTTCGCGTGCTGGGGTATTGCGGATAGAAGCGCGCAGCGCCCAAGCTGGAAACCGTCCAGGCGTGATACGCTCCCGGATAGATCGAGACGTCGATGGGCGCGGGGCCCGCGCTTCTGGCGTAGGTGAGATAGTCTTCCGCCTTTGCGACCGGCAGGTTGTCGTCCTTCTCGCCCAACAGCATCAAGATCGGTGCGCCCGTATAGGCCGCGGGCTCCGCTGCGACGCCAAAGACGCCCGCCGGATAGTAGGCGACGTGGGCGGAAAACCGGTTTTGTCCAGGCGCGAGCGCGGTGCGCAGTCGCTCGAAGGCGGCAAGATGCGCGACCTCGCCACCAAACGAGAAACCGACGATGGCGATCCGGCTGGCATCGATTCTCGGATCTCCGGCCAGCAGGCGCAGCGCTGAATAGGCCTCGGCAACGGCCGACGCCCATGGCGGACCGCCCCTCGAACCATTCGCCGAGCCCTGGCGCATGCTGCGCGCCGTGGGACTGTCATAGGTCAGGGTGGCGAAACCGGCTTTGCGAAATTCGTTGGCGTGCCAGCCTTCGTTCGACTCCAGATAACCGCCAAGGCCGTGCACGATCACGACGGCGGGATAGCGATCCCGCGCCGCGTCGGGAAAGCTCAGCGTCGCAGCAATGGCGACCTCGGTGGTCGCCGCCTCGCGCGAGACGAGCTGGCGGAAATCGGCGTAGCTGCCGGATTGAAACGTCGCCGTCTCGGCGTTGACCTTTGCGGTCGACGCAGCGGCAACAAGGACGGTCATCGCCGTGAGCAGGCATCGGCGCATCTCAGTGACATCCAAGGCAGGTGAGCGGCACTTTCGCCGCGGGATCGGCGCGGCGCATGGCGGCGTTCTTGGCGTAGGGCGTACCCGGCAATTCGCTGCTCATGCGGTCGAGATAGGCGTTGGCCTTGGTCGTTTCGCCCAAGGTCAGCCAGCCGTCGGCCAGCGCGCCTAAAAGCTCGCCGCGGCCATGCTCGCCCAGCTTGCTCCACCGCGGCGTGCTGGCGGCCACCGCGAACTCGAAGTCGCCGATGGCAGTTCTGGTGAGGCGATCCGCTTCGGCGCGGTTGAACGGCCGCATGCCGCGGGCGAACGGCAGCAAGCCGGCGGCCCGCGGGATGCGCACCGAGATGCTGTCGGGCGCCAGCGACACGGCGCGATCCATGTCGGCTATCCCTTGCGCCGCCAGGGTCTGGCCCTCGGTGACGGCGCCGCGCTGGAACGCCTGGCCGGCCTGGAACAACCGCGCGTCGCCACGCCACACCAACGCCTCGGCATGGTCTGGGTCGGCCGACAATGTGTCGGCGATCAGTTTCATGGCGCGGTCGAACGCCGCCGTGTCGCCGTCCATGCCGGCGAACATGTCCTCGCGCACCTTGAAGTCGAAGCGCTGCTGGGCGAGGACCGCGAGACTGACCGACAGCGCCAGCACAAGGATAGCGATCAGGCGCATGGTGCGGCCTCCACGGAGCGGCGGGCGCGCCGCAGCAGGTTGGCGAGCCAGCCGATGCCGACGCCCGCGACCATGCCGCCGACCGCGCCCGAAAGGTAGATCCAAAACGCTTCGGCGCGCAGCGCCGGCAGGACGCCGAACAGCACGCCCATCGCGTAGCGCACGGCGAAGATCGAGAGGCCGAACAGGAGCGCGAACCAGCCGCCGGCGATTTCCAGCTTGCCGTCCTCGGGGCGCAGCCGCACCGGGCGGTCCTGGCCGAAGGCCCAGCCCAGTGGCAGGAAGGCGATCAGCGCCAGTCCCCAGCCAGCAGCCGCCCCGGCCGGATTGGCCGATTGCGCGATGCCGGCCAGCGAGGTGGCGAGGCTGACCGCGGGCAGGATGGCGAGCCGCCACACCGGGATGACGCGCGGGCGCAGGCCCTGCAGGCCGAGCCACAGGACGAAGGCCATGAGCGGCCATACCCAGAGCGGCGTGTTGGCGACGATTTGAAAGAAAGATGGCATTTCAGTTCCCACGCGGTGCAATGACGACGAGCGTGGCCAAGATCGCTGCGACGCCCCGCGTGTTCCATCCGAGTTGCGTGGAATCGCTGGTCTTTTTCGCGATCTGCCGGGATCATCATTCCGCGATGCGCGAATGGACTCCTGTCAGAACGATCCCCTATCACCTGCCGTGGGTGCTGGGCATCGCGGTCGTCATGGCCGTGACCGGCCCGTTCGGCACCTACGAGACCATGGGGCTGGGCAAACGCCTGCTCTATTTCACCATCACCGGCGTCCTGGCCTGGGCGCTGGTGATCGGCTGCATCGTCGCGCTGCGCCGGATCGAGGCGTTCAACCGCTGGCCGATTGTCATTCGCATGGCGCTGGCCGGAATCCTGGCGGCGGTGCCGACGACGGCCGCAATCATAGTCGTCCATGACTGGCTGGTGTGGCCAACCTCCTGGCGCGCCTTTCCCTATATATTCCCGCAGACGCTATTCCTGTCGGTGGTCATCACCATCCTGGTCGGCCTGTTCGTCCAGCGGCGCCTGCATGCAGAAGCGGATACCGAGCGCGCCAGAGTCGCCGCAAACGTCGCTGCAGCGCCCGCCCCCGGCGTGGAACCGGTCGCCCCCGACTTTTTCCGCCGCGTGCCGCCGGCGCTGGGCCGCGATCTGCTGGCGCTGGAGATGGAGGACCATTACCTCCGCATCCACACCGCGCTGGGTAGCGATCTCATCCTTTTGCGCCTGCGCGATGCGCTGGCCGAGCTCGGACCGTCGTGCGGCCGCCAGGTGCACCGCTCGTGGTGGGTAGCCGAGGGCGCGATCGGCTCGGTGGAACGCAACGCCGGTCGCAATGTCCTGGTGTTGCGCAACGGGTTGCGCGTGCCGGTCAGCAAGACCTTTCGCGAGCAAGTCAAAGAAGCAGGATGGCTCGATTGACCCTGACTCGGATCGGCATCCTGGGCGCGGGTGCCATGGGAACGGCGCATGCGGCCGCCTATGCCGGGATCGCCGAAGCGACGGTCGTCGGCGTATTCTCCCGCGACCCGGCACGCGCCCGATCAGCCGCCGCGATCTGCAACGCCCAGCCTTTCAGCGACGCCGCCGCCTTGATCCGAAATGCAGAGGTGGACGCCATCGATGTCTGCCTGCCCAGTGCGGTCCATCACGCTTTCGTCGTTCCGGCATTGAATGCCGGCAAGCACGTGTTCTGCGAGACGCCGCTGGCGCTGCGGCTGGACGAGGCTCGCCAGATGCTCGATGCGGCGCGACGCGCCAACCGGCTGCTGCAGGTCGGCCTGCTGATGCGCTCGCTGGGCGCCTATGAGCACATCAAGGCGACGACCTCTTCAGGCGAGCATGGACGCCTGCTGAGCGTCGCGACCTGGCGGCTGGGGTCCTATCTTCATCCCGATGCGCCCGACCACAAGGCCCACTACAGCGATCCCTCCACCGAGCTGATGACCTTCGACTTCGATTTCATCCAATGGGCGATGGGTCCGCCGGCTCGTCTTTCGGCCAGCGCCGCGCGAACCAGCGCGGGCGTCCCCGGCGAGATCTCGGCCCTACTGAGCTACGCGGACGGCCGTCACGCCACCGTCGTCGCCAGCGGCCTGATGCCGCCGGGATTTCCTTTCACCGTCGGTTTTCGCGCGCTGTTCGAAGAAGCGGCCTTCGAGCATCAGGCCATCTTCGAGGACGGCCCGCCGAAAGCCACTTTTACGATCTTCGATGGCAAAGCCCCCGCGCAGAGCGTGCCGACGGCAGCGCGCAATCCCTATCAGGCCGAACTTCAGCGCTTCGTGGATTGTATCGCCGGCCGCGCCGATCCCGCGCTGCTCGACGCCGAACGGGCCATCGAAGCCACCCAACGCGCCCTGGGCGAAGGTCGTTCGATCGAGATTGGCTAGCGCCCGCCGCGATCCTCGCGCCACAGATCGAGCTTCTCCTGCACCGGGCGGTCGGAGAAGGAGAACAGCACTGAATCGCTCCTGGCCTTGTGCACGACGCTGGCCCAGCTCGGCACGACGAAGTGATCGCGCTTCTTCCAGCGGAAGGTCTCCTTGCCGATCACGCTCTCGCCCTCGCCCTCGACCACCGAGAATATCGTGCCGTCGGTGCTGCGATACGGCGCGGTCGCAAAGCCCTTGGGCAGGAGCTGCATGAAGGTGCCCATGGTGGCGATCGGGGCGCCGCCGCTCGCCGGATTCACATAGCGCAGCTTGTAGCCGTGGCAGGCGTCGGGCGGGCCGGCCTTGCTGAGGCCCTCCAGCGCCTCGCGCGTGCGGGCATAGGGATAGTTGAAAATGGGCGAGGTCTGGCGCTCGGGCTTCCAGTCGACCGGCAGCAGGCCGCTGGCATACTTGGCGTCGGACGTACCCACGGGCGCGGTAACGACCTGCTCGTCGCTCTCGCCATTCTCGGCGAAGCCCGCGTTGAACATCGCCACCATCGGAATGTCGAGCCCGTCCAGCCACACCATCGGCCGCTTCGAATCGTTGCCGTGGTCGTGCCAGGTCCAGGTCGGCGTGATGACGAAATCGCCCTCGCGCATGATGGTGCGTTCGCCGTCGACGGCGGTGTAGGCGCCTTCACCCTCGACGATGAAGCGCAGCGCCGACTGGGTGTGGCGGTGGCTGGGCGCCACCTCGCCCGGCAGGATGAGCTGCAGGCCGGCATAGAGCGAGGGCGTGATGCAGGCGCTGCCCGGCATCGCCGGGTTCTCCAGGATCAGCACGCGACGCACCGCTTCCTTGGCGGTGATCAGCGAGCCTGATTCCATCAGGAACGGCCGCACCTTGTCGTAGTCCCAATGGGCCGGCTGGTACTTCGGCGCCGGCGCGGGCGGCACGAGCTGGTGCAGCTGCTCCCATAACGGCGCCATCGAAAGGCCGCCGATGCGCTCGTAGAAATCGCGGCGCGCGTTGTTGCGGGTGGCGGGCTCGGCCATGACTACTCAGCGGCGGCGCGCAGGGGAATGCCCCGCCGCGCCGCGGCGCGCGAACGGCAGGCCGCGGCAAAGGCGTCGAACAATTTCATCGAGACGGGATTCTCGAGCGCCCTGTGCTCGGGATGCCATTGCAAGGCCAGCGCAAAGGCCGGTGCGTCGGGCACGCTGAACGCCTCGACCTGGCCGTCGTCGGCTGTGGCCTCGAGCCGGGCGCGCGGCGCCAGGCGATCGACGCCCTGGGCGTGCAGCGAATTCACTGTCACGCGACGCTCGCCCAGCAAGCGGTGCAGCAGGCCGCCTTCGATGATGTCGATGTCGTGCGCCGGCGCGTAGTTCACGTCGGTATCGGGCGACTTGGGCGAACGATGATCGCGCCGCCCTTCGACTTCGTGCACGAGCTGATGCAGCGAGCCGCCCAGCGCCACGTTGACTTCCTGCAGGCCGCGGCAGATCGCGAACAGCGGCACGCCGCGATCGATCGAATGGCGGATCAGCGGCAAGGTGGTGGCATCGCGCGCCGGATCGTGCGCGGTGCCCGGCCGGCTGTCCTCGCCCTCATAATGATGCGGCTCGACATTGGACGGACTGCCGGTCAGCAGGACGCCGTCCAGGCCGTCGATCAGGCGGTCCAGGGCCTCGATCGTGGCCCTCTCTTCGCCGAATTCGGCGCCGATGGCCGGGATCAGGATGGGCAGGGCGCCGACAGCATGGATCACCGCCCGGACGTATTTCTCGCCCACCGTGTGATGCCAGCCGCCGCGGCCGTTTTCCTTGAGACAGGACGAAATGCCCACAAGAGGGCGCAAAGAAGATCGATCCATTTCCTCGCCGGACCGTGCAATAAGGGTGCACCCATCATCGTCTTTGGGCGATGCCTTGGCAATTGCCCGGCCTCTGCCCCTGCCCGCGCCTTGTGCAGTGCAGCCCTGCATGGTACCGCCCCGCCGCCGAAACAGCGAAAGTAAGCCATGACAACGACTCCTCCGCCGTCGCCGCCTCCCGGCCCTGCCCAGGCTCCGGCCGGTCCGCTCATCATGCACGGCCAGTACATCAAGGACCTGAGCTTCGAGAATCCGCGCGCGCCGCAGAGCCTGATCGAGCAGACCCAGCCGCAGCTCTCGCTCAACGTCCAGGTCACCAACCGCCAGTTCGACGCCAAGACCTTCGAAGTGGCGTTGTCGATCGAAGCCAACGCCAAGACGGCGAAGGACGAGCCGCTGTTCATGCTCGAGCTGGTCTATGCCGGCACCGTGACCCTGGGCGATGTGCCGCCGGACGCGTTCGGCCCGCTGTTGTTCATCGAGACGCCGCGCCTGCTGTTCCCCTTTGCCCGCGCCGTCGTCGCCAACGCCACGCGCGAGGCGGGCTTCCCGCCACTCAACATCGCGCCGGTCGATTTCGTGGCGCTCTACCGCCAGCAGCTCGAGGCCAACGGCGGCAAGATGCCGGGCATCACTCCCGGCGGCCCGGTGGGACACGCCTAAGGCAGAGTTTGAAAGATGCGTCACAACGGATTCGAGGGATAGTATTCGTTCACGAAGGAGATCGCCTGTATCTCCTCCTTGTTGAGCTTGAACTTCTCCGGATCACGCTGCAGTCGCATTTTGCGATCAAGCCCCAGCATGACGTTGTGTATATCGAGCGGCAGGGGCGCAATGGAATCGATGGTACAGGTTGCCTCGTCGCCAAGAGTGGCGCCTGTGCTGCGATCGAACTCGACTTTGTCCTGCGTCGTCACTCGTCTCGCCAGAATTCGATCGTCCGTGACGGCTTCGACCAGGCAGATGAAGCTCGCGCCGCTGGGACATCTGGCGTGAAAAATGTCGCCGACAAGGAGGCGGGTGAGTGGTCGCGTCCAATCGATCATCTAGCGATCTCCTATTTGCGCGAAAGACTCCATGGTTCGAGGAGTCCTGGCAGCGTAGAACCTGGCTCGTCCTGGTAGCCCAATTGTTTCACGGCGCACTTCACACATAAATTCCGACCTTCCACGCGATACGCGGCCGTGGTTCCCCAATCGCCTCCGCTATCGCACCCACCTCGCATACCCTCGCACGCCAGATCTCCGGCAGCGACAGGTACAATAGCCGACGGCGCCGTGAGAGGTGTCTGGGCCGGTCGAGATCCATCGCCAACAGGCGCGGTCGGATCATAGCGCCGGATACGTTGTCGGATAGAGACCACTGCCAGTATTGGCCGGCGCGCCACTAGGCAAACCGTTCGGGTCGAGGGCGAAGCCGGGTGTGTCTTCCGTTTCGCCGACACGAAAGCTGGGTACGAAGGTCTTAGGCCTAAAGTTGAACATGCTGCCGATCCTCTTGTGCGAGTGTCGACAGGCATACGCCACAACATTGCTCAGTCTTGTCAATAGTCAGAAGTGCTCGGTGCGTGCATTACCGGCGCGCAAGATAATTCTTGCGTACCGGCATAGGGCCTTAAACTGCAGATGCCAGCAGTGCAGTCGGCCACCAAATGGACGTTAGTGTTGCAGCCAGAGCGGATCGCTGAGCTGCAGCAGGAAGGCTGCATGCGCGGCTAGTTCCACGGCACTCGGTGCATGCGGCCGGGGCGGCCGCACCGGGCGGTTATCGGCGGTCAAGCCAAACACAGTGACCATGCCCGCCATCTCAGGCGCGAGGCCGAGATCGCGCTGCCGGCCGCCGCTCAATTCGAGATAGACTTCGGCCAGCAACTCCGAATCGAGCAGCGCGCCGTGCTTGGTGCGGCTGGAATTGTCGATGCTGAAGCGCTCGCAAAGCGCATCCAGGCTGGCGCGCTGGCCGGGGAACTTGCGGCGCGCCATCGACACCGTGTCGATGTAGGGGTTGGTCAGTTTCGGCCGCCCGGCTCTCTCCAGCTCGGCATTCAGGAAGCCGATGTCGAACTGCGCGTTGTGGATCACGAGTTGCGAATCGCCGATGAAGGCCAAAAACTCGTCGATGCGCTCGGCGAACCGCGGCTTGTCGGCCAGGAACTCGTCGGTGAGGCCGTGCACGTCCTGCGCGCCGGTCGGCATGATCATTTCCGGGTTGAAGTAGGCCTGGAACGTCTTGCCGGTCGCCACCGTATTGATGAGCTCGATGCAGCCCAACTCGACCACGCGATGACCGGCGAGTGGATCGAGGCCTGTGGTTTCGGTGTCGAGAACGATTTCGCGCATCACGCCTTGTAGCCTACTTGCGGCGCGCCTGCGCAAGGCGGCCTGTGAATTTCTCGCGCCACGGATTGGGCGGCCAGAAGCGGCCGCGCCGCGTCTTGAGCGTCGCCACCGCCGCGGCGAGCGCGGCCCGTGTCGGCGCCAGGCCCAGCCCGGTCGGGATGACGATGTCGGCCTTGTGCCGCTTCAGGACGTCGGGCACCTGCTGGCGCAGGATGCCGTCGAGCCGGTCGGCCGTCATGCCGGGCCGCGCCATGACCCGATGGCGTTGCAGGAAGATAGGCGCGCTCACCACCAGGGTGGCGTCGACCCGCCGATCGCCCAGGCCCTCGAACAGCAGCGGGATGTCGAGCACGACCAGCTTCTCGCCCCGCCGCGCGGCCCGCTTCAGGAAGGCGCGCTGCCGTTGGCCGACCAGCGGGTGCACGATCGATTCCAGCGTGCGCAGCGCTGCCTTGTTGCCGAACACCCGCGCGCCCAGCGCCTGGCGGTCGAGCACGCCGTCCTTCACCACGCCGGGAAAGGCCGCCTCGATCGGCGGCAGCGCCGCGCCGCCCGGCGCCTGCAGCGCATGGACGGCGGCGTCGGCGTCGTACACGGGCACGCCCATCTGCCGCAGCATTTTGGCGGCAGTCGACTTGCCCATGCCGATGGAGCCGGTCAGACCGACGATCATCATCGGCGGACAATCATCAGACAGCGGCCGTCTTGCGTTCCTTGCGCTGGCGCGCCAGCCAGATCGCAGCGAAAGCAACGGCGCCGCCCACTGCCAGGATGCCGACCGCGACCAGCGGCCGGTACCATAGCCAGGCAATGGCGATCACCACCGGCGCGACCACTGCCGTGCACAGCAGACTGACCAGTCCCGTGCCGGCGCGAATGATGTCGCCAACAAAAGGGATGACATCGCCCAACACGCCAAGCGGTCCCAGGATCAGGCCGAAGCCGAACAACATCAGCAGGCAGCCGCCGGCGCGGATCAACCAGGTCCACAGGCGGTTGTCGTCCTGCGCCGACTTGAACATGTCGGTCGCCGGCACGCGGCCTGCGGCGATCAAGTCGACCGTGCCGCCGGCTTTGGTGACATAGGGTGCGAGCCCGTTGCCCGACTGGCGGGCGACCACGCTCACGTCCTGCAGCGGCACTTCGGTGTAGGTGATGCGCCCATCGCCGACCACTGGCTGCTCAGGTTCGCGGGCGATGTAGATCGCGCCGTCGACCACCCGCACTGGCTTGTCGAGCTTGCGCTGCAGGGCGGCGGCCTGATCGTCGCTGGCCGCCAGCGGCCGCTCGCTGCCAAAGCTCGCCAGGAGATTGTCCGGCACCGAAAAAGCGCCGATCGTGGGCTGCGGCGCCAGCAGGTTGCGATTGCGCCAGGTCATCTGCGGATTGGCGTGGCCCGCCCGTTCGCGGAACTTGGACGAGTCGACGGGCTTATCGGCCCAGGCGCGCGTGTACTTGTAGGTCGTGGTCTTCTCCTCGCCGCCGCCCAGCTTCTTCCTGGTCTCGGTCTCCTGCTCCTCGGTCCATTGGAACATCTCGGCGCGGCGGACGAGCCTGAGCCCGCTGCTGCGCACGCTGAACTCCGCATCGAGGACCGGGCCCGCGACGGAAAGCGGGCCCGAGACATGGATCAGCTTCCCGTCGTTGGCGGGATCAACCTGGTCGGCTGCGACGTCGTGCACCAGCCCGGCGCCTTCGCTCAGGGAGCGCGCGGTCTGGATCGCGCGCCCCTCGTTCCAGAACAGCAGCACGCATGCGCCGATGATCAGCAGGAAGCCGAAGATGACGCCGCCGACCGACCGAGCCAGGCGCGCCAGCCAGCCGGTTTGCTCGACGTCGGTGACGACGTCCTGCCTGGCTTCTTCGTCAGCCATCGTGGTCAGCCATCGTGCCAGCCCGCGATCAGGGCACCAGGACGGTCTGGCCGGTCGTCTTGCGTCCCTCGAGATCCATGTGCGCCTGGCCCGCTTCGGCCAACGGATAGCGCTGGTCGATGGCGATCTTCACCTTGCCGCTCTTGACCATCTTGAACAGCGACTTGGCGCTGGCCTCGAGATCCTTGCGGGTGGCGGTGTAGGCGCCGAGGCTCGGCCGCGTGAGATAGAGCGAGCCCTTGGTGTTCAGTACCCCGGGTGGCACCGGCGCGACAGGACCAGAAGCATTGCCGAACGAGGCTAAAAGGCCGCGCGGCTGCAGGCTGTCGAGCGAGGCCTCCCAGGTGTCCTTGCCGACGCCGTCGAACACCACGGGCACGCCCTTGCCCTTGGTGATCGCCTTCACCTTTTCGGCCACGTTCTCCTTGGTGTAGTCGATCACCCACTTGTAGCCGTTCTTCTTGGCGAGGGCGGCTTTCTCCGGCGAGGAGACCGTGCCGATCGCCTTGTAGCCGCGCGCCTTGGCCCACTGGCCGAACAGCAGGCCGACGCCGCCCGCGGCGGCATGGAACAGCACGATGTCGCCCTTCGTCAGCCACGGCTTGGCGCATTGGTCGACGAGATATTCCGTCGTCATGCCCTTCAGCATGATGGCGGCGGCCTGCTCGTCGCTCACGCCCTTGGGCACATGCACGAGCTGCTCGACGCCCATCAGGCGCTCCTGGCAGTAGGCGCCCAGCACGCCGCAATAGGCCACCCTGTCGCCCTTCTTGAAGCCCTTCACCTTCGGCCCGACCTCGACGATCACGCCGGCCGCCTCGCGGCCCACGGCGTTCGGCATCGGCGTCGGGTAGAGGCCGGAACGGGTATAGATGTCGATGAAGTTGAGACCGATCGCGGTGTGTCGGATCTTCACCTGGCCGGGGCCGGGCGGACCGACCTCGACGTCCTCGAGCTTCATCTTCTCCGGGCCGCCATTCTCATGCATCAGGATCGACTTGGACATCTGAAATTCTCCCCTTGGTTCCTGCTCTACTCGGCGGCGCGCTTGGACTGCGCCGCCTGGTATTTCTCGATCTCGGTCGTCACCGCCGCCTGCGACTGCACCGAATAGATGCCGCGGTTGGACGTGGCGATGTCGTAACTCTGCTGCCTCGGCGCGGTGGACCCGCGCTGGAAGTGCGGATGGACGAAGCGGGCCATCAACTCATAGGAGCGCTGCGTCGCCGGCCAGTCGGCCCAATTGTGGGCGAGCAGCAGGACGGCGCCGAAGCCGCCGTCCGAACCCTGCCATAGCCGCTCGAAATGCCTGACGCAATCGTCGGGCGTGCCGATGCAGGCAAGGCCCTCCTTGGTCAGGAACTCGGCCGCGTCGGTGATGCCGGGCGGCAGGATCGGGAAGGTGGCGACGTCGGTGAAATACTGGGTGAAGCGATCGAGGCCGAACTTGACCTCCTCGAAGGCCTGCTCGCGCGTCGGCGCCACGTGCGCGAAGGTGACGATGCGCCACTTGGAGCGGTCGGCCACCTTGCCGTTCTGCTGGGCATGGTCGGTGTAGATCTTCCAGTTGGCGGCGTGCGCCTTCAGGGCGTCGTCCGACGTGCCGCCGATCGACAGCATGCCGATGCCGTGGCGGCCCGAGGCGACGGCACCGACCGGCGAGCGGGCGCAGGCGACGGCCATCTCCATGCCGGGCTGGCTGTAGGACGGCAGCTGAAGCTGGGCGGCCGTGAGGTCGAACCAGTCGGTCTTGCGCGTCACCGACTTGCCCGCCATCAGTTCGACGATGACATCCAGCGACTCGTTCATGCGGTCGCGCTGGTCGGCGGCCTTGATGCCGATCTTGGCCGCGTCATGGACCAGCGCGCCCGGACCGACGCCGAACATGGCGCGGCCGCGCGTCATGTGGTCGAGCTGGGTCATGCGCGAGGCCAGCATGAAGGGATTGTGATAGGGCAGCGAGACGACGCCGGTGCCGAGCCGGATGTGGCGGGTGCGCTCGGCGGCGGCGGCGATGAACATCTCGGGGCTGGCGATGATCTCGAAGCCGCCGGAATGATGCTCGCCGATCCACGCCTCATGGTAGTTCAGCCGGTCGAGATGCTGGACCAGTTCCATGTCGCGCTCGATGGCGAGGGTGGGGTTCTCGTCCAGCGCATGGAAGGGCGCCAGGAAAATGCCGGTGCGCAGATAGCGGTCGGTCAAGGAAGGTGCCCCTCGGGTCATAGGGTGGGTTGCGGGCGTCGAGTATAGTGGCCGGCCTCGCGCGCGCCAGCCCGCCTCCTGCAGGCCGGCGCATCCCTGCTGTCAGGAGGGTCAATGCAACGGCGCCGTTTCGTTCTGGCTGCGACCAGCGCTCTGGCGG
>Ga0308309_10000900_pt1 | contig 17800 bp, 9 predicted proteins | sample HubBroMetageWFT5_FD_192491 | JGI IMG/M metagenome (GOLD analysis project Ga0308309, IMG submission 192491) | Warmed and freeze-thawed soil microbial communities from the Hubbard Brook experimental Forest, New Hampshire - Hubbard Brook CCASE Soil... | ecosystem: Environmental > Terrestrial > Soil...
GCTTAGTCGGCCGTTTTTCGAGCCAGGGCAACTCAGAAACGGACGTCCGGGAAATATCAACCTAGATGCTTGGAGGTATAGAAAACTTTGCGTGCCGCATTATTTCCGCACTTTGTCAGAAAGCTCCTCGATCGGCCGGGGCTCAGGCCCGCCCTGATCTGGTTAGTAATCCGTCGAGCGAAATCTAGGACCAAAAATCTTCATAACATAATTTATGACGAAGGAGTCTGGATTTACGACACCTCCAACGGGTATTACGCTTTTGACAAGGCCATCACTGAATTAGATATATCGCAAATTCAGGAAATCGCCCGGTTGCATTTCCTATGGGGATATAAGCCCAGAAAGGGAGACGTTGTCGTGGACATTGGGGCAGGGGTAGGCGAAGAAGCCCTAATGTTTTCGCGAGACGTTGGGGAGCAAGGCAAAGTTATTTGTATAGAAGGGCACCCCCGAACATTCGGTTGTCTCGAAAAAGTCATTCAGTACAACCAGCTTGCAAATGTCACCGCCGTTCACCTGTTAGTGACAGAACCCTTCTGCAGCGCGGCAAAAATCGGTGATTCTGATGATTATCGCTCTAACCAAATTCACAATTCTGTCGGAATTTCTGTTCCTGCCACTACTGTTGATGCAATCTACCAGAAACTACATTTAGATCGCGTAAATTTTCTGAAGATGAACATCGAAGGCGCGGAATGCTTGGCAATGAAGGGCATGACGGAGGCACTCAAGCGCACAGAAGTCCTTTGCATATCTTGTCATGATTTCTTGGCGCTAGAAACCGGAGATAATTTTTTTAGGACGAAAGACGCCATCAAAGAATTCCTGCAGTACAACGGTTTCAAAGTCAAAGAGAGGACCGGGCAAGAACTTCCCACCTATCTCACAGATCAGGTGTGGGCCTACAACGAATCGCTCCAGATGGGGCAAGAGCTATTTCAAACCTTGTGGGCCACAACTACCGTACCCGCAGCCGCCGATTCACGCGATTAGAAGTGGGCGCCCACTTTGCATTTCAAGTCCGCTGGGCTTAGCTATTTTAGGCCTAGGGACCATGGTCTGAAAGGTCCAAGACGGGGTGGCCGTGAGAGTCGACAGTGACCTGACAACAGAAAACGACTTAAGTTACAGAAAACAAATGGCATAAAAATCTCTAACCAACACCAGAACACACATTAAGGATTTCGGAAAATTGCCAAAGTTTGGGCCCCGCTTTCCGCGCCAAAAAGTCGTCAAAGAGGCTTCGCCTCCGCTCGCTCCAACATGCCCAGTTGCCCCGTCGGAGCCAGCGTTCCTCCCGCGGCCGCCGCCATCGCTCGCATCGCGATCTGATTGTTGAACTGCTCGGTCGTAAAATCGGCAATCAGCCCCGACTGAATCGCCGCATAAATTTCTTTGATCCCCGATTCCAACGTCCGCTCGCACCGAAAATTCAAAACTCTCTCGATCTTCTCGAACGAGACGCGATAATTTCTCCGGTCCCCATTCTCTACGCGCACAATTTCCGTCCCCGGCACCGCGTGAGCGATCGCCGCTCCCAGTTGCTCGATCTGCAAGTTCAACGACGCCGACCCCACATTAAAAATCTCGCGCGAAAGCGCGCTCGTCTCCGCCTCCAGACAAGCCGCCACCGCCCGCGCCGCATCCTGCACGTGCAGGAAAGGACGCCACTGCTCCCCGTTCAACACCGTAATTTTCCTGGAGGACGCCGCTCGCGCCACAAATAAATTCACCACCAAATCGAACCGCATCCGTGGCGAAAGCCCAAACAAAGTCCCCAATCGCAAAATCGTAGGAGCAAAATTCCCGCCGGTGACGGCGGGTCCGTCGCCTTCGCGAGGAACCGCGGCCAGCAAAATATTTTCGGAATCAACTTTCGTCTGCGCGTACACCGAAAGCGGATTCACCGCCGACGCCTCATCGAGTCGCGACTCGGACTCGCCATACACGCCGCACGACGACGCAAACACAAACCGCCGCACCCCGCATCCCCGCGCCACATCGGCCAACATACGCGTCGCGGCGCGGTTCACTTCCATGGCGAGCTGCTTGTTGTCGTCGCACGCAGGGTCGCCGACGATGGCCGCCAGGTGCACCACCGCGTCGCACCCCCGCATCGCCTTCACCACCGCCCCAATGTCGCGCACGTCCCCGCGCACCAGCTCGCACTCCGCATGGCCCCGCACATCCTCCAGAGACCCCTCCCCGAACAGAAACGAATCCAGCACCCGCACGCGGAATCCATGCTTCAGCAGTCGCGCGACCACCACCGACCCGAGGTATCCCGCGCCCCCAAGCACCAGCACCTGCCGCACGTTCTCCGGATCGGTCTTGCGCTCGAAATTGTAGCGCTTTAGGATTTTGTGCTTGGTCAGGCGGGCGCCGCCTACCGTAGTCAGCGTTAGAATCCAGGCGATCACGGCTACGCCGCGCGGGACCAGGGACCCCCGATACAAAAAATAGTCCGCGAACACAAACAGCACGATGAACGAACTGACAGCGCGGAAGACGGCGATCACCTTTTGCACGCCGCCAGCATCACGCGTGTGCGGATAAAAACCACTGAGTTGAAATACCAGCAGGGCGAGGAAAGACCAAAAGAGCCAGTAATGCGTTACGAAGTTTTTGAAGCGCTCGGCGAGGCCTTGCGGGTCTGGTGTTCGCAGAATTATCACGTAAAACAAAAACCAGAGCGCGAACGCGGTCAGCATCGAAAAATTGACGAGGATGACGTCCGCAGACATGCGCGACAGGCTATTCCTCCAGGGATAGGCGCGCGCCTCGCGTCGCAGCGAAGTCCAGTACGCGCGGATGTTGGCGGTCTTCATGCGCGGTGGGCCTTTGTTAATTTTTTCTTCTTGGCGAATTCGTGGCATCGCAGGATCGCATCGCAGATTGTTTCCACGTTTTCATCGCTTAGCGCGGAATAGATCGGAAGATTCAAGATGCTCTCGGAGATGCTTTCTGTCGCCGGCAAGGGGCGCTTATCCCAAATTTCGCGATAAAGCTTTTGACGATGCACCGGGGGATAAAAATAGCGGCGGACTTGAATGTTTTCTCTTTCCAGGGCCTCGAAGAGCCAATCGCGCGATTTGCCGAATACCGGTTCGTCAACCAAAACTGCGAAATCCTTGCACGAACTTCGGTTGCTGGGTGGAATGCGCTGAAAGCTTAGTCCGGGGATGGTTCGAAGGCGGCGCTCGTAATGGAGGCGAATCTGATTGCGTCGGTTGATGCGCGCGTCGAGACCCTCAAGACCACGAAGAGCGAGCGCCGCGTGGAATTCACTCATGCGCGCGTTTAACCCAGGCAGTTCCGGATCGTAGTTTCCGCTATCGCCATAATTTCTGGCGACGCGCAATTTTCGTGCGAGTTCGGCATCGCGCGTGGCGATCATTCCTCCTTCGCCTGCGACCAGGGGTTTCGTGGGAGAAAAGCTGAAGACTTCAGCGACGCCGAAATTTCCGATGCGCTTGCCGTTTATGTCACTTCCGAATGCGTGAGCCGCGTCGAATACCAGAGGAATCGAAGAGTCCGACGCGATGATCTGGAGCTCCACGATGGACGCTGGATCTCCGAAGAGATGGACGGCGAGGATTGCGGCTGTGTTGGCCGACATTTGAAGTTTGACTGCGTGTGGGTCGAGGCAAAATGTTTCGGGGTCGCAGTCTGCAAAGACAGGCTTGAGGCCGTTCCAGAGCAGGCTGTGGGCACTGGCGTGAAAAGTGAAACTGGGCAGAATCACTTCGCCATGCAGACCCAATGCCTGCAGAGTAAGTACAAGGCCCGCCGTGCAACTGGAGACCGCGACGCAATGCGGAACCCCAAGATATCGTTCAGCGGCTTCCTCAAACTGGCGAACGAAGGTCGCGTTCGTGAGTTGCCGGCTGCTTAGAATCTTGTGCACGTCGCGGAGGAATTCTTCGCCGGGAAGACCTTCTGGCGACACAATGGGCAAGCGGTCTTGGAACATCGGCTGGCCGCCTGCGATGGCCGGAATATTCGCGTCCGTCAGCGACACGCTTCTGCTCCAAACTGTTCGGGCCGCCTCGGTTGTTTGCCGATCTCAATCGCTGGAGCGCCTGCGACAAGCGCGCCTTCAGGCACGTCTTTTAACACAACGGCGCCAGCACCGACCTGAGAATATTGATTTACGACGAGATTCGGTGCTACCACGGCGCCCGAACCAACGTAAGCAAATCTTCCCACTCGCACGCTGCCCGTGAGCGTAGCATTGGGAAAAATGTGACAACTCGTTTCCAAGTAATTGTCATGATCGATCGAAGCTGCCGTATTCACGCACACATTGTCTTCAATAATGGTGCCGGGGTTAACGACTGAACCGGCCAGGATGGTGACGCCGATTCCCAGCTCAACAAAACGTGAGATATGGGCGCTGGGATGCATCACGTTCATAGGCTCTAATCCGCAAGCCCTCACTTGCTGAAATTTTTCGCTGCGAATGTAATTATCACCAATTCCAATCGCGACTCGATCGAAATCAAGAGTCTGTCTAAACGTTTGCAAACTCCCCGGTGAGTACGAAACCGGCACACCTAAAACGCTCGTTCCGGCTTTTGTTTTGTCGTCGTCTAGGATTCCGACCAAAGTGCAAGATTCGGATGCGAGCAAAGCATCAACGATCACCTTGCCGTGGCCTCCCGCTCCCCACACGATTACCCGGCATTTGTCTCGTTTCATCCTTGCGATCACGCCAAATCGTGCATCTTAACCGCGCCGCCTTCTCCGTAAACACCCGTGCCTCGGAGCAATAAAGGAATCGTGCGGCATAGAATCTTTGCGTCGAGCCACAAAGAAAAATTCTCAATATAAGAGATGTCCAGAGTGATTCTTTGTTCCCAAGGAATCAGATTGCGGCCTTGCAGCTGTGCGAGGCCAGTCAGTCCGGGCCGCATCTGAAGACGGCGGGCCTGCTGCGGAGAATAACGTTGGGCAATTTCCAGAAAAGTCGGACGGGGACCGATCAGGCTCATTTCGCCGCGAAGGACATTCCAGAGTTGAGGAAGTTCGTCGATGCTCCAACGTCGCAAAAAACGGCCCACGCGGGTGATACGCGGGTCCGTTGCGGACGTTTCGTAACGATGAGCTGTTTCGCGAGCATTCTGCACCATAGTGCGGAATTTCCATTGATCGAAGGCTTTTCCATCGCGTCCGGCAACGCGCAGCTTAAAGAGAATATCCCCGGGTGAATTAAGAGACACGCAAAGAGCGATCAACGCGAAAACCGGGGACATTATCACCAGACCAAAAAACGCCGCAGTAATATCGAGTGCACGCTTGATCGCGAGTTGAAATTCATGCGGCAATTGGCTTACTCCGCGCTTCTGAAGATGGCATGCGGACTGACACTGCCAGGCCCAATATCGTCGCGAGGAGAAGCGCGTTGGCAGGGATATAGAGATTAAAATCAGCGAAACTGTGGAGCAGAATGGCGACGATACTCCCGGCGCAACCGAGGGCGACGGCGCGTTCGAAATCTCGTTCGCCAGACAGGAATGAACGAATGGCGCGGCCGAGGATAAAAAGAATCGAGACGAAGAGAATGGCGGTTGCGGGAATGCCTAGATCAGCGGCAACTTCCAAGTAATCGTTGTGCGCGTGATTTACAAATTGGCTGAGGAACGCGGTTTGGCTGCTAGTGTAGGCAATAGGAAAAGTTCCGAAGCCAGTGCCGAGCCATGGGTGATGCTTTATTAGTGGAAGGGCATCACCCCACATCGAAATGCGGCTTTGGCCGCCTAGGGAATATTCCTCGTTCACAGTCTGAAATCGGGAAACGATGGGTCCAGGGCCGATCCAAAGTGCGAGACAGACGCTAAGAATAATAAAGGAGGCGGCGAGCAGGGTACCCATGCGTCCGTGCAATCTGGAAATTGCCACAAGAGCGAAAATCACGAGGATTGATGCCGCCGCGGCGAGGATACCCATCCGCGAACGGGAGAATACGAGCGCGGCGCATAGGACCACCGAGATGGCGAGAGAGAGAACCAGTTTTTGGATTGCCGATTTTCCGATCACACTTTGAAGGTTCACTTTCGAGTCGCGATCACCTCGAAGTTTGGCATATTCATAAAAAACAAGCGCCAAGCTGAAAGGTAAAATCATTTCGAGAAAACCTGCGTAATGGTTGCGGTTGATGTAAGTGCCGGTGGCTTCTTCGAGATCAAATTTCTTCACGTAAGTAAAGATTTGCTGCCAGCCGCTGAGGTATTGCACCAAACCATAGAAAGCCTCGAAAGTTCCGAGGGCAACGAGCGCGCCGATAAAGAATTGTTTTCTGCGGCGATCCCGGCTGACTAATTGAGCGAAGTAAAAAGCGACGAAACAGGTGAGCAGAATTAGAAAATGTGTGCGAGTGGCATAAGGTTCAAAGCTTAAATATCCTGTACCAATATATGGCTGGGGGACGTCACGACCTGCAAGACGATGTAGCAGGGATGATGGCAAGGGGCAAAGCTGGAGTAGGACTATTCCGCTTAGCACGACGGGAACGAGAGCAATCTTTCCAAACGACGGCTGTGAAATCTCTGGAGAAGTAGCAAGCAGTAGAGCTGCGGCTCCAAAGAAAATAACTTCCACGATTGAAAATGAAATGCTCTCGACACCACCGAACACGAGAACTGCGATAGCTAACCCCAGGATGAGCGAAATTTCAGCCAATTTCGTCATGGCATCTCAATTCAAGAATTAGTTCCGAGCTGATGCAAGCTAAGTGCTTCCGTTCTTATGCCCATTGCTATCCGGGTGATACCCGTACGAATAGTAGTCGCTTCTGGTGTCGGCAAAATTGATGGTGGCTCCGAGAACATGAGAGCCAGCGTCCACGGCGGAAGCGTAAGCGCGGTGGACGAGCTCGCGCGGAGTGATGCCGCCGCCGACAACAAGGATGACGCCGTCAACGAGCGTCGCGAGAATGCGGCTATCGGCAAGATTCAAGAGCGGCGGAGAATCCAGCACGATGAATTTGTATTCTTTGGAGGCTTCACGAATGAGCGCGGGCATATATTCGGATGAAAGCAAATCCGCGGGGTTCGGCGGAATTGGGCCGCTGGGCAAGACAGAGAGGCCGATGGGGGCCGGATGAGACAGCAGGCTCCTCCATTCCGGATCTCCAGTCAAAAAGTTTACGAGACCGGAAGTGTTGGGAACGCCGAAAAAATTATGGAGGCTGGGACGGCGCAAATCCGCGTCGATGAGCAGAACTTTTTCTCCCAATTGCGCGAGCGAGACGGCAAGATTAGCGGCGACGGTGGTCTTGCCTTCTCCGCCTTTTGCGCTGGTGACCAGCAAAGTTTTGGGAGGATGCTTCGCGGTCGAAAGCAATACTGACGTGCGCAATTCGTGAAACGCTTCAGCCAGGGCGGTATTTTGGCCGTTACCTTCGATTCGATTCCAAGAGGGGACGATACTCGCGGGATATTTTTCACCTGCCATGTGACGCGCACGGGCGTAGAGGCTATGCCCGTCACCATTCGTCGCGGCTTGAACTGCGGGAACGGACGCGAGCGCGGGCAATTGCAGAAAGCGTTCAATTTCCCCAGCGGTTTTGAAGGAATTATCCAGATGTTCCTGCAAGAATGCGGCGCCGATTCCGAGGCTCAACCCCAAGAGCATGGCGAGAGACAAATTCAGCGGGACTCGAGGGCTGTCCGGTTTTTTCGGTGGATAGGCGGGATCAATTACGCGGATGTTTGCCGCTTTCATACTGGTGGAGACGCCAGTTTCCTTTAATTTTTCGAGAAGGCCGACATAAAGCTGTTTGTTGGTGTCGGCCTCGCGCTTCAGAATGTTGTACTGCACAGATTTTTCGGCGATGAGGTCGGCGTCGTGTTGCTGGTCTTTAAAAGCTTGCTGCAACATATTTTCACGCTCGACGGCGGCGCGGTAGTCATTAGTGATGGCTTTGGCGGCGCGTTCACGTTCGGCGGACAAGTCGGATTGTGCTTCATCGATTTGATTCTGGATTTCTTTTACTTGCGGATAATCGGGATTGAAGATGGAAGACAAGCGGGAGCGTTCGCGCTGGAGCTCGGCTGATTTTTCGGTGAGGTCCTGCATCAATTTATTGTTAAAAATGCCGGGAAGGGAAGAGAAGTCTCCTTGTTGCACAAGGAGATAGAGCGATTGCTTTTCGTAGCGATCGGCTTGCGCTTTTGTCAGCTCTTCCTGCAGCTGGCGGAGTCTTTGGGTGACGATGTTTTCGGAAGTGCCTTTATCGGTTTCGAGAAACAGGAGACCGTTATCGCGCGCGTATTGTTGGAGATCATCTTCCGATTTTTCGAGCTTTGATTTCATGCCCATGAGCTGCTGGGAGAGCCATTCAGAAGCCTTTTGCGAGGCCTCCCAGCGAGATTCGAGATTTTGCTGGATGTAGGTGGAGGCGAGAGCGTTCACGACCTTTGCGGCGAGGTTACGGTCGTTGGATTCGAAGCTGACTTCTACCAACCGGCTGCGTTTCAGGGGCTCCACATCGAGACGGTCTTGGAATTTTTTCAGAACTTCATTGTCGATAGTGGACTCCGGAGAGGAATTTTCCGGAGTTGTCAGCGCCGGTTGCAACGAAGCTTCCTGGCTCTGACGCGCCCACCAGTGTGGTGGCTGGTTAAATTCAGGGAGATGATCGAGCTTAAGATCTGAAATCACGCGGCGCGCGAGATTTTCACTTTTCAAGATGCGGTACTGAGTTTCCAGATAAGTGTCAGAAATGCTTTCGAGCTGAAACAATTCCTGCAGAGATGGGATGTCGGGATTTTCTTTTTGGATTTCGACCAGAACGCGAGCGCGATAGACCGGTTTTTCTTTAAGCGTGGCAAAAAGGCCAATGGAGAAAACGATGAATGCGATCGTCAGTATAGTGGCGCGGCGCTTTTGGATTACACGTGCATATTCGACCAAGCCAGGAACTTTTTCGGCTTCGTCCGATTCGAACGAAGGAAGCGCAGAAGCGCGGCGCTTCGTGATGGCGCTCGGTGCGGCATCGTACAAGCTGAGTTTTGTTTCCTGGTCCATTAGCGCCAGATGACGAGGCCGCTGGCGGTCGCGACAGCAGCCTCCGATCCTTTATAGAGGATGGTCTTTCCAGAACTATTTGGAACAAACACGATGTCGGCCGGCCTGAGCGGAGCATCGGGAGACTTTCCTGCGAGAACTTTCCCCAGATCAATAGGAAACTCCGTGCGCTGGCCGGTTTTTTCGTCCGTCCGAATGATCTTTGTGCGGCTTTTTGCCGCGGTTGCGTTCAATCCTTCCGCGAGAGCAACGGCCTTCAGAACGGACATGTACTGGTCGCTCTTGAGGACGAAGCCACCGGGTTTTTTCACGTCGCCGATAACGTAAATGATGCCGCCGCGAGTGACTTTTACAATGTCGCCGGGATAGACGGGAACGTTGTAACGTTGGTCGCCGGACTCGAGCAAGTCTTTCAAATTAATTTTCACGGTTTCGTTGCCGGGATTCCCGGCAGTGCTCGCGTTGGGAGGATTTTGCGCGGCCGGTTGCGGCGCGGACGATGGAGCGGCGTCGGGATTCACGGTGCTGCGAGTCGAATCTGAGCCAAATTGCAAGCCTGCGCCGCGCATCACCAGGACTTCGTCGCCGGCGTCGTCAGAGAGGCCTTCCGCCATGGAAAGCATTTCGAGGACGGTTTTCGTGCCACGAACCTGGAAGACTCCTGGTTTCTTTACGGCGCCGACTACGGAGACAGGATGGCTTTCGACCGTGGTAACAAAAACGCCCACATGCGGATCTTTCATGTATTGGCGAAGCTTGATTTCTACCACGCCTTCGAGCTCGCGCGCTGTGAGTCCGGTAGATTGAATGGCACCGAGAAGGGGCATGGAAATTTCTCCACTAGCTGACACGCGGAGCGAGCGGTTGAGGTCGGGAGCTTCAAAGACATTAATTTCGAGGAGGTCATGCGCGCCGATGCGGTATTCGGCTTGTTCGCCGGCTGCAGGGCGTGCGGAGAGTGATTGATTGAGTTGCTCGAGGCGGCGGTTGTAATCCTCTGTTGTTTCGGAGTGCGTTGCGGGAGGAGCGGCAGGATTAGCGTCGGGCGGAGATGTTTGCGCACGCGAGGTGGGAGAGTTCAACAGAATTAGGGCGGCGAATGATATGCAGAATATCGCAAGCTGCAAGCGTGATGTGAGAGACATTTGGTGCTTCGATGCGGCGCGGAAGTCCGTTAAAGAGAAATGGATGGACAACTCGACCTCTGCGGAAGATCGCGGTCCCGAAAACATTAGAATCCCTGCGAGCTTAATTGAGCTACTAACAAAATACGGCTCACGATACGATCTGCTGGGCACAGATCACCCTGATAGGGGTGTCGCGGGCCGAATGTTATTTGCTAATTTGCCCGGCATCGACGGCGGATGCCATCCCCGGCAAAAAAGTTTCCGCGTGAGTGTTATCCCATGGGCGGGTGCATGTCAAGCGCTGTGAGCATGAGGTTGGGGAGAGGATTGGAGCCACGAGGAGTGCACGTTAGACAGCAACAATTCTAGACCGTCAGGGTTTCACGGAGATCCTGAACTAAGATTGTTGATCGGCTGGCTTGCGCAGAGTGGACGTCGGACCGGTCTCCACTGGGTGATCGGAATAGGAACCAAATGGGGAAAATCTCGAAGTTGGTTGCGCAGCGATGCCCTAGGTGCGCTGGCACGGAAGCGCGGCGTTCTCCAAGAAAAGGGTTTTTCGAACTAGTTGTATTGTCGGGTCTAGGTATTCGGCCGTTCCGCTGCCACGAATGCGCGAATCGTTTCTACGCGTTCAAGCTTCGAAACGTTGGTTCGACTGGACAACGGCGCTGGCGTAGCGAGACCGAGGAGCCTTTAACTGTCTGGGTTTACGGACACGAACCAGATCATGAACCATTTCAGGAACAGAGTGATGTGCGTGTGCTAGGTATGCACAGCGCCCAACTCAGGTTGGTTTCGAAAGTACGAGCAGGTCAAGAGCTGGTCCTGCTTGACCCCGCCAGCGACGGAGAACAACGATGCCGCGTTAAATCGGTGACGGGGCCGCCCGATGGGGAGTCGGTAGTGAGCGTGGAATTTCGAGATTCGGTGTTGGAATTCTGGATTAATGTCAGGCCGCCCGCCGGGAACTGAAAATTACGAAACAAGGATTCTTTAATTTTTTGCTTCAAGTGATTCTATCTTTTGCTGATTACAGAAAATCCGGCACATAGTACCCATGGAACTAGATGCAGATAGCGTTTGTAAATTCGTAACGATCGGCTACTCCAAGAGGTATTTTTCCGAAAAGTCATATTCTACTTGACACGGTTTTCTTAACAGAGTACGTTGCCGCACATTCTGGCCGTTGGCACATTTCCTTCCTGGAAGCGGTCCGACTAGAAATCCACCAATTTTCTGAAAATTAAATCTAAATTTTTTTCGACGAGGGTGAAAATGCGAACGATTGCGCGGCCGTGTGTGCGTTTTCTCTGTTTCCTAATCGTATTGTTTGCGGCCGTTTCCAATTTGGGAACTGCTTTTGCCGCCGATGGGCCGCAAAAGGCTACCAAGGCACAGACAGACGCGCTGCCACAGGCACGCGTGATCGCACCCGTTGATAACTCCAGACGCGCCACTTTAGCCGGCCACGTGCCGAGAACTTTGAAGAACGCGAGCGACGCCGGCCGGGTTGCGCCGAGTACGCCGGCTGAGCACCTGATCATGACGCTCAAGTCCAGCTCGGAACAGGAGCGCGAGATTCGCCGCGTCATTGACGGGCAACAGGACAAAAAGTCAGTTAACTACCACCAATGGATGACACCAGAAGATTTTGGACAGCATTTCGGCGTCGACGATGCCGACATCGCGAAAGTAACAGCTTGGCTCAAGAGCCAAGGATTCACAGTGGAGAGCGTAACGAAAGCCAAGAGGGCCATCGTATTTAGCGGCAACATCGGCCAAGTCGAACAGGCGTTCCGGACCGAGATGCACTATTTCCGCATGCCATCGGGCGAAATGCACGTCTCTAACAATTCTGACATCTCAGTTCCTGAAGCTTTGCATCCGGTAATTTCGGGTGTTCCGACGTTGAATAATTTCTTCCACAAACCGCACCACAGTCCCATACAGCATTTGAGCCGATTGAAAGAAGGCCCGAAATTTGGTTCGGGCGGTTCCAGCACTTTCGTTGGACCTTCTGACTTCGCCACCATCTACAACACAGCGCCCCTTCTGGCTTCAGGGATTGATGGAACCGGAGTGACGATTGCGATTGTGGGCCGATCTGACATCCTGATGAGCGACGTGCAAACCTACCGTCAGATGTTCAATCTTCCGGTTAATGACCCGATTTTCATCAATGCCGGGCAGGACAACGGCGTAGATCCTGGGGATGACGGCGAATCCGATCTGGACGTCGAAATTTCCGGCGGTATCGCACCGGGCGCCACAGTCAAGTTTGTGATTGGAACACCGACGTTCCTAGTGGACGGCATCACGAATTCCACCATGTACATCATCGAGAACAACCTGGCCGACATCATCAGCACTAGCTACGGAGACTGCGAATTGAATGAGGGCGCTGGCGGTAATTCATTCAACAGCCAGATGTACGAACAGGCTGCGGCACAGGGCATTAGCGTTTTCGTCGCGGATGGCGACAATGGACCGGCCGAGTGCGATGATTCCAATGACACCTTTGAAGCGCTAGGTTATGCAGCAAGCGCTGAAGGTTCCACTTGGTACGGCGTATCGGTTGGCGGGACACAATTCAACGAAGGCGCCCCGGCTGGAGGCCCAAACCCGACTTACTGGACCAGCACCAACAATGCCCTGCACCTGAATTCGGCTAAGTCTTACATTCCTGAATATCCTTGGAACGAAGCAAAGTCCGCCAGTCCGACATCGACACCGTCGAATGATCTTTCCGGATTGTGGTCGGGTAGCGGCGGCATAAGCGCTTACTATTTGCAACCGCCGTGGCAGCGCGGGCCAAGCGTTCCAATCGCTGACCCACCTTTAACTCAAGGTGGAAACTGGATCGTCGTCAATATTACAAATCCAGGCGCAGGCTATATCTCTGCTCCGTCGGTTACATTCACTGGCGAAACTTGCGCGTCGAACCCGGTGACAGCCTCAACCGTTTTGGGCACAGGCGCACAAGCTGGCCAAGTCGTCTCGATTGTCTACAATTTCGGAGCTCAGGGCGGGACAGTCCGTACGGGCGAGGGCTTCGGTTGTACGGCACCCGGCGCCGTCGCATTCACAGCGGCACCTGCGGGCGGTACAACCGCTATGGGAACTGCAGTACTGGCGCAAATGCAAGATCCTCCGCCGCTAGTTTCTGGCGTTCCGCACCGCTACACGCCTGACCTGGCGTTGAACGCAGCAGCAGATCATGACGGCACGCTTTTTTGCAGCGAAGGTATTTGTGAAATCGGTTCGGATGGATCGCTGCAGGATGCCGGAATAGTCGGTGGTACTTCGGTAGCGGCGCCCAGCATGGCAGGCATTCAGGCACTGATCGACCAGGCCAACGGCGGAAGACAGGGCATGCCAGCATATATTTATTACTCGTTGGCCGCGATGCAGAACGCCACGAATTGCAACTCGAACACTCTTCCGGGGAGCTCATCCACCTGCGCATTTCAGGACGTGACAACAGGCAACAACCTGATCTGCGGAACATCGAGCTGCACGACTTCTCCAGCTAAGATCGGATTCCAAGCCGGAACCGGCTACGACTTTGCGACGGGGTTGGGCTCGGTGAATGCGGCGAACCTTTCGAGCCAATGGAGCAGCATACTTTTCAATAGTTCAACCACTACTCTGAATCTTTCGCAGTCGACCTTTGCGTTCGGCACCAGCATCACGCTGAGCGGCACCGTGATGGCGTCATCTGGGACCCCGACGGGAGACGTAGCCATCATCGTGACTCAGGGGGAACTGAGCGAGACGGTGAACGTAAACACCGGTGCTTTGAACGGTCCAGTTTCGTTTGCTACTTTGACAGGTGGGACTTACAGCCTTAACCTGAGCAACCTGCCTGCGGGGACTTATTATGTGACGGCGCGATATGGCGGCGATGATACCTACGCCTCAAGCACTTCCGCGTCGACCCAAGTTATCGTGAGTGGCGGAGCCAGCAATGGATTCACGCTGACTGCTTCTCTGCTTAACGGCACCGCGTGCACGCTTAACGCGCAGAGCACCTACAGCTTTGGCAATGACATCATGATTGACGCGCAAGTTACTGGCGCGGCCGGCGTTCCGACCGGAACGGTAGCCATAAGTCTAGATGGCAATCCGCTTGCGACGCTCGCTCTCGATCCCAACGGACATGCCTTTGCGCTGTCGGGACCCATATCGACCAGCAACTGTCTGTACCTCTACAATTTTTCTAACGTCACGACCTTCGCCGCTGGTGCACATACAATCGCGGCCACCTACTCGGGTGACTCAACTTTCAGTTCGGCAACGGCGACTCCGGTCAACATAACGATAAGTCCCATCACTCCGACTGTAAGTCTCGCCGCGGGTGCAACTAACATCACAAGCGGTTTTAGCGAGCAACTCACCGCAACGTTTGGCGGATTGACGAGCCTCACCGGCTATACGCCTGGAACGCCCGGGCCGAGTGGGATGGTCACTTTTAAAGACAATACTACTAGCACCGTTCTGGGGACCGGTACCGTCACTTCCACTCCCACGACAGTTCTCAACACGGGGCTCGGCGGCACCACGACTCTTACGGCCGTCGCGTTCGCCCAGACCAACACAATTACTGCAACGGGCGCAAACTCGATCGTGGCGATCTACTCCGGCGATAGTAACTACGCGACTGTGACTTCGACGGCCGTCACCGTGACAGTAGGTGCGGCTACAACGGCAACAACGACAGCCGTGACGTCGAGCGCAAACCCGACGATCCTGAACGGTCGTCCGACCTTTACTGCTACCGTTAGCGGAGGTGCAGGGCCGACTACTGGCACGGTTACTTTCTATGACGGTACTGCCATGTTGGGAACGGGGACGGTTGGCGGAAGTCATACAGCTACCTTCAGGCCCGCCAGTAACTTCCCGTTTGTAGGCGGCGTTCATAACATCACGGCGACGTTCGGTGGTCTCGCCGGTACGTTTGGGCCTAGCACATCCCCGGTATTCGTCGAGACGGTTACTCAGGGAACGACTACCACGATTCTGTCGGCGAAGACCGTGGGCGTTGCTGGCCAGAGCTACTACTTTACGGCAACAGTCACGCCGAGCAGCACGAGCACCGGCTTCCAGCCAACCGCTGCCGTGCAGTTCTTTGACGGAGGCAATCCAATCGGTTCGGCACCGCTGCAGACTATTTCCTCCGGGAACGGTGGATACGGCGTCCTAGTTGCAGCTCTTCCCGTGATGACGTTGACGGCAGGATCGCACAGCATCACTGCGCAGTATCCCGGCGATGTGAACTATACGGGTTCAACCTCTAACACCCAGACTGTATTTGTTGGCGGCTCACCGACGCTCAATTGGACGACGCCTGCTGCCATCACGTATGGGACACCTTTGAGTGCAACGCAACTGGACGCGACGGACACTATTCCCGGCACTTATGTGTACACGCCTGTGGCGGGAACAGTGTTGAACGCAGGACCACAGTCGCTGTCGGTCACTTTCACTGCAGCCGATTACAAGGACTTTCCAACGCCTCAAAGCACCGGCGTCACGCTGACGGTCAATCCGGCTGGCCAAGCGATCACATTTACTATGAACGCTCCATCGAGCGCGGCCTACAACAGCCACTTCACCGTGGCGGCAAGCGGCGGTGCAAGCGGAAATCCGGTAGTGTTCACGAGCTCCGGGTCTTGCAGCAATGCGGGCGCGACTTACACCATGACGTCCGGCACCGGAACGTGCACGGTGATCGCCAACCAAGCAGCGAGCAGCAACTACTCGGCGGCACCGCAAGTGACGCAGTCTGTAAATGCAACGATGGCCGGAGGATCATCTATATCCGTCACGGTGACGGTCGGTTCCAACAGCATTTATCCGAAGCAATCCGATCCACTGACAGCTACGGTAACCGTAGTCGGCGGAGGCGGTGCGCCACAGGGTGCAGGAGAAACCGTAACGTTCTACGCAGGTGCGACGCCGATCGGAACCGGGACATTGTCGACTGTTGATGCAAACGATTCGTCGACGACCATCTCAATAGCCGGATCGCAACTCGTAGCAGGGGCCAACAGTATCACCGCGGTCTATGTGGGTGATGCGGACTACTCGAGTTCAACCTCATTGCCGGTCACGGTCACACTGTTGAGCCCGTTTGCGAACTTTGCTGCGACCAGCGTCGGCACTGCGGCCACTTCACAGACGCTGACATACACGTTCAGCGCTCCGACTACCCTGACTTCGTTGAATGTACTGACGTCTGGAGCATCAGGGCTGGATTACACGAACAACAGCGGCACTTGCGCAGCGGGCGCTTATACCGCCGGTCAGAACTGCACAGTGGTTGCCGCGTTCATGCCGACAGCACCGGGAGCACGTGCAGGTGCAGCGACGCTTTACGCGCAAGGCAGCAACATGCCGCTGATGACCTGGTACCTGAGTGGCGTTGGCCAGTCAGGAGCGATCACCATCGATCCGGGTACGCTGACGACTACAACACTCACCGGCACGTTAACGCCCGCAGGTTATGGCTCGGCGGTGGACGGAGCCGGAAACGTTTACGTGGTGGATCATGCCAACAACGCGATACTCAAGCTAGCCGCGGGCACCTTCAGCCAGTCCACAGTTGTATCCGGTCTGTCAGGCCCGACCGGAGTGGCGCTGGATGGAGCAGGCAACCTATACATCTCAAATGGAAGCAGCGTGGTGATGGTGCCGAATGAAAACGGTACGCTGACCCAGGCGGATCAATCCACGGCGAACATCAGCGGCTTGGGTGCCGCGCGCGGAATCGCGTTGGATGCCAGCGGCAATCTGTACGTCGCTGATGCCACCAACAACGACGTCGTTGAATTGTCAAACAGCGGGGCACAGAGCACGATTGCGTCAGGCTTGACGAACCCGCACGGAGTAGCGGTCGATGCTGGCGGAAACGTCTATGTGGCCACAAACAATAACGTGACCGAATATCCGTTCGGTGGCGGAGCACCAGTTCCGTACGGAACTGGATTCAACAACCCGCGCGGAGTAGCAGTGGATGCGGCCGGCAACGTGTACGTGGCGGACACCGGCAACAATCGAATCGTAGAGGTCGCCCCTGGTGGCGCAACACAGGCGGCTCTTGCGATCGCGGGTCTCAGCGCACCACAGGGTGTCTCGCTGGATTCAGCAGACAATCTGTACGTAACCGATCCTAACATCGTCATTCAAGATAACCGTACACAGGCGGCGGCACTTTCATTCCCGAGTACGAATGTCGGATCGGACAGTGCGGCACAGAATCTGACGGTTTCAGATTCTGGCAACGCACAACTGCAGATCTCAAACCTCGCGATTTCTCCAAACTTCACGCAGGGAATCTCGGGTGGAACGGACTGCACTTCGAGCACGGCTTTATCTTCCGCGGGCCAGTGCCTAATCGCCGTCGAGTTTGCTCCGACGATGAGCGGCACACTGACCGGGACGCTGACGCTCGTCGACAACGCGCTCAACGATTCTTCGAGCACGCAGACGGTTCAGTTGTCAGGTGGGGCCAGCCAGGTGGGACAGACAATCACTTTCACCATGAATGCTCCAGTATCGGCGATCTACAACACCAATTTCACAGTGGCGGCGACAGGTGGCGCAAGCGGCAACCCCGTTGCTTTCACAAGCTCCGG
>Ga0308309_10000902_pt1 | contig 17783 bp, 12 predicted proteins | sample HubBroMetageWFT5_FD_192491 | JGI IMG/M metagenome (GOLD analysis project Ga0308309, IMG submission 192491) | Warmed and freeze-thawed soil microbial communities from the Hubbard Brook experimental Forest, New Hampshire - Hubbard Brook CCASE Soil... | ecosystem: Environmental > Terrestrial >...
GGTGTGTGCGGCGGTGATCGAGATGGAGTCGTTCCCACTGTTCAACGCCGGCTACGGCTCGGCCCTGTGCGCCGACGGCTCGGTCGAGATGAGCGCGTCGGTCATGCGCGGCAACGACCGGGCGGCCGGGGCGGTGGCGCTGATGACCCGGACCCGCCATCCCGTCGCGGCCGCGGCGGCGCTGCTCGGCGACCGCGAGGTGCTGCTCGCCGGCGAGAGCGCCGAGGCCCATTCCACCGCCAACGGTCTCGAGCAACTCAATCCGGAGGACTTCGTCACCGAGCGGCAGCGGCGACGGCTGGCCGAGGGGCTCACGTCCGGTGGGCAGACGGTGGGGGCGGTGTGCCTCGACGAGAACGGAATCCTCGCGGCCGCCACCTCGACCGGCGGTCTCCACGGCCAGCGGCCGGGCCGCGTCGGCGACTCGCCGCTGATCGGCGCCGGCACGTGGGCCGACAGGCACGTCGCCGTCTCCTGCACGGGAAAGGGCGAGTCGTTCGTCCGCGCCGGCGCCGCGCGACTCGTGGCGGCGCTCGTGGAGCGTGGCGAAACGCTCGACGCAGCGGCGCAAGCAGCCCTAGCCGCGGTGGCGGACTGCGACGGCGACGGAGGCCTGATCGCGGCCGATGCGACCGGCAACGTGACGATGCCGATGTCGACCGGGGCGATGCCCCGCGGCGTGTGGCGCCCCGGCCAAAAACCGGCCGCGTACGTCCCCTAATACCATTGACGCCTCGATGGAGGGCACTCTGATCTCGGCGGGCAAGCGACTGCGTGCGAAATGGGAGGCCGGCGAGCCCGTGTTCGGGCTCTGGGCCGGCATCCCGACGTCGCTGACGACGGAGCTCGCCGGGCTCGCCGGGTACGACTTCGTGTCCGTCGATCTCCAGCACGGCGCAGCGACCGAAGCGACGATGGTGTCGATGTTCCAGGCTGCCCAGGCCGGTGGCGCGGTGCCGCTCGCCCGGGTGGCGTGGAACGAGCCGTGGCTGATCATGCGCGCGCTCGACCTCGGCGCCGGCGGCGTGATCCTGCCGCTGATCGACAACGCCGCCGCGGCCGCTCGCGGGGTCGACGCGTGCCGCTATCCGCCGAACGGCCACCGCTCCTACGGGCCCGTCCGTGCCGAAGCGTTCATGGGCTCGGCCGACCCCGACGTGCTCGGCGGCGACGCGCTGTGCTTGGCGATGATCGAGACCCGGGAGGGAATCGACAACCTCGACGAGATCGCCGCCACCCCCGGCCTCGACGGGCTCTACATCGGCCCGTCGGACCTGTCGCTCGCGCTCGGGCTGCCGCCGCGCGCGGTCGCGGTCGATCCCGGCGAGGACCGCCAGGCGCTGGCCGACGCGATCGAGCGCGTCCGCGAGGCCTGCGAGGCCAACGGGCTGATCCCCGGGATGCACTGCGCCGCCGGCCAGGCGGCCGCGAAGTACGCCAACGACGGCTTCAAGCTGCTCACGGTCGGCGTCGACACGAGCCTGTACAAGGCTACGATTCGACGCGAGCTCGATACGGCCCGAGGAGCCTGACCACCGGATGCCCTACGCCCCCGATCTCGCCGGTTGTGCGCTCGACGGACGCTACGAGCTCCACGAGCTGATCGGCGAGGGGACGTTCGGGCGGGTGTACCGCGGTTACGACCGGCGGCTGGCGCGCGCGATCGCGATCAAGGTGATCAAGCCCTGGTGGGCCGAGGATCCCGAGGGGGCCGAGAGCTTCGAGCGCGAGGCCCAGTTGCTGGCCCGCGTGAGCGATCCGGGCATCGTGCAGATCTTCGACGTCGGGCAGGCCGAGGAGGGCTTGTACTTCGTCACCGAGCTCGTCGAGGGCGAGAGCCTGGCGATGCGGCTGAGGCGCGACGGAGCGCTCGGGGTCTGGGAGGCGTGCGACATCGCCGAGCAGCTGTGCCGCGCGCTCCAGCACGCTCACGCCGAGCACATCGTCCACCGCGACATCAAGCCTGCCAACGTGCTCCTATCGGACCGCGGCCGGGTCAAGGTCGGGGATCTCGGCATCGCCCGCCTGGCCGAGGGGAGCACCGACGGCGGCACCGCGACGATCGTGGGCACGCCTCGGTACATGGCGCCCGAGCAGGCCAGCGGTCAGCCCGTGACGCCCGCCACCGACGTCTACAGCGCCGGCGTCGTGCTGTACGAGATGCTCGCCGGGCGCACGCCGTTCGGCGGAGAGTCCGCGGTCGAGATCGCGCTCCAGCACGTCAACCTCGAGCCGCCGCCGCTTCCCCGCACGACCCCCCGCGCGCTGAGAGGCGTGATCGCGCGCGCACTCGAGAAGGACCCGGCGGATCGGTACCAGAGCGCGGTCGCGATGGCCGACGCGCTCGAGCGGGCGCGGGAGAGCTCCGGTGCGGACCGGATCGACCCGCCGGCGCCGAGCGGCGAGTGGTGGGAGGCCCCGACCCACGTTCCGGACGAGGCGACCGAGATCTTCGCGGCCGACACGCGCACGCTTCCGGGAGGCGGGATCGACCCGACCCGTCCGGCGCCGCGGATGTCCCCTCGGCGGACAGTCAACCCGGCCGCGCGCCGGCGCACGGTGGCGGTGTTCGTCCTCGCGCTGACGGTGCTGAGCGCGATGCTGCTGGCGGCGCGTGCGCTGACGGCGGCCCCGACCGTGCTGATTCCGAAACTGAACGGGCTCACCGCGCGCGAGGTCACGGCCAGGCTCCAGGTGCGACACCTCAAGGCGGCGTTCAGCCACCACTACAACTCCGCGCGGCCTGGAACCGCGTTTGCGGAAACACCGGGCGAGGGCGACACGGTCAAGCAGGGCTCGACGGTCAGCGTCGCGATCAGCAAGGGTCCCGCTCCCGTGACCGTGCCGTCGATGACCAAAGAGATGGCAACGGCCGCCACCGCGGATCTCCACCACCACGGCCTCAAAGCCGACGTGACCGCCGTCCCGGCGCCGGGCGTCACCCCGGGCGTCGTCGTCCGTCAGTCCCCCAACGCCGGCCGTCAGCTGAAACCGGGAGACACCGTCCGGTTGTTCGCCGCCGAGCAGCCGAGCTGGCACGTGGTGACCTCGTTCAGCGGTGGCAGCTCGGTCCCGTTCCAGATCCGCGGCTCGCAGTGGCGGGTCGTCTACAGCATGTCGTACAACGGCACGTGCGACTTCGTGTTCTTCTGCAACGGCCCGAACGCGCAGGTGATCGGCCCCTCCAACCAATCGTTCGGCCTGAGCTCCGGCAGCGACAAGACCCGGGTGTTCAAGACCGGACCGGGCATCTACCAGATCAGCATCGGCGGCGGGTGGGACAGCGCGAGCTGGTCGGTCGAGGTCGAGGACTGGCTGTAAGTGGTCTCTTTCGCAAATACGCCGTCCTTACGAAAGCGACACTAAGCTCATGACGGTCGGTCCGACCTCGGAGCTCATCAGCATCGTCGATGCAGACCCGGACCTCGGGGAGCTGCTCAGCCCCGCCGAGCGCGAAAAGGCGCGCCGTCAGGCGGTGACGCGCGTCCGCCGGCTGTCGCCGGGTGAGTGGAAGGCCGCCGAGGCGCTCGAGGCCGACGTCCACCACCAGGGCTTTCTCGTGATCGACGGATTGCTCAGCCGCGAGGTCGAGGTGATCGGCCGCCGTGCCATCGAGCTGATCGGGGACGCCGACGTGCTTCGTCCGTGGGGTTGGGATCCGACGGGCTCGCACGTCAGGGCCGAGGTCGGCTGGGTCGTACTCGAGCCGACGCGGATGGCAGTGCTCGACCACCAGCTGGTGATGCAGATGAACCCGTGGCCGCAGCTCGGACTCGAGCTGTTCAGCCGTGGCACGCGCCGCGCCCACGGACTCGCGGTCGCGCTCGCGATCTCGCATCATCCGCGCGTCGACGACCGGCTGCTTTTGACGCTGTGGCACATCGCCGAGCGATGGGGCAGGGTCCGGCCGGACGGCATCGCGATCCCGCTGCCGCTGTCCCACGAACGGCTGGCGGTGCTCGTCGGGGCGCACCGGCCGGCCGTGACCACCGCGATGGGCGAGCTCGTCCGGTCCGGCGCCCTGAGCCGCGGCAACGATCGGTTCTGGGTGCTCCACGGCACTCCGCCCGACGAGCTGCGCAGTCACCGGTTCGCGCGGGCCGATCTCGCCTCGGGTTGACCGACGTGCCGGGCCGGCGAAGCGCCGTTCACACGCGGCCGCTCACTCAGGTTAGGGATTAGATGCCTGCTAGCCGCACGCTGGTGCTCGCCACCGGCACCGCCGAATATGCCGCGCCGCACCTCGAGCAAATCCCCGGTATCAGCGTGATCAAGCGCTACGAGCTCGCGTCAACGCACGATGACGGTGTGCTCGGCGGCGAGCTCGCCGAAGTGGGCGCCTGGGCGGTGGTCGCCGGCAGCGAGCCGTACACGCGTGGAGTGTTCGACAGAGCACCGCAGCTCGCGGCAATCCTCCGCTGGGGCACGGGCTCGGACGCCATCGACGTCGCCGCTGCGACCGATGCCGGCGTTGCCGTCGTGACGACACCCGCGGTCAACGCGGAAGCGGTCGCGGACATGGCGCTTGCGCTCATGCTCGCGTGCCTGCGGAGGCTGCCCGAGCTCGACGCCGCCGTGCGGGACGGCGAGTGGCGGCCGCGCGGCCCGAGCCGCGACCTCGCCGGCGCCACCGTGGGCATCGTCGCGCTCGGCGCGATCGGCAAGGCGGTGACCCGTCGCGTCCGCGCGTTCGGATGCCACGTCCTCGCGGTCGAGCCGCACCCCGACGTCGAGTTCTGCCACGAGTACGAGGTCGAGCTGACCACGCTCGACGAGATGCTCCCGCGGACCGACGTACTCACCCTCCACGCGCCGTCCACGCACGGTACCCGCCACCTGATCGGCGCGAGGCAGCTCGAGGCCCTCCCCCGCCACGCCGTGCTCGTCAACACCGCACGCGGGGAGCTCGTCGATCAGCCCGCGCTCGTCGACGCCCTCCATAACGGACAGATCGCCGCCGCCGGGCTCGACGTATTCGAACACGAGCCGGTGCAACCCGACGACCCGATCCTGTCGGCGCCGAACGCGCTGCTGACGGGCCATCTCGCCTCGTTCACCGAGCTTGGCCTATCGCGCACGGGCGAGGCGGTGGTCGCGAACCTGCGCGAGCTGCTCGACGGGCACCTGCCCGCGAGCTGCCTCAACCCCGAGGCGTGGCGCGCTCGCTAAATCTTGTGTGAGGACTGCCGCTCGATGAGCGTGAGCAGCGCCGAGTGGTCGAGACCACCCTCGCCGGCCGCCTCGAGGGCGGCCAGCATCTGATCGACGAGCGCCGTCGTGGGCACGTACACGTCGAGCTCGCGCGCCGTCCGCAGGGCGATCCCGAGGTCCTTGTGGTGCAGCGCGAGCTTGAACCCCGGGGTGAAATCGTGCTCGAGGAAGTTGCGGCGCCTGACCTCCATCACCTTGTTGCCGGCGAGGCCGCCTGAGAGCACGTCGAGCAGCTTCGCGGGGTCGACGCCGGCCTTCGACGCGAGCACCAGCGCCTCGCTGACGGCCTCGATCGTGACCGCGACCAGGATCTGGTTGCAGGCCTTGGCCGTCTGACCGGCGCCGGCCTCGCCGAGCCTCACGATCGTCTTGCCGAGCAGTTCGAACAGGGGGAGCGCCCGGTCGAAAGCCTCCGACGGGCCCCCGACCATGATCGACAGCGTGCCCTCCCGAGCGCCCACGTCGCCACCCGAGACGGGAGCATCAAGGGCCGCGGCGCCGACCGCGGACGCGGCGTCAAACACCGCCCGCGCCACCGATGGCGCGATCGAGCTCATGTCGATCAGCAGCTGGCCGTCGCGCGCGCCCGCGATCACCCCGTCGTCGCCCAGGTACACCTGCTCGACGTCGGGGGAGTCGGGCAGCATCGTGATCACGACATCGGTACGCTCGGCGACCTCCTTCGGGCTGTCCGCGACCTCGGTGTCCGCGTTCTCCGAGGAAGCGAACTCCTCGGCCTTCGAACGAGTCCGGTTGTGGACGACCAGCTGATAGCCGGCGCGCCGCAGGTTCGCAGCCATCGGCTCGCCCATTATTCCCAGGCCGATGAAGCCGATCGTGTTCTCAGGCATAGCCCAGCTCCTTCATCCAGCCGAAACTCTCCTCGGTCGTCGGTGTCGTCGGGTTGTACTCGAGCCCGACCCACCCACCGTACCCACTGCTCTCGAGCAGACCCAGCACGAAGCCGTAATTGACCTCGCCCGTGCCCGGCTCGCCGCGCCCGGGGGGGTCGGCGATCTGGACGTGCCCGATCCGCGGCAGCAGGCGGGTGATCGTCTCCGCCAGGTTCCCCTCCATTCGCTGCATGTGGTAGACGTCGTACTGGAGCGCGACGTTCTCGGCGCCGACGGAGTCGAGGAAGCTGATGGCCTTTGCCGTCGTGTCCAGCAGATACGGTCCGTTCTGCTGCGAGTTGACGGGTTCGATCACGACGGTGGCGCCCTGCGCCCGGGCCTGCTCGGCGGCCCAGGCTACGTTCTCGCGCGCCACCTCGAGCTGGGCCTCGACCGCGAGCCCGACCCTGTGCACGCCGACGAGCGCGTTGAGGCGCGGGCATCCGATCCGCGCGGCGAGCTCGAGCGCGACCGGGACGTTCGCACGGAACTGCTCCCGCCGGTCCGGGTCGCCGGCGAGCCCGCGGTCGCCGGCGGCCATGTCGCCCGCGTCGAAGTTGAACAACGCGACCTCGAGCTCCGTCTCGGCCACGGCGCAAGACACCGCATCGATCTGATCCAACCCCGGCCACATGAACTCGACGCCGGCGAAGCCCGCATCGGCGGCTCGCCGGAACCGCTCGTCGAAGGGGACGTCTTTGAACAGGAAGCTGAGGTTCGCGGAAAATCTCATGGGGAAGGGCTCCGGCATCGTATGCACATGGGACGGGTTCGCGACTGGTTCCCGCTGGCGCTGCTGGCCGCCACCTGCCTGGCCGCGCTCGGCGGGATCGTCCAGACCGCCGCGGCCGAGAGCAATGGCCTCGCGCCGACGCCTCCGATGGGCTGGAACGACTGGTACTCGAGCTACTGCAACGTGAACGCGCAGCTCGTCGAGCTGACCGCCCAGGAGATGGTCAACAACGGGATGAAGGCGGCCGGGTACGACTACGTCAACGTCGACGACTGCTGGATGGCCCCGAGCCGCGACGCCGCCGGCAATCTCGTCCCCGATCCGACGCGGTTCCCGAACGGCATCGCCTCCGTTGCGGCATACGTTCACAGCCTGGGCATGAAACTCGGGATCTATGAGGACGCCGGCACGACGACCTGCGCCCACTTCCCCGGCAGCTATGGGTACGAGGCGCAGGACGCGGCGACATTCGCGGCCTGGGGCGTCGACTACGTGAAGTACGACCGCTGCAACATCCCGTACGGCGACTTCCCGGGCGAGTCCGAACAGCAGGTCCAGCAGGTGCTCTACACCCGCATGAGCAACGCGCTCAAGGCGACCGGCCACAACATCGTCTTCTCGATGTGCAACCCCGATCCGGGCGACGATCCGTGGCTGTGGGGCGCGCCGATCTCGAACCTGTGGCGGACGACCACCGACATCGAGGACAACTTCGGGTCGATGCTTGGCAACTTCGAGGGCACGGTCGGCCTGTACCGGGACGCCGGACCGGGCGCGTGGAACGACCCCGACCTCCTCCAGATCGGGAACGGCGGCGGCAGCTTGGGCGAGTACACCAGCGAGTTCAGCCTTTGGGCCGAGATGGCCGCGCCACTCATCGCCAGCACGAACATCGGCACGCTCACGGCGGCCGAGCGCGCGATCTACGAGAACCCGAACGTCATCGCCGTCGACCAGGATCCGCTCGGCCAGGCGGGCGTCCCGATCTCGAGAGCCGACGGGCTGTGGGTCATGACCAAGCAGCTGAGCGACGGCAGCCGCGCGGTGTTGCTGTTCAACTCGAACAACAGCGCCGCCACGATCGCCACGACCGCCACCGCCGTCGGGCTTCCCGGCCGGCACGTCTACCGCATGCAGAACCTGTGGACGAACGCGATCACGGAGACCGGCGGGGGGATCACCGCGTTCGTGCCCGGTCACGGCGTCGCGATGTTCAGGGTAAGCGTCGAGTCCAAGCGCCGCGCGACGAAGCTATCGCCGCACACTGTCCTGTCGCTGAATGCCGCCGATACCCAGCTCGATGCCGGGCAGTCGACGACGCTGTACGAGTCGCTCACCAACAACGGCACCTCGGACGTCAAGGGGGTGGCGCTGTCGCTTGCGGCGCGGCCGGGCTGGCAAGTGAAGCCGCTCGGTCCCGCTCGGCTCCCCCTCCTCAAGCCCGGCCGGCGCTTCACGGTCGGCTACCGGATAACCGCGCCGGCGTCTGGCCCCCCGCTCGCGATGTCGATCTTCAGCGGCGCGGCGTCGTTCGATCCACCAGACGGCAAGCGCACGTCTTCGGCGAGGCTCGGCGAGCTTGTCTCTGCCCCGGTGAGCAGGCCGCTCGCGACCGCTGATGTGACCACGCACCCGGCGTCGTTCGGCGCCTCGGGCCGGGCCTTCGCGATCAGCTCGCGCGGCCTCGGGGTGTACAACCCGCCGTTCGGGGCGGCCTCGACCGACTCGTACGCGGCGATCTACAAGCCGGGCGGCGCTGGGCGCACGTCGAGCGCTGAGGTCACGGTCACCGCAGACCCGGCGGCGGGCCCCGAGGGCGGCGCCGGTCTGATCGAGCGCGATCGGATGGCCGGCCCGAAGCGTCCGCCCGCGGCTGTGGTCCTGTACGTCAGCGGCAATGCCACGATCGTGATGGCTTGGAATGCCTCGGGCGGCGCCGACGTCGACCAGCACAGTGCTGTGCCGTCGGTGACGGTCGCGGCGCCGGTCGGGCTTCGCCTCGTCCGGCGGGACCACGTCTACGCCGGCTACTACTCGACCGACCGCGGCAAGACGTGGAATCCGGTCGGCACGGTCACGGTGGCGGCCTCGGCATCGGCGGGCAAGCAGGACGTGGGCGTGTTCCACGCCTCCGGTCTGTCCACGTGGACGACGACCGCGACGTTCACGAACCTGCGGGTGCGCTGACCGACGCTCGGTATCCAGCGCGGCGCGAGACCAGCAGCGTTAACAAAGCGGACTTGTCTCGGGGCATCCGATCCGGATATGGTCGGTTCGTGGTGGCGCAGTACCGGGGCACGCTACGCGCGATCGCGCGCGGTTCGTGGTGACCGTGGGACCGGATACCGCGCCCGAAAAACCGGGACCAAGGAGTAATTCATGGTGAAGAGGTTCGCCGTCACCACGGCGTTGATTGTGCTGGGAGTCTTTGTCGTCGCCGGGGGAACGGCGTGGGCCCACGGTCGAGACCGTGGGACGCTTTGGGCCTCACCGAACGGCGGAGGCGCGATCTGTAGCCACCGCGCCCCGTGCAGCCTCTCGGGTGCCGTCGCGAGCGCGGTCCCGGGGGATGACGTGATCGCGCTGCCGGGTGTCTATCACGGCGGTGTAGTCATCGACAAGAGCGTCGACCTCCGCGGATTCGGGGCTGTGATCGATGCGAGTTCGGCGCCGACCGGCAACGGTGTCCAGATCGTCGGCCCCGGCGGGTCGGGGTCGAGCGTCGAGGGCTTCAAGATCGAGAACGCCCAGTTCGAAGGGATTCTCGTCGGCACCGCGCCGGTGGCCACGTCGACCAACGACGGCACGCCGGTGACGAGCGGCCAGCCGGTCAGTGATGTACGGATCGAGCACAACGTCGTCGTCCACAACGACGCCGGCTTCGGTAGCACGGCCGGGCAGTGCTTCTCGACGCCCAATGCTCCCGGTGACTGCGGCGAAGGGATCCACCTCGTCGCGGTCACGGACTCCGCCGTCGACCGAAACTACGTCGTGGATAACGCCGGCGGGATCCTGCTCACCGACGAGTTCGGCCCGACCTCCCACAACGTCGTCAAGGGGAACTACTCGTCGGACAACACGCGCGACTGCGGGATCACCCTCGCCTCCCACAGTGCGGCGGTGGACCCGGCGACCCTTCAGCCGACGGGCGCGGCCGGTGTGTTCGACAACCTGATCGAGAACAACGTCGTCAACGGCAACGGAATACACGGACAGGGCGCCGGTGTCCTGATGGGAGGCGGTGCTCCTTATTCGGGCGTCTACGGGAACGTGATCCGCGGCAACTTCGCCTACGGAAACGGGCTCGGGGGCGTGACGATCCACCAGCATCTCGCCGGCGACCTGAACGGCAACGTGATCGTCGGAAACACCCTCATCAACAACAACCTCGACTTTGACGAGGACTTCGCGGCCGTCGTCGATAAGGTCACAACGGGAATCCTGGTCGAATCGGGATCGCCTCCGGGGCCTGCCCTCCCGCCGTTCCTCCTGCCGGGGCTGATCAAGAACACGGTGATCGCGGGCAACCGCTTCTTTGATCAGAAGATCGGGATCTTCACGCTGGGGGTCGATCTGGCGAGCACCACGATCGCCCACAACCTGTTCGGTCCGGGTGTGAAGCCGATCGTCGCTAACTGACCGCCGGCCGGGCGGCGGGTTCGAGGCCGGGCGCGGACACCACCGCGTCCGGCCCGATCTCGGACACCGCGCGGCATCCGGCGAGCCCCATCGTCAGGTCGAAGTCGGCGGCCAGGTTCTCGATGACCTCGCGCGCGCCGGTGCGGCCGGCGATCGCCAGGCCGTAGACGTAAGGGCGGCCGATCAGTACGGCGCGGGCCCCCAGTGCGAGCGCCTTGAACACGTCGGCGCCACCGCGGACGCCCGAGTCGAGCAGCACCGGGATCCGTCCGTCCACGGCCGCGACCACCGCCGGCAGCGCCTCGAGCGTCGCGATCGCGCCGTCGACCTGGCGACCGCCATGGTTGGAGACAATCACGGCGTCGATGCCCTCCGCCACGGCGCGCGCGGCGTCGTCGGGGTGGAGGATCCCCTTGAGCACGATCGGGAGTCGCGTGCGCTCGCGCAGGAACGCGAGCGTGTCCCACGTCAGTGACGGGCGGGAATAGATCTCGGTGAAGCGCTGGACCGCCGCGCGCCCGCGTCCCGACAGCAGCGTTCGCACGAACCCGTCCGGATACGCCCGCGTCAGCTCGATCAGCGTCCGCAGCGCCGCCAGGGTCGGACGGGGCTGCTGCTCGGATGGCTCGAGCGCCCCCTCGCTGATGAGCCGCCTGAACACCGGATCGCTCGTGTACTGGGCGATGCCCTTGCCGCGGAGGAACGGGAGGTAGGCGCCCTCGAGGTCGCGCGAGCGCCAACCGAGCATCGTCGTGTCGAGCGTGATCACGATCGCCGAGCAGCCGCACCGCTCGGCGCGTGCGGCCAGGCTCTCGACGAGCGCGTCCGACCGGCTCCAGTAGAGCTGGAACCAGTGCGGGGAGTCCTCGAGAATCTGGGCCAGGCCCTCCATCGGCTTCGAGGCCTGGTTCGAGAAGACCATCGTCGTGCCGGTGTCGCGCGCGGCGCGCGCCAACGCGCAATCGGCCTCAGGGTGCGCGAGCTCGAGCACCCCGACGGGCGCGAGCAGGAACGGGTGCGACAGGCGCCGCCCGAACAGCTCGACGCTGGTGTCCCGTCGCTCGACGTCGCGCAGCATCCGGGGCACGATCCGCCACCGGTCGAATGCGGCACGATTGGCGGCCACCGTGCGCTCGTTTCCCGCGCCCGCGGCCACGTAGGCGAACGCCTCGGGGCGCATGCGTTTCTTCGCCGCCGCCTCGAGCCGGTCAGCGTCGAGTGGAACGTGCGGCCGCCGGCCGCTGACGCCGTCGAGGTAGATCCGTGTCTGGCGCCGCACGCCGATCATGCGGCTGCATCACAGCACACCTGACGGCTCGGGCGGGCCGCTAGGGCTCTCAGCTCGGCGGGTGGCGGCGACGCCCTTCCGGAACGAGCATGTCCGTCAGCTCTCGGAGAGACGCGACGTGAATCGTGTATCCCCGTTCCGGAAGGGCGCCATCCGTCTCACTACAGCCCCCGCTGTAATCCCCCAGCCCAAGCCCCATTAGCGATGAGCCAACCTCGCGTCCTATCCAGTTGCCCCCTGTGCCGGTCTGCGGTTGGCTCTTCGTCATGACCGGAACAGTAAGTCCGGACGGGGCGGATTACAGCCACCCCTAGGGTGTGGCGGTCACACCTTGTAGGGGCCGCCTGCGGCGGCGTCCTTGGGGCCGGTTGCGCCCGGCGTCCGTGCCGGGCGCCGCGTCGGCCCTGCCCGCGCGATCCGCATCCGGTTGGGTCCCGAGCGCACAGTCGGCATCCCGTCAGCGCCCAGTGTGCGGTCGTGACCCGTATCGGTGCGTGAATGCACGTTCATCGCCCGGAACGCGCCGAGTGTGCGGGTGTGACCCATGTGTCGGGTGCGGCCGCCGGGCAAGGACGCCCGGCGGAACAGGCGGACGCGGCGAGGGCCGCGTTCGGCATCCTTGCCTCACCGACGCGGCCTGCCGCGCGACATCCGACGGATGACGCGCCGCAGGCGCGGCCCAAATCAGAACTCCCGCGGTAACAACACGCCGGCGTCGAGCACCGTCGCCACCAGCCGGGCGCGCTTCTCATTCTGGGGAAGCTCGCTCAGGCCGTAGCGCTCGAACAGCACGCGAAGGTGGGCCTTGACGGCGTCGACCGTCAGGAACACCTCCTCGGCGATCTGGCGGTTGGTCGCCGGCGTGGCCGAGTCGGACTCGTGGACCGGGCGGACGAGCGCGATCAGCACCTTGCGCTGCATCGGCGAGAGCAGGATCGCGGCCGGCGTGTCGATCGCCGAGGCGGTCTGGGTGGTTCCGCCCGAGGTCTCGCGGTAGGTGACCGTGGTGGCGCCGAGCACGAGGCGGTCCTTATCGGTCAGGCGCCGGCGCCCGACCACGCGGCTGCCGTTGACGAACGACCCGTTGCGCGAGAGGCCGTCGTCGACCAGCATCCAGCCGCGTCCCACCTGCTCGAGCAGCGCGTGCGTGCGCGACACCTCGGCATCCCACGGCAACGGGACGTCGGCGGCCGGATCCCGGCCGATGCTGACGCGCCAGTTCGCCTGGTCGAGCAGCAGCAGCCGCTGCTGTCCGTCCTCGGTGCGCCACACCAGGAACGGATAGCCGGTGCGCTCAGCGGCGATGACTTCCTTCAGCTCGGTGGGCGACTGCTGGACCATCGACAGGGAGCCTAGTTAATTCTTACGTTTGTACCGGTTCGCGTGGCTAGTTTCACTGCCATGGGGGTAGAACGTTGGCGCCGCACTACACCCGAGGCAGGTGCGGCCGATAAAGGGCTTAGAGACCCATCCGAGCCAGTCGAGACCGGGACCACATCCATGCTCCAAACTTCAGCTCCGCCCGCCAGCGCCGCCTCCGCTCGCGTCCAGCTTGGCCAGGTCGCCAAGGCCTGCGGCCACGTTGCCCACGTGGGTACGTGCTCCGCATGCCAGCGCGCCCAGTTGGCCAAGTGGCAGGCACAGCTCAACAGCGTCGCGCGCTGATCAGAACGAACGCAGGAACGAGGCCGCCGACTCCCAGGTGAGGTCGGTTAAATCGCCCGCTCCGCACAGCTCGAGCTTGGTCGCGAGCTCCTCGTCGGTCATTGGGCGCTCGGGCGCTCCGGGAGGGAGTCCAAGCGAGGTGCGCCGGTCCGCGATCTCGATCTCGACGTCGCCGGTCAGCAGGTGATCGCCGCCGCCTGTGGCGCTGATCTCGACCGTCCGGCCCAATCGAACCGCCTCCGGCCTCAACACCGCGTCGTCGGAGAAGCTGTCAAGGCCGGGAGTGCCGTCGAGCAGCGCGGCCGCGATGCCGTACTCGAGGCTGAACTTACCCTCGAGCCCGGTCTGCGGGGAGTGGTGGATCAGCGGCGCGAGTGACGCTGCCGGCGTCCGGACGACGATGCGGTGTACCCGGTCGGCCTCGACCGGGTACAGGGCGATGGTCGCGGCAATCGGTCGCTGGAGCGCGTAGCAGCACGGGTACGGCTTGATCGCCAGACCGCCGGGTACCGCCGATCCGCCGAGGTCGACGGCCCCGGGGTCGCCGCCCACAAGCGCGATCCACTGTTCGAGCGCGAGCGGGTCGGCGGTGGCGCCGGCGCCCGCGAGCGCCGCCGCGCGCACGCCGGCGGCGGCCGCGAACCCGACCTGGAGCGCCTTGCCCGAGGTCCCGAACGCGCGTTGCACACCGCCCGCCGCGGGGACCGCGAGTGCGATCGCAGTCGACACCGCGGACGCATCCAGCCCGGCCGCCACCGCCGACGTGACCGCGGCGCCCGGCGCGCCGGCCGTGCACGTGGCGTGCCAGCCGGCGGTGTAGTGGCGCCACCCAAGCGCCGTGCCGAGACGAGCCATGACCCCCGCGCCGGCCAGGTAAGCGCGGGCCGGATCCTCGCCCCCGACCGACAGTGCCGCCGGAACGCACACCGCGCTCACGTGCGTGGTCGAGGGGAGGTGCAGGTCGTCGTAGTCGAGCACGTGCGCGAGCGCTGCCCACCGCCCGGCGTCCCCGAGCTGTGCGAACAGCGGGGCGAGCGGAGCCGCTCGCCCCGCGAACATCACCGCGACGGTGTCGAGCAGCGCGCGCCGCGCGAGCGCCAGGTCGTCTTCAGATGGGTCGAGGGCGGTCGCCCAGCGGGCCAGCTCGTCAGCGACGCCGGCCGTTGCCGTTCTCATCGATCGCCCGCCACAGCCGTTCCGGGGTGATCGGGAGCCGGCGCGGCCTGACCCCGCCGGTGGCGGCGGCGATCGCGTTGGCGACGGCACCGGGGACGCCGACCACGGGCGCCTCGCCGACGCCCTTCGCGCCGTACGGGCCGTCGGGCGCGGGAACCTCGACGATCTCGGTGTCGATCGGCGGAGTGACGCCGGAGGTCGGCATCGCGTATTCGACGAACGAGCCGGCGACCGGCTGTCCGTTCTCGTCGTACGCGAGCTCCTCGAGCAGGGCCCAGCCGAGACCCTGGGTCGCGCCGCCCTGCATCTGCCCCTCGACGAGCGCCGGGTTCAGCGCCCGGCCGACGTCCTGGGCGATCACGTGACCGAGCACCGTCACGGCGCCGGTGTCGCGATCGACCCGGACGTGGGACAGGTGCGCCGCGGACTGCGGCGCCGGCGACAGCGACACGCGGCCGTGTCCCTCCACCGGCGGGTACGGGCTGCCGAACGTCAGCACCTTCTGCGCGAGCTGCTCGAGCGCCATCGCCTTCGCCGGCACGCCGACCGGTTGCACGGTGCCGTCGACGATCTCGAGGTCTTCGGGGGAGATCTCGAGCTCCTCGGCGGCGACCTCGAGTAGCCGTTCGCGCGCCTCGATCGCGGCCAGCTCGACGGCGCGCCCGACGGTGTACGTGATCTTGCTCCCGCCGCTCATGCCGGCGTAGGGCGCGCTCGAGGTGTCGGCGTAGTTGACCCGAACGCGGTCGGGGCTCACGCCGAACGCGTCGGCGGCGATCGCCGCGAAGCTCGTCTCGACGCCGGTCATGTCGGCGGCGCCCGTGACGACCGTCAGGCGGCCGTCGGAATCGAGCCGGCATACCGCGGCCGCCGGCTCGTAGCCGCCCGGCCACCACCCGATCGCGAGGCCGACGCCCTCGTCGTCGGGGAGCGATCCGCGGCGCGCCCACAGCGGATGTGCGCCCACCCGCTCGAGGCACTCGCGGGCGCCGAACACCTTGAACTCCTGCCCGGAAACCGCCTTGTCGCCGACCACCACGACGTTCCGCAGTCGCAGCTCGAGCGGGTCGATCCCGAGGCGCTCGGCGAGCTCGTCGATCAGCGACTCGACCGCGAACGCCGCCTGAGGGGCCGCGGGCGCGCGATAGGCGCCGAACGTCACGCGGTTGGTGGCGATGCCGTAGGCGGTTAGCCGGTGGGCCTGCCAGCGGTAGGGGCCCGCGGTGAGCATCGCCGCGATCGACTCGACCCCGAAGTCGTCGGTGGAGCCGCGATCGCACCACACCTGCGAGTGGATCCCGGTGAAGCGCCCGTCGCGGTCGGCCCCGAGCTCCAGGGCGAGGATCTCGGCGCCGGCGGGGTTGGCGGCGGCGAAGTCCTCGCTGCGCGTCATCATCAGCCGGACGGGCCGGCGGAGCACGAGCGCGGCGCCGACGACCAGCGGCTCGACGATCATCAGCTTGCCGCCGAAGCCGCCGCCGAGCGGCGCGGCGCGGACGCGAATCCGGTCGGCCGGCAGCCCGAACAGCTCCATCAGCTGAGCCCGCGCCGGGAACGCCCCCTGCGTCGCCGTGGTGACGACGAGCTCGTCGTCCTCGCCGAACGAGGCGGTGGCGGTCTGCGGCTCGAGATAGCCCTGGTAGACCCACGGCGTGTGGAAGCGGCCGCGGACGACGACGTCGCTGCCGGCGAGCGCGGCCTCGACGTTGCCGTTCTCGAGCCGGGCCGTGCCGAGCACGTTCTCTGAGAGCTCCTCCTCGACCACGCCACCGGCGGCGACCGCGGCGTGGGCGTCGCCGATGTCCGACCCCTCGCCCTGCTCGGCGGTGTGGATCCGGGCGCGGGGCGAGTTCGGCCGGGCTGCCGCCTCGAGGTCGACGACGGCGTCGAGGTGCTCGAGCTCGACGTCGATCAACTCGACGGCGTCGGCCGCGATCGCCTCGGTCTCGGCGACCGCCATCGCGATCGGCTGGCCCGCGTACACGATCTCCCGGCGCGCGAGCGGCTCCTTCGGGCGTCCGGGCCCGGTGGCGACGATCGGCAGATCCTCGGCGGTCATCACCGCGACGACGCCCGGGAGATCGCGGGCAGCGGTGGTATCGATCGACTTGATCAGCGCGTGCGCGTCGTGGGATAGCAGCAGTCGCGCGTGCAGGAGCCCGCGAACGTCCAGGTCGGCCGCGTACCGGGTGGTGCCGCGGACCTTAGGCTCTGAGTCGCGACGGGGAGTGGGGACGCCGATCGCAGGCACTTGGCTTGAAGCTATCAAGCGGAGGCTGCCACCAGTTGGCAACGTTGTGACCGGGGCGGTAGGGTCGGGGATCGAGCGGCGATGGCAGACCACAAGTGGGTGTACGACTTTGCCGAGGGCTCGAAGGACATGCGCGAGCTGCTCGGCGGCAAGGGGGCGAACGTCGCCGAGATGACGCGCGTGCTCGGTCCCGAGCGGGTCCCGGCCGGTTTCACGATCACGACCGAGGCGTGCGTCGCTTATATGCGGGACGGGCGCGAGCCCGATGGCCTCGACGACCAGGTCGCTGACGCCATGCGCCGGCTCGAGGAGACCGCGGGCAAGCACTTCGGCGACGACCAGGATCCGCTGCTGGTCTCCGTCCGTAGCGGGGCGCGCGAGTCGATGCCCGGGATGCTCGACACGATCCTGAACGTCGGCCTGAACGATGAGGCGGTCGCCGGGCTGGCGAGGGCCACCGACAACGAACGGTTCGCCTGGGATTCCTACCGCCGGCTGGTGCAGATGTTCGGCAACGTCGTAGATGGCGTCGAGGGCGACCGCTTCGAGGGTGCCATCGCCAATGCCAAGCGCGACGCCGGCGTGGAGAGCGATGCCGAGCTGCCGGTCGACTCGCTGAAGGGCCTGGTCGACGAGTTCAAGGGCTTCTACGACTTCCCCCAGGACCCGCAGGAGCAGCTCCGCCGCGCGATCCTCGCGGTGTTCGACTCCTGGACGGGCGAGCGCGCGGTCTCCTACCGGCGGATCAACCGGATCCCCGACGACTGGGGAACCGCGGTCAACGTCCAGCAGATGGTGTTCGGCAACAAGGGCGACGACTCCGCGACCGGGGTCGCGTTCAGCCGGGACGAGGTGACCGGGGCGCCCGAGCCGAGCGGCGACTTCCTCGTCAACGCCCAGGGCGAGGACGTGGTCTCCGGCGTGCGT
>Ga0308309_10000903_pt1 | contig 17781 bp, 16 predicted proteins | sample HubBroMetageWFT5_FD_192491 | JGI IMG/M metagenome (GOLD analysis project Ga0308309, IMG submission 192491) | Warmed and freeze-thawed soil microbial communities from the Hubbard Brook experimental Forest, New Hampshire - Hubbard Brook CCASE Soil... | ecosystem: Environmental > Terrestrial >...
TGCCGAAACGCACCTTCCCTTCGGCGGCACTAAGCAAACCGGAAACGGCCATCGCGAAGCCGCGATCGCTGCCATCGATTTCTTCTCCGAATGGAAGACGATCTACATCGACTATTCCGACAAACTCCAGCGCGCGCAAATCGACAACAACTAAGGTCGGTGGCTGGTTAGAGGTCCGCCGGCAGGCACCGGAACGCATAACCCGCGTTGACGGTGCTTGACATGCTTCCTACAATAGAAGTAGCGCTCTTCAGCGCTTAGCGTAGAGTGCTGCTATGAGGAATCCGGCCCTACAAGAACGGCGTAACCGACAGATTCTTGCTGATCTCGTGCGCACCTATATCGAGACCGGCGAGCCGGTGTCCTCGCGCGCGATCTCGAAGAGGTACGAAGAGACATTGAGCACTGCGACCATTCGCAACGTCATGGCCGATCTGGAAGACGGCGGCTTCCTTTACCAGCCGCACACTTCGGCGGGGCGTGTCCCAACTTCTTCCGCTTATCGTTTCTTCGCGCAGGAAATTGCCTCGCAAGCGACTCTGACCGTCGGCGACCGCGACTGGATTCAGCGCGAAATGGGCGGGGCAAAAACCGCTTCAGAAATCACTGAGCGTGCCGGCCATGTTCTTGCGGAAGTCTCGAACGGCCTTGGCATCATTGTTTCGCCGCCGCTCGGCAGAACCGTCTTGGAGCACGCTCGCATGTGGCTGCTGCCGGACGGCCGCGTAGTTGTCGTGCTGATCTCACCTGGAGGCAACACGCGCGACAAAATTGTCCGGCCAAATCGTCCGTTCGCTCAGGCCGAGCTCGACGCGACCGCAGACTTCTTGAACCGCCATTATTCCGGGTGGACTCTCGAAGCCATTCGCGGAGACCTGCTCCAAAAGCTAGCCACGGATCGCGAGCAATACGAGGGAATTATTGGTAGCGCCCTGACACTGTGGGATCCAACCATGCTTGGGGAAAGCCAGGCTAGCGAAGTCCACGTGGAAGGCACCGCGCAGATCGTGGGCACGCCGGAGTTCACAAACCAAGCGCAACTCCGTGAGCTTTTGGCCGCCATCGAAGAAAAGCACCGTTTAGTGACAGTTCTCAATGCGTGCATCGAGACGCCGGAACCGGTGCATGTACAGATCGGGGTAAAAGAAATATCCGAAGCCGGCGACAATCTCGCCATCATCAGCGCGCCATACACGCGAAATGACCTTGTACAAGGCTCGCTTGGCGTGCTCGGCCCCACGCGCATGCATTACGAGCGCGCCATGACCGCTGTGGCGTACGTTGCGCAGCTATTCAGCGAAGCCTTGAGCAAAATTTGAAGAACTTTTTCCAGAGGAGAGGCAGCAAAGTGCCCGACAAGGACTCACCTTTCAACACAGAAGGCAGCGCGCCAAACACAGGCGAAGATCAATCCGACGACGCCAAGCTCGCCGCGGATTCCGCAGCGGCCGATGCCGAAGTCGCGAAACTCGTCAGCGACCTGAACGAACTGCGCCAAACGCTCATGCGCCGCCAGGCCGATTTCGACAACTATCGCAAGCGCATCGAAAAAGAACGGGCCGACGACGCCAAGCGCCACACCGCGCGGGTCATCGAAGGACTTATACCGATCATTGACGGTTTTGAGCACGCTCTCGCGGCTCACCGCGAAGCTGAGTACGAAAACTATCGCAGAGGCTTCGAGCTCATCTACAAGCAGCTCGTCGACAACGTCACGCGGCTCGGCGTCGAACGCATCGATCCGCTCGGCAAGCAATTTGATCCGCATCTTCATCAAGCGATGGACCGCACCGAAACCGTCCAGCAAGAAGACGGCACGATTCTGCAAGTCTTCCAGCCGGGATACATTTTTCATGGCCGCGTTCTGCGCCCCGCCATGGTCCGCGTAGCCGTTCACCCGGGCGGCGCATCGAAGGAAGCTGCGAACTAATTCCAACTGAGGGGATTGCATGGCAAAGGGGAACCAAAAAGATTTTTACGAGGTGCTCGGCGTCTCGCGCACGGCTTCCGTCGAAGAAATTAAATCTTCGTACCGCAAAGCTGCGCTGCAGTGGCACCCGGACCGCAACCCGGAAAACAAAGAAGAAGCCGAAGTGAAGTTCCGCGAATGCACGGAAGCTTATAGCGTTTTGAGCGACCAGCAAAAGCGCGAAGTCTACGACACGTATGGGCACGCGGGCCTCTCCGGCGCGGGTGGTGGGGTGGACTTCAATAACTCCGCCTTTCGCGATTTTCACGATATTCTCGGCGACTTTTTCGGCTTCGAGGATCTTTTCTCCGGCGGCGGAGGCCGCAGCCGCCGTCGTCAGCAGCGCGGCGCCGATCTGCGCTATGACATGACGCTTACTTTTGAAGAAGCCTCAGCGGGCGTCACCACCAAAATCAAACTCCCGCGTCAGGAATACTGCGAAACCTGCAACGGCACGGGCGCCAAAAAGGGCACTGGCATCGTCGCCTGCCAGACCTGCGGCGGCCGCGGCCAGCTTGCCTACCAGCAAGGTTTTTTCACCATCACTCGCACTTGTCCCGCGTGTCAGGGCGCTGGACAAATCGTCCGCGAGCGTTGCCCCGATTGCCGCGGCCAAGGACGCATCGAACGCGAAAAAACGATCGAGCTGCGCATTCCGCCTGGCGTGGATTCCGGCACCCGTCTGCGCGTGACTGGCGAAGGCGAACCCGCGCCGAATGGCGGAGCGCCGGGCGATCTCTACGTCGTCCTCGACGTTAAGGAGCATCCGTTCTTTGAACGCAGGGGCGCCGATCTCTACTGCACGATCCCGCTAAGCATCACGCAAGCCGCTCTCGGCACGGAGTTGCAAGTCCCCGGCCTGAACGGCGAGGAAAAACTAAAGATTCCCGAAGCCACGCAAAGCGGCGCCGTCTTCCGCATCAAGGGCAAAGGCCTCGCGGACCCGCGCGGCGGCGGCAAGGGGGATCTCTACTATCACGTCCGCGTTCTCACACCAACGAAGCTCACGCGCGAGCAACGCAAGCTCCTCGAACAACTCGGCGCCACTCTCAAAGTAGACAACAAGCCCGCCGACCGCAATTCCACAATCTTCGACAAAGTGAAAGACATCTTCGGCTAACCGCGCGCTCTTGCGATAGAATCCGCAAGTGCGCCGCCGGTTTTTTGTCGAACAGTTCAACGGAACTACCGCCGTAATGGAAGGCGACGCCGCGCATCACCTCGGCCACGTGCTTCGCGCCCAAGCGGGCCAGCTCTACGAGCTCAGCGACGGTTCCGCCGCGTGGCTCGCCCGCATTGAGTCCGTCGCGCGCAATCGCGTCGAGTTCGCACTGCTCGAGCAACTCCCCGCGCCGCAACCAGCCGCCGACATCACTCTTCTTCTCGCTGTCGTCAAATTCGACGCGTTCGAATGGGCCATCGAAAAGGCTACCGAACTCGGCGTCGCCAGAATCATTCCGCTGGCCGCTGCGCGCAGCGAAAAAGGGCTCCTGGCCGCCGCCGCAAAGCGTTCCCAACGCTGGCGGAAGATCCTGCTCGAATCTTCCCAACAATCCCGCCGGCTTCGCCTTCCCCAACTCGATGAGCTCGCCAAACCCGCCCAAGCCTTCGCCGCTCAATCCTCTCAATTTCGCCTGATGCTTTCCGAGCGTAGCGACGCCCCATCGCTTCGCAATATTCTCGGGCACTCGAATCACGCAAAGGTCCCAGCCAGTGCCGCTCTAGCCATCGGCCCCGAAGGCGGCTGGACGGACGACGAACTAATTGCCGCCCGCGCCAGCGGCTTCCAAGAAGCCTCTCTCGGCCAACTCATCCTTCGCACCGAGACCGCCGTCATCGCATCTCTGGCCACGCTGAACTACGCACTATCTCCCACCTAAGCAAGACCCAACGCTCAATCTGTCCGAACCGTATGCAACGTCGCACACCAAGGGCGAATCTTACCTAATGGCCCGGAAAGCCCGGTAATCGTCAACGCGCGCGCAAATCCAATCTGGCGCGGCCAGCAACCCCCGTGTTATAAATAGAAGGCAGCACAAAAATGCAAAGCACGGACCAGAACCAACCTCTAGCCCCATCGGTTCCGGAAACTCCAGCACCGGCGCCTTCGACAAGTCATTCCTTGCGAAACGAAATCCGCGTTTGGACCCGCGACCTTCTCATCGCTATTGGCCTCGCGCTCGTCATCATCGTCTTCCTCTATCAACCGGTAAAAGTCGAAGGCACCAGCATGGCACCGCTCCTGTCGGATCAGGAGCGCATCTTCATCAACAAATTTGTGTACCGATTCGAGCCCATCCAGCGCCGCGACGTCGTTGTCTTCTGGTATCCTCTTGACCATTCGAAATCTTTCATCAAGCGCGTCATCGGATTGCCGGGCGAAAACGTTGAAATTCGGCAAGGAATTGTGTATGTGAACGGCCGCGCTATCGACGAACCGTACGTTCCCACACAGTACGAGGACATGAGCGACTACGGCCCCGTCCGCGTCCCTAAGGACATGTACTTCGTCATGGGAGATCACCGCATCAGCTCGAATGACTCGCGGGTCTTCGGCCCGGTCGACAGCAAATTTATTTATGGCCGCGCTGTCTTCGCGTATTGGCCGGTCGAGCATTTCGGCTCACTCTCTACAACGGAAGCCAGTTCCACAAACTCGAAGTGACTGGCATACTTCATGACCACACTCGGAGGACAAACTGACCGAAGTTCAGCACAGGCCCGCCACCCTCGCTCTGGAAGACGGGCGCATATTTAACGGCCGAGCCGCCGGCGCCATCACGCGCCGCGGCGGCGAAGTCGTTTTCAATACCAGCCTCACCGGTTATCAGGAAGTTTTCACCGATCCCAGCTACGCCGGCCAAATCGTTTGCCTGACGTATCCGCACATCGGCAATGTCGGCGCCAATCTCGACGACGAAGAATCCTCCCGCCCCTACATCGAATCGCTGATCGTGCGCGAGTTTTCGCAAATCTCTTCGAACTGGCGCTCCGCCGAAACCGCCCAGCTCTATTTGAACCGCCACAAAATTCCCGCCATCTGGGATATCGACACCCGCGCGCTCGTCCGCCACATTCGCAATGTTGGCGCCCTGCGCGGCGTCGTCGCAACCGACGGCACGCCCGCCGAGCAACTGATCTTCGAGGCCAAACAATTGCCCGCGATGGCCGGCCAGGAACTCGCCAGCCGCGTCACCTGCAAAAAAGCCTACGGCTGGGAAAAAAGCTCCATCGAGCTCACTATTCCTCCGTGGTCGGAATCCATGGGCGAATCCGGCAGAGTTTCGGATAGACGAAAATTCCGTGTCGCAGCCTACGACTTTGGCATCAAGCAAAACATTTTGCGGTTGCTCGTCGATCACCACTGCGACGTCTGGGTTGTGCCTTCGCAAACCTCTGCTAAAGACGTTCTAGATCTCAAACCAGATGGCGTCTTCCTATCCAACGGCCCCGGCGACCCGGAACCCGTCGGCTATGCCGTCGAAAGCATTCAGAAGCTTCTCGGCCGCGTCCCAATTTTTGGCATCTGCCTCGGCCACCAACTCTGCGGTCTCGCCCTAGGCGGCAAAACCTTCAAGCTAAAGTTCGGCCATCACGGCTCCAATCATCCCGTTCAAAATCTGCTGAACCAGAAAGTAGAGATCACCGCCCAAAATCACGGATTCTGCGTCGATCCCGAATCTCTCCCCTCCAGCGACGTCGAAATCACTCATGTGAACCTCAACGATCACACCAACGAAGGCATGCGCCACAAAAAGCATCCTCTCTTCAGCGTCCAATACCACCCCGAAGCCTCGCCGGGCCCGCACGATTCGCACTACCTCTTCACGCAGTTCACCGCAATGATGAAGGAGTTCGCAACGTGAAGCGGCAGTTGCTCGCCGTCTTTTTATTGCTCGGATTTTCTCTTCCGGCCAATTCGGCGGAAAATCCAGAGCCAATTGCCGTCGACGGAATTTGCGGCAAACTCGTTTCCAGCGACTCGGCCGTACAGCAGGGAGCAACGAATTCGTCCAAGCAAGAAGTTCAACCACTCGCGCACGTTCGTATTCGGCTGTTTTCTCCGAGCACCGATTGCTGCGCGCTGGTCACGCCTGTTGCGGAAGTGACGACCGGCCGCGACGGCAGCTTCCAATTCAAGAAGCCTGAGCCCGGCGATTACTGGGTATCGGCCGCGATCGGCAACAAGGAATACAAAGTATTAGTTCGTTTTGTGCCTGGCAAGAAAGGAAGTACCCAGTGCTCCGCGTGCTTGTACGTGTTCGAGAAGGGTCAGCTTCAATTCCGAAGAACTGAGGCAGCAGCCGTCAACTAAGAATGGCTCATCGCAAACACACCAGGCCTCTCCTGATCCTCGCCGTGCTTGCGGTCATTTCGACTTGCGCTCAGGCCCAGACGCCCAAGCTTAAAATCAAAACCAAGAACGGCCTTCCGCAGGAAGAGCAGCGGAAGGAACAAATGGAACGCCTCGCCAAGCAGTATGACTTGAAGAAATACACCATCACGCGCGACATCCTGATCGAACGCGGCGCCATGAATCATTCGCACCCCACACTCACTCTGAACCTGCGCTTCCTCGATAACGACGACCTCGCGCTCTCCGCCTACGTCCACGAGCAAGCCCATTGGGTGCTCACGGATCGCAATCGCTTCGATAACCCGTCTCTTTTCGAAGATTTGCATCGCACATTTCCTAATCTGAAAATTCGAGTCCCCGAAGGTGATGGTGAATTGCGCAGCAGCTATTTCCACATCGCCGTCTGTATGCTGGAATGGCACGCCATGGAAGAACTTGTCGGCCCCGAGCGCGCCCGCAAAGTCATCGAGTGGAAGCAAGGCGACCACTACAAAGCTATCTACTCCACCGCGCTGAATCAACGCGAACAAGTCGAAAGCGTCTTGAACCGCCATGGCGTGAAATGGTGACTCCTGGGATTGTGGTCCGCCCCGGAATTGTCATTCCGAGCGAAGCGAGGAATCTACTTTTGATTTCCTGTAAGATGAAGCAAGTCAAAAACCATTGAGGCCGGATGCCAAAACGTACGGACATCAAGAAAATTCTGATCATCGGCTCTGGCCCTATCGTCATCGGCCAGGCTTGCGAATTTGATTATTCCGGCGCCCAAGCTTGCAAAGCTCTGCGCGCCGAGGGCTACGAAGTCGTTCTGGTCAATTCCAATCCGGCCACGATCATGACCGATCCGGAGCTGGCTCACCGCACCTACATCGAGCCGCTGACCAAGGAATATTTGCAAGAAATCCTTGCCCGCGAAAAGCCCGACGCGCTCCTGCCCACGGTTGGCGGCCAGACAGCTCTCAATCTCGCTGTCGAACTCGCGGAAAGCGGCATTCTCGAAAAATATAAAGTCGAAATGATCGGCGCATCGCTCCGCGCCATCAAAGTTGCCGAAGACCGGCTGTGGTTCAAGGACGCTTGTCGCAAAATCGGATTGGAAGTCCCCGCTTCCGCGCTCGTGAATAACGCGCAGGACGCCTTGCGTTTGTGCGATCAACTCGGTTTTCCCCTGGTTATCCGCCCATCCTTCACACTGGGCGGCACGGGCGGTTCCATCGCCTACAACAAAGAAGAATTTGGCGAAGCGATCGCTCACGCCCTGGACATGAGTCCCGTCCACGAGGCCCTTGTCGAAGAATCCGTCCTCGGATGGAAAGAATATGAGCTCGAAGTTATGCGCGATCACCGCGACAACTTCGTGGTCGTTTGCACCATCGAGAATTTCGATCCCATGGGCGTTCACACAGGCGATTCCATCACTGTTGCCCCGGCGCAAACTCTGACCGACAAGGAATATCAGCGTATGCGAGATGCGGCCGCCGCCATCGTCCGCGAAGTCGGCGTCGAGACGGGCGGTTCGAACGTCCAGTTCGCCATCAATCCCGAAAATGGCCGCATGACCGTCATCGAAATGAATCCGCGCGTCTCGCGCAGCTCGGCTCTCGCTAGCAAAGCCACGGGCTTCCCCATCGCCAAAATCGCCGCGCGCCTCGCGGTGGGCATGACGCTCGACGAGATTCCAAACGACATTACCAAGAAAACGCCCGCCTGCTTCGAGCCGACCATCGACTACGTTGTGGTGAAAATTCCCAAATGGCAGTTCGAGAAGTTTCCTGGCGCTGACAGCACTCTCGGAACGCAGATGAAGTCCGTCGGAGAAGTCATGGCCATCGGCCGCACCTTCAAAGAAGCCCTGCAGAAGGGAATTCGGTCCCTTGAGCCTCATACGCCGTGGCGCGCGCCCGCGGAAACGCCGGATTCTTTGTTGCGCGAGAAACTTGCCACACCGCGCCCGGATCGAATTCACTGGCTCCTCACGGCTGTCGACAAAGGTTTGCACGCAGAAGAGATTTGCGAACTCACAAAAATCGATCCCTGGTTTATTCATCAAATCGAAGAACTCGTGGCCATGAACCGCCGCGCCGCATCCGTCACGGTCGAGACTGCGTCGAAGGATCTTCTGCGTGAGGTCAAGCGCCACGGCACGAGCGACGAGCAGCTTGCCCAAATCTGGAAAAGCACGCCCGCATCCGTCCGCCTGCAGCGCGCGCGCTACGGAGTCGCTCCAGTTTTCAAGCGTGTGGACACCTGCGCCGCAGAATTCGAATCTTTCACACCCTATCTTTATTCCACTTACGAAGATGAAGACGAGTCCGACGCCCAGCCGCGCCAGAAAATCATGATTCTCGGCAGTGGCCCAAACCGCATCGGGCAGGGAATCGAGTTCGATTATTGTTGCTGCCACGCGGCCTACGCTCTTCGCGAAGATGGTTTCGAAACCATCATGGTGAATTGCAATCCCGAAACCGTTTCAACGGATTACGACACCTCCGATCGCCTCTATTTCGAACCGCTCACCCTCGAGGATGTCCTCGCCATCGTCGACCGCGAAAAGCCGCAAGGTGTCATCGTCCAGTTCGGCGGGCAAACGCCTCTCAATCTCGCGCAAGAACTAAAACGCAATGGCGTGCCCATCATCGGCACTGCTCCCGAATCCATCGACCTTGCGGAAGACCGCCGCCGCTTCGGCGGATTGCTCGACAAATTAAAGATTCCTCAGCCTCGCAATGGCACCGCTCTTGTTCCGGAAGAGGCCGCACGCGTGGCCGGCGAAATCGGCATGCCCGTGCTCGTGCGCCCGAGCTATGTTCTCGGCGGGCGTGCCATGGTCATCGCTTACGATGTGAACACGGTGCAAGAATATGTCGCGCAAGCCGCTATGATGGGTCCCGCCCGCCCCGTTCTGATCGATCAGTTCCTCGAAGAAGCTACTGAAGTTGATGTCGACGCGCTAGCGGACGGAACCGATGTCGTCATCGGTGGCATCATGGAGCACATCGAAGAAGCCGGCGTCCACTCCGGCGACTCTTCGTGCGTCTTACCACCGGTTAGTCTGTCCCCGGCCATTCTTGAGCACATTCGCGAATACACGAAGCGCCTCGCACTGGCACTGAAAGTCATCGGGCTGATGAACGTGCAGTACGCCATTCAGCGCGACACTGTCTACGTTCTCGAGGTAAACCCGCGGGCCTCGCGCACCGTTCCATACGTGAGCAAAGCGACGGGCGTGCCCCTCGCGAAAGTGGCAGCGCGCTTAATGGCCGGCAAGAAACTCGCCGACATGAATCTCCCTGTCGTGCAACACAACGGAATTTCGGAAATTGCTGTGCACGAATTCTACTCCGTCAAGTCTCCGGTGTTCCCGTTCAATAAATTCCGCGGCGTGGACACGATTCTTGGCCCGGAAATGCGCTCCACCGGAGAAGTCATGGGCATTTCCACGTCGTACGGACTGGCCTTCGCGAAAGCGCAACTCGCCGCGGGGCAACGCCTTCCGCGCAAAGGCACGATTTTTCTAAGCGTCAATGACCGCGACAAAAAGCACCTGGGCTCCCTCGGCAAAGAATTGCACGATCTCGGTTTCGTGTTGCTTGCTACTCGCGGCACCGCCGCGGCGCTCGAAGCGGCAGGGATCGAAGCTGAATCCGTTTTCAAAGTGAACGAAGGCCGGCCCAACATCGTCGACCTCGTCAAGACTGGCAAGATCGACCTGGTCATTAACACGCCGCTGGGCCGCGAATCTTTTTACGACGAAAAATCCATTCGCCGCGCCGCTATTCGCTATAACATTCCGTGCATCACGACGCTCGCTGCGGCCCACGCCGCTGCCCGCGGAATTCGTGCGCTGCTCGATCAGGGCACTGAAGTTGCCGCCCTGCAGGATTTGCATCGTGGCAGTGTTGCGGCTTCCGGCAGCACTGTCTCAGGAGACTAAATTATGAATATTTCCGGTGTTTTTCCCGCTCTTACCACACAATTCGCGGCTGATGGCTCCGTCTCTGTTGAAGGCATCAAGCACAACATCGCCAAGTACAACACGACAGGTCTCGCCGGCTACGTCGCCATAGGCTCGACCGGCGAATCCGTCCTGCTCTCGCGCAAAGAAGTTGACGCCGTCCTCGTCGCGGTGAAGGAATCCGCGGCACCGGGAATGCGCCTCATCGCTGGAACGGGTGCCGAATCCACCTCCGAAACCATCGATCGCACGAAACGCGCCGCCGAACTCGGCTATCATGCCGCGCTGGTAAAAACTCCTTACTACTACAAGCCGTTGTACAAGCCGGAGGTCTTCATCGCTCACTTCCGCCGCGTCGCCGATGCCTCGCCGATTCCCGTGATTCTCTATTCTGTTCCGCAATTCACGGGGGTTGCATTGGAAGCTCCAGAAGTTGGCGTCCTCGCGCAGCATCCGAATATCATCGGTATCAAGGAAAGTTCCGGAAATGTGCAGCGCGCGGCGGAAATGCTTGCGGCCGTTCCGCCTTCGTTTCAAATCTTGGTCGGCTCGGCCAGCATGATGTTCCCATCGATGGTGCTTGGCGCCGTTGGAGCCATACTCGCTCTGGGAAGTGCGCTGCCGGAACTGTGCGTGGCCGTTTTTAACGCTGTTCGAACGGGCGATCTGGAGACGGCGCGCGCGCTGCAGGCCACCATTATGCCAGCCTCGAGAGTGATCGTTTCGCAGTGCGGCATTCCTGGCGTGAAGTACGCCATGGATGTGGCCGGCTACCGGGGCGGGCTGCCGCGTCAGCCGTTGCTGCCACTCTCAGAAGACCAAAAGCAGGCCATCCGGGATCTGTTTGCCAAATTGGGCGCCCGCGAGCCCGCACGCCTTTCCGGCGCCGTCTCCGTCTAAACCTGGGGCGCGTCCAGTCGCCCTAGTTGGCTTTGTCCTGGCCGGCCCGAATCCCAGGCTGTTGGCGCAGCGGCTGCGGTCAAATTGGCTTGTCGCCGCGCTAGTCGCGCGAGATTTGCTGTGACGAAAGGCTGTGGGTATCATCTAATTCGCGATGGACTGTCGAGCCCTGCCGTTTCGCCAACTGCCCCATCAGTCGAAGCTGTTTATTCAGTTCCTCGATAATTTCCCCTCGGTCAAGCAGTTCTATGGGCACCCTCCAACTATCCAAGCGGTGAAAAAAACTGCGCAGTCTCTCGACTATCCGCGCGAGCGAAGAGCAGAAGTGGCGGCGATTCTCGCCGAGCAAAATGCCGCATTCGGCGCGGGCGCGGGCACGCGCGAGAATCTCGGTAGGCTTGCGAAGGGCGCGATTGCCGTGGTGAGCGGACAGCAAGTTGGATTGTTTGGCGGGCCGGCCTATGCCGTTTACAAAGCGGTGAGCGCTATTCAGATTGCGCACGAGTTGACGCGAGCGGGAGTGGATGCTGTTCCGATCTTCTGGATGGCAACGGAAGATCATGATCTGGAAGAGGTGCGCGTGTCGACGTGGTTCCACGAAGGGAAGCTGACGCGATTCGAGCTTCCTGGCAACGGGGACGCGGGGCTGCCTGTTGGACGGATTGCGCTTGGAGCACAGGTTGCGGAGATGGTGCACGAGGCGTCGAGCATCTTAACGGCTGCGGGCGGAGAATTTGTCGCGGGGATTTTTCGCGAGAGTTATGGAACTCAGGAAACTTATGGAAGCTCCTTCGGAAAATTGTTTGCGCGATTGTTTGCCGAACAAGGCTTGATCCTGCTTGACCCGCTGGATGCGCGATTGCATCGGGTGGCGGAGGAAGTTCTGCGAAAGGCGGTGGAGGAGCGCGACGAACTGAATGAGGCGTTGCTTGCGCGTGGGAAAGAATTGGATAAGGCGAATTTTGCGGCGCAAGTGAAAGTGACGGCACGGAGCACCCTGATTTTCAAGATGGGCAGCGGAGTGCGGCAGCCGATTACCGTCGTCGGCGGAAAATTTGTTAGCGGCGAGCAGAGCTGGACAAAAGAAGACCTGAGCCGGGCGGTGCGAGCGGAACCTGAAAAATTCAGTCCCAATGCGCTGCTCCGTCCCGTGGTGCAGGATTTTCTTTTGCCGACGGCGGCGTACATCGCGGGGCCGGCGGAGATTGCTTATTTTGCGCAGGCGGAAGTGATTTATGAGAAGTTGCTCGGGCGCATGCCGGTGATTCTACCGCGGGCGGCGTACACGATCCTGGATGCAAAAGCGGAAAAGCTTTTGCGGCGCTACGGATTGAAAGTCGAGGACGTTTGGCGCGGGTCACAAGAGGTTCGGCGGAAGATGGAAACAGCCAGCGTGCCGCCCACGTTGGGGAGAAATTTCGACAAAACGTTGAAAGAATCCGCGCGGATGCTGGCGCAGTTGAAAAAACAGATTGTGCGGCTCGATCCGACGCTGGGGGGAGCGGTCGAGACGGCTCAGAAGAAAATCGCGTTCCAGCTCGAAAAATTGAAGCGCAAGGCGGGCAAGGCGCAGGCGCTGAAGGCCGGCCGGATGTCTGCGCATCAGGAGTATCTCGAATCGCTGCTCTACCCGCACAAGATGCTGCAATCGCGCGAGTTGTGTTTCTTGTCGTTCCTGGCGGGCTGGGGCATGGGCGGCCTGAATGAGCTCCAGAAACTGTCCGCGAGCGCTAAAATGAACGAGCACAAGATTTTGCAGATTCCTTGAGCAACGGAATTATCTGCTTTCCGAATATCTGCTAGTTATAGTGTATTGACAAGATTTGCTACCTCGCATATATATGTTTCCGTGAGCAAACTGCAGTTCGTTACTCGCCCCCCGGCCAATCTACAGACCTAGTCCAGGGTTTTCCATCCAGCCAGAACAATCCAGATGAACTCAGGATTTGTGGGCTTTCAGCGAGCGGCAATCAATTTGTGAGGTTGGGGGGCTCTTGAGAAGAATATCTACGTTCTTTGAAATTATGTTATTCGCAATTCTATTGATCCTTGGACTCTACATGTTGTACGAAGGAAGCTCCAACAAGTCAGCGAGCGAGCCTGCAATCCTGATCGGTGGTGCAGTCTGCTTTACGTTGAGCGTGATGACGCTGATCTCCGCCGTCAGGTCCATCCTCTGGCACAGGCGCATGCTGCGACACTCGAACCACTCTCTGAACAGCGCTGCTCCTGGGCACAATCGTGGCTGGTGAGAGTTTCCTATCGGCATACTGGAGGGCGAGCTGATTAGCCCCGAGATCCGTCCTTGCAATTCCAGCCAACTGCTTTAGAAACTCTGTAACCTTATCTTCGTCTCTGGAGTCACATGCAGTAAGAACAATAAGCCCGACTAGCCACTCCCTATGCGGCTATTCGGATTTCCAAACGGGAGGCGGACAGACCTGGACGCCTCCCTACTTCCTTTTTATTGCTTGTATTTGCGCACCGGGCGACGACTTCGCTGGAAAAGTCCCTATTCACTCTGGAGCAGGAGACGACGCGCTCATCTAATCAGCCAGCTTGAACTATCAGGGGTTTTGTCTTCGTGGCCTTGGGATGTTCAGCGCAAACATGGGCTGCAAAAGTCTTATCGCGCAGCCGCTCGTAGTTCTCCATCATTTCCTTGAGCGAGTGGCCTTCGGGTGGCCCCGACGCATTGAACACCCATGCACATTCGGAGCAACGCCAGCCGTGAAAATGCCGCACTTCAATCCATACCAGCGTGCGGAATGTAGCCACCAGGGGGTGCTTCGTGAGGTGTGAGTAGGTTGCAGTTCCGGGCATTAGTCTGTCCTTGCTAGCCGGGTTGTCTGAGGTTTGCGTCGAATGGACCAGCGGAAAAAACGACAGTCGCATTCTTCGCATCAATACGGTCGAAACCGTAGGAAGGTCAAGAAGGCGCGAAAGACAACCCAGCTGATGGTTTCGGTCTATGGGTGGACTTCACCTTACTTTCCCTCCGCTCTCACAATCATCCTACGAAGGACGCTTGTCCATCCGGTAAATCCCGAAAAGCAGCGCAGATAAACACCCTAAAGCGGACGGGTGAGGCGCCGCCGCTAGCAAGATGGGACTGTGGAAATGTGTGGAAAAGTCAAAACCGGCGCCTGCCAAGTCAAAACTGTACAAAAACGGACAGCCACTACGGTCCTCGGCCGGTACTCTGCGAGGCGACTAGCCCGTTGTAACTTTTGCTTGAAAAGGAGAATAGCATGGCAGAGCCAAGAGCAATGAGATACACGGACATCGTTCCCGCGAAAAAGACGGTGATAGGCAGTAAAGTGGTCAACGCACAAAAGGAAGACCTCGGAAAAATCGAAGACCTCGTAGTCGACGCTGGAGCCGGCCGGATCGCTTACGCAGTCTTATCCTTCGGAGGGTTTCTTGGGATGGGCGACAAGTATTTTGCCATCCCGTGGAACGCGCTGCACTTCAATTTGTCGGAAAAGAACGCCGTCCTGAACCTTGACAAGAAACGACTGCAGGATGCTCCGGGTTTCGATAAGGACAACTGGCCGAACATGGCTGATTCCGCCTGGGGAACCAGGATCTATAGACACTATGGTTATACTCCTTACTGGGAAGAGCCGTCGGGCACAACGAGGACGTGACCAAAGACCGCCTCTAAGCAGAGGAATGGGCCGTCCGGACTTAACCGGGCGGCCCATTTGATTAGCTAGTTGCACTCCGCAGGAAGGCGCTACCATCCGCCAGAGTGCGTGTGCTCCGCTGGCTACCGCGTGCTAGGAAGCGTCCTTAATGTCCTCACGTGCCCGTTTCTCGGCGTTCCTAGCTTCCGTCCGGGAATGTGCATCGGGCTTCAGGGAGCGGATTGCTTTGCTCAGGTCCATAGGCTTGTCTTTTGAGGGGGCCGCGCACGATTTGATGTCGCCAGCCGGTTTGGCGCCGGTCACGTCCCATTTTAGACAGTTGAATTTGATCTGGAGATTGTGGCTTGCGTAAAGCGAGGCGACGCAGTCGTTGAGGTTCTTGAATCCCGCGCACGCATCCTTGACGCTTGTGCGAGGGGGGAGCACCGCTTGCAACTGCACGGATAACTTCTTTTCTTCCTGTTTGTTGGCGGCGAGCTGTTCACTTGCCGTGGGGCCCGGAGTTTTCTTGATCCATTTGATCGGGTTATAGGTGATGGCCGCAGTTCCGGTGCCGGCAAGCAAAGCGCACACGGCCGCGACTCCAATGATGATCCATTTGATTTTCATACTGGCCTCTTTCGAGGGCCGGGGTTGGTTCTGGTTTCAGTAAGCCACGCTCCCGGGTACGCTTCGAGACCTTGAGAGTACGGTACTCCCCCAATCGGTCACGTTGACCTTCCGGTCAGATTTTTCAGAGCAATCGGCCTGTACCCAAGGCTGGACGGTGGTAGAACCGTTCGCTGGTTAACCATAATGAGTCCCCCCTCCCCCTTTTTTCGGAAGTGTTCATTCTAAAGACACTTAAAGTCGATTGTTTTTATAGGTTTACGGAAGTGTTCATTCTAAAGGATTTGATTGCCCTAATTTGCACCAAAATTGTGCAGGTCTCGGAAATGTTGCAAACAAAAGGCTTGGAACTTTCGACAGGGTCAAAAAGCAAAAACGCCAGCAAGATGCTGGCGCTACGGTGAAAGGACGCAATAATATCCGGCCGCTACTATATACCAAGAGTAAGCAGTTCGTCAAGGAAAAAATGGGTGGTGGTTAGTTTTCGGTCAGCCCGTAAACCGACCGGAATGCCGAAGTCAATCCATGGTGGCGGACCGGGGATAAATCCCAGGCCACCAGGAGGGACGGACGCGACCTCACGATGGTCGAGTCTCTTGCTAGACTGTCGTCGATATGGATTCCATGCGCGCCGCGTACGACGAGGTGTATGTTTACACGATGGGCCGCCCCGGGTTTATCCTGCAGCACGTGGTGGACGCGTTCGCGGTGCAAACCGCCGACGACAAGAGCAAGCCGATCGGCGTTCTATTCGGGTTGGTTGGCCTTTATCTCCACGTTGAAAAACAGTTTTCGGGCCACCAGGTCCAGAGGGTCCACATTGAGCTTGGGCGCAGAAAACGAGAATGGCCGCGCGTGTATGTGCCCGAGGATCGGGGCAGCATAACGGTTGCTGATGTGCTGGCAGCATCTGCCGGGCCTGATCGTGACATGGCGATCGACAATTGGTGCCGATCCGTGTGGACTGCTTTCGGCGCCAATCGCCAGACTATCATCGCCCTCTTGCGGGAATACCAAATCACGTAGTCATGACGGCTTGGGAGCATTGACATTCGTCAAGCCTGGATTGTTGGCAAACCGGAAGGAATCCTCGGGCTAGAATTCATGGGCAGTTGGGGCTTGTTTGGCGCTCGGTCTTGCTTTGAAGGCTCCCGTATATACGGCGGACAAGTCATGGAAGAAGTTGAAAGTCGGCGCGCGCATCCACGTCATCCGCTGACGGGTCATTCAGTCAGGAAAGGCTGGTCCACCGCCTAATGACAGCTTTTTAGTTACGCTCCTGCTCTGTCTTTCCACTTTTTCTAAAGGCCTCAGGCAAAACGAAATGCGCTCTGGCATCTCTTTCCACAGTGCCGCTATGAACATGAACAAGCAATTTCTTGTCGACAAGTTGCTGTAACAACTTCTTTGCCCCGTGCCACTTGCCAATTGTCGTAATCAGCCGATGGCATTGAGTCACATTTATTTTTCCGTATTCAGCGACGAAGTTCAGAACTTTTTTCTCGTTGGTTGTCAGATTACTCGCGAGATTTTCTCCCAAAACCAGTGTCACGTCCGCGTCAAGAAAAACCGCTCTCTGCTTTATGTGGTTTCGAAGAGTCACTCGGACTTGGGAGAATCCAATTCCGCTCTCCACTTGCGCAAATTGAGGAGCTGGAAGGTTCATTCCCTGCATTGTATCTCTCATCCGTTTAGTGCCTTCGGAGTGCTCTTTCACTAATCCCATATAGAACATTGCACGCATTAAAGTAGGATTTCTTGGGTTGTGCGAAACGTAGATATTTTCAGGCGTGACCAGAGGAGGAAATCCGCCGGGGCTTTCGATGACAAGCTTGTCGTCAAACATTTTCACGAACACATTCATGTTTCTTAGGCCATACGAGCGGTGAACGCAGGCATTGACAACGGCCTCAAACCACGCATCCCTTGGATATTCTGGAGCCGCATAGAAGATCTTATCTGGCCCAAGAACCGAAAATTCTCTTAATTGGCTATTCAAAACAGCGCTGCATTCCTCTAGCAGTCGCGGAACGGGACCTTCCATAGGAATAGTCTTTATGACGTTGTATTTCTCGCCTGAGAGTTCATGTTCTCCAGAAACCCTTAAAAACTTGATCTGGCAACCAGGGAATGCGCTAACCGGGTCCCTTGCGAAAGCTAGGACGCACGCGGTATTAGGGATGAAGTCCTTCCCCTTCATTACTCCGAGTCGACGGTGCACCAATACATCTGTCTCCGAATAATCTTGAATTGGTTGGTGGACTCTTCTGACGCCGTCGACGAACCTTGCGACAAGTTCGCGGTCAAAGTCTCTCGGAAATTGAAAGGTCGGAACCGATTC
>Ga0308309_10000905_pt1 | contig 17770 bp, 14 predicted proteins | sample HubBroMetageWFT5_FD_192491 | JGI IMG/M metagenome (GOLD analysis project Ga0308309, IMG submission 192491) | Warmed and freeze-thawed soil microbial communities from the Hubbard Brook experimental Forest, New Hampshire - Hubbard Brook CCASE Soil... | ecosystem: Environmental > Terrestrial >...
CGGCACGCCGCTTTGGGGAAATTTTGGCATGATCGGGTGTCGGAGCCAGCGGCTGCGAGCCGTCGCGATCGGCTACGCCAAGCTATTGATGACTATTCTCCTCAGCGCGACGACGATCGCCGCGGTGCTGATAATCGGCCTGACGCCGCGGCGTGCCGTCTCGCTTCCCCTCTACGCCCGTCAGACCGGGCAGCCGTGCGCGACCTGTCATACCGCTTTTCTGGAGCTGACCCCGTTCGGCCGCCGCTTCAAGCTCGGCGGCTACACCTTGGGCGGCGGCGATTGGTCGGGACCACCCTTCGCGGTCATGCTCCAGCCGACCTATACCCACACCCAAGTCGGGCAGGAGGGCGGCGCCGCTCCCCATTTCGGCCCAAACAATAATTTCGCCATGCAACAGGTGAGCCTTTTTACCGGCGGACGGATCACCGACAATCTCGGCGCGTTCATCCAGGGAACCTACGATGGGGTCGCGCGGCGATTTGGCTGGGACAACACCGATATCCGGTACGCGGATCAGGTCAATCTCGGCGGGCACAATTTCTTGTGGGGCGTGACCGCCAACAACAATCCGACAGTCCAGGACGTCTGGAACACGATACCCGCGTGGAGCTTTCCGTATATCAGCTCGAGGCTCGCGCCGACGCCGGCTGTCCGCCCATTTATCGACCAAATGTACGCGCAACAAGTTGTCGGTCTCAGTGGATATGGCTTTCTCGACGACACGTTCTATTTCGAGTTCGGTGGGTACCGGCCATTGTCAACCCACACGCAGCTCGTCCTCGGGGTCGACACAACGGGGCAGAGCCCGATTAGTGGCATTGCGCCGTACTGGCGGGTAGCTGCTGAACCGAATTTCGGCAACCACTCGTGGGAAATCGGTACTTTTGGGCTCGCATCCAAAGTCGTACCGATGGGGATGTCCGCCGCGGGCACCGATTCGTTTACCGACATCGGCGTCGATACCCAATATCAATATCTGGGCGATCCACACACGGTCACTGTGCGCGCCGCCTGGGTTCACGAGAACCATAACACCAGCGCGAGCCAGACGCTCGGGCTTGCCGACAACTCCCACGACACCCTGCGATCTCTGAACGCCTCGATCTCATATATCTACGATAAAACATGGAGCTTGAGCGCCGGCCGCTTCTCGATCGGCGGCACCGCGGACGCAACGCTTTACGGCACCTTCACCGGCAGCCCGAACAGCGCCGGCTGGGTCACCGAGATCGCTTACCTTCCCTTCAGCTACGGCGGCCCCGCCTTCTGGCCATGGCTCAACATGCGCATCGGGTTGCAGTACACGTTGTGGAATAAGTTCGACGGTGCCACCACGAACATTAACGGCGCCGGCCGCAACGCGCACAACAACAACACGATCTTCGCCTACGCCTGGATCATGTTCTGATCCGCGCTGCGAAAAGCTACTTCGATTTTAAATGAGGTGCGTGATCCCGCACGCACGGCGCTTCGTTCGTCATGCCCGGCTTGACCCGGGGATCCACCCTTTACAAGCTGTGGATTGCCCGGGGTCGGGCCGGCAATGACGATTTTCGGAGGAGCAGTCGTGAAAATCCGCGACGTCGAAGTGTTTCAGGTGCAATGGGCGCCCGAGGACAAGCCCGCGCAACGCAGCGCTTGGGTCAGAGTTCAGTGCGACGACGGCCCGTGCGGGATTGGTGAGGCGTCGCCGATGCAGGGCGGCCTCGCCTCGCTCGGGATCGTCAAACACAATCTGGCGCCGACGCTGATCGACAAGGACCCGCTCGACCACGCGGTCCTGCTCGATACCTTGTTGCACACCTTTGTCAAGCTCGGACCCGAGGGTGCACTGACCGGCGCCTTGGCGGCGCTCGACATTGCGCTGTGGGATTTGAAAGGCAAGCTGTTCAAACAGCCGATCTACAAGTTGCTGGGCGGCGCTTGGCGCACGAGTCTCCCGTTCTATGCCTCGATCGGCGGCAATGGCGAGCGCAGCCTCGACGAGGTGCTGCGCGTCGTCGAAGTGAGGCTGCAGGACAAGCCGGCGGCTGTAAAGATCCGCTTCGACAACGACCGCACTAGGCCGGACATCGACATTCTCGGCGATATCGCCAAGGCGCGCGCGGTTCGGCGACTCGTCGGGGACCATTTCCCGCTCGCCTTCGACGCCAATAACGGCTACTCGGTCGGCGGCGCGATACGCGTCGGGCGCGTGCTCGAAGAACTCGGCTATTGGTGGTTCGAGGAGCCGGTGCAGCACTACCATGTGAAGGCACTGGGTGAAGTTGCGCGGAAGCTCGACATCACGGTCTCCGCCGGCGAACAGACCTATACGCTCGCCGGATTGGCGGATTTGATCGCGGCCGGGGTCCGGATGGTGCAGCCCGATATAGTCAAGATGGGCGGGATCACCGGTCTGATGCGCTGCGTCGCGCTCGCCAATGCGCATGGCGTCGAGCTGGTGCCCCACCAGACGCAGCCGACGATCGGCCACATGGCGAATTTGCATCTGGCGGCGAGCCAAGCGCACGCCACCAAACCATGCGAGCTGAACGATCCGTCGCCGCGGATGCATGCGGTGTTCGAAAATCCCCCGCGGCCCGTCGACGGTGTCTTTCCCCTGCCGCAGGCGCCGGGATTGGGAGTGCAGATCAATGAGGCGGAATTGGCGAAGCGGCGCGTGCCGATCGCCTGAGGAAAAGCGATGAACGCAGTGGTCGCGGCGGTCAGCCGCAGCGCGAAGCACACGCTGGTCAAACCCAACGAGGACAGCATCCGGCTTTTGCCCGGGCTCGGCGTCGACGGCGACGCGCATCAGGGCGCCACCGTCAAGCACCGCTCGCGGGTGGCGCGCGACCCGACCCAGCCCAACCTGCGTCAGGTTCACCTGATCCACGCCGAATTGCACGAGGAATTGCGCGCAGCGGGCTTTAGTGTCTCGGCCGGGCAGATGGGCGAGAACATCACGACACAAGGGGTCGATCTGCTCGATCTGCCGGCCGGTGCGCGGCTGTGCCTCGGCGGCGCGGCGATCGTCGCGGTGACCGGCCTGCGCAACCCATGCGCACAGCTGGACCGCATCCAGCCGGGACTCATGGCGGCGACCCTCGGCCGCGACGAGCACGGCAACTTGGTCCGCAAGGCCGGCATCATGGGGGTCGTCATCGCCGGCGGCGAGGTGCGGCCAGGAGACTCGATCCGGGTCGAGCTGCCGCCGCGGCCGCATCGCCCGCTCGCGCCGGTGTAACGGCGCCCGCACTACCTCTCCCCGTTGCTGGCGGGCGGAGGGTGTGAGAATTTAGGCAGATGAACCCACGGTCTGCCGGTTTGGCGCTCGGTTTTTCGAGCGCCGGCCATTTTTTTGCGCATTTGTTGATGCTGCTCTACCCGACCGTCCTGCTGGTGCTCGAAGGACGATGGGGCATGTCATACGGCGATCTCCTGTCGCTGTCGCTCGGCGGGTTTGTACTGTTCGGCCTCGGTGCGCTGCCGGCGGGCTGGCTCGGCGACCGATGGAGCGCCGAGGGCATGATGGTCATCTTTTTCGTCGGCACGGGCGGCGCGGCGATTGCCACCGGCCTGACCGACGGGCCGGTAGCGCTGGCGCTCGGTCTTGCCGCGATCGGACTGTTCGGCTCGATTTATCACCCGGTCGGCACTGCGTGGCTGGTCCGCAATGCCAGGAATCGCGGGCGGGCGCTCGGTGTTAACGGCATAGCAGGCAGCATCGGCCTCGCCGCGGCGGCGTTCGTCGCCGGCGCGCTGGCACAGGCGATCGGCTGGCGGGCGGCCTTCATCCTACCGGGAGCACTGTGCGCCATGACCGGGGCGGTTTTACTATGCTGCGTGCACGGCGGGGGCGTTGCCGTGGCAGCGAGCGACCGCAGGCCCGAGCCGGAGGCCTCGCGGAACGACGTGATCCGCACATTCGTCGTGCTGTCCCTCACGATGCTGGCCGACGGCACGATCTCACAATCAATCACGGTCGCCTTGCCGAAGGCCTTTGCCGCCGGGCTGACCGGCCTCACCGATGGCGGGACCCTCGATGCCGGCGGCTTCGTCACCTTGGTGTTTCTGGTCGCGGCGACCGCTCAACTGGCCGGCGGCTGGCTCGCCGACCGCTTTGCGATGAAAGCAGTGTATGTGCTCGCATGGGGGGCTCAGGTACCGCTCTTCGTCATCGCCACGCAGGCGCGCAACGTGCCGCTCCTCGGCGCCATGGTCGCGGTCAATTATCTCGGAGTGCTGTCGGTGCCGGCAGAAAATGCGCTGCTCGCGCGCTACAGCCCGCCGCGATGGCGGGCCACCGCCTTCGGCGCCAAGTTCCTGTTGGCGCTCGGCGTCAGCACGATCGGGGTCAAGCTCGTTGCCGTAATTTATGACGGCGCCGGTAGTTTCGCGCCGCTGTGGCTCACCTTGGCTGGCTGCGCCGGGTTTGTCGCCGCTGCCGGATTGTTCCTGCCCGGCCGCTTGCGACGCACCTCCTCGATGCTTACACCCCAGCCCGCGGAATAATAAACATGCCCGCCACGGAGTGACGGGCTTTCTGGGCCTTGGACTGAAGACATTTCCCCGTCTGGTACCCGCCTTGAATTAGATCTATATACGTGCCGCAGGGCTTACCCGCGGGACAACGGCGCAGGAGCAAATCGTGAGTGAACCGCTGCCCGTCGTCTATCTTGCGAGGCACGGCGAAACCGCCTGGAGCCTCTCCGGTCAACATACCGGCCGCACCGATCTGCGGCTGACCGAACGGGGCGAGCAGCAGGCACGCGCGCTCGGCGAGCGGCTGCGTGGCGCACATTTCGCCACGGTGCTGACCAGCCCGTCGCAGCGGGCAAGGCGGACGGCCGAGCTGGCCGGGTTCGGCAGTCTGGCCGAAACCGATCCCGACCTGGCCGAATGGGACTACGGGCAATATGAGGGCCGCCGCACCGCCGATATTTTGGCCGAGCGGCCCGGCTGGTTTTTGTTCCGCGACGGTTGCCCGGGAGGCGAAACTCCGGACCAGGTGGCTGCACGAGCCGACCGGGTGGTTCAGCGCGTGCGCGCCGTTCAAGGCAACGTCCTGATATTCTCGAGTGCGCACATCTTGCGGGTCCTCGCCGCCCGCTGGCTCGGCCTCGATGTCGCTGCCGGCCGTTACTTCTTGCTCGACACCTCCAGCCTCAGCATTCTCGGCTACGAGCACAATTTGGCGGAGCCGGCGATCCGTCTGTGGAATGAAATCCATCATCCAGAGTGAGACCGGCCCGGAGGGACCGCGCAGATGCTTACCCCCGATACGACGGTATTTCTCGTCGATGTGGACAATACGCTGCTCGATAACGACCATATCCAGGCCGATCTGAAGCGTCATCTCGAGCGCGAATTTGGGGCGGCCTGCCGTGACCGCTATTGGGCGATCCTGGAGCAGCTGTTCACCGAACTGGGCTACCGCGATTACCTAGGCGCGCTGCAGCGCTACCGCGCCGAGCGGCCGCGGGAAATTCACCTGCTTTCGATGTCGTCTTATCTGGTGGATTATCCGTTCGCCAACCGCCTTTATCCGCAGGCGCTCGATGTTCTCGAGCGCTTCCGCGGCTGGGGGCCGACGGCGATCCTGTCCGACGGCGATGTGGTTTTTCAGCCACGAAAGGTCGAGCGCTCCGGAATCTCGGAAGCGGCCGACGGCCACGTGCTGATCTACATCCACAAGGAACAGGAACTCGAGGATGTGGAACAGCGCTATCCCGCGCGCCATTATGTCCTGGTCGACGACAAGCCGAGGATCTTGGCGGCGGTCAAGGAGATTTGGGGCGACCGAGTGACTACGGTGCTGCCGCGTCAGGGCCAGTACGCGAACGATGCTCGCGTCGTCGCCTCGCTGCCGCCCGCGGACATCACCGTCGAGCGCATCGGCGACCTTGTCGCCTACGAATTCTCTGACCTGGTGACGAAATTGTCGTGAGGCTGTTGGAGGAAAATTCCCATGCAACTCGGAATGGTCGGCCTCGGCCGGATGGGCGCCAACATGGTGCGGCGGCTTCTCAAGGGAGGCCACGAATGCGTGGTCTTCGACATGTCGCCGAAGGCGGTCAGTGAGCTCACCGCGGAAAACGCCGTGGGGTCCGCCTCGCTTGCCGATCTGGTGAAGAAGCTGGAAAAGCCGCGGGCGGTCTGGCTGATGGTGCCGGCGGCGGTTGTCGACAAGACCATTGCCGACATCCTGCCGGCGCTCGAGCCCGATGACATCCTGATCGACGGCGGCAATTCCTACTACATCGACGACATCCGGCGCGCCAAGGAGCTGGTGCCGCGCCGCATCCACTATGTCGATGTCGGGACCAGCGGCGGGGTTTGGGGACTGGAACGCGGCTACTGCATGATGATCGGCGGCGAAAAGCCGGTAGTCCAACGTCTCGATCCGATATTTGCGACCCTCGCCCCCGGCAGAGGCGACATCCCGCCCACTCCGGGACGCGAGAAATTGGGCGGAGGCACGGCCGAGCAGGGCTATCTGCATTGCGGGCCAAACGGCGCCGGCCACTTCGTCAAAATGGTGCACAACGGCATCGAATACGGGCTGATGGCCGCCTATGCCGAGGGCCTAAACATCCTGCATTCCGCCAATGTCGGAAAGCAGACGCATACGGTCGATGCCGAGACCACGCCATTGCGCGATCCCGAGCATTACCAATACGATCTCAACCTGCCCGACATTGCGGAGCTGTGGCGGCGCGGCAGCGTGGTCGCCTCATGGCTCCTGGACCTGACGGCGAGCGCGCTCGCCAAGGACCCTGCGCTTGCGGGCTTCGCCGGCCGGGTCTCGGATTCGGGCGAAGGGCGTTGGACGATCAAGGCCGCGATTGACGAGGCAGTGCCGGCACATGTCCTATCGGCTGCGCTCTACGATCGTTTCGCCTCACGCGGCGAGGCGGAGTTCGCCAACAAGCTGCTCTCAGCCATGCGGTACGAGTTCGGCGGCCATATCGAGAAGCCGAGCGATTAGCTCCGGTCAGCTTTAGGGGGCGGCGGCGACCAGCGCTTTCCGAGTCTTTCTCAAACCGGTGCATACCGCGAAGAAGGAGACGAGGTGTCGCTCGTCGTCAACTGCAACGAATAATTGAATCGTCCCATCGCTCTTTGCTGCTCCTGCAGCAAGTCTGCAGCAAATTTCTCGTGTCAGTTGTATTCCTGTCTCCGCTCGGTGTTGAACCTTCAGCCTGTAGCACACCGGTGGGCCGCCCGCCGGCATGCCCACCCGGTCCGTCTTGGCGAGAGCCCATGAGCCGTCGGCGCTCCCACTCTGAGTCTAACCAACGGTCCCTTGCCAACGGTCGAGCATACAATGCGAATAAGGCAATTTAATGGTTATTGCAGCGACAACATCGATCGAGGCCGACGCGTCACTTCGCGGCGCGGCCGGGAACCGGCACTTTCTTGCGCGCTTTGCGCCGTAGCCAGTTACACGCCGGGGCTGCAGTATAATACCGACAGCTCCCTGTCGGTTTACATGGCCCGACGGCCTCCCAAGGGCGTGCCCGCTGCCAATTGGCTGCCGGTTTCGTTCCGTAAGTTCAATGTCGCGCTCCGTGTCTACGGCCCGGAGGGAGACGTTGAAGATAACACCTACATCCCGCCCGGTATCCGGAAGCGTTAGTGCTAGGGATCCCGGCGCGACCCCACTCCGCCCGCAGCCGACCGCCGCTTCCTTCCCCATAGAAGCAGGAGAATTTCGCCCGAATACCGGTATGGCCAACCGCCACGTCCTCGAAATACGTCGTCATTTCAGCCAGATCCTAAATGCCTGCGCGGTGGATTCGTCCATCGGAAAGAAGAACTCGATACGGATTTCCTCGAGGGTCACGTCGCGGGGTGTCCCGAGTGTAGCGATCGTCGTAAATAGCCGCAGCGAGACCCCATCGCGTCGAAAATGCATCGGCAATACCGGGCTTTGACCTTCCTCTGGTGTTAATATGCCCGAGACAGCCGGGACATCGGGAAATGCGAGCAGCCGATCCAGCAGGCCCGCCGTTTCGGGCATTGCGTCGGCATGAGCATCGGCCTGCAGGCCGCGTATGAAGTGGAGGGCGACCTCCTGCCAATTGACGATAAAGGGGCGGAGACCGTTTGGAGCCAGCAAGGCGACGGCCAGATTGACCGGCTCGGAGGGGGTCGGCGGGGATGTCGGGCCGGTCAGGAATTCGGTCAGGTTCAGCGCGCCTTGGTTGGCGCGGAGCAGGTTCCAGCACCCGTCTATCACGAATGCCGGATACGGCTCATGCTGGGCGAGCATATAGTCGAGCGCGCTGTTCACGACCGCAAGGTCCGGCGTCGAAAGGTCCCGCTCGCGCCAAACGGGGGCATATCCGGCTGCGAGCATCAATGCGTTCTGCTGACGTAGCGGAAGCTTCATTGTTGTGGCCAACCGCAGGATCATCTCGCGGCTAGGCTGAGCTCTGCCCGACTCGATAAAGCTCAGGTGCCGCTGCGTGGTGCGGGTGGCGAGCGCGAGATCAAGCTGCGAAAAGCCGCGCCGGCCGCGCCAGTCTTTCAGGAGCCGACCGAACGCGCTCCCGTTTGATGCCACTCTCTGCGGGCTCCGGGCTTCAGATGCCTTCACGAGGCGACACGATACCATGTTGCCTTCTGGCTTCAATTCCCTCCGAGGGAATTGAGCCGCACCCATTTTGCTTTCAGCATCGCTATCAGCCCAGCCGAGGGAGACCAGCCATTCATGAGCAATCACTCGTCTCCGACCCACTTTCTGAACTGGCCCGGCGGCGGTCGGCTGCCGTTCTTCTACGGCTGGCTCCTCGTCGCGGTTGCGTTTGTCACGATGGCGGTCGGGGTCAATGCGCGCACCGCCTTCTCGCTGCTGTTCCCGGCGATCCTTGCCGAATTCGGTTGGGATAGAGGCGTAACCGCCGGTGCTTTCTCGTTCGGGTTTCTCGTCTCGGCGGTCGTCACTCCGTTCGTGGGGCGGCTCATGGATTTGCGCGGTCCGAGGATCGTCGTCGAGCTTGGCGTCCTCACAATGGGAGCAGGCCTGATCCTGGCGAGTCTCGTCAGCAAGCCCTGGCAATTCTACCTCACGCTCGGCGCCCTTGCCGGTGGCGGCGTCAACTGCCTCGCCTATACGGGGCAGTCGCTTTATCTGATGAACTGGTTTGTCCGCAGGCGCGGGCTTGCGCTCAGCGTCGCGTTCTCGGGGGTCGGCATCGGCTCGATCACGATCCTGCCCTGGCTGGGGTGGCAAATCGAGACAGCGGGATGGCGTTCCGCGTGCATCTGGCTCGGCATTCTGTTGCTTGCGCTGCTGGGGCCGCTCAACCTGCTGCTCAAGCGACGCCCCGAAGATATGGGCCTTCGTCCGGATGGGCTGCTCTCGGGCGGCGCGTCCTCCGATCACGCCGCGAACATCGTAGACCAGGCCTGGGCTGCAACTGATTGGACTCTCGGGCGGGCATTGCGCACTCGGCGGTTTTGGTGGTTGGCCGTCGGCTATTTCTGCGGTCTGTTCTCGTGGTATGCCGTCCAGGTCCATCAGACGAAATACCTGATCGAGGCGGGGTTCGCGCCGAGCCGAGCCGCTTGGGCGCTCGGACTGGTGAGCCTCGTCGCAGTTCCGGGTCAGATCGCCCTCGGCCACTTGTCCGACCGGATCGGGCGGGAATGGGTGTGGATGATCGGCAATCTGGGTTTCGTCATCTGCTATTTAGCCCTGATTGGACTACGCAGCGCTCCGACGCCGATGCTGCTTTACGCAATGATTCTCGCGCAAGGAACACTCGGATACGGCCTGACTTCGGTGATGGGGCCAATTCCCGCCGAGATTTTCGAGGGCCGCCACTATGGGAGCATTTTCGGCACGGTGATGCTCGCGGCGATCTTGGGAGGAGCGGCGGGACCGTGGCTCGCCGGGCTGCTCTACGATGTCACCGGCACCTACTCGATTGCATTCTGGATAGCGATTGCGTGCAGCTTGATTTCGATCCTGGCGATTTGGCTCGCCGCGCCGGGCAGGGTGAGGGCCGTGGCCGGACGTGCCGGACGGCTGGTCGCCAGTTGATATAACGGCCCGTTACTACGGCGACGGTAGCCAGCCTTCCTCGCCGGGAGCCTCAACCCGATTGTTCGCTCGCCAAGTGAGGTTCACTCAGCAGCGCGGGCGCTTGCGGCACAGCCCACCAGAAGTCGCCGTCATGGCCGAAGAAGATGCGGGCGCCGCCGGCTTCGAGCTGCGCGAGGCGGTGGAGCGAGGCATACATCGCCGCGCGGTCGTGCACGTACTTCGGCAACCGCCGCCCGCGCCGGGTGCGGCAGAAATAGCTGGCATCGGCGGCCAGCACGATCTTGCCGGCGGGAAGACGCAATTTCAGCGACTGGTGTCCCGGGGTGTGACCGTGGGCCGGTAGGCACACGACCGACGCGTCGCCGAACGCGTCGTGTTCGCCATCGACTCGAAATCACGTCATGGTCCGAGCTGGCCGTGCCTTCTCCACGTGAGCGTGAGCCTGCCAGCAAAGCCACCTCTGCATCAGGGTAACACCGCGCCACAAAACGGCGCGCAAGAGTAACCGAGTCGGGGGCTGCTTGATGATCCATCGAATGCGGGGCGCGAGGTGAGATGTCACTCGGCGGCGCGGGCGGCAGGAACCGGTATTTTCTTCCGCGCCTTCCGTCGTTCCTCGAACCCTTGCAGCACGGCGAAGAAGGAGGGGACGAACAGTACGGCGAGACAGGTCGAGGCGATGATGCCGCTCAACACGCTGAGCCCCAGCGATATGCGGCCGTTGGCCCCGGCGCCGGTGGCCAGGACGAGCGGCACGACCCCGAGCCCGAAGGCGAAGGAAGTCATCAGAATCGGGCGGAACCGCAGGCGCGCCGCGTCTACCGCCGCCTCGGCGATCGACTTGCCGTGGACCAGCCGGCCTTCGCGCGCCATCTCGACGATCAGAATGCCGTTTTTGGCCGACAGAGCGATCATCAGAATGAGACCGATCTGCGTGTAGAGATTGTTCGCGACGCCGAGGCTCGTGAGCGCAATGACCGGTCCCAACAATGCCAGCGGCACCGCAGAGAGCACCGCCAATGGTAAGATCCAGCTTTCATACTGACCGGCGAGACAGAGATAAACGAGTAGAACGGACAATCCGAACAAGTAATAAAGCTGATTGCCGGTCAGTTTTTCCTGATAGGACATCGCGGTCCATTGGTAGGAGACGTCACTTGGCAATGTGGTTTTGGCGATCCCTTCCAGTGCCTCGAGGGCTTGGCCCGAGCTGACACCTCGTGCCGGTGCGCCGATGATCGTCGACGACGGATAAAGATTGTAGAGAGTGATGAGGGATGGCGCGACCTCGGAACCCAAATGCGCCAGGGCGCCGAGCGGAACCATCTGGTTGTCTTGGCTGCGCACATAGAGATTTAGGAGATCATCCGGTTGCAGCCGGAACTGCGAGTCGGCCTGCACGTAAACCTGAAATACCTGACCGAATTTGTTGAACTGATTGACGTAAGTTGATCCGAGATACGAGGTCAGGGTCGAGAACACATCCCCGACCGATACGCGAAGGGTTTGGGCCCTGTCGCGGTCCACCGTCACCGACACCTGTGGCGCGCCCGGGCTGAATGTCGTCAGCACGTGTTGCAAGTGGGGATCGCCATTGGCCTGCTTGACGATCTTGTCGGTGAGCTCGCTCAATCTCTGAAAATCATAGCTGCCGCCGAGCAACTCTACCTGCATCTGCAGCCCGCCGGCGTTGCCGATCCCCTGGATAGGCGGTGGCGGCACAATGGTAAGCCTACCATCCGGCGCCGTGCTCAGCCCCTTCTGCAGGCGTTCGGCGATGGTCAGAATGTCCGTTCCGGCCCCTTTGCTCCGCTGATCCCAGGGCTTCAGAACGACAAAGCTGACGCCGGCATTGGCGAGGTCGGCAAAATTGTCGAGCGCCGATAAGCCCGATATCGCGATCACCGTCTCCACACCCGGCGTGTCCTGGGCGATTTTCGTCGCCTGGTCGAGCGCCGCGGTCGTGCGACCGAGCGTCGCGCCGTCGGGCAATTGCGCGACGATCAGCAGATAGCCCTGATCTTCATTCGGGATGAACGCGGTCGGCAAACGCGCGATACCCCAAATGCCGGCAGCCGCGAGAAGCAGGCCGATCAATACCGTCAGTCCGCTGACGCGCACCATCCGGCCAATGAACCCGGTATAGGCGTTCTCCATCCCGCCATAGACGCGCTCAAAACCACGGGAAAACCCACGTGAGAAGAAGTTCCGCTGCTCGACCGGCCGAGGGGGGCGCAACCAGAGCGCGCATTGGGTCGGCTTGAGCGTCGCCGCGTTGACGGCGCTGATCAGCGCCGTGACCGCGATGACCAGCGCAAATTGTGCGAACATCTGGCCGCTCAAACCGGGCACAAAGGCCGAGGGCAGGAATACCGCCATCAGCACCAGAGTGATGCCGATAATCGGTCCGAACAGTTCATTCATCGCCTTGACTGCGGCATCGTGGCCCGACATGCCCTGCTCGATATATTTCGAGACGCCTTCCACAATGACGATCGCGTCGTCGACAACGATGCCGATCGCCAATATGAGTGCAAACAAGGTGGACAGGTTGACCGTGTAGCCGAGCGCCGCCATGCCGGCGAACGCGCCGATAATCGTGACCGGCACCGTCGTCGCCGGCACCAAAGTCGCGCGAAAGTTCTGCAGAAAGACCAGGATCACGATTAGCACAAGAACCCCCGCCTGCCACAAGGTCTTGTAGACCTCGTTGATCGAGTTCTTGATGAAGATTGTTGTGTTGTAGGGTATACTGTAGTGCAGTCCCGGCGGAAACCGGCGAGACAACTCGTCCATCTTTGCCGCCACGACGGCGGCAACATTCAGCGAATTGGCGTCGGGGGTCTGATAGATGGCGATGCCCGCGGCCGGCTTGCCGTCGAGCTTGAAGTCCTGCGAATAGGTCTGCGCGCCGAGGTCGATACGCGCCACATCCTTGACCTTGATGAGGCGGCCGCCCTGGGCTGTCTGATCCTTGACGACGATTTCGGCGAATTGGTTGGGATCGTTGAATCGCGACAGAATGTCGACAGTATACTGAAACTGCTGGTCTTTCGGCGCCGGCGGCATGCCGATCTGCCCTGCCGCTACTTCCTGGCTCTGCTCCTTGATGGCGTCGGTTACGTCCTTCGGCTGCAGCCCGAACGAGTACAATTTTTGCGGATCCATCCAGATCCGCATCGAGTACGCGCCGGAGCCCATCACCGTGACGTTGCCAACACCGGGCAGGCGCGCCAGCTCGTTGACGAGGTTGATCGTCGCGTAGTTCCACATATAGAGCGCGTCGCGCGATCCGTCGGGTGAATTGAGTGTCACAAACTCCAGGATCGATGGAGATTTCGCCCGGATCGCCACACCCTGCGCCTGCGCTGCCTGCGGCAGCTGCGCCATCGCATTCTGCACCCGGTTCTGCACCAGCACCTGGTCCATATTCGGGTCGGAGCCGATTTCGAAGGTGACCGTCAGCGTGTAGGTGCCGTCGTAGGCGCTAGTCGACTGCATGTAGAGCATGCCGGGGGCGCCGTTCACCTGGAGCTCGATCGGCAGGGCGATGGTGTCGACGACGGTTCGCGAACTGGCCCCGGGATAACGGGTCGTCACCTGGACGGTCGGCGGCACGATATTCGGATATTGCGCGATCGGCAGACGGAATAGGCACAGGGCGCCGATTAAAACCAGCACGATCGCCAGCACATTCGCCAGGACCGGGTGTTCGATGAAGAATTTCGACATCATGGCTTCTGCCCCTCGGCGGCTGTGCCAGGCGAGCCCGCGGAAGTCGTATCGAATGTGGTTAGCTGCGGCGTCACCTTGGTGCCAGGGTTGGCGCGCCAAAGGTCGCCGACGACGACCCGGTCGTCGAGCTTGAGGCCGGAGGTGATGACCCGTAAAGCGCCTATCAGTTGGCCCAACTGCACATAGCGCTGCTCGACGACATCGTCCTTGTTGAGGACAAGCAGGTAACGGCCGCCCTGGTCCTGCTGCAAGGCCCGGTCGGGCACCAACAACGCGCTGCGGTCAACCTTTCCCATGGGCAGGCGGATGTTGACGAAAAACCCGGGCAGCAAGGTCCGATCCGGATTTGGAAGAATCCCGCGCACCAGCAATGTCCCTGTCGCCGGATCTAGCCCTGGCTGGACAAACTCGATCGTACCCTGATGGGGGAACCCGGTCTCATCCGCAAGGCCGACATCGACCGGCACCTTTTGCAGGTCGGCGAGGGTAAGCCGATGTTGGTCCAAATTCGCACGGACCTTGAGAACCTGCTGTTCGCTCAGATTGGCAACCACATAGATCGGGTCCAGCTGGGTGATCTCGGCAAGCGCACTCTGCTGCCCGCCGCCGCCGACGACGTTGCCGGGATCGATCAGGTGCTTGCCGACGATGCCGTCGAAGGGTGCCCTGACCTCCGTATAGCTCAGGTTCAACTTGGCCAGCGCGACCGACGCCTGGGCGGAAAGCAGGGACGCCTCGGCGCTCGCCCGTTCGAAGTTCCAGTGATCGACCTCGGTCTGGGTCGCGGCATCCTGCTTCACCAGTTTGCTGTATCTGACGAGCTCAGTCTTTGCGTAGATCAGGGACGCCTGGGCGGTAAGCACCTGCGCCTGGGATTGCTGCAGCTGATCCTTGTACTGGTCCTGTTGGATCGTGAAGAGCAGATCGTTCTTTTTGACGAATTGGCCGTCTTCGTAATGAATTTTTTCAAGAAAACCCTCGACGCGCGCGACGAGCTTGACGGCATTCACAGCGGCGGCGTTGCCGGTGACCGCCATGTAATCCGTGACGCTCTGTGTCTTGGGCCGGACGACGGGGACCGGCGGGGATGGTTGCGGCGCGACCTGCGCCTGCACTATCCCGGATGGTAAGGGTGGCGCCATCCCCTTCGGTTCAGCCGCCGTTGCTTCGGCCAACGGATTTGTCCTTGAGACTGCGACGAGACCATATGCACCGAGGATGGCCAATACCGCGATCAAGGCGGCAGCCAAAGGCAGCTGCAGCGTGCGGGGGTTTGTGGGAAACATGCTCACGGAGACCTCACCATTCCGGCGCCCGGGGGTTGGGACTGACGTCTTGCGGCGTGGGTAGCGCGGGGGCAGGCGGCTGCGGCGTGCCCGGCGGTGGCAGCAACTCGCCCCAGTTGGTCCGGTTTCTCATCTCCTCGGCGGTCGCGGCAGGGACGAACTCGTTGTCCGCGCGTATCTGCCAACCGCCCCCCAGCGCCCGGTAGACCGATGCCAGGCCCGCCGAAACACCGCCCTCAGCCATCGCCAAGTTGTTCTGCGCGGTATACAAATTCTGCTCCGCCGTCAGCACAGTCGTAAAATCTCGGGTTCCGAGGTTGTATTGCAGCAGCGCAATCCCGAGCGCTGCGTTTGCCGCGGCAACGCTCTGACGTAAATAATCGACCTGGTCGCGCCCTTGCAGAAAACTCGTCAGACCATTTTCGACTTCTTGCTGCGCCTTGAGCACGGTGTTTTGATAGTCGACCAGTAATGTCTGTAGCGCGGCATCCTCGACCCGAACCTGATTGGTGATTTGCCCGTAATTGAGGATGTTCCACTGAAAAGAGGGTCCGAACGCGAAGGTGATTCCGTTTCCCTCGAACACTCGCTTCAGCTTGCTGCGACCTACCGTGCTGGCAGATGTGCCGAAAGCGCCGGTCAAGCTGAACGCCGGATAAAGGTTTGCCTCGGCGATGCCGATTTGCGCGCTTTGAGCCATCGCCGCCAGCTCGGCGGCGCGGATATCCGGCCTGCGGCGGACAAGATCGGCGGGAATGCCGACCGCGACGGTCTTTGGCGGAACCGGGATCCCGCTCGAGCCTCGCAACAGCGGGTCCATCGGCTGCGGCGGCATGCCGAGCAGCACGGCGAGTGCGTTAAAGCCCTGATTCAACTGGATCGTCAGTTGCGGGATCGTCGATTCCGTTTGCCCAAGGACATTTTCCGCCTGGTAGACGTCGAGCTTGGTCGCGGTGCCGCCGTGGTACTTCGCCTCGGCAATTGCGAGCGCCTTCTTCTGCTTGACGATGTTCTCCTCGGAGATCTGGATCTGCGCTTGTAGGGTGCGGATGCCGATATAGGTCGTAGCGACGTCGCCCAGCAGGCTAGCCAGGACGTAGTCGTAATTGGCGATCGAGGCGAGATAGGCCGCATCCGCAGATTCGATGGCGCGCCGGAATTTGCCCCAAAAATCCAACTCCCAATTGACGGTGAGACCAAGGGAGTCGCGCCAGAAATTTTGTCTGACCCCCAATGGAAATTGCGTGGTGTCGGCATGGCTTGGCCGGATGTAGGTGATCGAGCCGTTGCCCTGCTGCACCTGCGGATAGAACTCGCCGATCGCCACTCCCAGTTCCGCGCGTGCTTGAAGTACTCGGGTTCCGGCGCTGACAAGAGTAAGGTTCTGATTATACGCGATCTCGATCAGCCGGTTGAGCACCGGATCATGAAAGACTGTCCACCAGTCGCGGTATTCCTGATTTCGGGTATCGACAGACGGGTCGTTGGCTTCGAGCCATCTTTCGGCCGCCGGGGCCGAAGGCGAGGAAAAATCAGGACCGACGAGACATCCGGCGCAGCAAAGTGGCAGCAAGACACTCAGCCATGCGCGAAATTGCATGGCCAGTCAGCCAGACTTTCGGCGAGCGGAGCCGCAAAGAAGCATTCACCCCCCCGGGTTGACCAAAACAGCCGTCAGGCTATTTTGCTGAAGCGGTCATCTACCCTGTCCGGATTTCTGCCGCAAGGCACGTCAGGCGCCTGGCCCTTCGAGCACGATTTCGATCCGGCGATTCTGCGCCCTGCCCTGCGGCGTGTCGTTCGGTGCAACCGGGTGCGTTTCACCGAACCCCTTGGCCGACAGGATATTGGGGTTGACCCCCTTCGACGTGAGAAATGCGACGACGCTTGCGGCTCGACGGGACGAAAGATCGAGGTTGTCGGCAATGCCGGCGTGCTGCAACACAGGCCCGACCGGCGCATTGTCGGTAAAGCCGTAGACCACGAGTTTGGCGTTTTGCACCGACTTCAATTGCGGCACGTGTTGGCTGAGCGCCGCCTGGCCGGCGGCGCTCAATTCATAGCCGCCCTCGGGGAACAGGAGGTCGCCCGCCATGACCCATCTGTTTTCAGCCTGCATCTTGGCGATCTCTGCCTGCTGGGCGGCAACCTGCGCCTGGGCCAGCTCCAGCTGCGAGGCTTGCTCGTCATAGGCCGATTGGGAGACGCAAGCCGCCAAGACCAGCGCGGCGAGCGGCATGGCGGCCGCCCCCGCAACGATCTTGGCGGCCATCGACGACCTCCTCCGCGCCGGCGTTACGCTCCGGGCGCGCCAGGACCCTGCACGGTGATTTCGATACGGCGGTTTGCCGCGCGGCCCTGCGGGGTGTCATTGGAGGCGACAGGATGGGTGTCGCCGAAACCCTTGGCCGAAACGATGTTGGGGTTGATGCCTTGCGAGACCAGGAAGGTCACCACGGTGGCCGCCCGCCGCGTCGACAAAACGAGATTATCCGGGATTCCTTCGCGCTGCAGCTCGGGACCTACCGGAGTATTGTCGGTATAGCCGTATACGACGATCTTGGCATTCTGCAGACCCCTCAGCCGGGGGACGATGTTGTTGGCGATTTCTGCCTGCCCGGCGGGGCCCATCTGAAAGCCGCCCGATGGGAACAGGAGATCACCCGCTTCGACAAATTTTTGCTCGGCCTGGGATTGCGCGAGCTGC
>Ga0308309_10000906_pt1 | contig 17732 bp, 13 predicted proteins | sample HubBroMetageWFT5_FD_192491 | JGI IMG/M metagenome (GOLD analysis project Ga0308309, IMG submission 192491) | Warmed and freeze-thawed soil microbial communities from the Hubbard Brook experimental Forest, New Hampshire - Hubbard Brook CCASE Soil... | ecosystem: Environmental > Terrestrial >...
GGAACGAAATTGCTCAAACAGCGACTTTGCGGCAGGAGCTGACAACGGCACAAAGCGCCCGCGTTTTTGCACTGCTAAACTTCACCTTTGCCGATGGAGTGATCGCTTTCTACGACGCCAAGTACACCTACAACTTCTGGCGACCCGTGACTGGGATTCGGGAGGCTGCAACCGACGGTAATCCCGAAACGCTACCTGATCCCAATTGGCTTCCAGAGGTCGGGAACACAACGCCAGATCCTTCCTACCCCGGTGCACACGCGGTCATCAGTGCTGCTGGAGCATCCGTACTGATTTCCTTCTTTGGCAAGGATCATTTCGATTTCACCGTTACGTCTGAAGTTCTGGCAGGAGTAGATCGCTCTTTTAAGAGCTTTTCGGCCGCTGGTGAAGAAGCAACGTTGAGTCGAATTTTCGCCGGAGTGCATTTCCGCTCTGACTTGACCACCGGTCAAACCCTGGGCCGAAGGGTGGCGGATTTCGTCCTCGACAACTTCCTTACTCCCGTTCACGGAAGAAACGATTCCGACGACGATAGATGAGCAACAATTCCACCCGCGCTCCTTCCAAAGCCGCAGCCGCAAAGTCAGGCAACCCGCCCGCGCTCGTTGGATTCTGAGTGCCATAACGACTGTCCCTCGGGATTTGGGCCAAGGGAATTGCGAGGTAGGTGCGTCGCTTCCCTTTTGAACGCTTTGCGAGCGAGGTGTCCTTATGCGGCGGGTGTGTTCGATTCTTGCCGTTTTCTGCTTCGGACTTCTTCCTTCGAATTCTGCCAGCGCGCAGGATCAACAACCGGAGCAAAACCGGCCGAGCAAAGCACCCAGCAAGAAAGACCGCAAACAGCAAGCCCGCAAGCTAGCCAAGGAAAGCGCTCCCTACAACACCTGGCTCGGCGAGGAAGCGATCTACATCATCACCAAGGAAGAGCGCGACGCCTTCCTGCATCTCACAACCAACGAAGAGCGCGAGCAGTTCATCGAGGAATTCTGGCGCCGGCGCAACCCCGATCCCGATTCTCCCGATAACGCCGCGCGCGAAGAACACTATCGCCGCATCGCCTACGCCAACGAGCGCTTCTCCTCCGGCATCCCCGGCTGGAAAACCGATCGCGGCCGAATCTACATCATCTGGGGACCGCCCGACGAAATCGATTCACATGCCGCCGGCGGCACTTATGATCGTCCTGCCGAGCAGGGCGGAGGATCGACAACCACTTATCCCTGGGAACTCTGGCGCTACCGCCATCTCGAAGACATCGGCGAAAACATCGAAATCGAATTTGTCGATCCCAGCGGCTCCGGCGAATACCACCAAACGATGGACCCCGGCGAAAAGGACGCGCTAGCCAAAGTCCCCGGCGCAGGCCTCAGCACTTGCGAACAGCTTGGCCTTTGCTCCAAATCCCAGCGCTTCACCAACACCAACGGCACAATTCTCCCCGCTCCCATCGGCGGCATCGGCCTCGACGAGTTCGACAACCTCGAACGCTATTTCAAAGTCCAGCGCCCGCCTGAGCATTTCAAAGACCTCGCCGAAATGGTCAGCGTCCGCATTCTTCGCAACCAAATTCACATGGACTACCGCTTCGACTTCCTCCGCGTTACGCGCGATTCCGTCCTAGTCGCTATCACCCTGCAAGTAGCCAATCGCGACCTCAGCTTTAAAGGCAAAGACGGCGTGCAATCCGCCGTCCTCAATCTCTACGGCCGCATCACCACCCTCAGCGGCCGCGTCGTGCAAACTTTCGAAGACGTCGTCTCTCGCGATTTTCCCGACTCCCTCTTCCAGTCCTCCGTAAACCTCTCCTCCGTCTACCAAAAATCCGTCCCCCTGCGCTCCGGCCTCTATCGCCTCGACGTCGTCCTCAAAGACGCGCAAAGCGGCAACGTAGGTGTAATCGACGCCGCCCTCCGCGTCCCCCTCTACGAAGAAGAATCACTCGACGCCAGCTCGCTCATCCTCGCCGACCAAATCCACCCCGTCCCCACCTCCCAAATCGGCCAAGGCCCTTTCGTCCTCGGCAATTACAAAGTCCGCCCCCGCATCAACCCCGAATTCTCTCCCGCCGACAAAATGGGCATCTTCCTCCAGCTCTACAACCTCAAGCTCGACGCCCAATCCCACAAAACAAGCGTGTCCGTCGCCTATCGCATCCTGAAAGACCACCAGCAAGTCTGGAAGCAAGACGAATCCTCCGAACAGCTCCAGCAATCCCGCGAACAAATCACAATAGAGCGCAACCTGCCTCTCTCCTCCCTCGCTTCCGGCAACTACACGCTCGAAATCTACGTCATCGACCTCCTAACCAACCAAACCGTCACCCGCACCGCCGACTTCACCGTTAAGCCTCCGCTTGCCGCCAAACCGATAACGTGAGCAGCTTCGCGGCTGCCGCTTCACCCGACCGCGTTTCGGCCCGCCGCAAATCGGGCTCCCCCGGATTTTGTCCGGCCACCGGCGCTAGCCCAATTTTCAACCGATCTATTCCGGAGCTTTTTGTCCACGCGGCGTCGGCACAATTTGTGCGGTGTCTCTTTGGCCGTCCTTACGGAGTAACTGTCACAAAGCGGACAGACTTAGACCGGAGAATGAGCCACTGTAAAAGGGCGGCCAAAGGAAGTGCACCGGGCAATTCGCGTCGGGGCATTGGCCGAATATCCCAAGTGAGTCGAGAAGCAGGTCTAAACAAATGTCTTCCTGTCGCTTACACTTCCTGTCTGCCACCCGGGTTCGATTGCTCGCTCTGGCCTTCTGTGCCATAGCCCTGGCCGGTTGCATAGGACAGGTCGCCATGACTCCCCCTCCGCCCGCTCCGAGCGTGCGCTTTGGCCATGTCTTCATTGTCGTAGAGGAAAACGCCAATTTTGGTGACGTCATCGCTAATCCTGCCCTACCCTATTTGAACGGCCTCGCCAACCAATACGGCCTCGCGTCAAATTACTTCGCCAACGCGCATCCATCGATCCCAAATTACTTCGAACTCACCACTGGACAGATTCTCACGCTTATCGATGCTTCCACGCCGCGCAACTTCCCCGTCTCCTCAGAGAATGTCGTCCGCGACCTCCTCGCCGCGGGCAAATCCTGGAAGTCTTACGCCGAGGATCTCCCGTCGGTCGGCTACACCGGCGACGATACGGCCCGTTACGCTGTTCGCCACAACCCGCTCGCCTATTTCACCGACGTGCAAAACGATCCCAAGCAAGTGCAAAATCTCTTGCCCTTCAGCCAATTCGCTACCGATCGGAACGCCGCCAACTTCCCCGATTTCTCGTTCATCGTCCCCAATCTTTGCAATGATGCGCACGACTGCCCGCTCGCGACCGCTGATACCTGGCTCAAGACCAACATCGACCCGCTCATTCAAAGCCCGCTGTTTCAGAAGGACGGCCTGCTCATCATTGTGTTCGACGAAGCCGATACGCTCGACCTCACTTCCGGTGGCGGCCACGTAGCGGCCGTCATCGTCAGTCCGCTGGCCAAGCGCGGATACAAATCCATCGCTTTTTATCAACACCAAAGCGTTCTTCGGCTGGCGCTCGAAGGCCTCGGCGTGACCAAGCTGCCCGGAGATGCCGCCGGCGCACCAGCCATGTGGGAATTTTTCAATACACCGTAGAACAGCGTCTCAGGCAGGGTGGCAGGGGCGGGACGGGTGGCCCGGACTTAGAATTTTCCGGCAGGGTATGGAGCGACGGAGGGTGCCCCAGGTTTGTTTTTTGAACCTGGGTCTTGGGGTTGAGATTTCCGGGTGTCGCACGCGCCGGCCAGGAGATTCCGCCTACACTCATCCCCGGGCGAACTAACCGCGCAAAAGTACCATCATTCGATCCCAGATTAGTACCGGAGTAAGGCTATCAAATCCCTCTCTCGGCGCTCTTTTAACGTGAACGACATGTTCTGGGAAGGTGCCTCAAAATGGTGCAATTACACACCGATGCGATTGCCGCCGTGAATGAACTAATAGAGGGTGCATCTCTACGCCTGCGCGGCCTGCACTCAAGTTCCCTGGAATGGCAAAGGTTCAATACCGAACTCGAAGCTTATGGACGCGTGTTGGATGTTCTACTGCAATTAAATGAGAAGCGGTCGATGGGGCTTCAGGTTGTTCAGCCCTTTGTTACCACGAACTAATCCGGCTGCCCCACACGCCGCCTTTGCGCGTGCGGATTAGAGTTCACTGCAAACCACGGAGAGAATGGCATCGCCAACTAATCGGAGTTAGCCCGCCACTGCCAAAGGTATACCATCCTTGCCAACAATCGTTGGGGAACATGGCAGCAGGACGGTGTCCACAATTGCACAGACCCCCGCCTTCGTCACCGCTAGCATGTGCCTGATTGGAAACCAGACCGCCACTAAGCAGACGAGTCCACGGATCCTTAGGTACGCGTAGTCATCTAGCTGAGTTCCGGTCTGCTCTTCCACTTCAAATCGAAGCTTCGGAGGTAAAGAATGAAAGTCAAGATCGCGATGGCGTTTCTTACGTTGTTCGTCTTTGCCGGTGTTGCCGCAGTGGCCACTGCACAGGACACAACAGAAACGACCCACAAGAAAACGCGGACGCTCACTGGCTGCCTTCAAAAGGGTGACGACGCCAACGAGTACAAACTCACTACGGCGAAAGGCGGCACTTGGGAGATCAAGGGTGACACCGTCAAGCTCGGAAATCATGTAAATCATACCGTCACGATTACCGGCGTAGTCTCAAACGCCACAATGCATGGCGTGAAGGAGGACGCGAAGGCTGAGGCGAAAGAACACGGCGTAAATAAGAACTCCACCGAGCATGGCCACATGACTGTCACGCACTTGAGGATGGTCAGCGAGAGTTGCTCAAACTAACGCCCATCATACATTGTTGAATCCGCGCCCTTCACGAGGCGTGGCGCTCGGCCATACCGGCTGGGCGCCGCGCACGCCAGTTTCACGTGTGTGGGCCACGGAAGGCACGACCGCTCATCACTCTTAGCCTCACCAGGGAGGGTGGGCTGCTTTTGCCAGCGGATGGTCGCAGGTAGGCTGCGAAAAGCCCAAGGCTAGGAGATCGTCCAACGTCCCCAATCGAACGTCTAAATGAGTTTCCACGCCAGCCCCAATTAGCTCGCCGCAAATCTGGCACTTGAGCTTTCCACGGGAGAGTCGCTGAGAGATTAATTCGGAATTGTCGCCAGGAGAGGCGCATAGCGTCTTCTCGACACTGCTGCGACCCCATGCTGGGCAATCAAATGTCATGGTACAGCCGAACCAATAATCCTCTGCCATTGGTTTGGAAACTCCGGCGTCGGCCATTCGCGGGGTAGCAACGGAGGTGCAATTCCTTAACCAACCTCGCTTATCACAGAACAAAGGAGTTGTGGGCGGAGCTTGCAGAAATCTTCCTATTCAGTTTCTGCTTATCTGCAACCTTTTGCCTTGCTGTCACTTACCGCATTTTCGGGGTTAGGGACTTCACTCCGGCGAGCGCTTTACCTCAACCGTGATACCGGCTAACCGCGGACCGGGTGCCGCACAGGCCGGTTCTGGTGTGCGGGTTTAGAGCTCGCTATAGCTACGGTGAGAACGCCATCGCTAACCGCCATGGAATTCCCCATCGCATTTTGCTATTGACAAATGGTTACTTCTGGCATATAGTAGCTGCCTGGTACTATTGCGTACTCTCTCCGTAACGCCAGCATCCTCGCTGGCGTTTTTGTTTTCCGGAGACCGCTGTTACGTCCTAACTCTTTTATTCACAACACTTACGAGACACACGGCCAATTTGCACAATTCTAGTGCAATTTAGTACAATCAAGTCCTTTAGAATGAACACTTGCATAAAACCATCAAAACAAACGACTTTAACTGTCTTTAGAATGAACACTTCTGGAAAAACCGGGGGAGGGGCCCCCGTTATGGTTAACCAGGAAGAGCCACGCGCGTCCAAGCTCCGCTCTTGCCCCTAGGTCGCCCGAACAGACACTCTTGCCTATTCACTGGGTTTCGCGCCCGGAAGCCGTCCCTTGATAAGTTTGATTTGGCCGTTGTGATTCGCCTCGTGCTCGGTGACGTGGAACCACTTACAGTAATTGTTAGTCGGTCCCCAGGGGAAATCTTTGTCGACGGCCATTAGCCACTGGTCGTCACGCTTGCGAAATTCAGCGAGGGTCTTCTCACGCGTCTCTTTCAGCAGATTCACGTAATAGTCGAGGGTGTTGCCGGTGATGGCTTTGCGTGCAGGGTCGCCAAGATTCATGGGTATGTCCCATTTTTGCTTGACGCTGTCCGCCCAACTGCCCCACTTCATGCCTTCGAAAGTGGCTAACTGATAGTAGGTTTCCGTGGCCACGAGGTGCAAGAGCAGGGCGCCAATCCGATTGGCTTTTTCATCGAGGAGAAAATCAAGGTCCTGCACAGACATGCCTTTCGTGGAGCCATACACCTGCCAGCGCATAAAACCCATCATCGAAGTGAGCGTACCAACTTGAGGCGAGTAGCCTTTCCTTGGTCCCACGATGGTATCTGAGTCATCGACGGACGCCGCGGGCGATGCAGATGCCAAGACTGGAAAAGCAACGGCAAGAGCGGCACTTGTTCGTAGGAAGTCTCTGCGGGTGGGCCAACATCCGCATGGCGCGGGTGAGGTCATGGGAACCTCCACGGATTAAGAATGCGAGCGTGTCCTGCTCGGGTAGGAACAACCGGAATGATACCAGCGAGGACGGTCGTCGGACAACGGAGGCCTTCCGCTGAGTGTTAATCTGATCGCAGCGATATCTGAGTTGCGAAAGTGATGGAAGGAGGAGAAGGCATGAAGACGCTGATGGCGCTTGCCTTTGCCGTTCTTGTTTTGTTCCCGGCTTGCCTGTGGGCTGCTCCTGCAAAGCCAGCGTTGGAAGTCGTGGTCCTGGGTTCTGGCGGACCGCGGGCGTTCGGTAGGGCCGGGTCAAGTTACGTCGTCCTGGTCGGAGGAACACCGCGGATTTTGGTGGATGCCGGACCAGGCGCGTTCTTGCGCATCGGAGAATTGGAACTGGACCTCGACAAGGTAGATACGGTTTTGTTGACCCATCTGCATATCGATCACAGCGGAGACCTGGCGGCTTTCTTCAACGCGCGAGCGCTTACCAGTGACGGACCCATCGCCTACCGCGTGTTTGACCCGGACGGGGCCGGACTCTTCCCCAAAACCTCGCGCTTTGTAAATTTGCTGGTGGGAGAAAACGGCGCGTTTGCGTATCAGAAGACGTTTGGCGCGCGCGAATCGTTCACGGTTCGCGATCTGGCCATCAGTCTGGATTCCCCGCGCACCAAGATTGTTGATGAGGATGGTTTGGTCGTGGAAGAAATTGCCACGCATCACGGCGACTGTCCGTCGGTGGCCTACAGGATTTCCTATAAGAGCGTGGTGGTGGTTTTCACCGGCGACATGGATGCGTCAGCGCTACCGAATCTGGTGCAACTAGCGAAGAATGCCGATTTGCTGATTTTCAACTGTGCCGTGCTTGACGCGCCGGATTCGCCTTCGCAACTATACGATCTGCATACGCCGCCCAGGAAAATTGGCGAAGCCGCGCGCGAGAGTGGAGTAAAAAGTCTCCTGCTGAGCCATCTTGCTCCAGACGTGGAGGGCCACGAGGCTGCGGTGCGGAAATCGATTCGGGCGTCCTATGCAGGGCCGGTCGCTTTCGCGAGCGACAAGCTGCACGCGCCCGTTGCCAAGTGAACGAAAAATCCGAGTGCATGATAGGATTTGCTGGCGGCCACGCACTCGCCTGACAAAATGAACATCCTGTGAGGGATAGGATTCCGGAAAGGAACCTCCGTGAATATTAATGATGCCCAACGGGATGTACGAAGCATTTTCTTAGGTGGCTTTGCGGGTCAATTGGTGTCGGGTCTGGTCTGGCTTTTGTCGGCCGCCTTGGCCACTTGGCAGTCGCCCAAAACAGCGATCATCGCGGTACTCGTGGGCGGGTTCTTCATCTTTCCTTTGACGCAATTGCTCTTGCGACTGATGGGCCGGCCCGCATCCTTGCCCAAGGGGCACCCGATGAATGCTCTGGGTATGCAGGTCGCGTTTACGCTTCCGTTTAATCTCCCGCTGGTAGCGGCTGCCACCCTCTATCGTCTGAACTGGTTCTACCCCAGCCTCATGATCGCGCTGGGCACGCACTATTTGCCGTTCATCTTCATGTATGGAATGCCGCAGTTTGGTGTTCTGGCTGCATTGCTGATTGGAGCAGGCCTAACTATCGGCCTTTACATGCAGTCATCTGTCTTTAGCTTGGGTGCGTGGCTGACGGCGCTAATCCTGCTGCTTTTTGCTTTCATCGTGCGAAGTGTCGCACAACGCGAGAGTAAACGGGCTCAGCCGATTGGGCGCTAGGGGTAATTGGCGGAAGTCATTTTCACTTGCCTGATAAACATTTGTGCAAACGCGATAATCGGAAACTGGCTCATTACGGAGTCTCTTAAGCACTCGCATGTTCCACCGCAAATCGTCTAAAGTGTTTCTGAAACTCCATGGTCACGGAAACCACATGAATCGTACTCGCGCATTCATCTTCGTTCTCTGCTTTTCTTGCTCAGCGATATTTCTCTCGACGGCGCGAGCGGGCGCACCCAAGACCATCGTCTATAAAGTCGGCGTGATGAACCGCCAGTTCACTCCTCCCGAACCTTACGACTGGCGCGATGCAAAAACGCACGCTCTCATCACCAACATCTGGTATCCCGCCGATACTTCGGCCGTCGAACAATCCCAATGGATCGGTTCCCCCGAAGCTCCTTTCGCCAGCGCCGGCAAAGCCGCGCGTGACGCCAAGCCCATCGCTACGCCAGAGAAATTCCCGCTGATTCTCCTCTCTCACGGCATCGGCGGCTCTTCTTCCATGATGGCCTGGCTCGGCTCCGCTTTAGCCTCGCATGGCTTTATTGCCGCCGCCTTAAATCATCCCGGCAATAACGCTCTCGAGGACTACACCCTTCCCGGCGCAATCTTCTGGGCCCAGCGCGCCCATGACATGAGCGCTCTTCTCGATCTCCTTCTCGCCGACCCAACTTTCGGGCCCCGCATCGACCCCAAGCGCGTCGGCGCAGCCGGATTTTCTCTCGGCGGCCTCACCGTCATTGAACTCGCCGGCGGAATCGCGGAGTTCTCTCGTTATCAGGACTTTTGTAAATCACCCAAAGCCGACGGCATGTGTACCGACACGATCGAGTACCCGGGCCTTCTAGCCAAAGTCACGGCTCTCGCCAAAACCAATCCCGCTATCCAGGCCGCGTTTGCCGAAAACTCGAAATCTCATCGCGACCCGCGCATCCGTGCCATTTTCGCCATGGCACCCGCCCTCGGCCCAGCTTTCGATCCGGCCTCTCTCGCAAAAATTTCCGTTCCCGCTCAAATCGTCGCCGGCGCTGTTGATTCCGTCGTCCCCCTCGAAACCAGCGCCAAGTTTTTCGCCACAAGCATCCCCCACGCACAACTCACCATCTACCAAGCCGTCGGCCACTACACGTTCCTAGGCACATGCGGCGAGCTTGGAAATCGCACCCAGCCGCGGCTCTGCATTGACCAGGCCGGCATCCTCCGCGACGAAATCCACGCGCAGACCGCCACCATGGCCTCGAAATTTTTCGAAGCCAATTTGAAGTGAATTTAATTTGAAACGAACTGCAGGCTAACTTGAACTGAACTCTGAGGCATGCGCCTTCCAAACCGGAAAGGCTTCGCTCAACTAGGCAGCAAGAATCTTTTCTTAGGAACACCCTTTTCGCGGTACAGGTCGCGGTCCGCCGCGCCCAGAATTTCGTTTACTGTTTCCCCGTCGTCCGGATAGATCGCCATCCCGATACTTACGGAAATTTTCGGCTCTTCGCCATCTTCGGCCAATCGCTTGGAAATCCTTTGCGCCACGAGCCGCGCCGCTTCCGCATCCGTCTCCGGCAAAATCAGCACAAATTCATCCCCGCCATACCGCGCCGCCGTATCCATCTCCCGCGAATACAGCCGCAGCATATCCGCCAAACGGCAAAGCGCCCGGCTTCCCGCAAGATGGCCTTGCGCATCATTAATTTTTTTAAGTCCATCCAGATCCAACAGCAAAACCACAAACGGCCGTTCGTTTCTCCCAAACCTCTTGATCTCCGTCTCCAAAGCCTCCACCAGTTGCCGGTAATTCGCCAGCCCCGTCAACGGATCGCTGACCGCCAAATTCCGCACGCGTTCCTGCGCTCTCCGGTGTTCAGAAACTTCCGCAGCCAGCGCCATCGTCGTGATCGCCATGATCCCCATGAACGCTTGCAACAGCAACAACGATGTGTTGCGCGATTCCCTGGCAAAAGGTCCGAACCCGTGCAAAGTACCCCAAGTCGCAATCGCCGCCAGTGCACACAACGCGGTCGCTGCCTTGCGGCGCCCAAATCGGTACGCCGCCCAGACCAGAAATGGGATGCAGAGATATTCGAGAGGATAGTTCTTCAGTTCGGAATGGAAAGGCTCGCCAAACACACTCCACGTTACTGTAAAGAGCCCAATAAACAGGAAGGCCAATTCCGTAATCTGCTCGCGCGTCCATGCGAGGCGGGGATTCTCCCACCACAGCAGCAAGAGAGGGGTCACTAACACGGAGCCGATTGCATCGCCCAGCCACCACGTGCACCAGATTGAACCAAACGCCGCCCAGTTCGCGACCCCGCCCACAGCAAGGGTTGCCACTCCAATCGTCGCGCTTACGGTCGTTGCCGCCATTCCCGCCAGCAGCGCAAACTTAAAGATGTCCTGCGCCCGCGCAAATGCGTCCTTGCCGTGCGCGAAGCGGTTGACCAAGTAGCACCCCGCCAGCCCCTCGAGGGTATTTCCAATCGCAATCCCGATCGACGTCTCCACGGTGCCGGCAGTCGTCAAATTAACCAGGAATGCCCCGATCAAAATCCCCGGCCAAACCCTGTAGCCGTACACCAGCAGCGCGGCCATTGCAATTCCCGTACATGGCCATACGGCTGTCGCACTCGCATGCACGTACGCCAGCTGCAATCCCAGCTTCCCCGCGACAAAGTACACCGCGGCCAGGATCGCCACCGTCGCTACATTTTTCATCGCGTCCGACCGCGTCATTCTCTATTCCCCGCCTCACCCCGAATGCATCTGGGGGGAGGGAATTACGCACCAGCATACACCTCAAGCATCCCGTTTTGGGCCGAGCCCCCGGCCCAAAACGCCACACGATTCTGCCATAAACTTCTATTTTACTAAACTTTCAGACTAACGGGAACCTAACTAACCCTGTTGTTCAGCTTAAGCAATCCCTCAATTCAGCGCTCCTAGCTTCCGTTCCAACTGCCATCCCACATCCTACCGCGGATTCTCACTCTCTTGCGTCTTCTGGCGAAAGCCCTTCTCGCCACGCCAGCCAGCCTCCCGGATACCCGCGCCCCATCCCGTGCAAAGGTACAAGTTAGGGCAGGCCCGGACGGCGGAGTAGCCGGGACGAAGTTCTGCGAAAGGGAATCCGTCGGAGTGCCTGGTTGCAGCGGCTGCTGAGGTGGAATGATCAGTCGAGGGTAGGTAGGTAGGTAGTTCATCAACGCGATGTTACCCAGATCAATTTCATCGCGCACGGCGTAAAGAAACCTGGGCTGGCTTACGACAAGTCTGGTACCTACGCAGATGGGAAGCGGAATTTGAAGGTCCTCGAAGGAGTAATGACGTGAGAGCGCGATTGTGAATTGCTGGATAGGGCTGAATGTGGAATCAGGGTCGGAATCCTTGCTCAAAACGGCGAATGAGGCAGGGGCGGCGGCGAACTTCTGGACGGTGGAAGTTCTGGATAAGGCGCAGGAGGAATTCGGAAGATCCGCGACGATGAACATGGGGCTCGGCTGCTTGAGGGCCGAAAAACATTTCAGCACGTTTTCGGACGAATCATTCAAGCACCAAGCGCCGCCCGGAATGCTCACGCGATCGCCGGCCACCACAATCTCTGTCGCGGGACCGGTCCGGAACACGTTGAGTGCGAGAGAAATGTGAGCTTTGACCGAGGCGTCCTTGATGCGATTGAAGAAGGCCTTTTTCATCGAGATGTGCGTCCATTCCCGAGTGCGGCCGGCGGACACGGAGTCATAGAAACCGCGCCAATGAGACGTCCAAGGTTCTCCGGTGGGCAAATCCAAATCGAGTTTCATGGCTCGAATCTGAAAAATGGTTTCGTCCGAAAGACCCGTAATCTGAAAAGGAAACTCCAAATCAACTTCGTCTCCGAATGGATTGAACTTTGGCTTCTCGCCGTGAGCAAATGACAGGGAATGGTCGAACGTAAACTTGACCGGTACAGGATGGGAAGATGTAGCAGATGGAAATTCATGGCGAATGAGTTTTTCGTACGGAGCCAGAACCATAACCAACAGGATGAGAACAATCGCCGCCCCGACAATTAGTCTAGAGAGCAAAGCTTTCCGGTATTTGTACTGAACCAATACCACTGCGATGCAAACGGTCATGATCAGAAGCGCGTCGATGGCGCCGACGTTGTTCGTGATGTCCGAATCCGGAAACAGGTCCGACAAGAAGGCTATACCGATGATGGAAAGGAATACGACGAGTAGAGACAGGGAAGCTTGTCCGATTCCAGAGCTGATGCATGCTAACGCGAGGGTTGCCAGCACGAGAGTCGCTGCGAGGAGAGAGTGGATGTACAGAAGGCCCGGGATGGAGGACATCACCGGGAAGCGGGCAACTTTCAGCAGAGAGAGCTGCATGATGAACAGCGCAAGATGGAAAAACAGGAAAATGAAAAGCAACTTGGCGAGCAGCAGCTTGGGCCATTCGTAGGGGCGAGTGACCCAGAATTGGCGATCACCCACCAGCGTTTCTCCCTGAACAACACGAACAATGAGGAATCCCCAGGAAAGAACCATCAGCGCGGGGAGAAAACCCAGAAGGAAAGAGAGAAAGCGGTTTTCGATTGGCTGGCCGGTCCACGTGCGCGGCTGCTCGACGGCGTAGGCAATGAGGAGAGCGAGAGAAAGCAGAATTTCCGGCCAGTGATGGCGGACGTCCTTGCGGAAGATGTGAAGGATTTGGCTCATGTAGTGATCCGGATCACGAAGGCTTCCGCGAGCTCTTTGCGAGGGCCAAGAAGATGGTGCGCAGCGTCATTGGGGTGAAGGTGGCACTACGGACCGGGCCGAAGTGGCCGGAGATTTCGGCACGTAGGGTTTCTTCATTGAAGGCGTCATCCACGAAACGAATCGTGGAGTCCGAGGCACTGAATTGAAGCCAGTTCGCTGGGAGAGTGGCGGGAACAGCGACGGGCGCGTCGAAGGCGAGCTCCACTTCGCGAAAGCGGGCGCTGAGAGAGGACATCTCCTCGGCAAGCCGCAAACGGCCGGAATCCAGGAAGGCGACGTGAGTTGCGAAGCCTTCGACTTCCGCCAGATCGTGAGAGGAAAGGAAAATCGTAGCCTCCTTGGCGCGTTCGAGAAGGGCGCTGCCAAGCTCGTCGCGAACCATCGGATCAAGGCCGCTAAAAGGTTCATCGAGGACGATGAGCTTGGGCCGAAACGCAAGAGCGCTCGCGAGAGCGGCCTTCATGCGCATGCCGCGGGAAAGATGTTTGAGTTTGCGATCCAGGGGCAGATCAAATTTCTGAACGAGCTGTGCTTCGAGTTGCATGTCCCAGGTGGGATAAAAGGGACGGAGATATTCGAGGAAGGCGCCGACGCGCATCCACGGAGGTAGATGCTGATTCTCCGAAACGTAGCCGATGGAGGAGAAGGCCTTGCCGGATATTTTTCGGGAATCAACGCCGAGGACGGAAGCGGTTCCGGTTGAAGCGCGGAAAATGTTCATCAGGATTTTGATGAGCGTGGTTTTTCCAGCGCCGTTCGGACCGACGAGCGCTTGGATAGCTCCCTGAGGGACGGAAAAATCGAGGCCATCGAGGGCATGCACGCGGCCGAATCGCTTTGTCAGGGCCTGGGTTTGAATGCAAAGCACGGCGGTACTATAGCAGGCAAGAGACGCATTGCTAAAACAGAAACGTGAACTCGCGGCACGTGAATGGGAGTCAGCGCGGCGAAGTGGAGATCGGGTTGCGGTCGGCGAATTGGCGCTGGTGCCAGTAGGGGTAGACGGGGCGCGTGTCGCTGGCGGCGTCGAGTTTGGCGACTTGTTCTTTGGTGAGATTCCAACCGATAGCGGCGAGGTTCTGGCGGAGCTGTTCTTCGTTGCGGGCGCCGATGATGACGTTGACTACAGAGGGGCGTTGCAAGAGCCAGTTGAGAGCGATTTGCGCGACGGTCTTGCCAGTTTCCTTAGCAATTTCATCGAGGGCGTCGACGACTCTATAGAGATGCTCGTCTTCAACCTGGGGACCAAGTTCCGCGGTTTTGTGGAGGCGCGAAACTTCCGGGACGGGCCTATTGCGCCCAATCTTACCGGTGAGGCGCCCCCAGCCTAGCGGGCTCCAAATGAGCGCGCCGACTTTTTGATCGAGCGCGAGAGGCATCAGTTCCCATTCGTATTCGCGGCCGATGAGGGAGTAATAGACCTGATGGCCGACGTAACGCGCCCAGCCGTAGCGCTCGGAAATTGAGAGCGACTTCATGAGATGCCAGCCGGAAAAGTTGGAGCACGCGATGTAACGGACTTTGCCGCTTTTGACGAGAGTGTCGAGCGTTTGAAGAGTTTCTTCGACGGGCGTGAGCGCGTCGAAGCCGTGCATGTGGTAGATGTCGATGTGGTCGACGCCGAGGCGGCGGAGGCTGTCTTCGCAGGACTGAATCAAATGATGGCGCGAGGAGCCGAGGTCGTTAGGGCCGTCGCCTATGCGGAAGGTGGCTTTCGTGGAAATGAGAACGCGATTGCGTTTGCCGGCGATGGCTTTGCCGAGGATTTCTTCGGAGAGGCCCTTGGAATAGACGTCGGCGGTGTCGAAGAGGTTGACGCCGGCGTCGAGGCAGATGTCGACAAGGCGCGTGGCTCCGCAACGTCGCTGCTGCCCCAGGCTTTGAAGAATTCGGTGCCGCCGCCGAAGGTGCCGGCGCCGAAACTGAGAACGGGAACTTGGAGGCCGGAATAGCCGAGTTGTCTAAATTCCATAGGCGTTGGATGCGATGCACGGGGCGCGGGATACAGGCGCGCGGCGTGGAGTTGGAGTTAGAGAGAGGAAGAACTATGAGGGCCGGGGTCGCGCCTTTGGGGCGAACCTGCGGCAAATAGGCCGGTTGTCAGCATGAACCAGATTATGGCGTCTTAATTCCCCGCGCGGGGCCCAAAACCATCTTCAACCGTGTTGTCCCAAACGGATATTGTTCATGTGCGCACAGCTACTTTGCATGTGAATTGATTTGCTCAGAAACCGCAACGTATTCTGAAATTGCAAAACGCAAGGCTTCGGGGAATCACTGCGGACGCGGTGACTCCATACACAAACCGTTGTGAAACCAGTTCGGGCCCCAGCACGGTCGATTCCAGTTCGGCAGGGTAAGGCGAACGGGCTTCAAATTCTGTCGGAGCCTTTAGTGGCGAGGAACCCAAGGAGAATACATAATTTATGAAAGCCGCCCTAAGGCCTTTTTTTATTCTGCACTTAATGGCGATTCTGGTGTTGGTTGTTGGTTGTAGCTCGTTACCGAAGGGGTCGGGCGGCGGCGGGGGCGGAGGCGGGGCGGCAGGTCCCTTCACGATCGGCGGGACGGTCACCGGGCTGGTTGGAACCGGCTTGATTCTGCAGGACAACGGAGGCGACAACCTCGCGGTCGCCGGGAACGCTTTCACGTTCAAGACCACCATCGCCAAGAATGGGGTTTACAATGTCTCGGTCTTTGCCTCGCCAACGGCACCGACGCAAACCTGCACGGTGTCAGCCGGCAATGGCACAGCCACTGCCAACGTTACCAGCGTCCTGGTAACGTGCACCACCGGAACCGTGGCCGTAGGAGTCACTGTTGGCGGTCTCAGTGGCACAGGCTTGGTTCTGCAAGACAATGGTACTGATAATCTTACGATCACCGGGGCCAATACCACCGCACAGTTCAAAACCGCCATCACCATTGGCCAACCCTATAATGTAACTGTTCTTAACCAGCCAACCGGGCCGGCACAGACCTGCTCCGTCACGAACGGCAGTGGCATAGCCGCGTCGGGTGTCGCCATCAATGTTCAGATCACCTGCTCCCTTGGGACGCTTTCCATCGGTGGGTCGGTTTCCGGATATGCTGGAGGTACTGGCTTCGTTTTGCAAAATAACGGCGGCGATAGTTTGACGATCTCCAAGAATGGCGCGTTTACTTTTCCGACCCTCATCCCAGTCAACGGCGCTTATAAGGTTACTGTTTTTACGCAGCCTGCCGGTCCCAACCAAGCCTGCTCGGTGAGCCAAGGCACGGGGACGGCAACTTCCAATGTCACCAACGTTTCGGTGGTATGCCCCGCTGTTTTTCATCCCATCGACGTGAATGTCGTGGGAGTCTTGGGTATCACTGGCGCCATGCAGCTACTGGATAACGGCGGCGACAATCTGATGACTCCCAAAAATGGCCCCTACACTTTTGCCACGCCCATCGCCCATGGCAGCGCGTATGACGTCACTGAGTTCGTTGCGCCAGGTACGCAACCCCAAGGCTGCATCATTTGGGGCTTCAGCGGCGTCGCCCTTTCCACCCCTGTTAACCCCATCCCGGTTGTTGACTGCGGCCATAATGACTGGACGTGGATGGATGGCACCAATCTGGTCGATCAGTTTGGCAAAACTCCAGCACCTCCCGCGGCACCGACGCTACCTCCTCCGCCATCGCCGGGCATCTTGAAACTGTCCCCCTTCTCAGGTTTTCCGGGAACACCGGTGACGATCACCGGTGTAAACTTTGGGGCGATCCAGGGCACGAGCACGGTCACTTTCAATGGGACGCCTGGGGTACCGACAAATTGGAGCGCCACTAGCATTACAGTACCCGTGCCCTTCGGAGCGACGAGTGGAAGCGTAGTGGTTACCGTCGGCGCGATGAATAGCAATGGGGTGAGCTTTACGATACCGACATGTCCTCCGCCGATAACCGATACACCGGGAGGGACCCAGGGTTCTTCCAGTTGGACCGATATCAACGGTAACCTGTGGCTGTTAACTGGGATTGGGTTTACAAGCACGAGTCCGCCAATTTCGACCCTGCCGGGGTACTTCAGCGAGCTGTGGGAATTTACCGGAACTGCAAACTACCGTGGCAGTTGCGGCAACCTTTGGACGCTGGTGACGCCTGCCACCGGCAATCCTCCTGGGCGCTGGGGAGCTGTCACATGGACAGACCCGACTACTGGCCACCTCGTGTTATTCGGCGGCCAGGATCCTTCTTTAGCGTTCCTGAACGATATATGGGAATTCGACATTCCAACGAAAACATGGGCGAAGCATGGCTCCGCCGTTTCCACTAACGTGCCAGGAGTCTATGGCACGCAGGGCACAGCCGCAGCCAGCAACTTGCCAGGTGGCCGTTGGGGAGCTAGCGGCAGACTCGATGCCTCCGGTAATGTTTGGGTGTTTGGAGGATTTGGTTGCGACTCGACCGGCCCCGCGTGTTCGAATCTGTTGCTGAACGACCTCTGGAAGTTCAGCGGCGGGCAGTGGACCTGGGTGAGTGGCGCGAACACCGGGAATTCGGCCGGGTCCTACGGCACGCAGGGCGCGGCCGCAACGACCAATGAACCCCCGGGGCGTCAGGCGACCGTCGCCTGGATCGACAACTCGGGGAAT
>Ga0308309_10000907_pt1 | contig 17726 bp, 22 predicted proteins | sample HubBroMetageWFT5_FD_192491 | JGI IMG/M metagenome (GOLD analysis project Ga0308309, IMG submission 192491) | Warmed and freeze-thawed soil microbial communities from the Hubbard Brook experimental Forest, New Hampshire - Hubbard Brook CCASE Soil... | ecosystem: Environmental > Terrestrial >...
GCGTATGGTAGACTCCTCGCGATCAAAGCGGCGGCGGGAGTGTTGGCCGCGCTCGTCATTGCCTCGCCGGTCCCGCAGCCATGGAGGATAGGACGATGAAAACCTACACCGTGACCTACAACGTGACTCTGACGATTGAAGTGCAAGCGGACAGTACGGACGAGGCGGAGCGGCTCGCGGACCGTGAGTTGCCGTCGCATTGCGACGTCAATTGCGCCGTGGTATGCCATCGCATTGCGACGTCACCCGCGCGGCCGGGCGAGGACTAGGCCGGGCCGGAATCGGCGCAATCACTGGAAAATCCAGAATCCGTCCGCGATCAGGCCCTATGGAATTGCGCTGAATTTTTCCAACTTCCCTGACTACAGAGCCCGCCCGCTTGCACCATCATCCGCTCCCATGTATCGAGGGCTGCTGCAAGGGAGGATCGATCCTATGAAATCCAATCACAAACTTGCTATCGCGCTCGTTGCTGGCGTCGCCGTTGGCGGGGCAGTCATCCAGGGGCTGCACGCTCAAGCCGCACCGCCAGTTTTTGTTGTCGTTGACATCAGCGCCATCAACGACCCCGAAGGTTTCAAGGCGATTATTCCCAAAGCTGGCCCGGAGACGCTGGTTCCTTTCGGCGGCAAGTACGTCATACGTACTGAAAAAATTACCGCACTCGATGGAACTCCGCCCAAGCGGTTTGTCGTCATTGCGTTTGACAGCATGGAGAAAGCAAAAGCCTGGAAGGCTTCGGCAAGCTCGAAGGAGGTTGATGTGATTAGAAACAAAACGACGAAATCAAGTCAGTTCCTCGTCGAGGGTATGTAACAATTATGCCCGCTTTCACGAGGCCGTCTGGAGTTGGCGGCCTCGTCATTGAGTTTGCAGAATTCAAGAATTCCGCAACGACCGCGCTTTGACGTAATTGGGGCTTATGTAACCGCCGGGCAATTTGGAACCGCCTTTGGGTGCGTTTCGGCCTCAGGTAAGACTTCGCATAAGGACCGAAGGTGACCCACGACCGACTTGGCGGCCCGCCACCTCATTCGATCACCTCGTCGGTGCGGATTAACAGCGTCGGTGGCACGTCGAGGCCGAGCGCCTTGGCGGTCTTGAGGTTGATCAAGAACTCGAATTTGGTCGATTGCATAACCGGCAGGTTGGCTGGCTTCTCGCCCTTGAGGATCCGGCCCGCGTAGACGCCAATCTGTCGATGGGCTTCAGTGATGCTGGGTGCGTAGCTCATCGGACCGCCGGCCGCGACGAACTCCCGCAAGGCGTAGATGGCGGGGAGTCGATGTCGGGCCGCGAGCGCGACCACTCGCTCCCGCTGTGAGTTGAGGAATGCTCCGCTTCCGGCATACAACGCGCCGGCCCCGCGCTCGACGAACATTGAAAAGCGGTCTCAAAATCGCGTTCTCTGCCGACGTCGAATATTACGAGTTGCTGTCTGAGAGCTTGCGCCGCGGCCTGCAAATCTCTTCGCTCGGTCTCAGTATCCGCATTGTCAGGGTTCACGATCACGGCAATTCTTGCCGCCGATGGCACAAGTTGGTGCAACAGCTCAAGTCGCTTCGATCCTAACTGGGCGGCCAGAAAACTCACGCCCGTGACGTTGCCGCCCGGCCGGTTGAGGCTCGCGACGAGCCCGGCCGCAACCGGGTCGCTCCCAATCGCGAATACAATCGGAATCGATGTGGTCGCACTTTTGGCCGCGACCGCCTTGGCGACGTTTCCGACGAGCACGGCAACCGGCCGGCGAATGAGATCACTCACCAGAGCAGCCAGCTGACCGGGGTCATTTTCTGCCGAATGATATTCGACCGCAACGTTCTGACCCTCGACGAAGCCGGCATCATCCAGGCCCTGACGGAACGCTGTGATTAGGCCCGTCGCGTTGCCGAGCGAAGTGCTGCGAAGGAACCCGATCACTGGCATCGCCTTCTGCTGCGCGCGTGCGGCGAACGACCAAGCGGCAGTCGCACCGCCGAGAAGTGAAACAAGTTCCCGCCGCCGCATAGATTCAAATCCGTGTTGGGCTACTGAGGCGCTGGCACTTCAGATCGACGCCACACTCACCAAGCTCAAGGACCAACATCCGAACGACCCGGACACAATCGCCGCTCTAAGATCTGAAATATCGGACTACGAGGCCCTGCGAGTTCAAGTCGCCACCCTGCAACAGGCAGTAGCGAAGCTGACTGCGTCAGATAAGAGCAAAGAACAGGCTGCCAAAGCGGCAATGTCCTTTGGCGACGGCGTCCAGGGTTGGTGGCACAAACAACACGCAAACATTCTAGAAAAATCAGCAGAGATGGGAGTCGCACTATCGGCCGTGGGAGTGTGTTCCCTGCTAGGCGTCAGCCCAACTATGGCAATGGTCGCTGCTACCGCATTGGTGGGTGGGAAATCCGTAGCGAAGGCTTTGAAAGGAGTCATCAAGCTCCAACGCATAGGCCCATGAGAAAAAAAGAGGCCGACCTCACTTCCGCCCCGGAATGACAGCTTCGATGCTCAAGCATTTTTCTCTATCTATCGCCCTAACACTGATCGTTCTTGCGCCCGCACAGGCAGGGGAGACTAAGACAGTGATCCTGCTTGAAATCGCGGGCGGTACACCGATCCAGTGTCTTCGATCCCCGGATGAAGAATCCATGCAGCAATGCATGGCACTCTCGGAACACAAATCGAGGACCCTTCGCGGGGAGGTATTCCTCGAGATGAGACTCGATCCCAACTGCGCGGGCATGGGCTTGGCTAGGGATTTTAGCGATTGGGAAAAAATTTCGGTCCGTTGAAAGAAAACGACTTCATCAAAGCGTGGGTGATGGATTTACCAGCAACAAAAGAGAAAGAGTGGTGGCTGACTATCCTGATTATCAACGGCAAACCTGGCCCTGTCTCCATGAATGGAAAAGCAGCCAACGCAAAAGAGCTCGGACACAAGCTCTGCTACATCATCCACCAAGAGAAAATCACACGGCGATAGCCCCTACCGCCGCCCCGGAATGACAGTCCACCCACCAAGAGAATCCCTAAGCACCCGCGAGCCATCGCTACACGAATAGTTCCCAAAGGAGCGTGGCCTCAATCCCGCTTAATTGCGCGCAGAATGACGAGCAGAATGACCGCTCCAATTATCGCCGTGATGATGGAGGCGATAAAACCGGAGCCGGCGCTGATGCCCAGAACGCCGGCGAGCCAGCCACCGATCACGGCGCCGACAATTCCCACGACAATGTCGCCTATGAGGCCGAACCCGCCGCCCTTGACCAACAGGCCAGCGAGCCAGCCCGCGATCGCACCGATGATCAGCCAAACGATGAAGCCATAAGGTAGTCAGCTATGCCATTGGGTGCCGGCTGGGCGGATCCGCGCTAGACGTTGGCAACCGCCACGGGTTCCTGCGGAATTGCAGTGGGGTTCCCGCGGCAGTCGCCAACAGCACGTAACGGACAAGTGCCAACTACTCTACGCACACTCGACCGGCTTCGTGCCCCAACCGCGCGGGTGACTTGGAAAGGCCAATTGTCGCGTGGCCCACGCTAGATGATGACGCTTGCAATCAACGATTTGTCGTCGCGGGTCAATGCCCGGCTCGCTATCGCCTGATAATTGGCGCGCGCCAAACAGGGAGGCCCAGAGAGGCGCAAAGCCCAGGGTTACTTGTAAGGCTGATCGGCCATTTTCCAAGTCGTCGATTGGCAGCTCTGTGCGCAGTTGCGCCGGACGTTGGCAGGGTCGGTGCCAAAGGGCGCCGACCGGCTTGGCTCCTAGGGTTGATCCTTTGAGGGTAGCGCTGTGGCCGCTCGGCAAGTCACGACTTCGCGCGAGCGCAAGCGGACGCGGGCACTGGCCATGGTGCGTTCGCTCTATAGCGAGGGCGAGCGGATGCGCCGCGGCCGTTCGATGATTGCCTGGTGTCCGCTCGAAATGGTTGTGAAGCGACGTACCGATGTCAATGTGCTCGCCTTTGCTGCCGCACGAGGCTGGATCGAGGTGTCCCTGGATGCTCGCAGCGTGCGCGTCACTGAGGCCGGTCGCCGCCAGATCGGCAGAAGCTGATGGACGCGGCACTGGAGTGGCGATCCTGCGGGTGGCTAGGAAAGCGGCTACCGCAGCGACTGTTGCGATGATGGTCTATTGGACGACCCGCCGACCGGCTACACGGACACGTCGGGCCAGGAGCCCTACAACCTGGCGCTGTCGCTGCGTCGAGCAGCCTGCGCTTATGCGCGGGCCATCTCGGATATGAAATCAGGCTCGCGTTGGAAATGGGAACTGCGCCTTGCTTGAGCCCCTCCGTTGTGCGGGTTGTTGTTGGGTGTCGTCCGATGATTTGGGCGCAGCTAGCTCATCTGCGCCGGCAACGCGGGGCACGATAGAACTCATCAGTGGGCACGCGTTGCATTTGGTAGTTCGCCTGGTTTTGGAAAGAGTGCCGGGTCGCTTGCCTTGCCCGTTTGATCATGCGCCTCGGAACTTCTCGAAGCGAGGAGGAACAGGGATTTCCAATAGACGGCTAGCCTCAAAAAGCTCATGGAGGAGCTAACGCCAACAGAGGCCTGCTTTGTTCGCTGCGCTGCCCGGCGCAGCGCCTGGGTGTTCCCCCATCCCCCGGAGTTCAGAAGACAAGTTCAATTTCAGCGGCACAACTCACTGCACCCTGCCCATATCCCTTCGACCTGCCCCCTCCGGATCAGTGACGGTGCCGATGGAAGCGGAATCCTGGCATGAAGACCGGACGCGCGTTCGGAAAGATGACGGGAGGCGGCGACCCGGGATAGGACGTTGGCCGCGGAAAGGTCGTCGACGACGGCGGCATACCGGACGGCGTCGCCCCAGGGACGCCGCTGGCCCCGACCGACGCGGCGGTCGTGGGCCCGTTGGCCGCGCCAGGCATCGCGGCGTCGCGAGCGCTCTGCTCGGCGGCCTGGTTGTACCATTCCACAGCTGCCTGTTTGTCCTGGGCGACCCATTCACCGCGCTCGTACATGCGGGCGACATTGCGCTGCGCCTCCGGCGAGCCCTGCTCGACGAGCGGCAGCCAGATCTTGAAGGCGGTGGCGTAGTCGCCACGCGCATAAGCGGCCTCCGCCTCGGGCTGCAGCAGCGCAAACTCGGCGGGCGACAGGGCAATTCCAACTAGAGCGATGAGCAAGACCCAGCCAACGCATGGCGGCGTCCCCCAACAGCCATCAACACGGCAGAAGGCAAGCTCGCCGATGGGTCGCCACGACATGGCGGTCAAAGCGTCCCCTTCAATGAAACAGGGCATTGGCAAAGCCGGCAACCAGCTTTACGAGCTCGGCCTGTCGGTGTGTCGCAGTCTTGTCGAACAAGTGCTGCAGGTGCGTCTTCACCGTGGTTTCAGCAACGCCGAGCACCGCCGACACTTCCGAAACAGAGCCCACCTCGATGACGGCGAACAGCACCCGGAGTTCTGCCGGGGTCAGCCCGAATTCCTTGGCAACGGCTTCCGGTGGCGATGGCAGCTCGAGTTCAGCTTTGCGAACGAAAACCGTCGCGGCCGCGGCATAGGCGGCGCTCGCCGTGCGCCGCGATCCAGACGTCAGCGGCAGCACGTGGGCAACGAAGCGCTGGCCGTCACGGCCCTTCAAAGGCACCGCGATGCCATGCTTGCCCAGGAAAGCGTCGCCGCTGGCAGAGGCAGAGAAGCTCTGCGACAGAGTCTGCTCGGCTTTGCCGTCGATGGCCTGCAGCTTGCCATTGCGAGCCCGCAGCGCCGCCGCTTCACCGATCATTGCATGACCGCTCACATTGGCGTGGACGATGCGGCCACTTGCTTCGACGATAAACATCGCGCTCCTGAGCGTGTCCAGGCTGTCGGCAAGCACCGCCGCCTCGACGGTCTTGAGATCAATGGCCTTGCCGATCAAGACGGCACGTCGGATGTGTGGCACGACCAGGGAGAAGCGCTGGCGCATCGTTTCGTTGGCAAAGCCAGTTTCCAGCGTCCGCGTCACGATGAGGGTCGAACAGGCCTTCGGTGACTTCTCGAGATTGGCGAACAGCCCGTCGACCACGCCTTGCGGAAACAACCACTCCCGCCCGAACCGGGACCGGCAGAACTCCTCTCGCGTAATGCAATCCGGAACGACGCTGTGCGGCTCCTCTTCGTCGAAGAACAACATCGTTGGAAAGGCCGGATTGAGCCTGTGGTACTTCTCCTCGTAAAGCTGCAGGTAATGCGGGTCGGCACCCGAGGAAAAATGGAAGTGCACCGTCCGGCGCCACGTCTCCTGCGAGCTGAGGGTCGCCGCACCTGCTCCGATGTACTGGCAAGCCTTGTGCAGCGCGCTCGACCACAGTCCGGGGTCCAGCGCTGCGTCATAGATGTCGCCGACCAGCGCCGAGAAGGTATCCAATTCGCGCATTGCGACAGCCACCAGCTTGGTCAATCAGGTGCCCCGTCCACCCTACAGCGGACGTCTCATCCGTTCGGATGATGCCACACCCCGGGCTTTTCGCTCAACTAGAGCGCAAGGCGTCCCCCAGGAATCGCCCAAAAAAGGGCGGACACTGCTGTACCCGTGGACGCCTCTGTACCCGCGGACACCGTTCCCGGCATGGGGGAGTTCCAATGACTACCCAACATTCTGTAACTGTTTCCTGGCGCCCCGTCAGAGTTTTGCCCCGCCCTCGGATCGACGGATTTGCTCTTTCCCTAGTGCTCGTGGTGCTGGGTGCGACCTTCCTGCCATGCCAAGGGGAGGCGGCCAGGGTCTTTCATATTTTGGGCATAGCCGCGATCGGATCGCTCTTCTTTCTTCAGGGCGCTCGGTTATCACGAGAGGCCGTCTGGGCCGGCATTACACATTGGCGTCTGCACGGGATGGTCGCTTCGACCACTTTCGTAATTTTTCCTTTAATCGGATTGGCGCTGACGGTCGCCATCCCGGCCGCCTTACCGCCGATACTTTGGCTCGGCGTCCTCTTCCTTTGCGCCTTACCTTCCACGGTACAATCGTCGATCGCCTTGGTATCGATTGGTCGGGGCAACATCGCCGGCGCCGTCTGTACGGCGACAGCATCCAACATCGCAGGCATGGTGATAACTCCCTTCCTGTTCAGTGCCCTGGCCGATGTTGAGAGCAGCACTAAGAGCAGCGTCATCGACCTTTCTGGTTTCTGGCAGATACTCGCTGAACTGCTGGCACCATTCGTCGTCGGCCACCTGCTGCGTCCTTATCTTGGGCGTTGGGCCGATCGTAATCGTTCCCTGCTGGCGATCACTGATCGCGGCTCCATCCTCATGGTCGTCTATACCGCCTTCAGCGCTGCCGTCCTAAATGGCGTGTGGACACTCATGCCGCCCCTGACTTTGGGATCACTGTTTGCGGTCGTAGCCGCCATCTTTGTTCTGGTTCTGACAATACTAGTTGCCTGGTCCCGCGGTGTGGGCTTTGGCCGACCAGACAAGATCGCCGCCATTCTGTGTGGCACTCAGAAATCACTAGTGAGCGGCGTGCCTATCGCGAACGCCATGTTTTCCGGTGCCGTCGTCGGACCACTGCTGCTGCCGATGATGGTTTACTATCTGATTCAGCTCTTTGCCGGTGCTTGGCTGGCGCGGCGCTACGCAAGGGATTGCGAATCAACCAGCACAAACGGTGCATCGTGCAGTTAGCCAAGGTTAACCATACAAGCGCGAAACACTGATGTAGATCAGCAATGCTTGAACCATCACCGCAACAGATCGAACAGAACCAGTGACCGGAGAAACAATTGTAATTGATTCGTCCGGCAGATCAGCGGGTCGCTCGACAAGCCACCAAGGCCAAATCTGTAGTACTCGTGAATGAGTTGCTCTGCGATTTCGAGCGGATGGGAGATGGAAACAAAGACGCCGGCATCTACGCTTCGAAAGTATCTTGGCATGTGATGGCCAACACTATTCAGCGAAGATATTTGCCCCAACCCGAACCGATTTGCGGTCGGAGCGAATTGTAACCACGCGCCGGCTAACCAACTCGGTTGGCCTTGGCCTACACTTGGGCCGGTGGTCATAGCGTCAGGCTGTTGGCCCGGTTTGCCGAGCGGCCGAACAGAATCTTCGTCCAGACCTGACCAGGCTTCCACCGGACCCGCTTCCTGGGAGACGGGCCGTTCGGCCCCCCGCCCCGGCCTCGGCGCGTCGCTGGCGGCTTGACCACCCTTGGCGCAGCCAGTTGTGAAGATGGTCGCTGCGGTATCCCCCGGTACCTCCTGGGCGTACCACCGCACGTCCAGACGAAAGGCCCAGCATCGCCACCGAGGAGAGTAAACGGTCGGACAGTCATGTGACGCAGTCATCGGCCTGACGCTGGTCACGCATTCACCCGGCGCTGCTGGAGTTGGGCAGAAAACCCCACAGAACTCCCTTGCCGAAACCCCAATGAAATCAACCTTCCGCCGGCGCCGTTTCGCGTGGGCCGAAACAGTTGATCATTGCCCAGCCATTGCTTCGGGCGGTTCTGCCTCACAGCCGGGATCGAGGCCCTGCAGGCCATGATGGCCGCTGACGTGAAAGACTTGTGCGGCGAGCGCCATGCCCGCAGCTCCGAGAAGAGGGCGTAATGGCCGCGCAACGTGAAGCAACTGAGCAACATCAAACCCAACACTCACGGCTCTTTGGTCTGATCGGCGGCTTCCGCTCGGCCGGCGGTGGCTTCCGACGGGCGTCGTTCCTCCTGCACCATCATCACACCGATGAGGGCTAATCTGGCCTTGAGAGCAACGTCATGCCCAGCAGGAACAGCAAGGCGAACAGGGCGGCGGTAAGGACCGGAAACATGATTTTGAACCCGAACTCCACGTCGGGCGAGGTCCATGCCCTTAGGGTGCCGACGGCGCTCGCGATAGCAAGGACTGATCCAATGGCGGCGAAAACGACCAGTGTGATTCTCCGAGCGGGTGGCTTTCTCATCTCTACCGGATGTGTTTGTAGGAGCGGGTCATGCCGCGAGGCTAGAGCCCCGTAGCGGTCAGCGGCGAATCAACGTTTTGCCTGCACCGCTAGCAATACGCTCTTATTCTCTACCCCGTGGGCAAGCGTTGAAGAGTAGATCATCGCCGCGCTCGCAACGAAGCCCCACAGGCAAATGGCGGCCATTAGCGCCAACACTGTGGGGACAGCGTCGTCCGCTTCCCACATGAGATGTTTGTTCTTGTCCATCAGGCACCCCTCGCGCCAGAGAGAACAGGATGACGCTGTCATCCAAGGGGACTGCCTGCAAGCTAGGGCCTGCAGTGATGACTGAGATCAAATTGTGACCAGCGGGCGCTTGTTTCTGCCGCGGCGGCCCAACAGACTATCGCTCAGCCCGCTTTAACGCCCGCCACTCCCACAGTGGCATAACAACGATGCGCGTGAACGCCAACGCCGCGCGCTGCCGCCCGTCTCTCGGCATCAACATACTGATCGCTGAAGGCGGGATAGGCCCACGCCCAGCGAGCGCTTACCATCAGCGCCTGGAGGTCGTCCTTGCCGGCAAAGCAGACCGCGACGGGTCGGTTATTCTTGTGGTCATAGTCCACCTGGTGACACGACACTGGACGCCCGGCGACGAAAGCGACAAGAGCCTTGGTCGCCAGCGGCCCGGGATACCAGTGGCCACCGTCACAAGGCTGTCCCTTTTCGGGAGCGTCGATGCCGAACAAGCGGACGCGCTGACGACCGAACTTAACGGTGTCGCCATCCGAGACCGCGAAGCCATGCGAGGTCCCAGTGCCGTTGGTATCTGAGTCTGTCTGGGCAAATGCGGGCAAAGCCGCAGCCCACATTGCGATTAATGCCAACCACACTTTCACTTGCCACAGCCCCCTTCAAATCACCCCACACTCCTCCAGCAGCCGTACACCGTCGGCCGTTATCGCAACGCTCTTCGGAGGTTCGCCGGCGCCTACCAACCACCCGCTTACCTCGGCGTAGTAGATCGAAGAATCCACGCTTTCGGATGCGTGGCCTAAGTCCAGCGCCGCGCGATCAATGTACCATGGCTGCGTCCGCCGCCCCGAGAGTTCGTAGACTCGGGCTATGACTTCGAGAACCAAGGCCGGAATGGTGTCGCGTGTTTGTTTTGGCATTTTTCTAACCCGACATCTGCGGAGATGCCCTCGCAGACTTGCCAAGCTCTATGCAGTGTACGGTTAGCGAAGGCTAAACCTCCCCCTCCACACCTAGCGAGAAGCCCCGCATCAGCGCAAACGTGCTACCGGCGACAACCTTCGATTTGGCTTCTCGAGCATCGCCAAGTGCGGCGAGTCGTCGCCCGGTGATGAGCATCACAGACGCCGATGAATTATGCAGGTAGCACCGCGCCCCTCAAGTCGCAGGACGACTAGTACAGCAGAGCTGAAACGACCTAAACCGCTGAGCTATCCAAGGAGACTACATGAAGTGCCGCCTCTTGCGGCGCCGCCGGACGCATTTGCGCGCGTCTACTCCAGGCGCCGCGATTGCCGCTCAACTGCGCGCCCAAATCCCGTGCTCGACTGACCCCAACCGATTGGAGGGATTGGCTTGTGAGGCGGAGGGACGCTCGCACACTCGAAGTGTTCGAAACGGCCAATCGTTTCTTTTGCGCGGCCTTCGCCGACTGTCATCGGGCGGCGCGCGACAAAGGGCACAGCGCGGCGACCTAAGCTCAACGACGAACTGACAAGCGGCCCGAAGCCCCTTCCCTGGGTAACCCAGTCGGCTGAAGCCCCCGAAGCCTTTATGATCGGCACCCACATCGCCAGATCGCCGCGCACCAGCTTTTCCACGCCAGCCGGTGGCTCCGGCAGCATCATGTCGATGCCCTGAGCTTTCATCTTGTCGCGCACAGCGGGAGCGAATGCCGACCTCGTGGCTTTGATTGGAGCAGCACCCGAGTTCGGCGCTACGGGCTTTCTATTGCCGACGCGCAACCATGAGGTTCTTACGTGGTGCCTGAACGGTGGCTTGAAGCTCGTTTATCAGATGACGCTCATGACAATGGGCCTCTACAACGAGCCAAATGGTGCATACCTGCCGTCCATTCTGTATTGAGTCGGCCGGTAAACGACCGTCTTAGGTCTTAGCCGTCCCGAGGACGCGGAGCCAGTTCTCGCCGGCGATCTTCTTCACATTGGCGGGCGTCGTGATCCGGTTTAGCGCAGCGATGAGCTCGGGGTAGCCGCTGGCATTTTTCGGCGCGCCGCTTCGTCCGCCAGCCATGTCGAGGCCGATTGCGACGTGGTCGGCGCCCACCAGCTTGATCACGTAGTCGACGTGCTCGGCCCATTCGTCGGCCGTGGGAATGAGTGGCACCAGCTCCGGCAACTCCTTCCAGTTGCCTGCGGCGCGCCATTGCTCGGCGAATTCCTTGTCAAAGCGGGCGATGTACTCGCCGTGATCGCCCGGCGGCCGCGGGAAGTCGGGTTGGTAGCCCACCATGGCGAACAACCCCTTGGCGTTGGCGGCGGCTTTTTCGGGGTTCTCGGACAGCCACTTGCGATAGCGCTTGCCGACCACTGCCGCGCCGCCATGGATGCCGACCAGCCCGCCCTTCGCCGCCAGCGCCTTGAGCACCTCGTCCGACAGGCCGACACCCGACACAGCGCGGATGGTCTCGTGGCTCGCCACGACCGGCGCCTTGCTTGTCTCGATCAGCTGCTTGTGGACGGCCTCGGTGCCATGCGTAATGTCGATCAGGATGCCGAGCCGATTCATCTCGGCGACCAGTGCGCGGCCGCGCTCGTTGATACCGTGATAATGGTCGGGGTCCTGACCACCTTGGGTCTTGGCCAGTGCAGAGTCGGCGAAGGCGTTATATCCCGACTGAGTGGCGAACTGGATGCAGCGCAAGCCCAGGCGATAGAAGGCGTTCAGCACGTCGAGATCGCCCTCGTGATCCCAGCCCGATTCGCTACCGAGGAACACTGCCATGCGACCGCTGGCGATGACGCGTCGCGCGTCGGCCACAGTGGTGACGATCGCCATCTTGTCGGAATGCTTCTCGGCGTAGCGCAACGCCGTCTCGAACAGGCGGAGTGCCTGCTTCGGCGTGTAGTTATAGTTCCAGTAGCCGTAGGTGCCGATATTGTCGATCACGCAGTTCACACCGGCCGAGCGCGCCCGGCCGAAGTCCCAACCGGCGTCGGACACGTTGGGCTGCCAGAGATCGACCTCCTCCCAGTAGACGCGATTGATGGCGTGGACGTGCCCGTCCATCAGGATCGCCGGCGAAGACGCCGGCGTCTGCCCCCAGGCACGCGTCGAGGCTGTGAGCGCTCCGGCCCCCAGAAGCTTGAGTGCATCGCGGCGTATCAGCGCCATGGCGTCCTCCGTTGCAGGAAAGGCTAAGCACGGCCGCCCCTGGCTTCAATGTCGTCGAACACCGGGTGCCATGGGTGAGATCGACTGGCGAGACGCGCTTTTGGGTACTAATCAGGCGAATAACGCGCCAGTCGTGCGCGGTGAGGCGCCCGCACGCCCCGGGCATGCCGCTGTCAGCGCCGCTTACACCTTGTTGAACCTGACCTGATGATGCCGGCGGAGCATGAAGCTCCACGGTCGCGGCCGAACAGGTGACGCTTTACGTCACCGGAGGCTTGTCGTCCGGTACTAACGCGCAGATACAGAGCCACTCGCTTTGGACCAATACCCGCCGCTCCGCGACGGCGCGGTGATGCGGATCTGCGGTCTCGCGCAGCCGGAAGCAAAGGTCGAGATCGAAATGAAAGCGGTACTCGAGTAAACTGGCTCCCGGCAGTTTGGAGGAGATTTCCATGCCGTTCTATCAAAGGGGTGACGTTCGCATGAAGAACTTTCCGCCGCGCTTGCAACGCTACCTCAACCTCTTCACGTGCCTTCAAATCAGCGCGATTTGCAGCAGCCGGTGAGAAATTGTTGCGTCCTTCTGTTGAGGGTATGACATGCTGAAAAGAGTAGCTGTAGCCATCCTGGCCGCCCTCCTTCTCGCCGCGCCCGCGCTGGCCGAGCCGGCTATTTTCACATGGACGGGATATGGTCTGAACGTCCCTGGAAGCGGCAAGTGCCCGACCTACAAGATGACCATCGACGTCACGGTCGTCGGCACGGATGTGCAGGGACGCTTCCAGCAGGAAGGCCGCCCGGAGCGGAACTTCAAGGCGACGTTAGGCGCCGACATGAAGTTCAAGACGACGGCCGTCGTGGGCGGCGGCAACAAGATGGACGTCGTGGGCTCCCTCAAGGAGGGCGCCTCGACGATCATGCTCGACGGCTACTGCCTTTTCGAAGGCAAGCTCACGACGAAGTAGTGGGCCGCGTAGTCGCCACGCGGCCGATGACACTGCGCGCCAACAGGGCGCGCAGTGTCATCGGTTGCTTGGTCAAGAGGGAAAGGCGAACAGCGGATAGGCTCTGAACGGCGGCGGGTCGGCCCTACCGGCTGATCCAGAACGTGTCGGGCTGGCAGAGCCCGATATATCCGCCCGGATCCCACGCCCAGTAGCCTTTCTCCGGTACGTTGTGCACCTTCTTGCCGACCGTCAGCGGCTGGCGCACTGCGTTCACTGTGCCGATCGAGAACACCTGCTCGGCATTCACCGCCAGGATCTCGTCCCAAGCCTTGCGGCGTTCAGCAGCGTCGGTCGAGCGTTCCCACTTGTGCAGCAGCTCAAGCAGCATCTTGCCTTCCTCCATGTCGCAAGCCTCGCCCTGCTTGCCGCGCGATTCGACGTAGAGGCCCCATTTCGGCCATTGCAGGCCGCCTTGCATCACCGGCGTGAATTCCCGGGGGCTGGTGTCGACGGTCGGCGCGGCCGTGGTCACGCCGGCATAGGCGGTCATGACCGCCTCACCCGACGTGGTGCGCAGGCGGAAATTCTCGGTGGTCTGCGGCTTCAGCAACGCCTTGATGCCAACCTTCTTCCACTGGTCGACAACCAGGGTCATGGTATCGACCTCGTCGGCCTTCTCGCTGGTGTGCTCGATCACGAACACTATCGGCTGGCCGTTGGGCAGCAAGCGGATGCCGTCACCGCCCCTCTTGTCGAGCCCGACCTCGTCGAGCAGCTTGTTGGCCGTGTTGGTGTCGTGGGTCGACCACTTGCTAGCGTACTCCGGCTTAAACAGCGCCGAGCGCGGCATGATGGTGTTGGCCGAGGGCTTGGCCATGCCGCCATAGACGACCTCGCTCAGCTCCTCGCGGTCGATCGCCAGCGACAGCGCGCGGCGAAAGCGGACGTCGCGGTTGAGCTTCTTCCAGGTCTCGTCGCTGGCGTTCATGTTGGGATACAAGGCGACTTCCGAGCCCGAGCCCTTCTCCCACAGCAGCACCTTGATGCCGGAGGTCTTCGCGGCGTCGCGCAGGAAGGTGTAGTCGCGCAGGCCGAGATAGCGCGGCTGCAGGTCCGATTCGCCGAGCCCGGCCTTGGCGGGGATCAGGTTGGACGCGGCCACGGTCATAATCACGTCATTGATGTAGGGCAGCTGCTGTCCCTTCTGGTCGACGCGGTGAAAGTAGGGATTGCGCGCGAAGACGAAGCGCTGGGCCGGCGGAACCGTGGTGAGGACCCACGGGTTGAGCGTCGGCATGTCGACATTGCTGTTGCCGTACATCGCGTCCTGGCGCCGGAAGACGTTGGCCCAACGGCTGCCCTTGTGAACCTTCAGGATTTCCTCCTCGGGCGTGTACTTGCCGTGAAGCGTCTTGAGGTAGTGCGCCGGCCGGAACAGGAAGAGGGGCGCGGCGCGCGCCTGGCTTTCGATGAAGTGGGGGTTGGGCTTGGCCCAGCTGTAGCGGATCGTCCGCTCGTCGATGATCTCGACCTTGGGCGGCTGGCCGTCGACGAGGAGTTCGACGGATGGACCGGAAGGCGACAGTTCGCTGTTGTTGGCAACATCCTCCCAGAAGAAGCGGAAGTCCTCGGTGGTGAAGGGGTGGCCATCCGACCATTTGTGGCCGGCGCGCAGCTTCAGGGTGAACTCGCGACCCTCCTTGACCTCATAGCTCTCGAGGATGTCGGGGTGCAGCTCGAACTTGTCATCGTAGACGATCATTCGGGTGTAGCTGTAGACCGTCATCAGACGGGTATCGCGTGAGCCCGAGATCAGCATGTTGAGTTGGCCGCCGTGCTTGCCCGGGCCATCGCCGCCTGCGAACCGCTCGATGATCCGGGGCTGCTGGGGAATGCGTTTGTCGACCGGCGGCAATGCTCCCGACTTCACCTGATCCACCAGACTCGGCGTTTCCTGCATGGCCGGCAGCGGATCTGCGGCAAAGGCCGGTGCCCCCACCAAGCCAGTCAACACCACCTGCATCAGAACACGTCTTTTCATCGCTTGCCTCACTGTTTGCCTCGACCAGCAGTCGACGGCGATGATGCGCACCTCCGCCTCGTTGCAAGCCCTTATGCTTGTGCGGGCAGTATGATCAACAACGAAAGGCAGAAACCGCTGACTATCTGCGGAATCCCGGATAAAAAGAAAGACAGAAGAAAAAAGGCAGAGGAGCCTTCCATGCCCGATGGTGCGACCCTCCCGGTTCTCGACCACGAACTGGCCGATGATGAGCTTCAGTGGATGAAGTCCGTTTACGCGGAGTTCAGCAAGGCCCGCGCCGCGGCCGGTCCCGAATTCAACCCCAAGGAAGCCCTGCGCGCCATTCTGGCCCGCGCTGAATATCGCCTGTCCGCCGCGCCGGATCTGACCGGGCCCGGCCCGTGGCGTCTGGGCCAGAACCGGCACGGCCGCGGCGTCGCGGCGGTGTTCCTGCCAAAAGTCGAGCTTCACACACACATCGCCAGCCGCACCGATCAGTTCCCGATGTATGTCATGGGCGACGCGGAAGGGTTTTCCATCGACGAAAATGGCAAGCCGGTGCTGGCGCCGGTGGTTGGCGGCAGCCATTTCCACAATGCGCCCGGCGCACCGCATGCCTTCGTGCCGAAGGTCGGCATTCCCAAACCGGACAACTGGGAAATCGCCTTCATCGCGATCACGCCACGCAACCTGAAGGAAGATACGCACCGAGTCTCGGACGAGGTTCGTGCGCTTTACAAGCAGGTTGTCGGTCAAGACGCCCCTTTGGGCGTTTAACGCCGCACCCGTCCGCGATGAAACGCGCAGACTAGGACCCGGGAGGCCGCGGCAGCACGCACGCGTCCGGGGCTACTGCATCGTTGACCGCGATGTCGGCACGATACGCTGGATGTGCATCTTTTCGCGGTCCAGGCAATCCGGCACGCGCGGCGCAATCTTGGTCTTCCAGTGGTCCGTCTCGTACACCGCCTTGTACTGCGCCTCGCGTTCAGCCTCGCTGTTGAAACGGCGGATCCAGAAATAGGCGGAGTCGTCCGTCTCACCGCGGAAGGTGCCGCAGATCACCATGCCCTTGGCGACCTGGAACGGGATGATCTCCTCCTCCATGATCTTCACCCACTCGTCCATCTTGCCAGGCCGCACGAAGTACTGGCGAAGTTCGTAGAAAGCCATGCTATCGTCTCCTCTCGGTTTGCCGTCAGAGCATAGACGGCGGCTCGCCACATGACCAACGCGCCGCAACGACGGCTGGGCGCCGTTCAAGAAGTTCGATGTAATCTTCGCAATCGAGCGTCCGGCATCCATGGGCACGCATGCGAGCCCGCGTGGCAGTGGCGCTCCGAACGGCGGAAGAATTAACCCATCATCATGTTGATTGGCCCGTAAAGCTGCCGCTTGTCTTCCGGCGGTGCTGGCGGCCGATCGGGCTGCTCTTCGGGCGGGATGCTCCAATCAATGCCGCAGCGTGTTGACCAGTCCCGCAGCGCCGCTGCCTGCACCGGGCATTTGAAACCCCAGATCCCAACGTCGTTCCCACGCCGCTCGTCGCCCTCGTGCCACCATGAAACGTGCGCGCAATGTCACTAAGCGAGACGAGCCCCTTTGGGTGAAGATGGTTGCGAATCGTCGGGACCAACCGCCCCATGGGCGGGACCAAGACCGGCAGACTACTTGTGGCGGTGAGTTTGCCAGCCTTGGTCCCTAGCTGGCTGCGGCGAAACTGCGTCGAGGGAATGACGCGAGCAGGCCCGCAGTCAGTGTTCTGCTGTGAGCAGGATACGCCTCGAACCTGTCGAACGCTAGACTATCACGAAGCCGGCTCTCGGGCGGAAAGCGGCGGCGGGGGCCATCGCCTCAAGTCACTCCTTCGTCTTAAGATGTGCGTCGTTCTCCGCAATGAAGTTCCGAATTTCGGGCGACATATCCAACAGCTTCAGCCACTGCTCTTTGTACAAAGTTACAGGGAAGCGACCCATGCCATAGATGGACACAGCACCCTTTTCGCTCACTTTCATTCTGATGCCGGTTGCAGCACCCTTTTTGAGTGAGGCGTTTTCATTTCTGAGCCGTTCAAGTTCGGCCTTTAGATCTTCTTCGGACATGAATTCTCCTAGCGTGTAGCGCAATTCCGGCGCCATCGTGGGTGAGCTTGAGCTTTGATTCACGAGGCTAGGAAGATGGGCCGCCGGAGTCAAAATCTGATGGGGTGGATGCCCCCGCCCGACGGCATCGAAGTGTGCCACGCTGGTGATGTTGGGTTATGAGCCGCCGAGGGGTCGTGGCTTGGCCGGATGATGGCAAGGAAGCCACGGCTGCTGGTGGCCTGCTCTGGCAAAAAAGATGGCCCGATCGGTCTGGGCGATGCTCAGCAAGGACCAAGGGTATCGAGGATCAGCGCTGGCGCCGGCCTGACGGCGTCTGCGTTGATGCGTCGGCGGTGAGGGAGGTCGAGGAAACGGTAAGG
>Ga0308309_10000908_pt1 | contig 17723 bp, 17 predicted proteins | sample HubBroMetageWFT5_FD_192491 | JGI IMG/M metagenome (GOLD analysis project Ga0308309, IMG submission 192491) | Warmed and freeze-thawed soil microbial communities from the Hubbard Brook experimental Forest, New Hampshire - Hubbard Brook CCASE Soil... | ecosystem: Environmental > Terrestrial >...
CCGCAACGATCGGCAGTCTTCTGAAGACTCAGCAACTGGCGATATACGAGCGCGGCAATTTCGCCGGCGGTGAGGTTCTGCTCTGCGCGGCCCATGTTTTCGCGATCTTCGTAACCAGGATGCGCGCCGATGGCGACGTTCGCGGCGAGTGCCTGTTCAATGGTTTGCTTCATCATTTCCGAAGTGCCGGCGTGACCACCGCAGGCAATGTTGGCGGAGGTGACGAAACGAAGAAGGGCTTGCTGGCTCCCGTCAGCCACAGCTTCAGGCAGCTCGCCCATGTCGCTGTTGAGATCGATGCGCTTCATGCGAAAAGACGTTTCTCGGATTGTAAGAGTTGCTGCTGTGCCAGCCAAGCGGCACGGGCCTCCTCAAAAGAGACCCGCTGGAAGCGGATGGAATCGCGCGGCCGCAACTGTCCCAGCGAAGGCAGGTCTGCTCCAATCACGTTGGCAATTTTCGGATAGCCGCCAGCCGTTTGCTGCTCGACGAACAAGATAATGGCTTGACCAGAGGGTGTCACCTGAATCGCGCCAAGTGGCGTGCCTTCGCTAACTAGTTCCCGATTGTGAGCGAGGGCCAGCGTAGGACCTGACAAGCGGAGGCCCATACGATTGGCCTCTTCCGTAACCTGGAACGAACTTTCGAAAAAGTCGCTGTGAGGTTCGGCGGAAAACCAACTCTCTTGAGGGCCTTCCGTGACGCTGAGGATTTTACGAGGTTTCAGCTTTCCGAGGGCGTCCGAATGGATCGTGTAGCGCGGAAGAATCGCGGGGGCGGTTCCAAGTTGAAGCACGTCGCCAGCACGAAGCGCGCGGCCGTGAAAGCCGCCGAGTCCGCTGAGCAGATGCGTGGAGGCGCTGCCCAGGACAAGGGGAACGTGGACGCCACCGGCGACGCAAAGATAGCACCGCGCGCCGTTCGTGGTGGCCCCGACGTGAAGTTTGCTTCCGCGCGGTGCGTGGTGCGTGGACCATTCGCCAATCGGCTCTCGGTTGAGTGTTGCGGGGAAGTCGGCACCCGTCAGCGCAAAGATCGCTCCCTCCGGGAATACAAACGTTCCGCCGGTAAGGGTCATTTCGAGCGCAGGAGCTCCGGGTGGATTGCCAACGAGTCGATTCCCAAGTTGTAGCGCGATGGGATCGGCCGCGCCGGAAGCGGAGACGCCAAGCACGCCGTTACCAGGGCGCCCGAGATCCTGCACAGTGGTAAGAAACCCGGGCACTTCGACGAGAAGAGAGGTCACGCGTCCTCCAAACGACGAAATTCTTCCTTGGAAACGCTGCGAAAGCGGACATGATCCCCGAGCGTGATGAGACCCATGGGCTCGCGGTCCGCACGAAAGATCGTGAGCGGAGTTCGGCCGATCAGACGCCAGCCACCCGGCGTCGCAAACGGGTAGACGCCGGTTTGTTTACCGGCTATGGCGACGCTGCCCGCCGGAACTTTTTTCCGTGGGGCGGAGAGCCGAGGGAGTTCCAGTTGCGAAGGAAGATCACCAAGATAGGCGAAGCCCGGAGCGAAGCCGAGAAAATAGGCTCGGTACAAGGTAGCCGCGTGAAGTTCGATGACACGTTCGGGCGGAAGGGAAAGGAGAGCGGCCGCTTCTTCAAGATCGGGACCAAATTCGCCGCCGTAACAAACGGGTATCTCCATCGTTTTTGATGGGGCGGCAGAACCCTGGCGGGATGATTCCTTCAAGGAGCGGACAAAGACTTCGACGTCGTGATGAGTGACTTCTCCCAGATCGAAACTGACGAGCACGGAACAGTACGCCGGTTGAAGGTTGCGAAGCCATTTCGGTGGCGCGGATTCTATGGCGTGGACGAGATGAAGAACCTGTTCGTGCGCCGCGTGACCGATATCGTTCCCTAGATAAACGAGCAAGGACTGATCGCTGGCCGCGCAGAATCGCACCTTACGCTCCGGGCTACTGAACGAAACCGATGTTGCCTGCGGGAGTCACGCCCTCCGGTGTTTCTTTAATGGGGCCGAATTGCGCCTCATAGCGGGCCACATTTTCGCCAAGGGCTCGCAAGATGCGTTTGGCGTGACCGGGACTGACGATCACGCTGGCCAGCAGCTTCCCCTGCGGGCCGTTGGGGAACACATACACGAAATTCATGGTGAACTCCTCGGCATGGTGATGAATCATCACCAGATTGCTGTACATGCCTTGAAGTTCTTTTTCATCGGCTTTGATCTGAACCTGGCCTTGCGGCGGCGGTGCCTGCTTCTCATCCATAGTGTTCTCCGGAAAATCGCACAACCAAAATAGCACAGGCGAGAGTGCGCCGATGTCCGTCTGGCGTCTCGGGAATGAACGGCGCAACTCACCGGCACGACCTCCGCCTCCGTTTAACGAGGTACTCATCGGCGAAATAGATATGCGGTTCCATTGACACCTCCGGTCCGAGTTAAGTATAGTTTAGGTCGGAAGTTCACCATAGTTAATACAATTATGTCTGGAAACGTCACAGACGAACTCGCGCCACCGGCAGCAGCGGAACTGGAAACTCAGCAGCCCGCCAGTCCGGGGTGGCGGCGCGCGCTGACGCTGCCCTCTCTGCCGGAGGCTCATCGCACCGTACCCATACTTTCCACCGCGTCGTGGTTTCGGAAGATGCTGGCGTTTGCCGGGCCGGGATACCTGATCGCGGTTGGGTACATGGACCCGGGAAACTGGGCCACGGATCTCGGCGGCGGTTCGCGATTTGGCTACATGCTCCTGAGCGTAGTGTTGTTGAGTAACCTGATCGCGATGTTCCTGCAAGCGCTTTCGGCGAAGTTGGGCATTGCTACCGGACGCGACCTGGCGCAGGCCTGCCGGGACCACTATTCGCGTCGCACGTCCATTTTTCTGTGGGTGGTTTGCGAACTGGCGATTGCGGCGTGCGATCTTGCTGAAGTGCTGGGGTCGGCGGTGGCACTGAAATTGTTGTTTGGAATCCCACTGCTGGCTGGCGTCGTGTTGACGGCGCTGGACGTTCTGGTGGTGCTGGCGCTTCAGGGGCGCGGCTTCCGATTGATCGAAGCTTTCGTCATTACGCTGACAGCGACGATTGCAGCGTGTTTTGCGTATGAGATTTTCTTTGCGCGACCGCTGTGGGTGGAAGCAGCGCACGGATTTATTCCCCGGCTGGAAATTTTGCAGAACAAGGAAATGCTGTACATCGCGATTGGAATCTTGGGCGCCACCGTGATGCCGCACAACCTGTACCTGCATTCGAGCATTGTGCAGACCCGTGCGTTCGGGTCCTCTCCACCCGAGCGGCGAGAGGCGCTGCGCTATGCGGTGCTGGATTCGACCGTTGCGCTGGGTTTCGCGCTGTTTATTAACGCAGCGATTCTGGTGCTGGGTGCGGCCGCATTCCACAGCCACGGCATGCTGCAAGTGGCGGATATTTCCGAAGCCTACAAACTGCTTAGCCCGGTTCTAGGAGTGAGTCTGGCCAGCACGCTGTTTGCTTGCGCGCTGTTGGCGTCCGGGCAGAATTCGACGCTGACGGGCACGCTCGCGGGGCAAATTGTGATGGAAGGATTTCTCGATATCCGGCTGAAGCCATGGATCCGGCGGCTGATTACCCGGTCGATCGCCATACTTCCGGCGGTGCTGGTAATCGGGCTTGCCGGGGAAAATAAAGTGACCTCGCTGCTGATTCTCAGCCAGGTAGTGCTGAGTTTTCAGTTGCCGTTTGCGGTGATTCCGCTGGTGCAATTTACGAGCGAGCGCGCCAAGATGGGTGGCTTCGTGAACTCGCGCTTCACCACCGTCATCGCGTGGGCCGTGACCGCCGCAATTCTGTTCTTCAACGCCGAGCTTCTCTGGCTAATCTTCCGCGGCTAAAATTCGTATTTCCTTTGTAGTGGCCGATCTTCAGATCGGCCCTCTTGGCCTCCAGCCCTAGTAGGGACCGCCTTCCGAGGCCGTCCGCAAACGCTGCCGACAAAACGATTTCATCGCCAGAGTCAATCCCGCAGTGTGGCACAGGCATTCCTGGCTGTGCTCTCCGGTTCTCCCGCCCTTGTCATGCCCTACCGCTGCCGATCCGATCGCCGCGAGAAACGCAACCACCACAGAACCCTCGGTCGTATTAGAATCTAGCTCCCGGCGGGTGACAATCTATCGCCGCGAACAGGTTTGAGGAGAATTGTCCGCAATGGTTGAGCCACTCTTGATTGCGCAGGGCGAATCGCCGCTTTACCTTTTGCCGCAGATGGCCAACCGTCATGGGCTTGTCGCGGGCACCACGGGCACGGGCAAAACCGTAACGCTGCAAGTGATGGCAGAGGCGTTCAGTAAAATTGGCGTGCCGGTGTTTGCCGCCGACGTGAAAGGAGATCTCTCCGGCATCAGCGAGGCAGGCACCGACAACCCCAAGATCGCCGATCGCGTGAAGAAATTGAAGTTGAGCGATTTTTCGTTCGCAGCTTGCCCGGCGACATTTTGGGATGTCTTCGGCGAACAGGGCCATCCGGTGCGCGCCACGATTTCGGAGATGGGGCCGCTACTCATCGCGCGATTGCTGAACCTGAACGACACGCAGGAATCGGTGCTGGAGTTGGTGTTTAAAATAGCCGATGACAACGGCTTGCTGCTCCTGGACCTGAAAGATTTACAGGCCATGTTGCAGTATGTAGGAGACAACGCCAAGAATTTCCAGACGCAATACGGCAATATCTCCGCCGCAAGCATCGGCTCGATTCAACGTGGACTCGTGGCCGTCCAGCAGCAGGGCGGTGAAAAGTTCTTTGGTGAACCAGCGCTAAATCTCGACGATTTGATGCAGACCGATTCGAACGGGCGCGGGATCGTGAACATCCTGGCCGCGGATAAGCTGATTCAGAATCCCAAAATCTATGCCACGTTTTTGCTGTGGTTGCTGACGGCTTTATTTGAGCGGTTGCCAGAAGTGGGCGACCCGGACAAACCGAAATTGGTGTTTTTCTTCGACGAGGCTCATCTTCTGTTTGCAGACCTGCCGAAAGTAATCGAGGACAAAGTAGTCCAGGTCGTGCGGCTGATCCGCTCGAAGGGCGTGGGCGTGTATTTTGTAACGCAGAATCCTCTGGACGTGCCGGAGACGGTGCTTGGGCAACTCAGCAACCGCGTGCAACACGCATTACGGGCGTTTACCCCGAAGGATCAGAAAGCCGTGAAGGCTGCTGCGGAAACGTTTCGCAGCAATCCAAAGCTAGATGTGGCAAAGGTGATTACGGAATTGCAAGTTGGGGAAGCGCTGGTATCCTTCCTGGACGAAAAAGGAATGCCGGGTGTGGTGCAAAAAGCGTTGGTTTGTCCGCCGCACAGCCAGATCGGGCCCATTACGCCGGAGCAACGGAAACAATTGATGCAGAATTCCGTCGTGGCGGGAGTCTACGAGAACGCCGTCGATCGTGAATCCGCCTACGAGAAACTGAAAGCTCGGTCGTCGCAGGGAGCGCCGGCTACGGGAAGCGGCACGGCGACAGGCCAATTGCCGGGCGCCGACGCGCCCTGGTATCAAAATATTCCGGGTATGCAGCGGGGGCCCCGGGGTGGCGACAGCCTGGTGGAAGCGATGGCCAAGAGCGCAGCGCGAACTATTGGGAGCTCGGTTGGGCGGCAACTAATTCGCGGCGTGCTCGGCTCTTTGCTGGGTGGAAGCAAGAAATAAATCTTCCGCAATTGTGTGGCGGCCGCTTTTTTGCCTTGAGTGATGGGCTGAGGCGGGGGCCATCAGGAGAAATCTCAAAAACATCATGCCCAATTCCAAACCGAATCGCACGCTACGCCTCGTCCTACTTGTGATTTCTCTTGGGCTTATCGGTATGGCCATTTGGATGGCCGCCTTTCACAAAAGCCCGTGGATTATTCCTGTAGCGGAAAAAGCGCGAAAGAATCCGCTGACTCCGTCGGATGCAATTCTGAAAGCGGTAAGGCCCGTTTATGAACAGAAGTGTTCCGATTGTCACGGAGATACCGGCAAGGGTGACGGCTCCGATGCCATGATGTACGACCCTCCGCCCGCAAATCTAACGGACGCGGCGCACATCAACAAATTGACCGACGGTGAGATCTATTACCAGATCACTGAGGGACGAAAGCCGATGCCCTCGTTCAAAACAAAATTAACGGACGAGCAGCGCTGGCAACTGGTTTTGCTGGTGCGAGCGTTTGCGAATGGGGCTGCACCGCCTCCGCCGGCTGAGAGCGCGCCGCCGTCAACACCGAAAGCAAAATAGCTCGAATTCTTTTAAGGAGAACTATGCGAAATATTTTCCGGATCGCCGTTCTGTGTTTGTTCGCAGTGACCGGGCTTTGGGCTGCGCCCGGAGCAGTGCGTTGCGGAAAACTGGTGGACGTTCGGGCGGGCAAGGTGTTGGCGGACCAGACTATCGTCTTCGACGAAAAAGGCACCATCACCGCGATAGGTGCCACGAACACGATCGCCGTCCCCCAGGGTGCCATTCCCTTCGACCTCTCCGCCGCGACCTGCCTGCCCGGACTGATTGACGTCCACACGCACCTGACCTCCGATCCGAAGGATTCCGGCTACGCGGGGCTCGGCGTTTCCGTGCCGCGGGAGGCGATCACCGGTGCGAAGAACGCCAACAAGACCCTCTTGGCAGGCTTTACGACGGTGCGCAACGTTGGCGCTGGGAATTTCACCGACGTTGCATTGCGCGACGGCATTAACGAAGGAGACGTGCCGGGTCCGCGCATGCTCGTTTCCGGCCCGCCTCTCGGTATCACCGGCGGGCATTGCGACAACAACCTCCTGCCTTACGAGTTTCATTACAAAGAGGCCGGCGTTGCCGACGGGCCGTGGGCGGTGCGCGCAAAGGTCCGCGAAGTGGTGAAATACGGCGCGGATTTAATCAAGGTTTGCGCTTCGGGTGGAGTGCTGAGTAAAGGAGACCAGCCCGGCACGCCGCAATACACGCTCGAGGAGTTGACCGCCATCGTGGAGGAGGCGCACAAGCTGGGACGCAAAGTGGCGGCCCACGCTCACGGGACACAATCCATAAAGGACGCGATTCATGCGGGGATTGATTCGGTGGAGCACTCCAGCCTAATCGACGATGAAGGCATCAAGCTGGCGAAGGAACACGGAACCTATCTGGTGTTCGACATTTACAACGACGACTACATCCTTGCGCACGGAGCGGAGGCCGGGATGTTGCCGGAATCGATTGAGAAGGAAAAGAAAATCGGAAGGCTGCAACGGGAAAATTTCCGGCGAGCGTTTGAGGCCAGCGCGAAAATCGCGTTTGGCACCGACTCTGGGGTCTATCCCCACGGCGATAACGCAAAACAGTTTGCAAAGATGGTGGAATGGGGAATGAAGCCGATGGATGCGATTCAGGCAGCCACCATTCGCGCGGCAGATTTGATCGGCTGGAGCGACAAAGTGGGCACGCTCGAAGCGGGGCACTATGCGGACCTGGTGGCCACAAACGGCGATCCCCTGTCGGACGTGAAAGCATTGGAGACACTAACATTCGTGATGAAGGGCGGCGCGGTAGTAAAGAACAACACCGCGACGAAATAGCCGTCAAGCGGGCAAGCCCGGCTGCCCCGCGGCTGGTGAGCCTTGCGCCGCCTCCGTTGAAAATTGGCGTTAGTTAACGGCCTGCAGGGCGGTGGCGACTTCCTTCACGTCGGGCACGACTGGGATGTCGTAATTTTTCACCCAGGCAACTTTGCCTTTTTTGTCGATGATGATGATGGCGCGACCTGTGATGCCCTTGTCGCCTAGATAGACGCCGTACTTTTCGCTCATTGCGCCCTTGGGATGAAAGTCCGCCAGCAGCGAATACTTGATGCCCATTTTATCGGCGTACGCTTTGTGGGACCACACGCTGTCCACACTGACGCCCAGAACTTCCGCATCCAGAGTGTCGAAATTTCTCATATCGTTCACAAAGCAAGCGTGCTCCTGCGTGCAGGTAGGGCTCCAGTCAAGAGGGTAGAACACCAGCACCACTCTCTTTTTTCCCGCAAAGTCAGAAAGCTTTACTTCCTTTTGATTCTGATCCTTCAGTGTGAAATCCGGCGCGCTTTGTCCTACGGCCAAGCTCATTGTGTCTTCCTCCAATAATCTAAATTAGCTCGCAAAGCATCTTACCGAATCCGGGGCAACGACGCCAAACGGGATGCTTATCGCTAGCAGCGATTTGGGAGTACACTGGCGGGCAATCTATGGGACAAGATGCTGCACGACAGTCACCAATGATGAATTTGAAGGAAGTGGTGGAGCGCTATCGAAAGCTCGCGCCGCGGTTCAGCGTGCCGGTTTCGCTTTCGTGTTTTGATCTTGGCGCCGAAGAGACCACAAAGGTGTTTTCCAGCCTGGATGAGGATTACCACATCAGCCGCTTCTTTCATTTTTCGAACGTAGGCGGAAAAAGATTTGTGGTGAGCGGGGAAACCGCAACGCATGTCGCCATCGACCAGGACATAAACACCCTGCTGTAGCGCGGATTCTTGGGAGGCCTGCCACGCATTCATTTTCTTGCGCGCGCGTTTTCTCACGGGTCACGCCTTTGTAGCGGCCGCCTTCTGAGGCGGGCCTCTTGGCGCCTCCTCATATACAAAAGAGATTCCTTAAAAGATTCGGCTTGGCGTAGCCCGTGTCGGCTGGCGGTTCGGCCTTGCTGCGGATTCGATCCGAGCTACCGCCTGGCGATGTTGTTCACGGAGTTCTTGGGGTAAGCGATCGCCGAATTTGGCGAAGAATTCGCGGCTGTCGGCAAGATCAATCTCCCAATCATCGGGATCCACGCGGAACAATTCGTGTAGAGCTTCCGTGGAAATTTGTAGACCATCGAGCGTTAAACCTTTTTTGCCCGGCACGTACCCGATCGGAGTCTCTTCCGCTTGGCCGCGGCCTTCGACGCGCTCCAGAATCCACTTCAGCACGCGGACGTTCTCGCCATAGCCGGGCCAGAGGAATTTGCCATCCGCGCTTTTGCGGAACCAATTCACGTGGAAAATTTTCGGCGGCTTGGGGATTCGCATGCCCATTTCCAGCCAGTGGCAGAAATAATCCGCCATGTTATAGCCGCAAAAGGGAAGCATGGCCATGGGGTCGCGACGGGTGATGCCAACATCTCCGGTGGCAGCGGCGGTAGTTTCACTGGCCATGGTGGCGCCCACAAACACGCCATGCTCCCAATCGAACGACTCATAAACCAGAGGCGCCAGCCGCGCGCGGCGCCCGCCGAAAATAAATGCGGAAATCGGAACTCCTTCGGGAGCTTCCCAGTTCGGCGAAATGCTGGGGGACTGCTTCGCGGGCACGGTGTAGCGAGAATTGGGGTGCGCGGCGGCGCCTTTCGAGGGGTCCCAGCGCTCCCCCCGCCAGGTAATCAGGCCCGCGGGCGGCTCGCTGCCGATGCCTTCCCACCAGGGTTCGAGCGATGGAGTCAAACCCACATTCGTGAAGATGGTGTTGCGGTTGATCGCTTCCATCACGTTGGGATTCGTTTTTTGGCCGGTGCCGGGCGCAACTCCAAAAAATCCCGCCTCCGGATTTATGGCGTGCAAGTAGCCATCCGGGCCGATCTGCATCCACGCGATGTCATCGCCTACAGTCCAAACTTTGTAGCCCTGGCTTTCGAGCGCGGAAACCATCATGGCGAGATTGGTTTTGCCGCAGGCACTGGGAAATGCCGCAGCCATATAGGTCACTTTGCCGCCGGGAGATTCCAGGCCGAGAATGAGCATGTGTTCGGCCATCCAACCCTGATGGCGAGCCATATAACTGGCGATGCGCAGCGCAAAGCATTTTTTTCCGAGCAGCGCATTGCCGCCGTAGCCGGACCCAACGCTCCAGATCAATTTTTCTTCGGGAAAATGAGCGATGTAGCGGCGCATGGGATCGAGATCGCCGAGGGAATGAAGACCTGGCACGAAATCAGCGGAACTGCCGAGACGCTCCGTGGCCACTTTACCCATGCGGGACATAATGCGCATGTTGGCGACCACGTAGGGACTATCCGTCGCCTCCACGCCAACCTTGCTGATGGGCGAATTCGCGGGTCCCATGATGTACGGCACGACGTACATCGTGCGTCCGCGCATGGCCCCATCCAGGAGCGAACCAACCTTGTATTTGGCGCCGTCGGGATCCATCCAATTATTTGTGGGGCCAGCGTCTTCCTTGCGAGGCGTGCAGATAAAGGTGAGGTGTTCAGTGCGGGCTACGTCACTAGGATTGCTGCGATGCAGGTAGCAATCCGGGTAAGTTTTCTCGTTGAGCCGAAAAGAATCGCCCTGGCGGAGCATTTCCTGAAGGATGGTTTGATTTTCCGCTTCGGAGCCGTCGCAAAAGACCACCCGATCAGGTTTGGTCAGCCGGGCGGCTTGATCCACCCAGGCTTCCATTGGAGTTGCCACGCTCTACCCCCGAAAAAACAAATAGATTGCAACAAAAATTTGAATCGAAACAGCTAGCCCGCAGGTCCCGATCTCTTGGCATGGTCAGTCCAGGAAGGGAAGCTAGTGCGGTGAAGCTTTAGCGACTATTCAGTTTATGTTACCCCTTGGTTCGGAGGCAAGGCGACGGCCACGGGAGTGCTATTCTTTGGTCATGTATGCGCAGAAACTCGCGGTGGATGTGGTGATTCGAGGGCAACGCAAGGCTTGCCCGCTGGAATGGCTGGACCAATTCTGTATGCGCAATTTCACCAATGCGGCGGAGTTCGACGATACCCTGCCGGTAGCTGATGGGCGGGTGGAAGTGAGTTACCGGCTGACTCCGGAGCGCTTTGCGGAGGGCCTGGCAGCGTGGCTGACGCAACGCGGCAAAGGCGAAGGCCAGCTGGTAGTGGTAGAAGCCAAACGCATTTAGCTCGCCGACTCTCTCCTCTGTCGGGCCTTTGTAGGGACCGCCTTCTGAGGCGGTCCGCCAATGAAAATGCACGCACCGCTCCTCGGGAACACCGCACACTGATCCGAACAGTCTCTAGCGTTACCACCTTCTCAGAACTCTACGATTTAGCAGGTTTGGACTTCGCATCCAGCGCAGCTCGGATTTCCGGCAACGCCCGAATCGCCGCTTCTTCCCCAGCCCGAATCATTTGATTAGTCTGAGTGAAATCATCCCAAGCGAACGTCGAGACGTCGGGCTCGATGATCACATCGGCTTGCTGACGCCACTCAAAGTCCGCATGCTTCTGCGCGATATTGAAAGAGCGGCTAAGGATATCCGTGAAGGTGCGAGGTTTCGCCAAATTCCCGGCTTCAAGGTACACGGCGATAACGAGGTCGGCGCCAAGAAGAAGCGCGCCTTCGATGGGAACGGCCGCGGTGAGGAACCCGTCCACGAGTGTGCGCCCCTCATATTGAATGGGAACGAAAAGGCCCGGATAAGCACACGAAGCTCGCACTGCCGGGCCAATCAAGCCTGTCGTGTAGTAAACCGCCAGACCTTCCATGACATCGGTAGCCGCAATGGCCAGCGGCGTTTGAAGCTCTTCGAAACTCTTGGCGGAAGTCATTTTACTGAGAAAAGCCTCCAGGCGCTGATTGGAGGCCAATCCAAGCCATGACGGCGACCACCGCCCGAAGTCGGTGAACTTGGTTTCGCCGGCGATCTGCTGCATTTTCTCAAGCGAAGTACCCGCGCAATAACCGGCGCCAATGAGTCCACCGACGCTGGTGCCCGCGACCACGTCAACGGGAACTTTCGCTTCACGAAATACGCGTAGCACGCCAATATGCGCGATCCCACGCGCAAAACCACCCGCCAGCGCCACGCCAACGCGCGGACGCGACGCTGCCTTCGAGCCGCCGTACGCGAATTCCCGAAATATCTCCAGCGACGCACGCAGCAAATGCTGCACGCCCCCGTTTTTCTGCTCTCCCATGGCTTCTATATTAGATGACGCCAGCGCTACCAAACACCTGTTTGACCCGGATATGCTGGTTTTGTAACCTAGGTTGCCGTTCCAATTCCTGCAAGAGAAGGCCTTTCCATGACCCAACGCATCCAGAAAACCGTGGTTCTTGGCGCCGGCACGATGGGTGCCCGCATCGCGGCGCATTTCGCCAACGCCGGCCTGCCATGCCTGCTGTTGGACATTGTGCCCAAGGACGCGAGACCCGCGGAACGTAACAACATCGTGCAGGCAGGTCTGGATGCGGCGAAGAAAGCGCGCCCGGCAGCGTTTTTCGCGCCAGGATTGGCGTCGAGAATTTCCATTGGGAATTTCGACGACGACCTTCCAAGGATCGCGGAAGCGGACTGGATCATTGAGGTGGTTGCGGAGAACCTGGAGATCAAACGCAGACTGCTGGCCAAGGTAGCGCAGGTTCGCAAGCCGGGATCGATCGTGACGACCAACACCTCCGGCCTGCCAGTGCACCTGATTGCCGAAGGTTTACCCGAGGAATTTCAGCAGCACTGGGCTGGGACGCACTTTTTCAATCCGCCGCGCTACATGAAGTTGGTGGAGCTGATTCCTGGGCCGAAAACTTCGAAAGCAGTGTTGGATACGCTGACGGAGTTTTGCGATTGCGCGTTGGGAAAAGGTGCGGTGCTCGCCAAAGACACGCCAAATTTTATCGCCAATCGTATTGGAACGTTTTCGATGCTGAATGCTTTGCGGCTGATGGGCCAGCTCGGCATGACGATCGAAGAAGTCGACGCCTGCACCGGGCCCGCGGTGGGATGGCCCAAATCCGCGACATTTCGAACCGCGGATATTGTCGGGCTCGATGTGCTGATGCACGTCGTGAAAAACATTTATGAGACCGCACCAAACGATGAATCGCGCGAGACCTACAAGATTCCCGAGTTTCTCGAAGAGATGGCCCGCAGGAAATGGCTGGGCGATAAAACGGGGCAGGGCTTCTACAAACGCGTGAAAGGCGGTCAGGGTGACAGCGAAATTCTGACCCTGGACCTGCAAACCATGGAGTACCGCCCGAAGCAAAAGGCGCGGTTCGCCTCGATCGAAGCGGGGAAAGCAGTGGAGGATACCCGCGAGCGGTTGCGAGCGCTGCTGACGCCGCTATTTGAGGGCGCCAAGACCGACAAGGCGCAGCAATTTATCTGGTCCGGACTTTCAGAGATGTGTCTCTACGCCGGGCGGCGCATGCCGGAAATTTCCGATCACATCGAGGATGTGGACCGCGCCGTGCGCTGGGGATTCGCGTGGGAGCTGGGACCGTTTGAGCTGGTGGACGCAATTGGATTGCCGGCGTTTGCCGCGCAGATCAAGAAAGAAGGAAGAACGCTGCCGCCGATCTTTGAGAAAGCGCTTGCGAGCGGCCGAAGCAGTTTCTACGAATCGGAGAAGGGAACCACGAAGGTCTTCGACTTCGCAAGCGGCACGACAAAGAAGGTCGAAGAACCCGCGGGCATTCTCTCACTAAAAAATCTGAAGGACGCGGGCCGCGAGGTGGAGCGAAATTCCGGCGCCAGCCTGATCGATTTGGGCGACGGGGTGGTGTGCTGCGAATTCCATTCGAAGATGAATGCCATTGGCTCCGATCTCATCGCCATGATTCACAAAGGAATCAAACGGCTGGATACGGACTTCGATGCCATGGTGATCGCCAACCAGGCGACGAATTTTTCGGTCGGCGCGAATTTGATGTTAGTGCTGGTGGGCGCGCAAGAACAGGAATGGGATGAGCTGCACACGGCCGTGAAGCAATTCCAGAACGTGAATCTGGCCATCAAGTACGCGTCCAAGCCGGTGGTGGTCGCTCCGCAGGGAATGGCGCTTGGCGGAGGATGCGAGATTGGTTTGCATGCCGCAAAAATTCACGCAGCCGCGGAAGCGTACATCGGCCTGGTCGAGGTCGGCGTGGGCCTGATTCCCGGCGGCGGCGGTACGAAAGAGATGCTGATCCGCGCCAACGAGAATGCGGCTTCGGGGGACGATCTGGATCTGTTTCACACGCTGAAGCCCGTCTTTGAAAATATTGCTACGGCGAAAGTGGGCACCAGCGCGGAGGAGTCTCGCGAACTCGGATATCTGCGGCGCACCGATACCTATTCGATGAATCGGGAACGTACCGTGGCCGATGCGAAACAGACGGCGCTGGGTTTAGTGCGCGGCGGTTGGAAGCCTGCGGCCGGCTCGTGGCAGGAAGGAGCGCAAACGACACAGATCAAAGTGCTGGGCGAATCGTTCCTGGCGGCAGGAAAGATGGCAATTCACATGATGGTCCGCGGTGGCTATGCCTCGGATTACGATGCGCACGTCGCGCGGAAGTTGGCCAATATATTGGCGGGTGGTGCGCTGTCTGCCCCGCAGATGGTCAGCGAACAGTACGTCCTGGACCTTGAACGCGAGGCGTTTGTGTCCTTGTGCGGCGAGAAGAAAACCCAGGAGCGCATGGCGCATACGCTGAAAACGGGCAAGCCGCTGCGGAACTAACCTCGATCAAGCCGGGCCCGGCGGCGGTGAACGGTCCTCTGGGGCGGGCGTCTTTCCGTGCGCCGCATACGATTAAAAAGTGCATAAAAACGTATTGAGTTGATGATTTTGCATGTATTATGCTGGCGCCGCCACGGAGACGCCATGCAAAGATTGCTCGCTCCCAGAGAAGCCGCCAACATACTTGGCATCAGTTACCCCACGCTAAAACAGTGGATCTACAAGAAGAAAATCAAAACCGCGAAGACGCCAGGAGGTCACCATCGCGTTCCGGAATCGGAGATTGACCGGCTTTTTCCTAAGAAACTCGAGCGCGGCGACTTCAAGCAAAGGCGCGACGGCTTCCGGAAAATTTCCGGCCGAAATCAACTCATCGGACGAGTGGTGTCGTTGAAGTACGGCGGGTTGTTGGCACAGGTGACGCTGGCGATTGGCGAGCAGATTATCACCGCAATCATCACGGCGGATGCGGCAAAAGAAATGCGGCTGAAGCCGGGAGAGCGCGCGGCGGCGTTGGTGAAGTCCACCGAAGTGATGATTTTGCGGGTTTGAGGATTCGTCGCGGGGTGCGTCTATGAAAATAATCACGATCGTCAAAACATGGACGCTGGATTTTCCGCTGCGCATGGCGGTTGCGCTTCTTGCAGGAATGCTTCTCACATTTGGCGCGGCGGCACAAACCGTGCGCATCGCGGCTGCGGCAGACCTACAATATGCGATGGAAGATCTGGCTCGACAGTATGAGAAGCATTCGCCCGCGAAGCTTGCGGTGACCTATGGATCGAGCGGAAATTTCTATGCGCAAATCCAGAACGGCGCCCCGTTTGATCTTTATTTTTCCGCGGACATCTCCTACCCGCAGAAGTTAGTGGAGGCGGGTCTCGCGGAAAAGGATTCGCTATACAACTACGCGCGAGGCCGGATCGTTCTGTGGGTTGGGAAAGATTTTGCACTGGATCCGGCGTTGCTGGAATGGAAGATTCTGGAAGACTCGCGGGTGGAAAAAATTGCCATCGCGAACCCGGAACATGCGCCGTATGGAGCCGCGGCAGTGGCGGCGTTGAAAAAAGCCGGGGAGTACGACACGGTGCAGGCCAAGTTTGTGTATGGAGAGAATATTTCGCAAACGGCTCAGTTTGTGCAATCCGGCAGCGCACAGGTGGGAATAGTGGCTCTTTCACTGGCGATATCTCCCGCGATGCGAGACGGCAAACGCTGGGAAGTCCCGCAAGAATTTTATCCGCCACTGAATCAAGCCGTGGTGATATTGAAATCCTCTCCGAATCAGACGGCAGCAAAAGCCTTCCTGGAATTTTTGAAGAGCGACACTGGGCGGGCGACGCTTGCGCGATATGGATTCACTGCTGCGGAAGTTTCTGCTGGAGCGGCATCCAACAAACCATGAACTTGGAACCATTGGTACTTTCGTTCCGGCTAGCCGCGATTGTGTCTTTATTGTTGCTGGCGATTGGATTGCCAGTCGCGTATTGGCTGGCGTTCGCCAAGTGGCGCGGGAAATTTCTTATAGAAGCGGTGGTCGCGCTGCCGCTGGTGCTGCCGCCGACGGTGCTGGGATTTTACGCGCTGGTCGCGTTAGGTCCGCGCGGGCTGTTGGGGCGAATGTGGGAGTCCGTCTTCGGCCACGCTCTCGCCTTTACTTTCGGTGGATTGGTGATCGCTTCGATTTTCTATAGTTTTCCGTTTGCAGTTCAGCCGCTGGTCGCGGCTTTCGAATCGCTCGACCGCCGCTTGCTGGATGCTTCCGCTGTTCTGGGCGCCGGACGCGCGCGGACGTTCTTGCGCGTGATCGTGCCGCTGGCTTGGCCGGGAATCGTGACCGCACTGGTGCTGAGCTTTGCACACACGCTGGGGGAATTTGGGGTGGTGCTGATGGTCGGCGGAAATTTGCCTGGAATTACCCGCACGGTGTCCATCGACATTTATGATCGCGTGCAAGCGCTGGACTATTCCGCCGCTCGAGCGATGTCGTTCGTGCTCCTGGCGATTTCTTTTGCAGTGTTGTGCGTCGTTTATGGCGTGAACCGCCGGGTCTGGCGGCCATGGCCGGTGAAATAATTCTTCGATGCTTGCCGTCTCCATCCGAAAAGCTTTTGGTTCAGCTACAACGAATGCGGCGCCATTTGCTCTGGATGTGTCCGCGGAATTTCCGGCGGGAGTTACGGTCTTGTTCGGACCGTCCGGGGCGGGGAAATCGACGGTACTCGATTGCATCGCCGGATTGCAGCAGCCGGATTCTGGATCGATCCGCCTTGGAGATCAGATTTTATTTGATGGCGAGAGGCGAAGATCGCTGCGAACAGCGGAGCGGAAGATTGCGTACGTGTTTCAGACCCTGGCGTTGTTTCCGCATCTCACCGTAGAGGAAAACGTCGCGTACGGACTGTATGCTCTGTCGCGCGAGGAGCAAACGCTGCAGGTCCAGCGCTTACTGACGGCGTTTCGCGTGGACGAACTGCGCGCCAGGAAGCCGGCGCAAATTTCCGGCGGAGAAAAACAGAGAGTTGCTCTGGCGCGATCTTTAGTGACGCAGCCACGCGCGTTGCTGCTGGACGAACCACTCACAGGATTGGATGCGGGATTGAAGTCCGCGATCATGGAAGACCTTTTGGCGTGGAATGAGGCCAACCGAATTCCGATAGTTTATGTGACGCATACCCACGAAGAAGTTCTCGCACTCGGCGAGCGAGTTGTAGGGCTGGAAGCCGGGCGCGTGGTGCAGACAGGGACTCCACAAGAAGTTTTGGGAATGCCGCGGACGCGATTGCTGGCCGATGCTGCCGGGTACGAGAATTTTCTGGAAGCTACAGTTGTAGAGCGGAGGCACGAAGACGGGGTGATGCGCGTGGCGCTGCGAAGCGGGCCAATGGAGTTGGAGGTGCCGCTGGCGGAAGCGGAGCCGGGAGAACGCGTGGGAATCGCGATTCGTGCGGGCGACATTTTGGTGGCGACTGAGGAGCCCCGAGGATTGAGCGCGAGGAATGTATTAGAGGGGCGTATCGTTTTGATGGAGTCGCGCGGCTATCTGGTGGAACTAGAAATTGAAGCGGGTACACAAATTGTCGCGCATGTGACGCCGGGAGCGGTGCGGTCGTTGGGATTGGAGAGGGGCAAGCAGATCTGGATGGTCATCAAAACCCATTCCTGCCACTTGGTAAAGATCTGACCGAAACGTTCGACGTACGCCGCGTGCCGCACACTCCGTTTTGATGGCGCGGGTTCTCTCCTGCCATCGACTAAAAAACTAAAAACTAAAAACTAAAAACTAAAAACTAAAAACTAAAAACTAAAAACTAAAAACTAAAAACTAAAAACTAAAAACTAAA
>Ga0308309_10000909_pt1 | contig 17715 bp, 17 predicted proteins | sample HubBroMetageWFT5_FD_192491 | JGI IMG/M metagenome (GOLD analysis project Ga0308309, IMG submission 192491) | Warmed and freeze-thawed soil microbial communities from the Hubbard Brook experimental Forest, New Hampshire - Hubbard Brook CCASE Soil... | ecosystem: Environmental > Terrestrial >...
GTTCGCGGTGAAGATTTGGGGTCGGACGCGGGAGTTCAATGCCGAGATCGTGACTCAGCGTCCCGACGATTGCGTGAAGTGGCATGTGACCCAGGGGATCACGCACACGGGGGCGGTGTTCTTCCGGGAGCTGGCTCCCGGGTTGACCCGGATGGAGCTGTCGTTCGACGTGGAGCCGGGTGGTCTGATCGAGAAGTTCGCCCGCGGCGCTCGGCATATCAAGCGCGCGGCCCGGGGCGACCTGCATCGCTTCAAGGCGTACGTCGAGATGCAAGAGGAGGAGACGGGCGCCTGGCGCGGGACGATCGAGGACGGAAAGGTAAAGAGGCGGACGCAGTCGTCCCGGTCGGGTGGCCAGAGCTCCGGGCGCCGGCGCTCGGGCTCGTCCTCGGACCGCTCCGCTTCCTCGGCTTCGGACGGGTCCGGTTCGCGCGGTCGTTCGCGCACGCGGCGCGATCACTGAGCCGCCTGGCGGGTAGCGGGTGCGTGTGGGCGCACCCGTTCTTACCTCATCCGCGTTGATCGCACCGGCTTTCGAGCAGGTGCTCGCCGAGATCGAGTCCGGCGCAGCACATCGAGACGGCGAGGCGACTCCGAGGTTTCCCGCGGGCCCGATGGCACTGCTCGAGCGCGCCGGGATGCTTGCCTGGAACGCGAAGGCGGGAGCGTCGCGGCCACTCGCGGCCGCCGAGCTCGACCTCGTGCGCCAGGTGGCGCGGGCCGACGGCTCCGTCGGCCGGATCTACGACGGTCATCTGAACGCCGTCGAGCGGCTGGCGGTCCAGGCCCCGGCGAGCGTCCGTGACCGGGAGCTCGCCGCCGTCGTCGCCGGGCGACTTCGAGCCGGCGTGTGGGGCGGGGATCCCGGACCCGGCGAAGGACTACCCGCGACCGTCGTCGAGGTCGGCGGGGCCGAGGTCCTTCGCGGCGTGAAGACGTTCTGTTCGGGCGCCGGCGGGCTCGACCGCGCCCTGATTCTCGCCCGCCAGTCCGAAGGCGGCCCACCGCTCGCGGTCTGGATCGACCTGACCGACGAGCAGCGCGTCCAGGTCGACCCGACCTGGTACCGCTCCTACGGCTTGCGCGCGTCCGTGTCCCACCGAGTCGTCTTCCACGACGCGCCCGTCGTCGCTCGGTTCGGGGCGCCCGGCTCGCTCGCCGAGCAGCCGTGGTTCTCGCGCGACGCCCTTCGCACCGCCGCGAGCTGGGCCGGAATGGCCGATACCGCCGGCATCGCCGCGCTCGACGAGCTGGCGGGCCGACCCGGGCGTGGGCCGCTCGAGGAGCTCGCGGCCGGGCGCATCCTCACCGCGCAGCGGACGATCGACCTGTGGCTTTCGCGCGGGGCCGAGGCGATGGACGAGCCGGACGACACGCTGCCCGAGATCTCGGTCCAGGCACGCGTGGGAATCTCCGACGCGTGCCGTGTGCTGCTCGACGAGGCGGCGCGAGCGTGCGGGTCGCGGCCGTTCGTGCGGGCCGGCGCGCTCGATCGAGCACGGCGTGATCTCGAGGTGTTCCTGCTCCAGCACAGGCTCGACCCGCTGCTCGCCCGACTCGGCGACGCGGCGTTGGAGGAGCGCTGAGGCATGGCGCGGATGTCACTCGCCGAGTTCGAGGCGCGCTACCGGTCCGATCCCGACCCTTGGGGTTACTTGACCAGCGAGTACGAACGCGACAAGTACGCGGCCACGCTCGACGCATGCGGCGACGGGCCGTTCGCCGACGCGCTCGAGCTAGGGAGCTCGATCGGCGTGTTCAGCAAGTTGCTCGCGCCGCGCTGCGAGCGACTGACCACGATCGACGCTGCCCCCACCGCGGTCGCGACCGCGCGCCGGCGGCTCGCCGGAACGCCTCAGGTCCGGATCGTGCTGGGAGCGATTCCCGACGCGATTCCTGATCGGGCATTCGATCTCGTCGTCGCCTCGGAGATCCTCTACTACCTGAGCGACGCCGAGCTAGACGCGACGCTCGCGCGGCTCGAGTCATGCATGGTGCCGGGAGCACGGCTGGTCGCCGTCCATTGGCGGCCGCCCGGGCCAGAGCGGCCACTCGATGCCGCGCACGTTCACCGCGTCCTGCATGAACAACCCTGGCTGACCCAGCAGGCCTCCGGCGGCACCGACGACTACGCGCTCGACGTGCTGGAGCGCGGGTGAGCGAGGAGGTGGGGCTGCTCGTGGTGGGTGGCGGGCCCGCGGGTCTGTCGGCGGCGCGCGCGTTTCGTGCGGCCGGGGGTGGCGGCGCCGTCGCGCTCGTCACCGATGAACACCGGATGCCGTACAACCGCCCGCCGCTGACCAAGGAGTTCCTCCGTGGGGAGTCGAGCGAGGACGAGCTCCCGATCGAGGATGAGACATGGTTGGCTGACCAGGATGTCCGTCTGGTCAGCGGTCGCGCGGTGGCGCTCGATCCGAGCGACCGGTCGGTGTCGCTGTCCGGCGGACGTGAGCTTCGGTATCAAAGCTGCGTGCTCGCGACGGGAGCGGAGCCGACCCGGCTCCCCGTACCCGGGGCGGACCACCCCGCGGTCAGGGTGATCCGGACGCTCGACCACGTGCGCGAGTTGACCGCCCGGCTGCGCACCGGCGATCCCGTGGTCGTCATCGGGTCGGGATTCATCGGGTGCGAAATCGCCGCCTCGCTCAGGCGGCGCGGCCACGAGGTCACGCTGGTCTCCGACGAAACCGAGCCCAACGTCGCGCGGCTCGACCGAGCGGCTGCCGAGCGCATCCACCGTTGGCTGGACGAGGAAGGCGTGCAGCTCCACCTCGGAGCCGAGGTCGAACAGATCGCATCGATCGCCGACGGGTCGCTCGAGGTGCGGGCCGGCGCGGTGCGCGCTACGGGCAAGGTCGTCGTGATGGCGGCCGGCGTGGCGCCGCGCACCGAGCTTGCGGTCGCCGCCGGACTCGAGCTCTCGGCTGGTGCGGTGCCGGTGGACGCGTCGATGCGGACCGCAGGAGACAGCCTGTACGCCGCCGGCGATGTCGCGTTTGCCTTGAACACAAGCGCCGGGCGCCGGCTCCGCGTCGAGCACTGGGGCGACGCCCTCGGCCAGGGCGAGGTCGCGGGCCAGAGCGCCGCCGGTCAGCCGGCCGAGTGGGACGCCGTCCCGGGGTTCTGGTCGACGATCGGCGACCACACGCTCAAGTACTCGGCCTGGGGCGACGGGTTCAAGCAGTCCCGACTCGAGAATCACGGCGACGGTGCGTTCACGGCGTGGTACGGCCGCGACGGGAAGATCGTCGGTGTCCTCACCCACGAAGCCGACGAGGACTACGCGCGCGGCCGCGAACTGATCGAGCGGGGGGCGCCGTGGAGCTGACGAGTGTCGTCGTCGTCCCGGCTCGCGACGAGGAGCACCGGATCGCCGGCTGCGTGGCGGCGCTTGGCGCCCAGACGGTTTCGCGTTGCGAGTTCGAAGTCGTGCTCGTTCTCGACAGATGCGCTGACCGCACGGCGGAGGTGGCAGAGCGCAGCGCACGGCGCTTCGGACTCCGGCTGGTCCTCGTCGAGGGTCCGGGGGTTGGTGCGGGGGCGGCCCGCCGCCTCGGCATGGACCTGGCCGCCGAGCGTCTGCTGTCCCGCGGCCTCGCGCACGGGCTGATCGCGACCACGGACGCCGATTCGCGGCCGGCGCCCGACTGGCTCGCGCGCCAACTCGCACACGTCCGCGACGGGGCGCGCGCGATCGCGGGCTTGATCGAGCTCGATCCGGACGAGATGCGCATGCTCGCGCCGGAGGTCCTCGACCGCCGCGAACGCGACGCGGCGGAGCGGCTTGGGCGCGTCCGCGAGGCGGATCCGAGCGCCGCCCACCACCACTTCGCCGGGGCGTCGATCGGCGTCACCGCGGGGGCGTACCGCGCGGTCGGCGGGCTCGAGCCCGTGGTTGCGCTCGAAGACGCGACCTTCGCCGAGCGTCTGGCCGGGTACGGCATCCCGATCCTCCGCCCCGGCGACGTGCGGGTCCGCACGTCCGCGCGCGCGACCGGCCGCGCCGCGCGTGGCCTCGCGGTCGACCTCGCCGTGTCGACGTGGGCCGCGCGCCGCCGGTACACCGCCGACGCGTTTCCACCCGGGCTGCTGCGTCGCCACAAGGCCTCGACCACGGTGGGCGTGGTGATCCCGACCAAGGAGTGCGCCGACACACTGGGCGATGTCGTGGCCCACACCGTGGAGCCCCTGCGCGAAGCCGGCGTAGTCGACGACGTTCTGGTCGTCGATGCCGCATCTGCCGACGGCACCGCGCAGATCGCTCGCGAGGCGGGGGTACGGGTGATCGAGCAGGACGAGGTGCTCGCCGACCACGGTCCCGCGCTCGGGAAGGGAGATGCGATGTGGCGAGCGCTGCATGCGACCAGCACCGACATCGTGTGCTTCCTCGACGGGGACACCGGTAATCCCCATCCCCATCATCTCCAGGGGCTGATCGGGCCGCTGCTCGTCGACCCGACGATCCAGCTGGTCAAGGGAGCGTTCGACCGGCCGCTGCTTGCCGGCGGCGTGGCCCTGCCCAACGAGGGAGGCCGGGTCACCGAGGTAATGGCGAGGCCGTTGCTCAACCTCCACGAGCCCAGGCTCGCCGGGTTCGAGCAGCCGCTGGCCGGGGAGTTCGCCGGGCGCCGGGACCTGCTCGAGTCGATCTCGTTCCCGGTCGGGTACGGAGTCGAGATCGCGGTGCTGATCGACGCTCTCCACCGTCACGGCCTCGATGCGCTCGCCGAGTGCCACCTCGGATCCCGCCAGAATCGTCATCAGCCGCTCCGCGCGCTCGGGGAGATGGCGTACGCGGTGCTGGCCGCGGTGGAGCGGCGGATCGGCGAACGCGGTACGCCGATTGGCGGCCACTATGTGCGGCCGTGGGATGACTACGCCGTGGCCAACGTTGCTGTGGCCGAGCGGCCTCCGTTGGCGACCCTCGCGCTCGAGCGGGACGCGGGCAGCGTTACGACCGGCGCGCGGCGCGCGGCGTAGGGCAGGAGCGCCGCCGCGGCGGCATGATGGGCGGATGCACGGCACCGAGGAGCCGAGGTGAGCGAGGCGGTCGCCCTCGTGGTGCTGGCGGCCTGCCTCGCGGCCGCCGTGACGCGCCCGTCGTGGGCGCCGGACTGGACGGTCGCCGCCGGCGGCGCGGTCTTGCTGGTGGTCGTGGGGATCATCAGCGTGAAGGGCGCTCGCGAGGCGCTTGGTCAGCTCGGCCCGACGGTCGGGTTTCTCGCGGCGCTGCTGGTCCTGGCCGACGGCTGCAGGCGAGCCGGGATGTTCGACGCGTTGGGGGCGTGGATGGCGGTCGGCTCGCGGGGGCAACCGCGTCGGCTGCTCGCGATGGTGTTCCTGGCGGCGGCCGTCACGACGGCGGTCCTGAGCCTCGACGCGACGGTCGTCCTGCTGACCCCGATCGTGTTCGCGACGGCGGCGCGCCTTCGCACGAACGCCCGCCCGCACGTGTATGCGTGCACGCACCTGGCCAATAGCGCGTCGCTGCTACTGCCGGTCTCGAATCTGACCAACCTGCTCGCGTTCCGGGCCAGCGGCCTGTCGTTTGCCCGGTTCGGCAGCCTCATGTTGCTGCCCTGGCTGGTCGCGCTGGCCGTCGAGTGGCTTGTCCTGAGCCGGGCGTTCGCGGGCGACCTGCGCCGGCCGGGACTCCGGGCGGCCGCGGCCGTCGACCGCCCTGAGCTCCCCACGTTCCCGCTGGCGGTCGTCGGGCTGACGCTGGTCGGTTTCGCGCTCAGCTCGCTCATCGGGATCGCGCCGGTGTGGGTCGCCACAGCCGGCGCGGTCGCGATGGTCGTGCGCGAGCGTCCTGATCCGAGCGGCGCGTTGCGCGCGGCCGAGCCGGCCTTCCTGGTCTTCGTGCTTGGCCTGGGCATCATCGTTCAAGCTGCCAGCCAGCACGGGCTGTCGACCGCGGTCGACGCGCTCCTTCCCCACGGCACGGCGCTCCCGGACCTTCTCCTGGTGGCCGTGGTCAGTGCCGCGGTCGCCAACCTCCTCAACAACCTGCCGGCGACGCTGATCATCCTCCCCGTCGCCGCCGTCAGCGGCCCCGGCGCTGTGCTGGCGATGCTCGTCGGCGTCAACGTCGGACCCAACCTCACCTACGTCGGCTCGCTGGCCACGCTCCTGTGGCGGCGGATCGTGCACGCGCATGACCACGAGACCGACATGGGCGAGTTCACGCGTCTCGGTCTGCTGACCGTTCCGGCGGCACTGGTGGCCTGCACGGTCTCATTGTGGTTGGCTCTACAGGTCATCTGATGCGCGTCGTGGTGTGGATATCCGAGGACACGTGGGAGGCCTGCGTCGATTGGGCGCGTGCGCTGGTGCCGGAGGGCGCGGACGTGACGTTGCTCCACGTGGCGCCGGCCGACGTCGAGGAGCTAGCCGCGCACCCCGGCGCGCGTCTGCTCGGGCGACATCCGCCCCCGCCTCCCGGTCCGCCGGTGCGGGCGATAGCCGACGAGGAGGCGCAGGCGCTGCTCGAGTCGGCGCGGAGCCGGTTCGCGCGCCCCGCTCACACGATGGCGCGGCGAGGGAGGGTCGAACGCGAGGTTGTCCGGGCGTGTGCCGGCGCCGATCTGCTCGTACTCGCGCGCGACGGCGAGCTCCGCCTCGGGCCGAAGAGCATCGGCCCGCGAACGCGTTTCCCGCTGGACCACGCCCCGTGCCAGGTGCTCCTCGTCTGGCCCGAGGAGCCGCCCGGAATCGAGACGATCCCGCCACCGCCCCGGCCAAAACGGCATTGAGTCAGCGGGTCTGACCTTGGCGACGCCGAAGCCACATCACGGCCCCGGCGACGACCACGGCGCCCACCGCCAACGCGGCGACGCCGGCTGGGCTCGCGCCACCGCCTCCGCTCCCGCCTCCTCCACTGCCCGCGCTGGTTCCGGATGCCCCCGACACCGCGCCGATCGGATGGCCCGCGGCGGCGGCGAGCTTTGGGATCGCTTGTAACGCTGCCCGCGCGAGATCGTCACTCTGGCGGCCCGCGGGCTTTGGAAGCGAGGCCGCGGCGTCGGTCGCACGCGGGGTCAGCCCGGCGACGCCGTATCCGGCCGGCATCACCACGAGCAGAAGATCCTTCGTGTTCGCGAAGCTGATCTCCTGGTCAAGGAAGGTCGCGTACTGCTGGGGTTTGCCGAACAGCGTCGGGATCGCCCCGAGGTCGACCGGCGAGTCGATCAGCGCGATCTTCAGTGGAAAATGAGCGCGGTTCGCGGCGGCCGCCTCGGCATTCAGCGTCTTCTGGAGGCCGGCCGCGACCGCGGGGCTGAACGGATAAAAGACGCTCTGCGCGAGCAGCATGTCGCTCGCCGGATCGCCATCGGCTCTTGCCCGCGCCGGCGCGAACGTGGTCGCGAGGACCGCGAACGTGGTCGCGAGGACCGCGAGCAAGGGCATGAGCCGGAGGAGCTTCACCCCCACCTATCCGAGCGCGCTTCGCACGAGTTCGATCGCCACGATCACCGCGGCGACGCCGGCGCCGAGCGCGACGACCGCGGCGAACAGGCGGAGTCGAACGCCACCGGACCTCATGACCTCACCTCCAGCGTGTAGGGCGCCGTGACGATGCGCCCGCCGAGCTTCATCTGCAGGAACAGGCGCCACGTGCCGGGCGCGGGTAACAGCACGCCGATCGTGAGCTTTCCGGGTGCGCTCGACGTGCCCGAGATTCGCGACGAGGCCACGCCGGGCAGCGCGCCGCAGTTCGGCGCGTTCGGGGCGCAGATGTGGGTGTGGAAGTAGTCGAGCGAACCCTCCCGGAAGAAGATCGCGTGCGCGAGCGCGCCGAACCACGGGACGAACGCGGGCTTCTGGCCACGGGGACCCGTCACGTCGACGTTGAGAAACTCCGCCTGGATGGCGTGGAGCGCGGAGTGTGGCGCCATGTCGAAGTGGTAACCGCCGGCCGTCAGGTTCGCCTTGTATGAGGGCAGCGCCTTCGGCTTGTAGTCACCGGTGACGTCGATCGTCCGGAATAGCTGAAAGTTGGCCTGGCCCCCTGGAATGTTCGGATACACGTCGACGAGGACCTTGTAGGGGCCGGGCGCCGGGAACGTGACGGTCTGGCGCAACAGCCCGTTCGGCCCGACCGGTGGATGCTGGTGGATGATGTACGCGAGGTCGTCGCGGACGATGATCAGGTGCACCCCGGTGTGCGGGCCGGAGCCGGTCTTGTACTGAGTCAGCGGCTTCCCGCTCGGCAGCACCACGGCGAAACTGACGGTCACCGGGTGTCCGGGCGTTACCTGTGTATCGGGCTGAAACCCACCGAGCGTGTACACCCTGGCCGGGGCGACCGTCGGCACGGTCAGACCGCTGCCGGCGCTGCCGCAGCCGGTCAGTGTCGCGATCACGGCGAGCACGGCTCCGATGGTGTAGGTGAGTCGTAGCGTACGGTTGATCACGAGCGCTTCCTTTTCTCGGGGTTTCATCCGTTGGCCTGGTCGACGATCAACGCCGTGAACGGCGGTCCGGTCCGCGGCGTCACCTGGAACGTCAGTCCCCAGCGGCCGACCATCACCAGCGCCGGCGCGGCGCGCGAGTAGACGCCGGGGGCGGTCTCGGTGAGCTGATACTCCTGCGTGGGCATCTGCATCTCGAGGTGGTTGAACAGGAGGGTCACGTCGGCTCCGCGCACGGGCTGTCCGCCCTTGGTGATTCGGAGCCCAAAGGAGTCGGGCGCGGCCGCCTTGTTCGGCGAGACCAGGACCTGCAAGACGTACCCGGCGTGTCTGATGGTCTGCACGACCCGGCCGGGGCCGACCTTAGCCAGCGCCGAGTTTTCGAGCGCGAACGCCGGCGGCGGTGGCGCCAGGCTCGAGAGCACAGCCGCGGCGAACACGATGGCGATCACGACCGCTACCTCGCCGCTCACCAGTCGGCGCAGGAGCCGCGCCGCGGGTTCGCCGAGCTCGGGGCGCCGCTGCGCGGCGATCAGGCGCGGGCGGGAGCGGAGCAGGTTGCCCGACGCGATCAGCATCGCGGCGCCGAGCAGGCCGGCCTTGACCAGGATCGCCTCGCCGTAGCCGATCTCCCACAACGCGTTGACGGCAGGCATGTGCACGACCGCCTCCCCGATGCCGGTGCCGCCGACCACGACCACCGAGCCGAGCGCGACGTTGGAGAACCGGGGAACGAGCGCCGACAGCGCGGGAACGCGCTCGTTGGCCGACAACGTCCCCCACAGCACGAGCAGACCGGCGAGCCCACCCAGCCAGACCGATCCCGACGCCAGATGCAGCCAGTCGAGCAACAGCGTCAGCCCGCGCGGCGAGGTCTGGGCGGCGTGGCCGGCGGCGCCAGGGACGATAAGTACCGCGGCCGCCGCGAGGAGCGCGCCGACCGACGCGATCAGCTCGGCGACGGATCGCCGTTGGCGGTCGGGACGGTCCAGCCAGAGCGCTGTCGATGCCGCCAGCGCGAACAGGGCGAAGCACACCTCGAGGTCGAGTATCGCCCGCCCAAAGGCCGTCACCCGAAACAGCGGTACGAGCGCAGTCAGATCAAACACCGACTGCAGCGAGTCGTTGGCGGTCGAGACGTCGAGATACACCGGGATCGCGATCAGCCCGAGCGCGACCGCGATGGCGAATGCGATCGTCAGCGGCTTGAGGTTGACGCCCTCGACGGTCCGAACGAGCGGGCGCGCGATCAGCAGCCGGAGGACGAACAAGCCGATCGCGCCCATCACGAACACGAACATCGCCCATCGGGTGATCAGCAGGCCCGGGGTGGTCGCGGTCGCCGAGATGCTCGGAACCTGGAACTGGGGCGCGGGGCCTGGGTTCGGCCCGACCGCGTACGTGAACGCGCCGTTGACGGGGTGGCCGTCGACCGAGATCGCTCGCCAGTAGATCAGGTACCAGCCCTCGGGCAGGTTGGGACGAAGCGGCACGACGAGCGTGTCGGGATCGGCCGGCGAGCGATGCACGGAGCCCGTCGTCTCCTGGTGCCCCTCGGCGTCCGTCACCGAGATGATCGCGAACCTGGGCTCCACCGCCTCGTCGTAGGTGAGCTGGACGTTCGGGGGCGGCGCGTTCAGCACGACGCTCGCCGCCGGAACGGTCTTGACCAGGTATGCGTGCGCGTCGGCGACGGCGGGAAGGGCGAGTCCCGCCGTCACCGCCGCCGCCGTCACGGTGAGCGCGAGCGCGGTTCGGAGCGCGCGGGTCACGCCAGCTCGCGCTCCTTGGAGCCGCCGAGCAGGGCGAACCCGCCCGCGAGCAACCCGAGCACGCCCACCACCAGCGCGATGATTGTCAGGACGGACACACCGCCGCCGCCGAGCGAGCTCTCCGCTTGGATCGTAGGCGCCGGGGCCGCCGACGAATCCGAGCCGGACCAGTCGACGATCGACCCGTCGGAGTACGTTTGCTCGACCTCGAACGTGTACGTCTTCGCCGACGCCGGCTGCGCCAGGAACTGGAACAGGGTGTCCTCGCCGGTTGGCGTATTCCCGCCGGTCAACGTCACCTTCGTGACCACAGCGCTGTCGCCCGAACCGGTCTGGGCGAGCTGGACGTGCCAGGGCGCCGACGGGGGCACGAACGAGTCGATGCCGAACCCAGACGGCACCGTCATCACCAGCTTGGTCGTGGTCAGGCCGCTCTTCTCGGTCGGCACGGCCAGGCTGTACAGCTGCAGCTTGCCCGCCACCGATACCGGCGGACTGATACGCGCGTGCGCCGAAGCCACTGCCGGCAACGAGAGCCCGGCGCCGGCCGCGATGAGCACGACGAGCCACATACGGAACTTGCGGTTCAAGGTGTCCTCCTTGGTTGGTGATCAGGACCGCGCCGCCAAGATGGCGCGCGAGATCAACCGAGAGGAGGACCGCGGTCGGACCAGCCGTCCGCGAGCGGCGCGAGCTTCGGAAGGAAGGGGTTGAGCTGGACGCGCGCGACGATTGGCGCGCGCGGTGCGGCTGCCGCAGGCTGTGGGTGGCGCTCGGCGACGGCTTGGAGCACGCGTCGCGCTCCATGGAACGCGGCCGCGAGCACGAGTCCCACTGCGACCGCCGCAGGGATCGACCACCAACCGCCATAGCCGAACACTCCGGTCAGGCCCGCGGGGTGACCCGTCACAAAGAACCCCTCGAGCAGCTCCTGCGTGACGTACACGGCCACCAGGCAGGCCGCGCATATGAGCCACAGTCCGCAGAACGACAGCGTGTAGCGCGGCAGCGACACCCGGCCGCCGAGCGCGCGACCCAGCGCCACCAGGAATACGCCGCACGCCAGCGCGATCAGCAACACGATCCAGGGAACGAGCGAGTTCAGGTACCGGTGGCCCTGCGTGGCCAGCGCCAGACCGGCCCGGTTGCCGAAGGCCAGCCAATACCGAAGCTGGTGGACTGCGAACGCACCGGCCGGCATCAATGCCGCCGGCGCGAGGCGCCTGATCAGGACGCCGCGCTCCAAACGCATGTTCATCCTGCCGGGAAGATACCGCGCGCCGCTAGGACAGCTGCGCCAGGGTGTGCCGCAGATCCTGCGGATAGAACGGCCACACGAAGAGCGCGCGCTCGTGGCCGGTCGAGTCGATCACGTACGCGGCCTCGGTGTGCGTGATGTAGTTGATCGTCGTGCCGGAGATCTTTTTCGTTACCACCGATACGCCGATCTCGTAGTGCTTCCAGACCTGGGCGAGCACCCCCGGGGAGCCCACGGCCCAGTGCCACTCCGGCACGAGCTCCCACTGACGCTCGTCCTGCAGCAGGTCCTTGCGCGAATCGGCCCAGTGGTCGACGCTGACTGCGAGGATCGCGGGACGCTGGGCCGCCGGTATCTCGCCCACGACCTGGTTGAGCAGGTGCGCTTCGAGCGGACAGAGATTGCGGCACAGCGGGTCGACAAACGTCACGATCACCGGCCGCCCCCGATACTGCGCCACCGACACCGTATGCCCGGTCTGGTCGCGGAGCACGAAGTTGGGCGCCGGGCGTCTGTTCGCGGGCCAGCTGAGCGCCGGCGGTGTGACGATCGAGTTCACTGATTCGCCCGAAGCGCCGGCGTGTCTGAAGATCGCGAGCAACGCGATCGGCGTCCCGATCGCCAGAACGGCGACCGCGGCCATGCCCGGGGCGGCCCACCGCATCCACCCTGGAGGACCGCCGGGCGCGATCTCCGGTTCGAGCGGTTTGGGCCGGGGCGGGCGGCGCCGCCGGCGGCGGACGCTGGCCACGACAGCGGCCGCGCCTAGCAACACGATCACAGCCGCCGCCACGAGGATCCACGGCACCGAGCTTCTGGCCTTCGTCTGCTGGCTCGCCGACGCGGGGATCGTCGCGCCCGCGCTCTTAGCCAGCTGCCGCACCGCCTGCTCGGCCGTCGCCGCGAGCGTCGAGTCGCCGGCACCGCTCCGGATGCCGGCCAGGAGACGGTACGCGGAGGCGGTCGAGTGGCCCGGCCAGTTGAAGCCGAATCCGTTCGGCATGATCACGAGGAGCCGCTGTTTGTAGATCGAGGACAGCTCGAGTCCGAGGAAGCGCGCGTACACCTGTGGCTTTCGCCACAGTTCTGTGATCGACCCGAGGTCGTACTCGGTCGAGACAGTCGCCACCCGGATCGCGAACCCGGACCGGTTCGCCGCCTGGACAGCGCTCACGAGCGCCTGTTGCTCCCGGGTTTCTGACCCAGGAAGCGAAGTCAGAAAGACCTGCTTGGCGACGAGGTAGTCGCTTGCGGGATCGCCATCCGCACGGGCCAGCGCGGTGAAGATTCCGCAGACAGCGACGGTCGCCGTCAACGCGATGATGCTCAGACGCCTCGACAAAGGGCCCTCACGTTTATCACTTCAGACCCCAGGAGGGAAGGTATAGGCGTGGTGCGGAGGCACGTGAGGGCCGACCTCGAGCACGATCTCGGCGTGGCGGCTGAGCGGCACGTTCTGCGGGGTGCCGGGCCACAGGCGGCCGTCGACGAAAACCGCGACCTGGCCGTCCGCGGGAGCCTCGAATGAAGCAAGTCGCCGGTTCGATAGCGGCTCTCCCCACGCCCGGAACAGGTCCTGGGTGGTGGCGTGCGTCCCGGGGCGTACGAGCACAAGCCCCGTGGGATCGAGCGTGACCAGATCGCCGTAGCAGCGCGCGCTCGTTATCCGGCCCGCCGTCGTGGTGCGCGGCGGTTTGGTGCCGATCCCGGCGGGGAGGATCACGACGCGGTTGGCGGCGAACACCTCGACGTGGACGCCGTCGCGCGGACCGAGCGTGGGCCGGCACGCGCCCGGGACGGGACCGCGCGCAGGGGGCTGAAACCGCGGGCCTCTTCCGATCGGGCGGGCCTGGGCGACAAGCGCCGCCGGAGGCGCGGGCGTGTCTGTTGCGGCCCGCTGGGTGGATCCGCACGCCGTTGGCAGAATCAGCGCCGCGACCGCAGCGCAGCAAGTCAGGCTGCGGCGCATCATTCCGCCGGCGTACCCGCGGCGGTGTTGATCGGTGACGCTGCGGACACCGGGGCCGGCGGGCGAGAGTCGCCGAGATCTGCGAGGCGGAACACGAGCAGGAGCAGCCCAGCGCCGGTGCCGAGGCATACGATCGTCGCCGTCCGGGCGAGGAACGCCGGGAGCGGGATCAGGACGAAGCCGTACAGGAGCGTGGTGATCATCTCGCCCCCCGCCCAGAGCGCCGCCACCCCGATCAGGAAGCACGTGAAGTACCCCGGTTGGCGGAACAGCGCCCGCGAGAACCCCCAGCCGACGAACGCGAGGATCGCGGCGAGCTCGACGAACTGGAACGGAGTGATCGTCGGTCGGCCGTGCAACTGCAGGCCGAGGGCGGCGATCGTCACAGAGACCAGCGCCGTTACCGCGAGCACCCTGGCCATCAGCCGGTCGAGCGCGGCGCGGCGCAGTCGCCACGCCGCAAGCACGCACGCCAGCAGCACCACGATCGGCCAGAACCACACGATCGACGGATTGTCCGCGTGCCACAGTCCGCCGGAGATCGAGCTGACCTCACCATCGATCCGGACCGGGATACGCCACCGGCCGACGAACGAGACTCCCGGCGGCAGGGCCACCGCGGCGAGCGCGTGCAGCCTTCCGTCGTGCCACTCGTAGCTGTGGCCGCTGCTCACCCGGTGCCAGCTCGCTGGCGTCGACGCCGTCAGGTAAGCCGGCGGAGTCAGTGCGACCGGAGTCTGATTCAGGTAGTACATCGACGAGTTGTGATTGACGTCGACGCCCGCTTTCGTGAACCGCACGTACGGCGCGCCCCGGTAGTCGAGGACGATCACGTTCTGGTTGGGCGGAACCTGGAGCCACATCCGTAAGTCGCCGTCGATCACCTTGGCCCGCAGGCCGGCGGGGAGCGCGAGCACCTTCGCGAAATAGCTCGAGGCGGCCGGCGCGATCGGACCATGAGCCTGGGCCGCGGGCGGAAAAGCGGCTAGCGCGAGCGCGAGGACGACGAAGGCCCCCGTCCGTCGGCGGGTTCGGTCCCTAGACTTGCGCGGGCTCATCGAGGTGACGGACTCTACGCACAACCGTAAGGGGTATTTGCGGGCGCGGCTCGCCTCGTCGGCCGCCGTCCTGGCACTTGCGATCGGCTTGCTCGCCTCGTCCGCACTGGCGGACGGCGATCCCGCGAGCGACGTCCTCGCCACCCAGTCGCTGTTCCTACCACAGGACGCCGGCATCCCGCTCGCCCAGCAGAACCAGCTGTCCGCGCTGCTCTCGAGCGCCGCGAACAGCGGGTACCAGGTCCGGGTCGCGATCATCGCCTCCTCGTCGGATCTAGGTTCGGTCACGGAGCTGTGGCGCGCGCCACAGACGTACGCCCGGTTCCTCGGGCAGGAGCTTTCGTTCGTGTATCACGGGCCGCTGCTGGTGGTCATGCCCAATGGGTTTGGCGTGGCCGCGGTCGGCGCGACGACGCGGGCCGACTCGTCTGTTTTGGATGGCGTGCGGATCGATGCGGCGGGCGGTCCGGGACTCGGGACGGCGGCCCTCACCGCGGTCCAGCATCTCGCGGATGCGGCCGGCCACTCCATTCCGATCCCGGCCGCGGTGGCGACCGCGTCTGGCTCCGGCTCAGGCTCGGGTTCTGGCGATCCCTTTCCGCTGATCGTGTTTGCGATCGGAGCGGTCCTGATCGTGGTCGCCTGGGCGGCGAGCCTCCGCGCCCGGCCGGTGCGCGTGCGCCACCGCGGTGCATCGGCGCCCTGACAGAGGGGCACGCCGAGTCGGATGTTCGTCGAGCCCGGTGTCACCAGGCGGCATGCCGACGCCGCGAGGCCGATGAGGACGTGTGCGCAACAGAGGGGTCCTGCTTGCCGCCCTGGCGGCGTTGGTCGTCGCGCTCGGCGTTAGCGCCGGCGCGGACTCCCGCGCGTCCGGACCCGGTCACCGAACGGTGCCCGGACCCGATCACGGAACAGTTCCCGGACCTGGTCACGGAACGGCGACGCACTCGAGCGCGGGTCCGATGATGCGGCTCCACCCGGGCCCCATGATGCGGCTCCACCCGGGTCCGGCACCGATGGTGCGCCCGCGAGGAGGCCGCCGGCGCCCCGCGATTGTCGTTCAGCCTCGTAGCGTGACGGTATCTTCCGGACGCCTTGCCGGCTTTACCGCCGTGGCGTCGGGTAGCCCGGCTCCAACAGCACAGTGGCAGCACTCGGTCAACGGGGGCCGGACATGGACCAACATTCCGGGCGCGCACCGGGTGACTTACGTGTTCGCGGCCAAGCCGTCGCAGAGCGGCAACGAATACAGAGTCGTATTCACGAACCGCCTCGGCCGGGCAACGACGAAGGCAGCCCGGCTGACGATCGGCCGCAGGCGGTCCTCCGGATCGGGAGGCACCACCTCGCCGAACGGAGGTGGCTCGGGAGGCTCGGGAGGCTCGGGTGGAGCCGGGAGTTCGGGAGCGTCCGGGGGCAGGATCACTTCGCCGCCGCAGATCATCGTCCAGCCGGCTGACCAGAGTGTCCAGAACGGCGATCCCGCCACATTCATCACCGGCGCCATCGGCGTGGTCGCCGGCACGCAGTGGCAGGTCTCCACCGACGCCGGCGCGGATTGGAGCAACGTGCCGAACGCGACCTCGACGACCTACGCCATGATCGCGACCCCCGGCGACAGCGGGTACGAGTATCGCGCGGTGCTGAGCAACTCGGCCGGGAGCGCCACCACTCGCGCCGCCACGCTGACCGTGGCCGGTCCGCCGGGGAACTCCGCCCCCCAGGTGACGACCCAGCCCACGAACCAGACCATCGCGGACGGCGACTACGCCACTTTCACCGCGGCGGCATCGGGCTACCCGGTGCCGACGACGCAGTGGCAGACCTCGAGCGACGGCGGGCAGACCTGGGTCCCCGTCCTCGGCGCGACCTCGACGAGCTACACATTCCAGCCGACCACGGCCCAGAACGGCTACGAGTACCGGGCCGTGTTCAGCAGCGTCGCGGGGACCGCCACCACCAATGCCGCCACGATCGTGATCGCCGCTCAGTCGGGCAACTGGTCTGGCTACTTCGCGCTGGGGCAGGCGTTCAGCGCCGTTACCGGCAGCTGGAGCGTCCCCGCCGTCACCTGCCCGACGAGCGCCACCAGCTATTCGTCTCAGTGGATCGGGATCGACGGTGCCCAGAGCCAGACCGTCGAGCAGGACGGAACCGAGTCCGACTGCTTCGGCGGCGCCCCGAGCTATGACGCCTGGTACGAGATGTACGGGGACAACGCCGTCAACTCCGGCTACGAGGTCGAGCTCTCGCCCACCAGCTACCCGGTCGCGCCGGGCGACGCGATGACCGCTTCGGTCAGCCTCGCGGGCCCCACCTGGACGCTGGCGATCAGCGACACGACCCGGAACTGGACATACAGCATCAACATCTCGACGCCTTCGCCGGCGCCGCAGCAGTCGTCGGCCGAGTGGATCGTGGAGCGGCCCGAGGTCGGTGGCTCGCTTGCCACTCTGTCCGACTTCGGCAACGCGGCATTCACGAACGCGACGGCAACAAACGGTTCGGTCAGCGGTCCGATCACCGACTTCGCCTACCAGGCGTCTCAGATGGTTGGCAGCCAGGTCCTGGCGAATCCCGGTCCGCTCACCGCCGGCGGGTCGGGCTTCAACGTCGCCTGGAACGCCGGCAGCTGACGCTTCGGCGGCGTTGCTAAGAAACGTAAACATTTGCTCGCGAGGGCGAAGCGAGTATTGTCCGCCCGACATAGCCGAACCGCCGCGCAACCAGCCGCGGCGGACGGGGAGCCCAAGTAGTCGGGGCGAATCAGCCGGTGTTCCGGTTGTAGCGGCTGTCGAAAGATCGTCGCGAGCCCGTCAGCTAACCCCGTAGGCATCGGGACCCCAAAAGGAGTTACAAATGACGCCGCATTGGCATGCGGGCGCCGTGCGCGAGCGGCCCGCGTCCGATTTGAGCGCGCTGCTTCGCCGTTGCTCCTCCGGCGACGCGCAGGCGCGGGAAACGGTCATCATGCGATTCCTGCCGCTGGCGCGTCGGGTCGCGCGGGATTACGAAGGGCGTGGGGAGCCGATCGAGGATCTCTGCCAGGTGGCCAGCGTCGGCCTGATCAAGGCGGTCAACCGGTACTCGGCGGACCGAGGCGCCGCGTTCCCCGCTTACGCCCGGGCTGTGATCGTCGGGGAGATCAAACGGCACTTCCGCGACACGACGTGGCGTGTGCACGTGCCGCGTTCAACGAAAGAATGCGCAGGACGCGTACGTCGAGCTCAGCGCGAGCACG
>Ga0308309_10000910_pt1 | contig 17702 bp, 20 predicted proteins | sample HubBroMetageWFT5_FD_192491 | JGI IMG/M metagenome (GOLD analysis project Ga0308309, IMG submission 192491) | Warmed and freeze-thawed soil microbial communities from the Hubbard Brook experimental Forest, New Hampshire - Hubbard Brook CCASE Soil... | ecosystem: Environmental > Terrestrial >...
CAACATTTCACTTCACCTTGCCGATCCGAGTGACGCAGTCATCACCTTTGGTTGCATAGTTGACGGTACACTTCGCCACACAGATGGAGACTAGAAGCGTTTTCGGTAAGGGATAGAAGCAGTTCGTGGGATCATGAAGAGATCAAGAATTAGTCTGGCAAGAATTGCGTTGCTGTCATTAAGGACATCGACCGCAACGACTCGCTGCTGAGGCGCGGCAATCAGCCTTGAGTTGAGTCAAAGATGCCACTTGTTCTCAGGAGAGCCATTCTCTAGAGGTCGGGGACGGTTGGGGCCCGGCGCACGTGCAAGGCGGAGCCTCGCGGCCATCGTCACCAGATCGGCAAGAGAGTCAGCCTTCATCTTTCGCATCACCTGACCGCGGTGTGCTTTCACCGTGATCTCGCTTATGCCGAGTTCGCCCCCGACCTGTTTATTCAACAGGCCCGAAACCACCAGCGCCATAACCTGCCGCTCACGATGCGTGAGCGAGGCGTAACAGTCCCGGAGGACCCTCATCTCCGCCTCGCGACCAAGTGTGGCATGGCTGTGGTCGATGGCGCTTCGGATGGCGCTCAGCAGCACATCATCGCCGAACGGCTTCGTCAGGAACTCGATAGCGCCCGCTTTCATGGCCTGGACGGACATTGGTATGTCGCCGTGACCCGTAATGAAGATGATCGGCATGTCGATCCGATCGCTGGCGATGCGTTTCTGCAGATCGAGCCCATTGAGGCCTGGAAGCGAAACGTCAAGTATGAGGCAGCTCGGAACAAGGACTCGTGGGCGGCTGAGAAATTCCTGTGCGGACGCGAATATTTCCGGGTGCCAGCCCTGGCAGCGAATCAACAACTCCAGCGACTCGCGTACGGAGACATCGTCGTCAACCACAAACACGATAGGTGTGCCGTCCGACATGCGTGATGACCGAACTTCATGGCCAAGTGCGTGGGCTAAATTCATTTTATATCCTCTTATATCCTCCAAGCGCGGCGCCTAGCAGATCCTAACTCACTCGAAGTGCGACATTGAGCGCTTGCAGTAGAGCTGTATCACTGAATGGCTTGAATAGGCAGTCCACTGCACCCTGTTCGAGCATTCGCGAGCGCACAGCTTCATCTCTCTGAGCAGTGATGAAGACGATCGGAATCTCACGCCGACGATGCTTCAATTCCTGCTGCAAGCCGGGTCCCGTCATTCCGGGCATGGCAAGGTCGAGGATCAGACATTTGGTTTCGCCGACGCAATCGGACATGAGGAACTCTTGTGCCGATGAGAACGCGCGGGCCGCAAAGCCGAACTCCTTGAGCAAGTCCGGTAGCGACTCACGCACAGACTCATCGTCATCGACTACTGACACAAGTGAACGTGTAACTTTCATAGATTTCTTGCCGCATCTTTCGCGGCTGGCGTCTCCAAATGCCGCGACTGCTCTTGGCGGCCGTCAAAACCCTCGGGCCCGCGAGAAATGGCGAATGAAAACGCGACTTGGCGGTGGTCCATGTCACTAGGTTGCGCCACTCCAGTGGAGAGCGCCATTGTGCCTTGGTATTGGTTCGGCGCCGATATCAACACCGGCGCAGCGGACGACGATGATAGCGATCTCTCGAACGTGTGACTTTCATAGATTCCTCAGTAAGCATCCGTGTCGGCAGGCATCCGCATGTCATGATTACTCTCGGCGCCGGTCGCACCGTCAGGTCCCCGCGGAATAGAAAATGAGAACGTCGCTCCCGGACCGTCATTCAGCTTTGCCCAGAGACGGCCCTGATGACTCTCGATAATGGAGCGACTGACGGATAATCCGACTCCCATCCCGTCATTTTTAGTCGTGTAGAACGTTTCGAAGAGCCTTTCGGCAATTTGAGGATCGTATCCGAGCCCCGCGTCTCTCACGCTGAGGAGCGCCTGATCGCCTTCGTATAGTTCGGTCCTGATCAGCAACTCCCTGGGGCGATCATGGACGGTATTCATCGCGTCCGAAGCATTCCGGAGGAGGTTCAGAATTACCTGCTGCAGCTGCACGCGGTCACCTCTGACAAGCGGGAGGTCATCGGCAAGTTCACATCGCAAAATCACCCGATTTCTTTGAATCTCACTCAACGACAGAGCAATCACCTCTCTTGTGGCGTCATTCAGATCCACCGGGTCAGCGAGGGTATGTTTCTTGCTGAAAAGTGCGCGCAATCGCGTGATCACATCAGACGCACGGTTGCCATCGCGAATCGTTCGCCGGGCCGTTTCGCGCGCACCGTCGACGTTCGGTGGATCCAATGTCAGCATCCGCAGACAGGTGCCAGCGTTAGTGACGATGCCTGAGAGCGGCTGGTTCACCTCGTGCGCGATTGACGCCGTTAAGGTAGCCAGGCTCGTGACACTGGCGACGTGTTGAAGCTCCGACCTGGCCTTGGCAAGTGCCTCTTCCGAAATTTGCCGCTGCGTCACATCCTGAACCGCGCCGATATATTCCAGCCGCCCGTCATTGTCGCGAATCCCGTGCGCGATCATGTGCAGGTATTTGACCGAATCATCAGGCATTAGTAACCGGTATTCGTACTCAAAATCTGTGACCGCGCCTCGCGCCTTCTCGACCATGTCGTTCAACAGCGGGATGTCTTCTGGATGGACTCGACTAGCGATCAAGTCAAACGTCACAGGCACATCGAGTTCAAAGCCAAAAATGCGATGGAGTTCCTCTGACCACGTGAATTCGCCTGTTTCCACACCCCAGCAACAACAGCCCATGCGACTCAGACGTTGGCCTTCGGCTAGAAATGCTTCACTGCGCTTGAGTGCGTCCTCGGCGCGCTTCCTCTCGTCAATATCAGTGAGCAGAGAGCACCAGCGAAGAATTCGCCCATCTGCATCTCGAACAGGCAGCCCGCGCACCTGAAACCAGCGATATACGCCATCGAAACGTCGGATGCGTGCCTCGAAGTCGTATGGATTCCCTGAGGTGATCGATTGTGTAAAGAGCTGGACGACGCGAGGAAGGTCGTCGGCATGAATCGTGTCGCTTGTCCCCCAGAGCCTCAATTCCTCGAGTGTCCTGCCGGTGTATTCCACGAGTTGGGGATTGACGAGTTCTACCGAACCATCCGGCGTCAACAGTGCCACGAAACCGGGGATGCCTTCGACAATTAAGCGTAAATTGCGCTTTCCCGCCGCCAGGGCTTCCTCGGCGCGCCTGCGTTCGGCGACTTCCCTTCTCAGCACTTCGTTGGCTGCGGCAAGTTCTGCGGTCCGCTGGACGACGCTTTGATCGAGTTCGTCGGCAACACGCTTCTGTTCGGTCAACAGTTGTGCCTGTTGTAGCCCGATCACCGCCTGGTTCGCCGCGATGCCCAGAAGAAGTGTGTCGGTATCCCGCGGGAACTCCACTCGACGAGATCCCGCTGCCATTACGCCGATTTCACGCTGTACTCCGAGAGGCCAGGACACGAGTGAAACCTCTTCGCCTCCAATGCGACTGCGTTCCTGGAGATACGGTTTTTGTGGGTTATCACCCAACCAGCGATTGAGGAACGCGCATAGCTCTCGCGGTCGGAACATCTGTTCTTGCGACTGATGTTCTTGCGATCCCCGAGCGACCCTGACCGTTTCGGAGGGCGCCGCATCGACCATGTTCGTCAAGCTCAGGTTTGTCAAGCTCACATACACGAAGTCCAGATCGAGCATGCGAAGAAGTGAATCGAGCAGGGTAGGAACGATGTCAGAGGGTTTGCTGCCGCTCCACATTGCAGGAAGAGCGAGGAGGCTGACTAGATCATTCATGCAACGTTGAAGACGCTTGATCTCGTCGACGGGATGTTCGAGTTGCACTTTCATCGTCAGCCCACCATGGTCAGCCTACCGTCGCGGGCCGAGCAGGCTGCCCTGCCCGCCGTGCGCGAATTTCCCGCATGAACTCATGCGGCGGCACGAAGAACGGATTGTGTTGAAGAATGCCGCCGACGATGACCAACGGGTGCGTGCGCATGATATCAATCACAGCGTCTCCGCTGAATTTCGGAAGGCGGTAGGTACAGATAACGGCATCATCGTGGCGGCACCACACATCATTTACCCTAGCTTCAAACTCAATCAGATCGTCGATGTGCGACTGACCGTCAGGTACCCAGTCCATGCGGCACACAATGCGACTCAGAGGAAATCCACCCTTGGCATTGCCGCTCGCCATCTCCTCAAACGACTGCAGCATGCGGTCCTGATCGAACCGGCCGTTTTGAAGGTAGGTTTCCGTGCTGTTCCGAAGTTCGAATTGGCCGCTTCGTTGAACAGCGGTTGAGTCAATTCCTATGTCAGCTAATCGTTGCAGGTGGTCACGGTGTTGAGCCGGGCTAACAATGTGAATCGCCTTGTCTCCACTCTCAAACCCATCCTTAATGAACGGCAATAACACGCGGTACTCTTCTTCATCGCTATTGAAAAACGCGCAGATATGGCGCGTTTGGCCGAGTTGCGACCCAGCCAAAGAGATGGGCGCCGAGATTTGTCTCATAGCAGTTCCTTACCGAAACGCCTCGGCAGTGGCTCGTCACGCCGACTCCCAGAAAAGGATGAGCCGTTCCGCAAGTGCATGTCCATTGTACTTTGGTATCGGTTCTGCAGGGCTGGACGACAACAACATACACCCGCCGACCGCGACGAAAGTATGGTCGATACCATCGTCTAATTGTTTAGTGTCCACGCCTCTGGTGTGATCTTCCCATTAAGGATCCCACGCTTTAAACAGGAGTTACATGCCAGACCGCAAGACAGCAATCATTACGGGAGCATCGCGCGGAATCGGAGCCGGTTTAGTCGAGGCCTTCCTGAAACAGGGCTATAACGTCGTTGCGACGTCTCGCAATGTGAGCCAACAGCTGACTGCGTCGACCGCCCTGATTCTGATCGATGGCGACATTGGTAAGCCGAAGACTGCCGCCACGGTCGTCGAAGCGGCAATCAAGAACTTCAGAAGTATCGATGTTCTGGTGAGCAACGCCGGAATCTTTTTCACGAAGCCCTTCACGGAATTTTCTACCGCGGACTTCGACGCCTTGGTCTCAACGAACCTGTTGGGATTCCTCTACATCACTCAGCTTGCTGTGCGACAGATGCTGAAGCAGAAATCAGGGAGCGTCGTAAGCATCACCGCGGCGCTTGCCGATCAGCCGATCCTTGGCATAAATGGCTCGGTCTCAATGATCACTAAAGGAGGCCTGAATTCAATCATTCGGAGTCTCGCGATTGAGTATGCGAAAGAAGGTATCCGCTTCAACGCCGTTGCCCCGGGCGTCGTCGACACTCCAATGCACAAAACTGATCCCAAGGACTTTCTTAAGACATTGCAGCCAATGGGAGGAATCGCCGACGTAAAAGACATTGCCGACGCTGTTCTCTACCTCGCCGAGGCAGGTCAAGTGACCGGAGAGGTGCTCCACGTCGATGGCGGCGCGCACGCCGGCCGCTGGTAACGCAAACAAGACGGAACAGAACGAATCTACGTGACACTGTGAAAAATCAGAACGTGGAAGATCAAATCGAAGCCACTGGAGCAAGATCAATGAATACAGGTTCCAAAGACAAACCCTTAAGTGAGGATGGCTCTCGCCTTGCCACTGCCGAGCAGCGGTTAAGACAACTCGGCATCAAGCTTCCAGCGCCGCCTGAGCCGTTCGGCATCTACGCGGAAGCGGTGCAGACGGGCAACCTGCTCTTTCTCACCGGAATGCTCCCCACTGTGGGGCGCGAAGCGAAATTCATCGGGCGCATCGGCGCGGAACTCGATGTGGAAACGGGACGCCAGGCGGCTTACCTGGCAGCGCTCAACGCCCTCGCTGTCGCGCGGCAGCATTTGAGATCGCTCGACAAGGTTACGCGGATCGTGCGACTTGGCGTGTCGGTAGCTACTTCGGGAGATTTCCGCGAGCAGCCGAAAATCGCAGATGGCGCTTCAGAGTTGCTGCAGGAGGTTTTCGGAAAAGACAAGAACCCTAGCCGACTCGTGTACGGCGTAGCCAGCCTCCCGCTCGGAGTGCCGGTCGAGCTGGAGTTGATTTTTGAGGTCTCCGCGTAAGGAGCGCAGCGCGCCGTGAAAAGCAATTTCTTGAATCCAGGAGAAAATAGAATGGAAACATCAAATATCATCGACAAAGTTGTAGTAATCACCGGAGCCAGCAGCGGAATTGGGGAAAGCACGGCGAAGCTGGTCGCGTCCCAAGGAGCAAGAGTTGTACTAGGAGCGCGGCGTCAGAACCGCATCGACGCAGTGGTTAAAGAGATCTCGGCCAGCGGCGGCAAGGCCATCGGATTTTCCACCGATGTGACGAAGCGCTCAGAAGTGGAAGCTCTCATCCAACGGGCCGTCAACAGTTTCGGACGCGTCGATGTGCTCCTCAATAACGCCGGCATCATGCCCATCGCACCGATCGAGGCCCTTAAGGTCGATGAATGGGACCGGCAGATTGACGTCAATATTAAGGGGCTTCTCTATGGTGTTGCCGCTGTTGTGCCTCACATGCAGAAGCAGAAGAGCGGTCACATCATTAACATCACTTCTGTTTTCGGGATCAAAGTGTTCGCTCCGGGTGCGACGGTTTATTGCGCAACCAAGGCCGCGGGACGTGCGTTGACTGAAGGGCTCCGGATGGAACTACATTCTCACAATATCCGCTGCACGATGATTTCACCGGGTGCTGTTGGCACGGAACTTCCGGAGAGCAGCTCGGAGGAGGCAACCAGAAGGAATTTGCGCGAGTTCTACAAAATGGCTATTCCCGCCAACTCTATTGCGCGCGCAATCGCTTACGCCATCGAGCAACCAGCCGATGTGGAAATCGACGAGGTCGTCATCAGGCCCACGGCACAGGACTTTTAACGCATTGGCCGGTTTGAGGTGGTCAAGAGTGCAAGATATTATGGTGTAACAATGATCGGCGGCATTCGGGAGCTGGAAAGAAGAAGGCTTTAGCCCTCACGACATGTTACGGGAGAAGGTGGTATGAGAACTGTCGCGCTAGCGACGCATAGCGGCTGTCCGAATCTGACTGCCGATGATCAGCTTCTCATTCCCCACCTTCGTGATTTTGATATCGAGGCGAAAGCAGTAGTTTGGGACAACCAAGAAACAGACTGGAGTGAATTTAACCAAGTCATCATTCGTTCCTGCTGGGACTACCACCTTCGACTGCCTGAGTTCCTAGCATGGATCGCGGTTGTGGAATCGCACGACGTAGATCTTCAAAACAATGGGACTTTGGTGCGTTGGAACGCCGACAAACGTTACCTCCGTCGGCTCGAGCAGTGCGGCATTACGATTCCCGAAACCCATTGGCTCTCTGAACATGAGGAAACCAGCTTGAGTGGTGTTCTTGCCGCACACGGCTGGGATTGTGCCGTCGTGAAACCCACGGTCTCAGCCACCGCTTACAAGACGAAGCTCGTGGCCAGGGATACAGAGGAGATTCTGCGCGGTCCGGCCATAGTGCAGAAGTTCATGCCTGAGATTCAGACTCAAGGCGAGAGTTCATTCATTTTCTTTCACGGAGAGTTCAGTCACGCCGTAAGCAAGCTTCCTGCCGGCGGCGATTTCCGTGTGCAAACAGAATTCGGAGGAAGCGTCCGCGAGCTCGCTCCCAGCCGATCGCTCATCGATGCAGCAAGCGAAGTATTGCGGGAGGTTGAATATCAACCTCTGTACGCGCGCGTTGATGGATTGGAGCGCGACGGTAAATTCGTCTTGATGGAATTGGAGCTGATTGAGCCGAATCTGTTCCTCGGCCAGGGCTCAGCTGCCTCTCGCTTCGCGCAGAGCATCGCCCTGTCGTTAAATCGACTGCCGGTCAGTTCCCGATAGAGGTGCCAGCCGGTTGTGACAGAGCCAACTCAATCACGAGCGTGCCACCGGTCCTTGCAGGTTTCTCGTATGGTCTTGGTATTTTTTACGATGCTCGCAATAAGTCAACCGCTGGCCCACGCCCAGGGAAAGGAACGTCCCGTGAAACACCCGACTCTTCATCACACGATACAGGTAGATGGACTCTCCATTTTTTACAGAGAGGCCGGCCCTAAAGACGCGCCAACGCTTCTCCTGCTGCACGGACTTCCGTCTTCGTCGCGAATGTTTGAACCACTTTTCGCTCGTCTATCAGATCGTTATCACCTGGTCGCGCCCGACTTCCCCGGCTTCGGCCACAGCGACTGGCCCGACCCGAAAACATTCGCGTATACGTTCGACCACTACGCCGAGGTCATGAATCATTTCACCGAAACTCTCAAGATCTCGCGCTACACACTCTACATGCAGGATTACGGCGGCCCTGTAGGGTTTCGCATGGCCTTGGCGCACCCGGAGCGGATCGAGGCTCTTATCGTCCAGGACGCAGTGGCGCACAACGAAGGCCTGGGGACCAACTGGAAGACGCGGCGAGCTTTTTGGGCTGATCGCGCGGCCAACGAAAGTGCGCTGCGTACAAATCTTCTGTCGCTCGCAACCACGCGTACCCGCCATGTGGGGAACGATCCAAACGTGGAAGGCTACGACCCTGATCTGTGGACCGACGAATTCTATTTTCTCAACCAGCCCGGCCAAGCCGAGATCCAGAGCGATCTCTTCTACGACTATCGAACCAATGTGGAGGCCTATCCGAAATGGCAAGCCTGGATGCGCGAGAAGCAGCCGCGCCTGCTGGTGATCTGGGGCAAGTATGATCTGTCGTTTGAGCTCGGTGAACCGGAGCGCTACCGCAAGGATGTTCCCAACGCTCAAGTTCACATTCTAGACGCCGGTCATTTCGCATTGGATACGGCTGCCGATGAGATCGCGGCCTTGGTTCAGGACTTCGTGGATTCCTCCCATGGTGAGGTACGGCGAGCTGGTTGATTTGTTGCGGAGAACGATAGCTACCAAACCTTGCGCGGACTGGGTTCGTCCCCAGTCCGCGCAGATATACGGCCGCCCAAGTCAGGCATCCAAAGCTTCGCTGAAAGAATCAGGTCTGCTCTAAGAACTGATTGCCTAGGCCGCCTCCGTCTGTGACTTGCCAGCCTTCCCACCCAGGAAGCTCAGCAATTCAGCGTTGACTTCTTCCGCGTGTGTCCACGGGATGCAGTGTGGACCGTCCTTCACGACCAGCACGCGCGCTCCTTTGATGAGCTTGGCGGTGCGCTGTCCCGAAGCCGCGATTGGAAGAATGCGGTCGGCATCTCCGTGCATCACGAGCGTAGGCACGTCGATGCGGGCGAGGTCCTTGCGGAAATCCTCATGCCAGGTTGCGACGCACGCCAGGCTCGCGGTGGCTGAAGCGGTGGCTGCCACGTTCCAGCTAGCCTGGACGGCTTGTTCGCTGACACGCTTACCCAGCAGCACGTCGGTGTTGTAGAAATTCTGAAAGAAGCCAGTGAAGAACGCGTAGCGGTCCGCAGCCACCGCTTTCTCGATGCCGGCAAATACGCTGCCATCCACGCCTTCGGGATTGTCGCCGGTCTTGAGCAGGTAGGGCGGCACGCCGGAGATAATCACGGCTTTGCTCACGCCCTTGGAGCCGTATTTTCCGATGTAGCGTGCCACCTCGCCTCCGCCCATCGAGAAGCCGACCAGGGTGAAATCACGCAGCTTAAGTTCGGTGACCAACTTGTGAAGGTCCTCTGCGAACGTGTCGTAGTTGTAGCCTGCGGTCGGCTGGCTGGACTTACCGAAACCTCGGCGGTCGTAGGTAATGACTCTGTAACCCGCTTCCAGGAGAACGGGTACTTGCTTCTCCCAGGAAGTGCCGCTCAATGGGTATCCGTGGATCAGAACAACAGGTTGGCCCGAACCATGGTCCTCGTAGTAAAGCTCGATGTTGCCTGAATTTTCTTTTCCGACTGTAACGTATGGCATTGCCTTTCTCCTTTTCTATTGCGATGAATAAGTTTGTGATGGTTAGATTCGTGACCGCGGTCGACTATTGGTTGATCCAATTTTCGATCAGGCTCCCTGTCGCGACCGCATTGACGACGCAGCTGAACTCGTCCCCATGGCGGGGCATCTCTGACAGCACCCCATAACACTACGATGCGCCGACTCCCTGGGAGGGTGCAATTGGACGTTCGTATCGGTTCGCAAAAAATAACGCCGCGTGTTTCACGTAGCGACAACTCTTTCGAGCGAGAGGCGCTCGTCGAGCGGAGTGATACCAAGGTATTGATCGACACCATCGTCCAATAGATTTGTCTCCTCGCTTCTGGCTTAATCACAAGCGTGCATAACATCCGAATCGATAGGGAACGCTACGCCCATTCTTCCTAAAGAGAACTCATCATGATCCTCGACAAAGTGTTGTCCACCGCCAAAATTCCGCACTGCGGGCAGCTGGAAGGACATTTTCATGAAGCATCCGCTGCTGAGACTCGTCATCGTCAACTTGCTGGCAGCACAGGCAATTCCAAGTACCGTCTGGGCCCAAGTGCAAGCGGCCCCTCCAATCTCTGGAGTTATTGGAAAAGTCCAGTCATTCACCGGCAGCGCACTCGACGTTCGGACACCTTCAGGCGTGGTCCACGTTGAGGTCAAGCAGCCGCTCACAACCCATAAGCAGATACCGTCGGATTTGAGTCAAGTCACGGCCGCGTCCTATGTCGGGGTTGCGTCGACTGAGCAGGCCGGTGGAAGAGAAGTAGCGAAGCAGGTCATCATATTTCCGCCGGAACTGAGTGGAGCGGCAGAAGGTAGTGTTCTGACAGATCCGACGGGTGCAACTACTCACAGCAGAATGACCAATGGCTCCGTGTCCCGCCCTGCCGCGTCGCACTCACGCATGACGAACGGCACGGTACAAAAAGGCAGCGGCACCACTCTGGTGGTTCAGTATCAGGACGGCTCTAAGACGATCTCCGTGCCTGCAAATGTCCCCGTAACGGTTGTCGTACCTGCACAAGTCACTTTCGCTGATGGCGATGTCATCTATGCGGCAACCGAGAAGCGTCCGGACGGAACACTCGTAACGGACAAGATTTTCCAATTCGTTCCAGCCGGGTCGGGCGGCACCCAGTAAGGGTTCTGAGCAATGAGCCATTCAACACCTCCTGATTGTGAACCGAACTCTACGAGCACGTTGCCGGAACAGCCGGGCGTGCTCGTGGTCAGGAAACACCATTTTCTTGGTGCGCTGGAGTCACTGGCTGAATGTGCCGATCCTTCTTGGCCTCATTGTGAGTGGCATCTCTGTTTACTGGGCTTCGCCGCTCTATCAACACAAGCCAGATCCGAACACTGGAAACACCGATGTGGCCGCGGACATCGGAATCTGGATATGCGCCATTTACCCGGAGAACATTAGTACAACAGCCCTCCCGACTGGATCTACAACCACATGAGCCTCGCGCGGGGCATGTTAGCCCTGGCCCTGCGTTTGCATTGGCTGTGCAGCGTGCCAAGGTGAAGAAGCAAGTTTCGTATCACACCTTTCGGCACAATTTTGGGATGCTCTTGAACGCGAACGGAGAGAATCCCAAGGTCGTACAGGAACTGCTGCGCCATGCGAGTCTGAAAGTCACGACCGACGTTTACATGCAGGCAGTCGGTCCACAGAAGCGCGAGGCGCAGAGCAATCTGGTAAAGCTGGTGCGGAAGGGCGCGGGTTTGGAGATCAAACCCGCCTAACTGGATCAAATTGGATCATGAAGAAAAACGGCGGGTTTGTTGAAGTCGATTGTTTTGTTGGCGTCCCCGACAGGATTTGAACCCCTGTTACCGCCGTGAAAGGGAGCCTGGCTCCCGTAACTGTCAGAAAACACTCGGCACGGATGGCTCCGAAAATGCCGTAAAACACGCTTATTGAACCCTTACTGAACCTTTGGAGGACTAGACGCGTCGATCGTGACGGCTTCTTCAAATCAGTGTCAAAGCGCGCTAAACAATCTGGCGGATCCCGGTGTCCGATGCCTTCTGAATCGCGTCCAGCAACTGGTGGCGTTTGATGGCCACATCGAAGTCTGGGCTGACGGACTTTCCTTCGCGAATACCTTCTGCCATCCGCATGTACAGCTGGGCAACGTTGAGAGGAATCCCCGCCGGGACGGCAGCTTTAACACAGCGATAGCTCGCCGGTATGGAGAGGTCCGCCTGCGAACCGCGCACAGTGAACTCGGAGACTTGTATGTAAGTCGCCTGGCAAGGGTCTGCCGGCACGATAGCCAGGTCCCCTGTGGTGCCGTGAATCTCGAACAGGAATCCCGCCCCGTTGGCAAAGCCGCCTTTGAGGTGGACCGATGCGACCGCGCCGCTTTGGAGGACGTCGCTGAGGAGCACTTGGTCGGGCGAGGTCATCGGGATCGTTTCGCCCGTCTCAACGATCTTTACTCGCTGGCGCTGATTCGCGACGACGCTGGACAGCTCCTTGAACTCCCCAAGGCAAAAGCACAGCGCGTCAATTGAGTGTTCCCCCGACGCTGGTTAATAAGGTGTTGCCCTTCAAGCGATCTGCCATATAGGCCCAGTCACGGTGAATTCGGGCTACACGTGGGCGTCGTTACGATCATCGTGCACGAAAGCACTTTGCCGATGTAGCCCTCGGCGACCAGGTCTCTGACGCGATTGAACTCGCGGGCCCCGCGGGCTTGTAGAAATCACCCATCCCCAGTTCTTTTACGGTTTGGCGGGGGCACCGTGGCGGTGGTAGTTGGCGACCGTTGGATCATGAGGGTTCGTCAGCTATCCAGTTCTCTAGACAAACATTGCGTCCGCACAGCACGCCCCATCCCCGGCGATCCAAAACCCAATCTTCGCGAATTTCACTCTGACCTCTGAGCTTTCCTCCGAACGGGCAAAGATTCGTCAATGACGAATTTGGCGAACTTCAGAACATCGGCTGTGGATTCGTACGGTAGACGCTTGGCAGTTGCCAGCTTCGCAATTCCGTGGACCATCGACCATGCGAGAAGGGCAAACTGACGGAGCTCTCCGGAAGGCAATCTCCCCTCATCCTGGCAGCTTTTGACCAAGCTCACGAGCGTTCCAAACGCCTGTTCGGCAGCTTCTGCGGAATCAGAAGTCTCGTGCTTGGAAACGGCCGCGTCGAACATGACAGTGAAGTGTTCAGGCCTGCGTAGAGCAAATTCCACATATACCAGACCGGCATGCTTCAGCCGGCCGACACTGTTCCGTTGGTGTTTGGTAGCCTTCACCATTGCTTGATTCAGTTCCCGGAAACCTTGAGCAGCCACTTCTGCAAGGAGATGTTCCCCATCCGGAAAATGCCGATAAGGAGCATTGTGGGAGACGCCTGCGCGTCGTGCGACTTCCCTCAACGTAAAACCAGTCGGCCCGACGTCGGCGATCAGCTGAATTGCCGCTTGTAACAAGGTCTCGCGCAAGTGGGCATGGTGGTATGGCTTTTCGCGTCCCATTGGTGTGCGACGATTATATATCCCAGTGTTGACACGAGCAACATTATGTTATTTCCGGCTTGAATCTGGTGCGTCGATTTCTTGAATCCATGTTGACACGCGCAACATCTTACTATTACAATGTTGCTACGCGCAACATTGAGAATCCCAGAGGAGAAATATATGAGTTTGCTCTTCAGGCTAAGTAACGTCCTGGTGATGCCCTTCTGGGCGCTCATGATTCTGCTGCCACGCTGGCAGTGGACGTCGCGAATCATGCGATCACCGTTTGTTAGCGCAGCGCCCGCTGCTTTGTATGCAGCGCTCGTACTCCCCCGCCTGGCCGAGATCTGGCCTGCTGTTTCTCGGCCCACGCTCGGCGGAGTGGTGGCGATCTTAGGTTCGCCTGCGGGTGCAACTATCGCCTGGGTGCACTTTCTCGCTTTTGACCTGTTCATCGGGCGTTGGATTTATCTCGATAGCCAGGAACGCCCGATCAGCGCATGGCTGATGGGCCCGGTGCTATTCCTCACGCTAATGCTGGGGCCAGCGGGGTTCCTGTTCTACCTCGCTGTTCGCTCGATCGTCGCGGTGTCACCGGTGCCGAGCAAGGCGCCTGTTCAGAACCTCATGTAACTAAGAACGGAGAAAAACGATGAAATCATCCGCCGTCACAACAGAAGCCAGGGGCCCCAGATTGGAACTATTGCGGCGCTTGCTGCATCGCGCACTTGAAGCGAACCCAGCGCTGACCATCATGGGCGGAGCCATGCTGATCACATTTGTCGCCACCCTCGTGGGTATATTTGTTGACCATCGTGTTATCACGGGTGCGCCCGCGTGGCTCAAACCAGCCAAGTTTGCCATCTCTGTCAGCACTTATTGCTTCACTTTCGTCTGGCTGCTTGGCTTTGTCGAGAATCGTCCCCGCCTGGTTCGTTTAGTGACCAATGTCACGGTCGGCAGCTTGATTGTGGAGATGATTGTCATCATTACCCAGGCGGCGCGCGGGACAACCAGCCACTTTAACCTGACGACGCCATTCAATTCGTTTCTTTGGTTCACAATGGGGGCATTCATCGTTCTCGTGTGGACCATGAATCTACTCCTCGCAGTCATGCTTCTGCGGGAGTCGATGCCGGACCGGGCTGTCGCCTGGTCGCTACGCCTCGGAGTGCTCATCTCGGCGATCGGCATGGCGGCAGCATTCTTCATGGTTACGCCTACGCGAGACCAAGCCACCGCACTTGCCGGCGGGTACCGCCCGCACATCGTTGGGGCACACAGTGTTGGAGTCGCGGACGGGGGCCCGGGCTTGCCGGTTTTCGGATGGAGCACGGTGGGAGGCGATCTGAGAGCCGCGCATTTCGTGGGGTTGCACGCCCTCCAGATCCTGCCTTTCTTGGGTTGGCTGTTCACACGGAGGAAGAGCTTTTTCGCCCTGTTGGCTGCGAATGATCGGCTGGCTCTGGTGTGGACCTGTGGCTTCGGTTACTTGGGCTTGGTCGCGTTGCTCATTTGGCAAGCTCTCCGTGGCCAATCCGTAGTTAATCCTGACGTCAAAACCATCGCTACTGCAAGTGTCCTGGCGGCGAGCATCGCAGCTTCAACTTTGATCACCATCGCGCGGGTTTTTATCCGGAACAGGAAACCGCGCGTGCTGGCGTCTGCGATCCAGATCTTGATTCACCAGGAGGATGTATGAAAAGCATGATTTCCATTTCACTTATCGCCCTGTTGATCCTTCTAACCATCGCTCGGGGCAAGACGCCGATAAACCGCTTCCCAATGCTCCCTCTTCCCAGACCAGTGCCGAAGGATCTGGCGAAATTTCTGAGATCAATCAGCGGGCCGTAGATCCGCCGTCACCTTCTGTACCGATTGATCCCACTCCCGCACGGCGGGCGCCAGCGACTGCGGCCAAGTTCGGCCTCAGCAGTAAATTCAGTTACTACCTGACCGAGACCTACTTGAATCCCAGTCTCTTTACTGCACCAGCCTTCCGAGCGGGCCTCCGCATGGCGAACCCTCCGGGCAAGGGAACGACCTCATACCTTCCAGAGTGGAGGCAGGGTGCTGAGGCCTTTGGAAGAAACTACGGGGACGCGTTCGCGGAACGCATCAGCTTTCAGACCGCGAGATTCGTAACTGAGGCCATTATCCGCGAAGATCCACGTTACGTCGCGTCAAGCAGCCACAACATTCGCGGAAGGAGCATCCATGCAGTCAGCTTCTCGTTTGTGGATCGCTCGGATTCTGGACATCGCATGCCCGCTCTATCCAACTTTGTGGGGGCCGTTGCAGGTGGATTCATCGGAAATACCTATCTTCCAGCCGGCTTCACCGATGTGACCCACGCCGGCCAACGAGCTACGCTTCGGTTCGGATTTGCTGCGGGTGGGAATCTGTTTCGCGAGTTTGCGCCTCAGATGCCTGGGCCCCTGCGTAACTTCATCATGCTGATTGCCCGCTGAGGGACTGGGCAGCATCCGTCGCTATTGAAGATCGAAGCGCTGGGTCGGCAGCAAGTTGCCGCATTTTATGCAGGCCATCGACAATGACCTGCCGAGCTGTAATTAGCGCGTTAACGCCAGTGAGATCGCCTTTCACCATGGAAGCAAGAAGCGTTTTGGCACGCTCCAGCCTGCCGCTGATGCGGCACCCATTTTCAGGACATTGGAAGAGCTTAGGCTGCACTCGCGACACGGGCGGAGCTGCTGTTCCTCAAGGCATGACGCTCGATCCAGTCCAGAGCCGATTGGCGCGCCTGCTCAGCACCGAACAACTTATCTACCGCGCGGATGAAGGCCGATAGCTCTTTTTCAGCCAAGATGAGAAAGCCACTAACGATTTGAATGCAGCGGTCGGTTTCCGCATCCATCAGTATTTTCCGCTTCTCAAGCATGCCAACCTCTGGACCAACCCATGCCTCGCACTACCCCAGTGATTTGAAGCCCGCGCGACGCTCTTCTGAAAACAGTTTCGGATGGGGCGGTTCCCCACCCTTCAGAAATGCGCTGGATCCGCCGCACTCTTCGGGTCCCACCCCTTCATCTCATTGAGTTCCTCGGCCGTGATCTGAGGCAAGTGCCGGATGAACAAAACCAGGCGCCAGGTTTGCGCGGCAGTGTGCGTTCCGCTGAAGGCTGGCATGCCGCTCAAACGAACTCCATTGTCAATTGTGTAGTAGAGCTCACCATCGCTCTTGTTCTGCGTCCCGGCTGCGCGCAAGTCGGGCGGTTTCGGATAGAGGCCCTTGCCGAATACCGTGTGGCCCCCTCCGTCATCCGAATGGCACGCGGCGCAATGATAGGAGAAATGCTCCATGCCTCCCCGAATGTTCTCCGTTGAAGGCACGATGGGATTGCGAAGTTGGCGATACGCGGATGGCACGGCCAATTTGCGTGCCGTTGTGGCGGCGAGCTCCTCAATCACTGATGGTGTCGCAAGTGCGCTGAAGCCTCGTCGCACGAGAATCAGCCCGTATCCCGCGGCTGCAACCGCAAGAGCAAACAGGATCAGCGAAACTGCTTTCCAGGGTTTCATGTCTACCTCTCCTGTCCCGTGGTATAGTCGTCCGCCCGGCCGAACGAAGGGAGGTACCGGCCGAAGTTCAATTCGAAGTCGCTTCGAACGCCGTAACCCATGTCACGAACCTTCGCACGGCGCGCCTGCGCACCTGGCAAAGCCAGCAGTGGGAAGAACAAGTCGATGCTCAACTGAAGCTCGGTAGCTGTCGGCGCGGGTTGCACGCCTTGGGTTGCATCCGTGACCGTTTCCCGCTCTGGCCATCGGGTCGCGTTGATGCGTCTGCGCAATTCGGTCAGTTCCGCTTCGGGAACATTCACGTTGGGAACGGACGAATCGTATTCTTGTCAACTTGCTGGTTACTGCGTGTTTTGTGTTGCACCGCTTGGAGTCATGGCATCCTCGGTTTGACTAGTTGTGAATTCTTGTTTGGGTCACGAGCCAACAGTTCAATGCCAGCCCTGACGACTTGACAAATGCTTTTGATTGTTGTGGGTCCACTTTCTGCATTGCACTCTCGGGCAGTCGCACTCCACAATGTATTGGTGCACTGTCGGCCACCTGCCGTCTGGTCAATAGTGCTCACTTAGGAGAAGTCGGCTCGCCGCGATTAGTAATTGGAAGTCGGTTTCTGGGAAAGTGCTCACGATTGTTCCCGATTGAGGTCAATCCGGAAGTTGATCGGAAACTGCTGTTCGGCCGTGAGCAGTCGCTCTAATTTCAAGAGGTTAAGTCTGGCACACAACTCGCACACAGAGTATCGCGTTCGCGCAAGAATTCCGCATCTGAGAAATCGCTCACAGGTTGTGTTGGATGATCGAGGT
>Ga0308309_10000911_pt1 | contig 17698 bp, 16 predicted proteins | sample HubBroMetageWFT5_FD_192491 | JGI IMG/M metagenome (GOLD analysis project Ga0308309, IMG submission 192491) | Warmed and freeze-thawed soil microbial communities from the Hubbard Brook experimental Forest, New Hampshire - Hubbard Brook CCASE Soil... | ecosystem: Environmental > Terrestrial >...
CGAGTACGAGGATCTGGTCAAGGCGGGCGTGCTCGATCCGACCAAAGTAGTGCGCACTGCGCTACAGAACGCCGGTTCGATCGCGTCGCTGATGCTGACCACCGAAGCTCTGGTTGCGGAGATCCCGGAAGAGAAGAAGGGCGCTCCCATGGGTGGTGGCGGACACGGCGGCGGCATGGAAGGGATGTACTAAGACGCAGCATTCAGCACTCAGCACTCAGCATTCAGCAAGACCGAGGCCCCGCCTGACGGCGGGGCTTTTTTCTTGCTACCTAACTCTTCTTCTATCCTAGGTTTGGTAGAATTCCCGCATGCCGACGGTTCTCCGGTCCGGCCCTTATCGCTTCTATTTCTACAGCCACGAGCCCAACGAACCGCCTCATATTCATATAGATCGCGAGGACCTGTCCGCTAAGTTTTGGCTCGCCCCTGTCCAATTAGCTCGTAATTTTGGGTTTCGTGCCCACGAACTGCGCACGATACAATCAATGGTGACGGAGCATAGCGAAGAATTCCTGGAGGCATGGGATGAGTTTTTCGGCATCGACGGCAGATGAGCGGGTGTTGGACGTGCAGTCCACCGACGACACGCTTAGCGTGAGTCTGCGGGATGGCCGTGTTATCACCGTGCCCCTGGTATGGTATCCGCGTCTGCTTAGCGCCACGTCTGCTCAACGCGGAAATTGGAAGATTGTCGGCGGTGGATATGGCATTCATTGGCCCGACCTCGACGAGGACTTGAGCACCGAAGGGCTACTGCGTGGTGCGCCTGCGCCGAAAGCACCCGTTCAAGCAAGGTAGATTTATTCGTGTGTGGGACGGACACCCCCGTTCCCCAGAAGATGGAGATACCGCATCTCAGGCGGGGATCAGGCTGCGGGAACCCCTTCTCAGGCGCTCTTGCCTTTTCCGGCGATCATCATGCCGGCCCCGACAAGCACCAGCACGACACTGACGGCAGGAGAAACCCGTTCGCTGTGCTCGGTGTTGACCCCAACGTGCAAGTCGCCCGCGTTCACCGCATGGTGTTCCGTGTACGGCACCGGAACGAAGAAGGAAAGCAGCCCCAGCACCAAAACCACCAGTCCAACCCCAAACAATGCTTTCATGAAGGCCTCCAGCGAGAATGATCGTGGAGGGAGCCAGCGTGGTCGATACGGTCGCTGCTGTACAGGCACCCGGAAATTGCCATAGCTGACGCGGCGGAACGCATGAGGGCGGCGATGCTTTCGTTGCTAGAATAAGGACCATGATTCCCCGCCCCGCGCTTGCTGACGCTCCGTCCTATGCTTTCACTTACATCAACCTGATTAGCGGCGACGATCCCATTGCCGCGCTCGAGTGGCAACTCGATGAGCCTCTGCTCTCGACCATTTCCGAAGAGAAGTCGTTGCACCGCTATGCGCCGGGGAAATGGAGCATCCGGCAACTGCTGAACCACGTCACCGACACCGAGCGCGCTTTCGCCTTTCGCACGCTTTGGTTCGCGCGCGGATTCGAGACTCCCATCGCCAGCTATGACCAGAATGTGGCGGCATCCGGTGCGGATGCTGACCGGGTTACCTGGGCGGCGCATGTCGAGGAGTTCCGGCAGGTACGTCTCTCGACTATTTCACTATTCAGGAATATGCCAGCCGAGGGATGGACGCGCAGCGGCATCGCCAGCGACCATCGGGTCACGGTGCGGGCTTTGGCCTATGTCATCCCGGGACATTTTGCTCATCATGCGGCGGTGGTTAGGGAGAGGTATTTGTAGACTTCATCCCGTCGGCATCCATTGTGCAGTAGATTTCGTTCTCTGTCGGGTGTAATTGTGCAACGGTTTGTGCAACACGCAACGCATCGCGTTCATCGTTCAAGGGATCACGTGGAACGGCACGTTGCTGGTCAGCGTGCTGCTGGGCGTGGTCACGGTAGCGTAGCCCGTTGTTGCTCCCGCCGGAACCGTGGCGCGTATGTACGTGTCTGAAACAACTGTGAAGCTCGCCGGGATTCCGTTGAGTGAGACACTGGTCGTTCCGGTGAATCCTTGGCCCAGAATGCCTCCGGTCTGACCGACTTTGCCTGCGGCGCGGACGAATGTCACAAAGGGGCCGAGGCCCATGTTGAGGCTGAAAACGGTGCCGCCTCGGTTGACGCCGCCAGCGTAGGTTGTCCCATAGAAGATTCCGTTCGTGGCCTGAAACAGCCCGCCATACGGGTAAGCACCGTCAGTCACCTCAAAGTTGTGCAGCGTCGTTAGCGTGCCTGCTGGAGTGGCTTCGAACAAAGCGCCACAACCATTCGGAGCGGGGTAACCGACACAGGGGCCATTGCCGCCATATACGGTGGTGCCATAGAGGTTCCCATCTGTTCCCAGCACGAGCGAATCCCAAGGCGTGCTTCCGTTAGCACCATCAAAACTGTCCAGTGTGGTGAGACTGCCCGTTGGGGTCACCGCGAATACAGAACCCGGCCCGAGAAAGAAGTTCCCGTCTTGGCCACTCGTCGTGCCGTAGAAGCTTCCGTCACTAGCCAGCAGCAACGCGTCATTGGGGCCGATACCGTCCGTCTCGTCGAAGCTATGCAGGAGCGTTGTACGGCCGGAGAGGGTTATCCTAAATACACTTCCGCAACCGTACCCAAAGCAGCCATTTTGCTCCGTGCCGCCGTTAGAAGTCGTGCCATACAACTTCCCGTCTAGACCCTCAACCAAGCCACCGTTAGGGATGGAGCCGTCCGTCGGCGCTCCGGCAAAGCTGTGAAGTGTGGTAAGAGTCCCTCCTGACGTAATTCTAAACGCCGTTCCGCAGCCCAAATAATCAGTGGAGGCCACATAGCAGTTAAGGTTTCCGCCAAACGCTGTTGTCCCGTAAAGACTGCCGTCAGTGGATTGAAGCAAAGTAGCGTGCGGATAAGTACCGTCCGCGCCGGAGAAGCTGTGCAGCGTCGTTAGCGTGCCTGCGGCTGTGATTTTGAAAACAGTGCCTTCGTTGTTCGTTCCTCCACCGGCGGTGGTGCCATAGAAATTACCGTCAGTGCCTAAGGCTAGACCGCCGTAAGGAGTGACGCCATCGGTGCAGGCACGCGTCGGGCAAAAGCTGTATAGCGTTGTTAGAGTTCCTGTCGGCGTGACTTTGAAGATTGCGCCATCTTCGTTGGCTCCGCCGTCAATGCTCGTCCCATACAAGTTCCCATCCGGGCCCTGTATCAAGCCCCCAAATGAGCCGCCACCGTCGGTTCCGTCGAAACTTACCAACGTGGTGAACGTTTGCGCGTGCGCGGCAACCACTGTTGCGGCGCAGAGCAAAAGAACAGCCCCGCCCATTTTCCACGCGCTAAGGTTTGTCATCAGGGAACCTCCGTTTGTCTCATTGCTACTTGATCACACGGAACGGTACGTTGCTGGTCAGCGTGCCGCTGGGCGTGGTCACGGTGACGTAACCAGTGGTCGCACCCGCAGGAACCGTTGCCTCTATAAATGTGTCGGACTTAACTGTGAAGGTTGCTGAAATTCCGTTCAGCGAGACGCTGGTCGTTCCGGTGAAGCCTTGACCAAGAATGCCGCCAGTCTGGCCGACTTTGCCTGCGGCGCGGACGAATGTCACAAAGGGGTCGAGACCGACATCCAAGCTGTAAACCGTCCCGCAGCCTAGATTACAGGACGGGCTGCTTCCGCCATTCTGGGTTATACCGTAAAAATTGCCTTCCGTTGCTTGGTTAAGTCCTCGCGGGTAGGCACCGTCGCTCGCCTCGAACGTATGCAACGTTGTGAGGACGCCATTCAGCGTAAATCTGAACACCGTCCCGCAGCCGCCAAACACCCCTGGGTTACACGTAGTGTCACCGCCTACCTGAGTTGTTCCATAAAGGTTCCCGTCGCTCCCTTGTACCAAGGTCTGCGGGCCGATTCCGTCGCTACAAGCGCTCTGAGAGCAAAAGTTGTACAACACAGTGAAACTACCGTCCTGCGCAACGCGAAATATCGTGCCTAGACCTTCGGGCCCATCGAGTCCACCCCACATCGTGGTGCCGTAAAGGTTGCCGTCTGTTGCCTGCATAAGACTGGTCGGAAAGTAGCCATCCAAGCAGGAACCGGAGCAAAAGCTATGCAGAATGTTTGAATTGCCTGTTCGCGTTATCCTGAATACTGTGCCGCAGCCGTTCTGAGAATACGGGCAGTTGTAACGACCTCCGCCCGTTGTCGTCCCGTAGAAATTACCGTCACTTGCTTGCAAGAGTGAATTGGGAAACTGGCCATCTCGTCCGTCAAAACTGAAAATGCTGGAGAGATTCCCAGCGGGTGTCATTTTAAAAAGATTGCCAAACGTTCCGTAACTGCCGCCGAGGTCAGTTGCGCCGTAGAGATAGCCATCTGCCCCGTTGACTAATGTTGTGCTCGGTAGTGCGCCACTCTCGCAATTGGGTGTGCAAAAGTCGTACAGTGTCATGAGACCAGTGCTGGGCATGATTTTGAAAACGGTTCCCGCGTCGCCAAGGTCTACCCCGCCTAGGGAAGTAGTCCCGTAGAGGCCGTCGTTGTCTGCGTTTAGAGTCAGACCTTCGTAAGGAGCGTAGCCATCAGTACAGTTCGGCTGCGAGCAAAACTCGTATAGGGTAATCAGCATTCCAGATGACGTAACTTCAAAGGCAGTACCACAACTGCCTTTTCCGCACTGAGAGTTTACGATGCCTCCCGAGGGTGTTGTCCCATAGAAATTGCCGTCCGGGCCTTGCGTTAGAGCCGCATAGGGGGAGGCCCCATCTGTGCCGTCGAAGTTGACCAGCGTCGTGAACGTCTGTGCGGGCGCGATAATTGCCGTTGCAGTACAGAGCCCAAGAACTGCGGAGGCTGCCTTCCACGAGCCAAGTTTCGTCACCGGAACCCTCCGTGGTACGAAATACGCGATTCGCGGCCCAACTCACGCGAAAGAAGCGGGACTGGCCGGCTGAACCGCAAGGGGGAGAACACTGCGAAAACGCCGAGCAGTGAAGGATTATCTTCCGCTACCCGGTTGGCGTCAAGCCTGATCGCACCACAACGCAGATCGCGTACCCGCTAAGAAGTTAAATCTCGCACGGTGGCATAGTTCCCTTTCCGGTTCTCGACCTCCATTAGAACCTATCGACACGGCTTGAAGCCGTGCCCTTTCCGTTCTTGCTTCCCGATTTGACCCTAGTTCCCTATTTTCCCTACGTTTTCCCGCCTGCCTCCTCGCCACGTCGAATAGGCTGTGATTTATCGGATAGCCGGCCAGTTTCTGGTGACTATCGGTTACTGGAGTTATGGTGACAGGACATACGCGTGACGTGTATACAAATAACAAGAAGTCCGATCATTCCTCGGATAGCCTGGCCTTGGTTGCCGTCGTTTTCCAAGGCGACTCGATACGGGCGTTGCGAGGATTTCCGGGCGGAGTCAGGCACGATCTCGGATATGCTTTGCACCGATTGCAGCTTGGTCAGATTCCTCCCGACAGAAAAGCGGTGCGGGCGGTAGGCGCCGGGGTTTATGAACTGCGCGAGCAGGATGAAAAGGCGTGGTATCGAATGCTGTATGTACGCAGGGAGAATGCACTCCAGGTTCTCCATTGCTTCGAGAAGCGGACCAACAGCATCGAGCAGAAAGACATTGAGACCGCCAAGGCACGCCTTAAGCGGGTACTGGAAGCCGAACGCGAGGAGAAGAGAAATGCCAAACAAGCGCTCCGCAGAAAATGAATACAGAGTCACAGGGAGTGTATTGGATGAACTCGGCTTGGATCGGCAGGCGGCTCTGGAACTCAAGCTCAAGGCAGCATTGCATCAGAGGATTCTGCAATTGGTAAAACGCCGCGGCTATCGAGCACGTGATTTGGAGCGAGTCCTGCGAATACAACAACCGCGAGTGAGCGAATTGATGCGCGGCAAGGTTTCCACGTTGAGCGTGGCACGGTTGTTGCTGTATGCAGACCTATTGGGTGCTCAGGCGGAAGTGAAGTTGAAGGAAGTCAAGTCCCGCGCGGCGGCGTAGTTCCCTTCCCGGTTTCGGTATCCCTCAGCGGCTAAAGCCAGTCGTCTTTCTGATCCTTTTGGCATGGCTGAGGCCATGCCCTGATACGAACCGCAGAACGCTGCCTCCCACTCCTTGCGCACAGAACGCGCAAGGGGTGGGGCACCCGCGTCAGTGGTGATCCGGACATTGGCGGGCAAGAGTGTCCGCCCCACTTGGTTCGTTGCGCGAGCGAGGAAAGCAGATTCCTCGGTGTCCTCGCCGCGCGATGCGCGGCTACGGACAGCTCGGAATGACAAGTTGTTCAGGAGTTGGGCAGGGGGGACACACTTGCACGGGCGAGGGTCCTTCGCTTCGCTCAGGATGACAATTCATTTTTGGGCGTTTACTTTGTAGGCGCGGTCATTAGGGACCAGGCTTCGCGGTATTTTTCGTAGCGGGACATGCGGCGGCGGCTCGAGGGGAAGAGTCTGGCGCCGGTGATCCCCTTGAATAGCTGGATGGGGAAAACATACCAGACATCCTCGGGGACGATGTAGGGACCAAGAAGTCGATGTCTTGGGAAGTGTAGACGTCGGTGGGGAGGTTGCCGTGGGCGTGGAAAGTGTAGCCGCCGTGCTCTCCGGCGGAGTAGGCGGATTTGACCTGGACACGGAGGAAACGGCCTCCGGTTTCGACGATGAAGTCGTAGCGGTCGCTTTCGCCCCAGGGTTTGGCGACACTGAAGCCGAGGCTTGCGGCCTTGTGGAGGAAAGCGGCTTCGGCGACTTCGCCGCGGCGCTTGCGGTTGAGATTGAGTGTTTTCATAGGGCAAAACAAAAGGCGCGGACGGTGGTCCACGCCTGTACTTTCTTGTATCGATGTCTATAAGTTCAGGGTAGCAAATGCGGAGGGTAAGTGAGACACGCTTTGGAAGTTTATTGTCGGGTTGGAATCAGGAGTTTGTGAGGGATTTGGCGGTTTAGGGGGCTTGACAAGGTTGCGGCCGAAATGGGAATGGAGCGGGAATTTCAGACAAACATCCCGTTATGGGAGCCGAGTTCCATCCTAACGTCGAAAACATGCGACGTTAGGATGGGTTTGGCACGATAAGTTTAGGGGCAAGACTTGCCGGGGACGGCGGTCATGGCGATGACGAAGGCGAAATTGTCGTTCAGTGAGAACGGCGAGTTCACCACTTCCTTCAGCGAGGTTCCGTGTGCGCCGAGGACGGCGATCTGGGGTGGGCTGTCTTCGGCGACGAAGATTCCCTTGCCGCTCGGGACAGTGGCCATCCCCAGTGTGGAATTGAATTGCTGGACATTGAGCTTGACCACGCTGTCGTAAGTTAGCGCGCCGTTCGCGCCAGTGGTCAGGGTTTCCACCTGGTTGGAAGCAGTTTCGCTGACGTAGAGAAGGGTTCCGTCGGCACTGAGCAGGACGTTGTTGGAGTTCTGACCGTTGGTATTGGAGTAATCGTTGATCTCGGTGAGTTGGCCGGTTGCGCTGATGCTGTAGACTTCGACTTCGGTATTGGTTCCAGCGTCGCCGAAGTAGGCGGTGGTGCCGTCGCAACTGAGGTCGACGCCGGCGGTGGCGCCGTGGGAGGCGAAGGGGCCGAGTTCGGTCAGAGTGCCGTTGGAATTGATTTGCCAGGAGTCGGGATTTCCGAGGTTCGCCTCGATGAGGAATTTGCCGTTAGGAGTGACTTTCATGCCATCGGGCGAACCGGGGACGGTGTAAGTGTTACCGAGATGGAGCCCGCAGTTCGATTTGATAACAAAAACCGAGATGTTGCCGGAAACAGTGTTGCCAGCGAATAGCAGTTTGTTGTCGGCGACCGCCAGGCCGATGCCGTAGTTATTTCCCAGGCCGCCGCTGGCGAAGGGAGATCCGTTGACGGCGGTGAGGGTGCCGTCGGATGGGGTGAGGGTGAAGGCGGAGACGTTGTTGCTGCCGCCATTGGAAACGAACAGGCAGACGTTGGAGCCGACTTTGGCGGCGACGACAGTATTGACGGCGTTGAATCCGCCGGTGCCGAGGCCGCCGGTGGGGTAGGTGTTGATCACGGACATCTGTCCGGTGTTGCTGACTTTGAATGCAGTGACCAGGTTGTGGTCGCCGCCGGAGTCGTCGTCGTTGTTGGCGTAGACGTATTGCTGGGCTTGCAATGCACAGGGCAGAACTGCCGACAATAGAGCTGCGAGGGAAAGCAGGTGGCGGAAGCGGAGTTTCATTTCGATCTCCTTATCGGGTTTGGTAAATTTGTTCCGGCGAAAGATGACAGATGTTGCGAGCTCTGAAAAGAGGCATGGGGCGGGCCGTTTGGGGCTGCCTGGCGCTCCTTCTTGGAGCTAAAGAACGGCCCAGAATGTATATCACAGTTACGGTGGCGTAGCGAAGGAATGTGGGGACGCTTCCCTACTGGCCGAGGGGGGCCTGGAGAGTTCCGACGTAGCCGTTGTGGTTGTCGCGCACGGCCAGCCAGGCCAGGTTCCTTCCGGGAGGGGTGGTGAGGTCGAGATGCACGGTCAGGCCTTGTTGCATGATTTGTTGATAGGTTTCGAGAGGCAACACTTTGTCGAGTTTCATGACCTGATTGCTGACGATTTTGCCGTTGGGGCCGAAGACCACCACTGCAAAGTTGGCGTTCACACGCTTGCCTTTGTCGACATCTTCTATCGAAAGAGAACTGCCATCGACCATGAACTCGACGCGAGTCTTGCCGGCGTCGATGGCGGAGACTTTGGCATCGAAAGCGATCTGGGTGGATGAGATCCGGTCCTGGACGGCGTCGGAAAGGTCCTGCTGGAGCTTCTTTTCATTCTCTTTTTCTTTTGCGGGATCGACGGCGAAGTAGCCACGACGATTCCGGACTTCTACTCCATCGCGGTTTACCTTGACTGAGATTTTGCGATAGTTACCGTCCCACTTCTTGTCGTCGGGGTAATAGCCGACGGTGTAGGAAGCGGCGCGATCGGCGAAGGCGAGTTCGACTCCGCGGTGAAGGTCGTTTTCATTCACGAAGGCCTGGCCGCCAGTCTCGCGCGCGATTTCTTTCATGGTTTCCTGGCGCTCGAAGGATGCCTGTCCGAAACGGGCGGTGACGAGACCGGTGACATCGACGGGATAAATGGCGATCTGGGAGCTGGCGAACTCGGCTTCGATGTCTCGAACTTTGTCGGCATAGAGGCGTTGCTGACCGGGATCGAGGCCGACTTGAAATGCGTTCCGGCCTCCGGTGGCTGCGAGTTGGGCGTTGGTCCAGCGGGAACCGGTTGCATCCAGCCCGGTGGCTTCCTGCGGGATCAGGCTGAAAGGAAAACCGGCGGTCAGCCAGACGATGTTCTTGCGTCCGGGAATGCCTCCCAATATACGTATCAGGCTGCGCATCGCGGCCACTGTGACATCGGCGCGACGGTTCTGAACGAACTGAAGTTCGGCGGAGTGGAAGTTGGCAAGTTGCTGAGTGAGCCGCATCATGGATTGGCTGGCAGCACCCGAGATCGGCGCGGGCAGGTCGGGAGGCGCAGGCCTGCCGGTCCCCAGGGGCGTTTGCGCAACGTACTGCTGGAGGACGCCACGCAGGATCCGCGGGTCGTCGGTGAAGTCCGAGAGTGCTACCAGACCGTTGGTCAGGGCGAAGACGGCTATGCGATCGCCGGGGCGGTATTCGTCCACCACCCACTTCAACATCTGCATGCGGGCGTAAGTCTGATCGGGAAAGGAAGTGTTGGCGGCGTCGAGCAGAATAACGGTGGGCGGGCCGCCGGGCGCGCGATACTCGGGACGGTTTGAATATTCTCCGGGTGGCAGCGCGGGCGCCGCTGGTTTGGGAGCCGCTTGGTTGGGAGGTGTGAAAACAGATATTTTCTGCAGCTTGCCTTTTTCTGTGACGGCGAAGTCGGTGGGCTGCAATCCGAGGACTGGCTGGCCGTGTTTATCGGTCACGACGACATCAACCAGCACCAGGCGAGTGCTGACGCGGATGGTGAGAGTTGGCACCGGCTCCGGTTCTTGAGGAGACTGCGCGGGCAGGGGCGACGATGCAGCTATGAGAGAGAGGCAGAGAAAGACGGACAGAAAAGGGCACATGGCGTGACGCCTGAACATGTTTTTCCTCGGATCCAGCTGTGGACGTGCCCCTCGTTACCACAGGCTGCTAATTGTACCTTATCGGCAGGCACGAGCGAGGGCGCCTGCGCCGCGCCCTCTTGACCACAGCCCGCTCACTGGCGTAGCTTGACATGCGAATTCCAACCGTTATCTTTGCATTCGTAAGGAGACCCATGGTTCCTCTTACCGCGTTGTGGCTACCCATCGTGTTGTCGGCAGTCATTGTGTTCGTTGCCAGTTCTGTCATGCACATGGTGCTGAAGTACCATGACAGCGACTATCGCAAACTGCCTGACGAGGACAAGATTCTGGTGGCGATGCGCTCGGCCAATCTCCAGCCCGGTCTTTACGTCTTTCCCCACACCACGCACGCGGAGATGAAGTCGCCGGCGATGACGGAGAAGTTTAAGCAGGGACCGGTCGGGTTCCTGACCGTTCGTCCCAGCGGCCCGGTGGCGATGCCGAAGTTCCTGATCCAGTGGTTCGGGTATTGTCTGGTGATCGGGTTCTTCGTGGCTTACCTTACGGGACGCACGGTTGCGCCGGGGACGCCTTATCCGGCGGTGTTTCGGGTCGCCGGCACGGCTGGTTTTCTGGCCTATGGTCTGGGAAGCCTGAGCAACGGAATATGGAAGGGCCAGCCGTGGTCGAGCGTGATTAAAGAGGTCATCGATGGACTGGTCTATGGTTTGCTGACGGCTGGGACGTTTGGGTGGCTTTGGCCGCGGTAGTTTGGAAATGTCGCCCCACCTTTCGAAAATCGCGGAAGGTGAGCACCTTGCGTGGTGAGGAGAACGCTTCCTCCTCTATGATCACGTCGGCCATGTTGGATAAAAAAAAGACAAACCGCAACCACAGAGGGCACAGAGGAACACAGAGCAAGGGCGAAAACGAAAAGGCCTAGCCCAAAGACAGCCGTACCCGATTCATCATCCTATTCTGGCCACCCAATCATGGAGTAATGGCAAACACGGTGCCTTTGTCGGCCGGGCCGCCGGCGCTGGTGGTGCCGTAGAGCGCGGCTTTGTCGAGAATCAGGCCGTCCTCGGGATAGGTTCCGTCAGTGCCATTGTTGGTGAAGCTGTGCAGTACGGTTTCCTTCCACGTGCTCCCCGTGGCAGTCAGCATGAACACGGTGCCACATGGCCCACCGAAAAAACATCCTGAGCCGGTGCCGCCTCCGTAAGTGGTCCCGAACAAATATTTTCCTTTGCCCACCAGCGTCCCCTCGGGTGCAGAGCCATCGGAGCCGGAAAATGTATACAAGAGGTTGAAGGTCCACGCGCCTTTGGCGTAGGCGAGTTGGAAGACGGTTCCGGAAAAGCCTGCGCCGCCGCCCGATGCGGTGCCGTAGAGAGTGTTACGCGGGCCAGCGAGCAGACCGCCGATGGGGGCGGAGCCGTCGGTGTCGTAGGTGAAAGCGTGGAGTGAATTCAGGGTCCAGCCCGAGGGGCCATGCTTGAGTTGAAAGACATTGCCGCAACCATAAGGAGCGCAGTTGCCGGAAAGATATCCGCCCTGCGTGGTCGCGCCGTAGAGATTGCCGGCGGGATCAAGAATGAGGCTGGCGTAAGGAAACGCTCCGTCGGCGCCGTTGGTGAAGCGATACAGCACGTTTTCGGTCCATCCGTTGTTTCCCGGTTGTAGCTGAAAGATAGTTCCACAGCCCGAAGGGGCACCCAAACAGTAGTTTCCACCGCCAGCGTAGGTTGTGCCGTAGATGCTGCCGTTGTGGAGAGTGACAGCGGCTTGCGGATACGAGCCGTCGCTGCCTCCGCGGAAGCTGTAGAGCACGGACTCGGTCCAACTGCCGGAGGCGAAGGACAGCATAAAGACAGTGCCGTTGCCGAAAGAGCCGCCGATTGCGGTGGTGCCGTAGAGATTGCCCTGAGAATCGATGGCGAGACCGGCGAGAGGTTCGCCGCCATCGGCGCCACCGGTGAAGGTGTACAGAACGCTTTCTGTCCAAGTGCCACCATTGGGAGCGAGTTCGAAAACTACTCCGCAGGTCTGGCCGAAGGGACTGCAGTCGGTATAGCTGCCGCCGGTGCCGGTGGTGCCGTAGAGGTTGCCAGCCTGATCGGCAACCACCCCGCCGAGTGGCGCCGAACCGTCATTGCTGCCGCCGTTGAAGTTGTAGAGTGAGGTTTCCTTAGGAGTTGCCCAGGCTAGATTGAGCAAGAGGAAGGTTGCAAACAAAGCAGTGATGACTGTGCGCGGCATAGATATAAGTCGATTTGGCACGGGTGGCTCCTTGATGAATGCGCACTTGGAATGCTTTCGAGCAGCTTATCTTGCGCGGCGCGGAGTATAGCGCAGGAATGGCAGCCGTAGCAAGGGTTTTGGGGCACTGTTACAGTTTGACGGTCGACAACTACGATTATCGCCGGATACATCAAACCTTGCGGATTTCGCCTGCAATGGAAGCAGGAATTGCCGATCACTCTTGGTCGAAAGAGGGACTGGTAGGATTGACACATGGAACTTTGGCCCACTGGATATCCAAGTGGTCCCCGGGCATGAACAGAGTTTCATATCTCCACTCGCCGGGAGATTCGTATTTAGCGGGATTTGTTGTAACGACAATGGACTTACCAGATTTTACAGTTAGGGATAGACCAATTGTAGGCTTCTGGAACATTTGATGGCAAAATCCCATCATCATTGGATACTGGATCGAGTATTCATATTTGAAGCGCCGCCGATCCTCTGATCCTATGTTTATGTCATCTCCGATATAGGCTAGGGAATTTGGTTGCTTGGGATCTGGCACCAGTCTCGCATTATTTCCATACTTGGGATCATTAAAACAAACTACATTTTTCAGGACTGGTTTTTCGCCTTTTTCAAATTGCAATTTTGGTGTAAACGGCTCGACCCCTTGTGTCGGATTAACTACCTCGTATTCCATCGCCACATCGAAATGCAGAAATTCTCCTTGTTCAGATAAATCATAATGGAGCGTCATGTTCTCTCGATATAGGGTAGTGTTTTTCACAATCTCTAACAGACGATCCTTAATCTTAGGCGGAAGATTGAATCCCAAGATGTGATGAAATATATCGCGGGTGGCATCGCGGTGAGCCTTACTCTTTACTAATGGATCAACTGCAAATGCGAGAATGCCGGCGATCTCGAGAGCCTCGCTCAGTCCTCTTCTTAGGGGAGTCGCCACAATCTCCCCCAGGTCTATCAAGCGAGCGAGCAGCAAACCAGCGGCGATCAAGGCCGCGCCAATAATAAAGCCGCCGTAGATGTCCCAACACTTTCGCGCACGCTTACGCCACACTAGAATCTCCTCGCGGGGAGCTTATGAGGATAGAAGTTGAACCCGCCCAAACATAGCCCGTTCCCATTCGCCTTGCTCTCCAAGATTTTCCTGCATCATCGTACACCTCCGCCCCAAGACGCACTACTGGCAACAGTTGTTTTGGATATTCATGGGAATGGGCGCGAACTGTAAACAGTCCAGCGGCTGCGCAGGCTCACACCGCGGGTGCGTTCTGCGACGACTCTATCTTCCTAGAAACTTTTCCAGGGCGTCGATGTCAGCGGTGGCGAGGTCGGAGTAGCGCTTGGCGCGTACACCATCGCCGTGGGTGATGGCATCTTGCGCCTTCTGGACGTTGAGCTTCATGCTTTCCTGGCGCTGCGCGATGTCTCCGCGGAGTCCGTAGCCGTCGCGGGCTTGCTGGGCGCGCAGGCCGTCGAGCCCGCTGTTTACCGAGCCGGCGCGGGCGGAAATCTGATCGATTTCATGCTCGAGCGCATCGAGGTCGATGGGCGGTGGAGCGTTGGGATCAGGCGTGGCTTGCGGCGTGGCGGCATGGGCTTTTACTTTCACAGGAGGAGTTGCAGGCGGGGGAGCGGGCGTTTCCGCGGCAGGTTGAGTGGAAGTGTCCGGCGCGGGAGCGGTGGTTTGCGGCGCCGGTGCCGCGGGCGAGGCTGCATCCTGAGTAGTAGGGGCGGATGCGTGTGAGGCCTCGCGGCGGGCATCGGCGTTGCGGCTATACATTCCGGCAGCCGCAAGAACCATCAGCAGTAGTAGAGCTCCCACGGCCATGTATAAGCCGCGATGGCTGGCGGAAGGCGGCGGCGCGACGGTTGTAGCCATACCTGGTTGCGACGCGGCGGGCGGGGGCTGGGGTTGCCTGGCGGAAATGGCGGAAGCGGTCACGGTCTGCACGGGCAACACGGTGGCAGTCGGAGGCAAGGGGTTGATACTGGTGACGGTGCGGTCGGTATCGGCGTGCGCGGCAGCAATGGTTTGTTCTGGCGACACCGGAACTACGCGACTTAAAGCGTTCCTGAAAGCCTCGGCGGATTGAAATCGCGCGCCGGCACTCTTCGCGATTGCAAGAAGAATGATTTCGTTAAGCGCGGGTGGCAGGCCGGGCTTGATTTCGATGGGCGGCTGAGGCGGCTGGTTCACTTGCGCGGCCATGATGGAATAATCGCTGGTTTCGCGGAAAGGACGGCGTCCGGTGGCCATTTCGTAGAGCGAGATGCCGACGGAATAGAGGTCAGAGCGGGCGTCGGTGGGTTCGCCTTTCACCTGCTCGGGTGACATGTAGCCGAGCGAGCCGAGGGTGGTGCCGGTCATGGTAAGCGTGGATTCGTCGCCGGAGCGGGCGATGCCGAAGTCCATCAGCTTCACGATGCCTTGGGGCGTAAGCATCATGTTGGCAGGTTTGATATCACGATGGATGACGTGCTGTTGGTGCGCGTAGCCGAGGGCATCGAGCACTTGACTGATGTAGTTGACGGCGTCGGCGACCGGAACGGGGCCTTGTTGCATGCGCTGAGTTAGAGTCGTGCCCTCGACGTACTCCATGATCATGACGAGCTGATTATCGAGGGTTAGCGCGGTGCGCAGGGCGGCGATGTTGGGATGGTCGAGGGCGGCGAGAACTTTGATCTCACGCTGGAAACGGGCGGCGAGTTCCTGGCGGCCGGCGAGGTCGGGCAGAAGGATCTTCATGGCCTCGATGCGGTCGGAGATGACATTGCGGACTTTGTAGACTTTGCCCATGCCTCCGGCGCCGAGCTCGTTGAGGATTTCGTAGTCGCCAATACGTTTATTGATGGCTTCGGTCATCGGAAGGCCCCCTGTGTACAGCAAAGTTACATGCAGGCTGGAGTTGGTGAGTGGAGGAATTATGACTTTCCCGGTGGGCGGGGGTCAAGGAGATTCGGGGGTTGGTCCCTGGTTTGTCGTGGGTCGGAAAAACCCTAACCACAGAGGGCACAGAGGTGCACAGAGCAGCTAGCGAATCACTTCGTACTCGCTTTTTACCAGGCCGCTGGAGTAATTCTGCGTGGAAACGTGATGCAGACGTATGTCGTGCGGCACGGTACCGAAGAGAGGGATGCCTTCGCCGATGAGCACCGGGACGCGCGTGATAATGAGACGTTGAACCAGGCCGGCGCGGAGGAATCGTTGAATGGTGAGGCCCCCGTCAACGTAAAGGTGATGGGCGCCAGTGGTGGCGAGTTTCGCAACGATCTCAGCCGGGGCTCCGGACATCTGCTCGACGACGCCTCCGCGTACGGCGGAGAAGTCAATGGGACGGCTGCTGAGGACGACTACCCGCTTCTTGCCATAGGGCCATTCAGGAAAGGCCAGGACGGTTTCGAAGGTGTTGCGACCTATTACGAGGGCATCGACGCTGGCTATGAATTCGTTGTAGCCGTGAGGTTCGCCACCGTCCACCGGGAGAAAGTCGAGAGCGCCGTTGGGGCGGGCGATGAAGCCGTCGAGGCTGGTGCCGATGAAGATGGATACGGTCATGGTGGAGTCGTAACCGTGTCGTCCGACAATTATTCTTACCTGCGAGAGGCGGACAAGAGTGTCCGCCCCACACGAGAACATTAGGGTCCTATTGCAGCGATTGCATGACTTCGTCGAGAGCTTCTTTGCCGGGACGGATCACCGACTCGGGCAGCGTGGCCAAGGGCTGGTCGGTCACGTTTAGCATGTCGATAAAGCTCGGAGCTTTCGGATTGACGTAGAACATGCCGGTGAGGACTTCGCCCTTCTCGTGAGCTTCGTGCAGGCGGCTGATGGCGCGGATGCGGTTGGTGGCGTCGTAGTCTTCTTCTAACTTCGTGAGACGAAGCCGCGAGCCGTCATGCATGGTGACTTCGACGGTGGTGCCGGGATCGTATTCGACGTTGATTTCCTGGAATGCCGGGACAAAGTCAATGGCCTGTAGCGGCTCTTCGTGATCTTTCATATATTTGTAGGATTTTGTGGAGCCTTCGTGGTCGTTGAAGGTAACGCAAGGCGAGACTACGTCGATCATAACCGTGCCCTTGTGGGCGATGGCGGCCTTCAACATGGAGTGTAATTGCCGCTTGTCGCCGGAGAATGATCGTCCAACAAAAGTTGCGCCCAGGGTGATGGCCATGGCGCAGGTGTCGATGGCGGGGAGATCGTTGAGGACGCCGCTCTTCAGTTTCGAGCCGACGTCCGCAGTGGCGGAGAACTGGCCCTTGGTGAGTCCATAGACGCCGTTGTCTTCGATGATGTAGATGATGGGCAGATTACGGCGCATGAGGTGAACGAATTGGCCGATGCCGATGGAGGCAGTGTCGCCGTCGCCGCTGACGCCGAGAGCGATCAGTTTGTGGTTGGCGAGGACAGCGCCGGTGGCTACTGAAGGCATGCGTCCGTGTACCGCGTTGAAGCTATGCGATCGGCTCATGAAATATGCGGGAGTCTTGGAGGAGCAACCGATGCCGCTAGGTTTGATCACGCGCTCGGGCGGGACACCCATTTCGTACATGGCGTCGATGATGCGTTCGGAAATTGCGTTATGGCCGCAGCCGGCGCAGAGGGTGGTCTTGCCGCCGCGATAGTCGAGCACGGTTAGGCCGATGCGGTTGGTTTTCGGTGCGGGTGTCGGCGTGGGCGTGCTGGTTGTGGTTGCCATGTTACTTCCCCTCCATGCTGGTGAGTTCGTCGGTGACTGAGCGGGCGTCGAGCGGCAGCCCGTGAATGTGGGCGATGCTGCGGAGACGGGTTACAAGTTCCGGCTTGATGTCGAGTTTTAGCAGGCTGAGCATTTGGGCGTCGCGGTTTTGTTCGACTACGTAGACGCGGTCGTGATTCTCGATGAATTCGTGGACTTCGCGGGTGAACGGATAAGCTTTGATGCGCAGGTAGTCGGTTTCCATCTGGTATTCGTCGCGCATCTGGTCGCGGGCTTCGATGATTCCCCAGTGGGAAGTGCCGTAGGCGATGATGCCGACGTTTTTCTTGCCGGGGACGGACTTGCCGTTCATGATTACGGGCCGCGGTACGAAGGAGCGGGCGGTTTCGAACTTGCGATTGAGGCGCTCCATGTTGCGTTCGAAGTCGTCGGGACGCTCGCTGTATTGCGCTTTTTCGTTATGGCCGCTGCCGCGAGCAAAATATGCAGCTGCGGAATGTTCGGTTCCGGGTAAGGTCCGGTAGCCGATGGCGTCACCGTCCACGTCTTTGTAGCGGCTGAATCCGCCGAGGCGGTCGAGATCTTCTTTGGAAAGAACCTTGCCGCGTTGCAGTGGCGCGGTCGGATAGGTGAAGGGATCGGACATCCAGTTGTTCATGCCAAGATCGAGATCCGACATGACGAAGACCAGAGTATG
>Ga0308309_10000913_pt1 | contig 17661 bp, 16 predicted proteins | sample HubBroMetageWFT5_FD_192491 | JGI IMG/M metagenome (GOLD analysis project Ga0308309, IMG submission 192491) | Warmed and freeze-thawed soil microbial communities from the Hubbard Brook experimental Forest, New Hampshire - Hubbard Brook CCASE Soil... | ecosystem: Environmental > Terrestrial >...
ATTTTGCCCATCATACGCTATTCCGATCTAGGCAAGCTGCTCGAGAAGATCAAGTCGATGCCCAAGCCGCTGGCCGGTTATGTGTTCAGCAGGAATCAGCAGACGATCGACCAGGTTATGTGGTCCCTTTCGTTCGGCGGGGGCGCCGTAAATCAGACGAATATTTTCTTGTTCCTTGAGTCGATGCCCTACGGAGGCGTCGGAACCTCCGGCATCGGGAATTACTACGGCAAATACGGGTTCGATTCCCTCACGCATGCCAAGTCAATTCTTGTCTCTCCACCCGACGTAGCGATTGATCATCTGTTTCCGCCCTACACCACGGAGAAGGTGCAAGCGCTCAATCAGTGGTTTGACTACTGAGATCTCAAACGTTCATGCCAAATGAAATACAAAAGAAAGGCGCGCACAAATGAAAAGCACGTACAAAGCAGTGGAAGTCTCCGCACCCGGCAAGCTTCAAGTAGTGGAACGGCCGGTCACTGAGCCCGGGGCGGGCCAGGTACGGATTCGGGTGGAAGCGTGCGGAGTCTGTCATTCCGATGCGGCGACGGTCACGGGAATGTATCCGGGGCTGAAGCTGCCGAGGGTTCCTGGGCATGAAGTAGTTGGCCGCATTGAAGCGTTGGGCAGCGGTGTCCGCAAATGGAAAATCCGTCAGCGTGTCGGTGTCGGCTTTTTCGGCGGCGAAGACGGCGTGTGCGAACCGTGCAGACGCGGAGACATGGTGCAATGTCAGAACCCCGTCATACCTGGAATAACCGTGGATGGCGGATACGCGGAAGTGATGATTGCTGAAGCGCACGGGATCGCTGCCATTCCTGACGAGCTCACTTCCGTGGAGGCCGCCCCTCTCCTGTGCGCGGGTATTACAACCTACAACGCCCTTCGCAACGCCGGCTTGCGCGGGGGAGACCTGGTCGCTGTGCAGGGCATTGGTGGCCTTGGGCACCTTGGCGTCCAGTTTGCCCGGCGCATGGGATTCCATACAGTCGCAATCGGGAAGGGGCGCGAGAAGGAAAAGCTGGCGAAAGACTTGGGCGCGCACGTTTACATCGATACTGCAGCGGACGATGCCGCTGCGGTCCTGCAGCGCATGGGCGGGGCCCGGGCGATTCTCGCAACAGCCCCCAGTGGTGACGCTATGGGGCCGCTTGTGTCCGGTCTTGCCGCGCGCGGTAAGCTCGTCGTGGTGGGCGTACCGGGCGACCCGATCCAATTAAATGCGTTCCCGCTCGTTTTTGGTGGGCGGTCGATCTACGGGAGCCTGACCGGTACGCCGATTGACAACGAGGATACGCTTGCCTTCAGTGTGCTGGAAAATATCCGCCCCATGATCGAGACAATGCCTCTTGAACAAGCCGCCGATGCTTACGCTCGCATGATCCAGGGAAAAGCGCGGTTTCGGATGGTGCTGGTTACGAAGGATGGAGCCGCTTGAGCGATGCCCTCTTTCATGGAACTGTCAGCAGAAACTAGTGGCACGCCAAGTGGCAGCACTCCCCGATTGAGCGATGCGAGCCTTGTGGAAGCCGCCAAGAGCGGGCATCCCAGGGCCTTCGACACAATTTTCGAGCGACATCGAAAGCAACTCTTTCGTGCCGCGCGCCGGATCACCAGAAGCTGCGAGGACGCGGAAGACGCGGTTCAAGACACCCTGCTGAGAGCGTTTCTTCATATAAAGGACTTTGACGGCAGATCCGGTCTCGGAACCTGGCTCACGCGCATCGTTATCAATTCGGCGCTCATGATTCTGCGAAAGAAACGAATATCGCATGAGATTGCCACGGACTATAGCGATGAATCTGGCGCGGAAGGGCTGCACTACAAAATAGCCGATCATCGGCCGAACCCGGAAAGACACTACGCCCAGCACGAAGAAGCAGTCATCCTGAAGAAAGCCATCCACGGCCTGCGACCAGCCTTGCGGGCGGCAGTTCAGCTTCAATATCCGCAAGAACACTCAATACGGGAAACCGCGGAAGCGATAGGCATCTCTACGTCTGCGGCCAAGGGGCGGTTGTTCCACGCCAAGAAGGCGCTACGCAGGTCACTGATCCAGAAACTGGCGCATCCACTTCGACCGGACAGACGGGTTCGTGCTTTGCCGCCGGGGTAGTGGCTCGGGCAGGGCGAATGCGCGAGCAAGTCAACACCAATCCAATCACAGGGAAGAGAGAGATGAGTATGGCAAATCCAAAGAGACAAGGAAGTACAGAACCACAGGCAAGTTCGACTGCGGCGGAGGCGGGAGAGTTTTTAGTTGTGAGCCCGTCGCGTGAAGAGAAGATTCGCCGCCGGGCCTACGAAATCTATCTCGAACGCGGCGAGCAACCGGGCCGTGAGATGGAAGATTGGATTCAAGCCGAACGCGAACTTGAACGCGGGGTGCTGTGGCTCACGCAGGCTAACTAGAACCTGTCTGTATCTGTAAATGAGGTTCGGCTGATCGAACAGTGTCCTCGGGGGGTAGGGCCAATTTTTCGCGGCTCCAATGTCGGAGCCTGCCTGCCGCAGGCAAGCTAAAGCTCCGAGCCACGAAAACCATTTATGGGATGACTTAATGACTTCTAGTGGATGAATCCGACGATTTGTGTGTTCGTGGGATGGTAGCTTGCCGGGTGGCGATGGGCGTGGTAGTCCTTAACGACTGAGACGTTATGGATGCCTCGACACATCGGCCGGCTTGGAAAACGCTGCTGGCGTTTGGGATTATCTATTTTGTTTGGGGATCGACGTATTATGCGATCCGCGTTGGGGTGCGGGAGGTGCCGCCGTTTTTGCTGGCGGCGATGCGATTTTTGATTGCGGGAGCGGCGCTTTATGGGTGGACGGGGGCGGGGGGCGAGCGTGGGCCCAGCGGGCGGCAATGGGCGTCGATATCCTTGGTTGCGTTTTTGATTTTTGTGGTCGATTACGGGTTGGTGTTCTGGGCGGAGGTACGCGTGCCTTCGGGGCTGGCGGCTGTGATGCTGGCAACGATTCCGGCCTTCATGGCGCTTGGGGAAATTTTTGTTCTGGGGACGCAACGGCTTACGGCGCGGCTAGTGGTGGCGCTGTTGATTGGCTTGGGAGGAGTGGGCGTGCTGGTGAGCCGCTCGTTGAATTTGGGTGGCGCGCCGATTGACAGGCGGGGGGCTGCAGCGCTGGTTGTGGCGGCGATGGGCTGGTCGATTGCGTCGGTATTGGCGCGGAAGTTGCCGCTGCCGGAATCAAAAGTGGTGAGTTCGGGAGCGCAGATGCTGGCAGGGGGAGTGTTCCTGGCACTGATTTCGTGCGCACTGGGAGAGTATCGAGAGTTTCATGCGGCGAATGTTTCGCGCGGGGCTTGGATTGCGTTGGCGTATTTGATTGTGGCGGGGTCGATCATCGCGTTCACCGCGTACGTATGGCTGCTGCATCATGAATCGCCGACGAAGGTGGGGACGTATGCATATGTGAATCCGGTGGTGGCAGTGCTGCTGGGATATTTCCTGGGCGGGGAAGAGTTGGGGCTGCGGACGATATTGGGAACTTTGTTTGTGCTGATCAGCGTGGTTGTGATCACGACGACGAAAACGAGAAAAAGCGGGGTGGCGGCGATGGCGGGACGCTAGAACGCGAGGGGTTCATTAGAGGGTGAGCCGCATTTCGTTGGTTGGCTGGAAGCCTGCGGATTCGTAGAGAGGGCGTCCGACGGGGCTGGCGTGAAGAGAGACGGTGCGGAAACCTGCGGTGCGGCACCAGTCGATAATCACTTCCAACAATTTTTTCGCCATGCTGCGGCGGCGGGCTTCGGGTTCTGTGTACATGTTGAGAATCCAGGCGCGTTTTGCGAGATTTTCGCCAGGGTAGCCGGGCCAATTGGCGATCACAATTCCACCGCCGGCCACGATGCGCCCGTTTGGGTCCTCGGCGAGCCAGGCTTTGTAGGCGCCGGTGCGCAGGGCTTCACTGAAATACTCGCGCGATGATTCTTCCACTTGCTCGAGCACGGCGGGCTCCCGGTAGCCCATTTCTTCGAACATGGCTCGACGGTGATGCACTAGGTGCATCAAGTCGTCGAGGTTTGCTTTGCGAATATTGATTTCCATGGTTTCCGATGTTGTTGGCGCCTTGCCGCGAAGGGTAGAGACAAAATGGTCTGCAGGTATTGGACGGTGGAGGGACGGAAATCCAATCTTGGGCATGGGGAGTGTGTGATGGTTTATTGGTCGATGACTCTTGACGGAACGGGAAAGTAACGGCCGAGGCTTCTTGAAGGCGTGTTGTGGACATGCTAGCATTCGTTCGCAACGGGTGAATTTTCATGCCGAAGTTCGTGATCGAACGGGAAGTGCCGGGGGCAGGAAATCTGACCGACGCCCAATTGCGGGAAATCTCGCAGAAGTCGGTGAACGTTTTGCGGGGGCTGGGACCCGAGATTCAGTGGCTGCATAGCTATGTGACGGGCGACAAGGTGTACTGCGTGTATCTCGCCGCAGACGAGGCGATCATTCAAGAACATGCCAGGCGAATGGGTCTTCCCGCGAATCGCGTGTCCGCGGTGCGGCGCTTGCTGGACCCATCGAGCGCAGAGTAGGTGCTAACGAAAGTTTCCCCCAAGAACTGAATGCGTTTTGGTTCGAGTGCGGAGTTGGGCTGGCGCTAGGCCGGGGGAGATTTCGCCTCGGACGCGGGTAACTCCTCGATGACTTTTTCGATCGGCATGGCCCAACCCTCCAACCAGGCCGTTGCCGAGGCGGTGTTGGTTAACAACAGACGAGCGGGATCGAGAATGGCTTCGAGTTTGCAGTGTTCCGCAGACGTGAGAGGCGCACCAATGTTCTGGCGCAAGGCGGCAGCAGCGCCGGCCAGTCGGAGAGAGCGTTCGGCTTGGAGTTGCGCCGCGGCGGAACAAGCGAAACACTCGAGCAGGCGGGCAACGCCGCGCTTGTGATCGAGGGCCTGAAAAATTCTCAAGCTTTCCCGATAAAAAGAATTCGCGGTGGAACAATCGCGATGGTTCCTTGCCAGGTTTCCTAGATCAGCCAGGGTGCCGGCGATACCCCAGCGGTCGCCGAGTTCACGGAAGATGGCGAGGCCCTGTTCGTAGAGTTCGCGTGCGGCAGGAGAGTCACTCTGCTCGCGCGCAGCATCGCCTTGATGGTTGAGAGACCAAGCGATGCCGGTGCGATCTCCGAGTTGGCGGAAGAGTGCGAGACATTCCGTGTAGAGAGAGCGAGCGCGGGCGTAGTCGCCCTGAAGCGTCACGACATTTGCCAGGTTGCTCAGCGCGCGCGCGACAGCTTTCTGGTCGCCTAATTCTTTCCATACCAGCAGGCTTTCTTCCATGAGTGCGCTAGCGGCGGCAACGTCGCCGCGATCGCGGGCGAGGACGGCGAGTGCGTTGAGCGAGACAGCGACGCCCTGCTGATCGCCGAGCTGACGCGTGATGTCCAGGCTTTCACCGACGAGCACGTCAGCGGAAGCATAATCTCCCTGCCCGCCTGCGAGGACGCCAGCGGCAAACAGGGCACGCGCGCGGGAATTTGTCGGAGACGCCGCTCCCGGGAGATTGAGCAGCTTGCCCAGGCGATCTCTGCCTTCGGTGAAATACTCGTGCATTTCCCAGAAGCGGAAGAGGGCCGAGCCGAGACGCAGGCCCCACTCGGCATCGCCGGTTTCCGTCAGCCATTCGAGAGCAGCGCGAAAATTGTCATGTTCCAGGGCGAAGCGGTCCGCCCATTGTGAAGTTTCGGGGATGTTTTGTTCAGTGCATTCCTCCTCCGCAAGCACCAGGCAGTAAGCGGCATGGGCGCGCTTGGTTGAGGCGTCTTCAGAGCCGGCCGCTAATTTTTCACGGGCGTACTCGCGAAGTGTTTCTAGCATGACGAAGCGGGATTCGCCGTTGGGCTGCCCGAACTGCTGGAGGAGGCTTTTGTCGACCATGGAGGCCATGCCGTCGAGCAGGTCGAGATTCAGATCGGCTTTCGTGTCGCAGACGGCTTCGACACCCTCCAGCGTGCATCCGCCCACGAAAACCGACAATCTGCGGAACAGTTTTTGTTCAGCCGGGATGAGGAGATCGTAGCTCCAATCGATCGCGCCGCGGAGGGTTTGCTGGCGCTGCGGCAGGTCGCGCGAACCGCCGGTCAACAATTGCAAGCGACTCGCGAGACGAGTGAGCAGGGCGGAGGGCGAAAGAATTTTGAGGCGCGCGGCGGCGAGCTCGATGGCTAGAGGCAGGCCGTCGAGGCGGGCGCAAATCTCGGCGACGGCGGAGGCGTTTTCGCGATTGAGTTCAAAATCCGGCTTGGCGGCAATCGCGCGTTGTAGGAAGAGGGCAACGGCGGGATAGTGGGAAAGAACGTCAACAGGAGGCATGGAACGCGAATCGGGGAGCCCGAGTGGGGGCACAGGAAATTCATGCTCGCCGTAGACGTGAAGGGCGGCGCGGCTGGTAACAAGGATTTTAAGATTGGGAGCCATGGCGAGGAGATCTGCAACAAGAGGAGCGGCTAGAATCAGGTGTTCGAAGTTGTCGAGCAGGAAGAGGATTGGCGAGGGCGATGAATCGAGCAGATTTTTCCTGAGAATCTCGAGGGACGACTGGCCGCCGACTTCGCGGATTCCGAGGGTCTGAGCGATTACGGAAGCGACGAGGGAGGGATCGCGCAGGGAAGAGAGAGGCACAAAATGAATACCACCGAAAAAATATTTCGTAAAGTCATTCGCCACCTCGACGGCGAGACGCGTCTTGCCGATTCCGCCGGGACCGGTGACGGTGACGAGGCGGACATCCGGGCGGAGGAGGAGTTCTCTGGCGGCTGCTAACTCCTTTTCGCGGCCGACGAAGCGGGTGCGCTGAGCAGGAATATTGGTGGGGCGTGGGTCCGCCTGCCGGGCGGATTTTTCGGAGAAGCGGTCGCGGATGGCAGCAAGTTCGCGTGCCAAATCGCGCGTGGAGACGTAGCGCTTGTCGGGATCTTTTGCGAGGCAGCGCTCGATGATCCAGCAAAGAGGAGCAGGGACCTCGGGGTTTTGCGCGGCGACGGGTTCGGCGTGTTCCTGGAGGATGGCGATGAGGGTCGCCGAGGGCGTGCTTCGGCGAAAGGCGCGTTTGCCGGTGACCATCTCGTAGAGGACCAAGCCGAAGGAGAACTGATCAGAGCGGACATCGAGGGGACACCCGGTGGCCTGCTCGGGGGACATGTACTGCAGCGTTCCGAGCATGGCACCGGGTTGCGTTTGTGAGGCGGACAGCGTGAGTGAAATGGAAGGGTCTTCCCCGGCGCGAGAGAGTTTCGCCAAGCCAAAGTCGAGAATTTTGACGAAGCCATCTTTGGAGACCATCAGATTGCCCGGCTTTAAGTCGCGGTGAGCGATGCCCGCTTCGTGCGCCTTTGCGAGGCCCTCTGCAATTTGGGCGGCGATTTCGATGGCTTTGCGGATTGGGAGGACGCCGGCGAGAAGCAACTGGCTTAGCGTATTGCCCTCCACGAGTTCCATTGCAATGTAGTGGGTAGAACCGTCCTGGCCGAGTTCATAGATGGTGACGATATTGGGGTGATTGAGGGCAGATGCGGAACGCGCTTCGCGCTCGAAGCGCTGCAACCGATCCGGGTCATTGGAGAATGCGGCGGGAAGAGTTTTGATGGCGAGGCTGCGGCCGAGGCGAGCATCGCGTGCTCGGTAGACTTCGCCCATGCCGCCCGCGCCCAACAGAGATTCGATTTGATAGGGGCCGAGCTGGCTGCCTGGAAGGAGAGCCATAATTGAGCGCAATTATACTCTTGGAAACCTTGGCCAGGTATATCTGCGGGTGAGGTTACACGATGATGCAGTTGCTGTCGGCATGTTGGTGATGAAGAACTTTTGCACAGTCTTGCACATATTTCCTCAGAGTTGCGGCGAGAAACCTCTTGCCAAGTTTTGCTGGTGCTCCTACTATGCGCACAGATTGATCGGGAAGAAAAACTTCACGAGTCAATTCCGAGAAGGCGGCAAGGGTAAAACCGAGCCAGTCAATATCGAGTTGAATGAGAAGTGCGAACTTCGGAATTCAATTCCGCGGGGCGGCGAGGGTAAAACCGAGTTCACCCTGAAAGGATTGGGTTCAGGAGAAAAGCGCCACGATTCGACGTGAAGGGGCAGCGAGGGTCAAACCGAACTGCTTCCAACGCGTGGTTGGTGGAAAGTGCTTTGCAGCCAAGTTCGCGCCGACTCGGGTCAAACCGGGTGGGCGGGGACAAAAGCGGAAGCGTATGGCTTGGAGGAACTCTCAAAGATACGGCTTGGGTAAAACCGCGCCGAGATCATGAGAGGCACCAAAAAGAGGAGCTTCACGAGGACATTCATCGGAGGCGGCGCGGGTAAAACCGAACCGGCTTCGCGTGAATGGAGACGAGAAGCAGCAGCTTCGCGAATCAATCAAAAGAGGGCGACGCGGGTTAAACCGAGTCGCCCTTATTTTTTGTGTGTAGAAGGAAGAGAAGAGAAAGGCTTTACCACAGAGGACACGGAGAGCACAGAGAAGAGTGATCTAGTTGACGCGCTGGTGGTGAGCGCCTAACATGCGCTGAAATGAGCGATCTTTCGTTGTTGCGTTCCCCGTTGAGTTTTTTGCAAGGCAGAATCCCTGAAATTCTACATCGCGAGTTGCTGGCCACCGAAGAAGAGTGGTGGAAGGGCGAGGGTGTGGCTATTTCGGGGGATATAGATCGTGGCGGGACGCCGTGGCTGCGGATGTTTGATCGTGACGGAAAACGCGTGGATGAAATTCTTTACCCGCGTGAATATCAGACGATTTTGAAGCGGGGTTACCGGGCCGGGGTGATCTGGCGGGCGCTGGAAGAAAAATCGCTGGTGCCGACGTATTCGCTGATGCACACGATTTCGTTTTATGACCCGGGAGTGTGTTGCCCGTACACGGTGTCGCTGGGAACGGCGGTGCCGCTGGCGAAATATGGAAGCGCGCAATTGCAAGGGCGATTTCTGCCGCAGCTTTTGCGGAAAGACGATTCGGTGTGGCAGGGCGCGACGTGGATGACGGAGATCAAGGGCGGATCGGATTTGGGAGCGGCGGTGGAGACGGTTGCCCGGCCGGTGCGGGATGGCTGGCGTTTGACGGGGGAAAAATATTTTACGAGCAATGCGGGGGCGGAGTTGGCGGTGGTGGCGGCGCGGCCGGAAGGAGCGGCGGCGGGTGTGCGCGGAGTGGCTTTGTTCCTGGTGCCGCGAAACCGCGGGAATGGCGAACTGAATTATTTTGTGAGGAGATTGAAGGACAAGATTGCGACGCGTTCGGTGCCGACCGGAGAAGTGGAGTTGAAAGAGAGCGAAGGGTATCTGCTGGGTTCGGCGGACGCGGGGATTTACATGATTCTGGAGGTGCTGAATCTTTCGCGGGTGGCGAACAGCGTTGTGAGCGTGGCGTTGGCCCAGCGGGCGATGGCGGATGCGCTTTCGTATGCGGAGAAACGGACCGCTTTCGGCAAGCCGATTTGTGAGCATCCATTATTGCGGCGGCAGTTTGAAGAGCGGATGAAAGGGTTGCGGGCGGCGTTTGCGCTGGCATGGGAGTCGGTGCGATTGCTGAATGAAGTGTGGATGGAACGGCCGCCGTATTCGGAGCGTTACCAGTTGTTCCGCTTGGTGGCGCATCTGGCGAAATACTGGACGGCGGAGTTTGCAGTGGACACGGCGAAGTGGGCGATGGAAGTGCACGGAGGGCTGGGCGTGCTGGCGGAGTATGGCGTGGAGCGGTGGTTGAGGGAGGCGATGATCCTGGCGATCTGGGAGGGGACTTCACACCGGCAGATTTTGGACGGAATGGAAGTGATGGAGAGGAAGCGGGCACACAAGCTGCTTTTCGGGCGACTGGAGGAGCACGCGCTTTCGAAAGAGGTTGAGGAGATGGAAGCGGAAGTGGAGCGACATTTGCAATTGCCGGCGGAAGAAAGGGAAGCGCGAGCGGAAGGAATTTTCCGAAGGCTGGCGATTTTCACGGCGGAGACGGTCTCTCGAGGAACGAAGTAAGCGGCCGCTTTCTTGTGAAAAATCTTGACATGGGCGACGATGGGGCATACTGTTCGCCAAGTTTGTTTCCAGGGCCCGCAATCCAGGCAAATTCCAGAAACCTACAAAGACGCTAGGCAGACTGCCTAGTGACAGGACCCAAGGAGGGTGATCCATGAAGCGCGTTTTAACAGTTGTGGCAGTTGCACTGCTGGCTGCGGTCGGTGCTTCCAGTTTACAGGCGCAAGGCAATGCCGTGGCCGGAACGTGGAAGCTGAATTTGACGAAATCGAAATTCGATCCCGGGCCGGCGCCAAAGAGCCTGACGCGGAAGGTCGTAGCGGAAGGGGATGGATTGAAGTATTCGTTTGAAGGAGTCAGCGCGGACGGAAAGCCTGTGTCGTACGGCTTCACCGTGAAATTCGACGGGAAGGACTATCCCATAACGGGTTCGATGCCAAGTGGGGCAGACACCATTTCCGTGAAGCGCGTGGACGCAAACAACTATGAGGCGACATTGAAGAAGGGCGGCAAAGTGCTCAGTACGGGCAAAGTGACGGTTTCAGCGGACGGAAAGGTCACGACCGTCGACTCGACTGGGATGACCGCAGCCGGTGCAAAGATGCACGACGTGCAGGTCTACGACAAGCAGTAGGGGGCAGAGCTCAAAAGTTAAGTGGCACGAGTATTTCCGGGGCGGCTGTTTTTGGAGCCGCCCTGTTTTTTTTTGCGGCGTTTGATCGCTGCTCGACGTCAGGCTGAGTGGTGAGATAGTTGATGTTGGATTTCGAAGGGTGGGTCTGACTTGGGGGGAAAAGAACGCCCGCCCCGCAAAACCATCCGCGGCGTTCTTCTGTTCCCACACGAGTCATGGTTCATTGTGAGCATAGGAGCGAGTCGGGAGCCAATTTCTACGCGTGGGTGAGGTTGTCGAATCGTTAAGCGTAGTATGAGGCGAGCATGGTGCGGCCTCGAGTGGGAAAGTATACGTGGCCCTTGGAGATTTCAGCAAATTTGAAGACGACGGAGGAATCGAGCCAGCCCTTGTCGGCTTCGGCGAAAAGGATGGATAAGGCTTCGTTATGAGGGAGGGCCCCGCGATAGGGGCGATCGGTGGTCAGGGCATCGTAGATGTCGGCGACTTGCAGGATCCGGGCTTTGAGGGGGATGGCGTCTCCTCGCAGGCCGTCGGGATAGCCGCTGCCGTCCATTTTTTCGTGGTGATGGCGGATGACCGGGAGAATGGGGCGCAGCGATTTGAGGGGCGCGCAGATCTGTTCGCCAATGATGGGATGCTCGCGGACGATGCGGATTTCGGCGGCGTCGAGAGGACCGGGTTTAAAAAGGATACGTTCGGGAATGGCGATTTTGCCGACATCGTGGAGCCAGCAGGCGATGCGGAGTTTCAGAATATCGTCTTCGCCTAAGCCGAGACTTTTTCCGAGTTGCTCGGCGTAGGTGAGAAGGAGATCGGAATGGCCGTTGCGGAGATTCTGTTTCGAGTCGACGCTGCGGGCGAGGGAGAAGAGGGCGGACCTGGCTTGCTCGTCCATATAGGATTTGAGGCGTAGCAGAGTCTGGATGCGCTGGAGCGCGTCCCAGAGCGAGGAAGGCGTAGCCCAGATATCGGAGGCGCCGGCTTCGCGTCCACGATAAATGTCCCACTGGTCGGGCGAAGGCTTGAGCAAGACAACCGGGGTGAGTTCGTTGAGCGGGTCTTTTTTGAGGCGGCGGCAGAGAGTGAAGCTGTTGGTGTCTGGAAGCGTGTCGAAAAGGAGAACCAACTCCGGCTGAATGTGATGGCAGTAGCGGAGCGCGGATTCAGAATCGTGGGAGGCGATCACATCGCAGCTGTGATCGTGCAGGAAAGTCGTAAATGTTTCGCGTTCAGCCGAAGGTACATCCACAAGCAAGATGGCTGGGTTCATGCGTCCCTCGCTATTTATTCGCGCGAGGAATGAGGCAGACACCACTCCTTGCGCAAAAACAGGTTTTCGGTGGATTGGTCTTGCTCGCGATCTCCAATCCCAGTGCTCAGAGGACCCCTGCCTCTGCTTTCCGGGGACGAGAAAGGATGCGGTGGCTGGTGGGTAGACATTGCGCGTGGAGCGCCAAACTGGGTCTCTGGAACTGCTTAAGAATTATGGTCTTGCGAGCATGTTTCGAAAGAGAGCTGGATACAGGACCGGAATAATTTTCACGGGGACTGCAGTGTTTACCCGATAGGGCGTCGGGGAATCCCCGTTCGCTGGGCCTTCGCCGGGAGTGAAGATATCAGAACGAAACTGAATCATTTTGGTGCGTGTGGGCATCAGGTAGGTGAACGGTTTGCTCGTTGAATGAGGAAGCGGGCAGTATACTTGCGTGCTGCGATTGTGTGCCGGTTGCCGGGAGCGACACCGGGTGTCGGAAGCGCGAGGACGAGGGGAGCGGAAACCCATGAATACTTTACGGGCTGTAATACAGGATGCGCAGGCGAGGGGCGATGCGGTCGGGCATTTCAATGTTTCCGACCTGGTGCTGCTGAAGGCGGTGCTTGCCGCCGCACGGGAATTGGATGTGCCCGTTATGGTTGGTTTGTCGGAGGGCGAGCGGGAGTTTGTGGGGACTCGTGCGATTGGGGCGCTGGTGCGAAGTTTGCGGGAGGAGTTCGACTTCCCGATTTTTCTGAACGCGGATCATACCCATTCGCTGGCGAAGGGGATCAAGGCTGCAAAAGCCGGGTTTGATGCGATTGTATTTGATTTGTCGGCGTTGCCGTTTGAAGAGAACGTGCGGCAGACGAAGCAGGCTGTGGAGGCGCTGAAATCGATCAATCCTTCGATGATGGTGGAGGGAGAGATCGGGGACATTGGGACGGGATCCGAGATACACGATGCTGCGCCGGATTTGGCCAAGGGGCTTTCGAGTCCGGAAGAAGCGAAACAGTTTGTGGAGAGCACGGGAGTGGATATTCTGGCACCCGCGGTGGGAAATATGCACGGGATGCTGCGGAGTATGGTGAAAGGCGAGACTAAAAAACGGCTGGACATCGAGAGAATCGCAGGTATCAAGCGAGCGACGGGTGCGTTTCTGACACTTCATGGGGGATCGGGAACCGACGACGACGATTTGCGGAGAGCGATCGCGGCGGGAATCAATATTGTGCACATTAATACGGAACTTCGCGTGGCGTGGAGACACGGTTTGGAGCAGGGGTTGGCCAAAATGCCGGACGAAGTTGTGCCGTACAAGATTTTGCCTCCGGCGGTGGAGGCTGTGAAACAGGTGGTATTGTCGCGTCTGCGGCTGTTCAACGGAAAGAGGCGGGCGGCTTAAGAGATTTAACGCGGGCTAGCGGTTGCGGATTGCTTTACGACGCGGCCGTGGAACTGTAATTTAGCTTCCGCCACGTCGCATCTGCTAGGACTACGGACGTTTCGACCTGGCGGTCGGGTATGGTCCAATATTTTTTGAGAAGCTGGTTTTTCTCGCGGGCGCTAACAATTTGAAATCCATGCTTTTCGTAAAAGCGGATCGCCCAGGCGGCATCGGCCCAGGTACCAATCAGGACCGGACCGTTCGCAAGTTCGCGTAGATGGGATAGCAGGTGCGTGCCGATCCCTCGCTTCTGTGTAGTGGTCTGAACGTAGGCGTGGCGAATGAGAGTCACGTCCTGAACTTGTTGAAGGCCCATCACGCCTGAGAGCTTGCCGTTGTCCTCGTAACCCCAGAACACCACACCTTCATCGATTTCGCGCTGCAGTTGCTTGCTGGACATATAAGGTTCGTTCAAGCAATCGTCGGGAATGATGCCTTCGTAGGCGCGGGCGCCGTCGTTGATGATGGTCCAGATGCGTTCGAAGTCTTGACTGCCGCAGCGGCGAATCATGAGGGTCCGATCTCTCCGGCCGACGTGTTGAGTTGTTGCGCTGGTTTTTGCCGACGTGCGGCGACGAAGCCGCCTGCGGCGCCGCCTAGGATTTTCAAACCATGTGCAATGAGATAAGCCGGTGGTTCGGGGCCACCACGAGTTAAGGCGACGTAAATGAGGGTGGCGACGACGCCGACGAGAATGCCGTGCAGGACGAAGCGCGATTCGAGGCGGCGTCCGACCCAGATTGCCAGCAAAAAACAGGCCAGCAGAGAAGCGGCCGGTGCGGCGTAGGTCAAGGTGTTTTTGCCGAACAGCAATGAGACAGGAATGACGAGCGCGATGACTAAGACTTCAGCCAGAAATCCTGCGAGCAAGACTCGCAGCCAGCGGATTCCCCCGGAGGTGGACATTGATAGACTCCCTTTCCGGCAGCCGACGGATTGGGATTGTAGCGCGAAAGGTGGGGGAATGCATTGGAATGTCAGGCCGCACGGGGAAATAAACAGATTTCTTGCCTGCAGCCGAAATGGTTTGCGGACTTTGTGTTTTGAAGAAGGAAAAGATTTAACACAGAGAGCACGGAGGAAGGGCAAAGAGGGCACGGAGAAGAGAAACCCAAGAGGGCGGGGCAAGCCCCGCCCTTACAAAGGTGGTTTTTTAGGCTGACGGGTGTTTTAGGATTTCGGCCAGGGCGTGCAAGCGCTCGGAGTCGGTTGGAGTCTTTGCGGTGGCGGCGGCTTGTTCGAGGGACGACGCCATGGTTTGCAGCTTCGCCACTTTGTTTTTGTTCATGTGGGAAGACTCGGCGCTTTGTATGGCCTTTTGTAGAGAGGCGATTTGTTTTGCCGGCAGGGCTTGCGAGCGGGACAGTTGGTCAAGGTAGGCTTTCGCCACGACCAACTTGGAGGGCCACTCGATTTTTTGCTGGTTCTGTACGTTCAGGTCGGGGACGTGAACTGTTTTGGCCGCGTCGATTTCGTTTTGGGTAAGAAATTTGCTGGGCGTGAGTTCAAAGACGTCGAGGCCGCGGGCGATCTCTGAAGCGTAAATGTTGCCGTTATACCAGTAAGCCGACCAGTCGCCGCCGAGCACAAGCATCTTGGGATCGATCGGGCCGCGGTCGAAGTAGGCGATTTCGAAAGGTTGCGCGGGGTCGGTGAAATCCATGATGGAGATGCCGCCCTGGTACCAGGCCTGGACTTCGATGTCGCGGCCGGGAACCGGAACCAGCGAGCCGTTGTGCGCGACACAGTTTTCGGAGTCGCCTTGCGCGGCGGGCAGCTTGTAATAGTTCGCGAAGGTGAGCTTGTCGTCTTTCAGGCGGAAGATGGCATCCGCGCCCCACTTGTTCGGGTCGTTCGGACGGCAGCGCGCGCCCAGGCCGCCGCCCCACTCGTCTGTGAAGACGACTTTGGTGCCGTCGTTGGAGAACGAAGCGGAGTGCCAGTAGGAATAGTTCGGATCGTTCACGGCGTCGAGGCGCTTTGGATGGACGGGGTCCTTGATGTCGAGAAGAATTCCGTTGCCCGAGCAGGCTCCTGCGGCCAAACCGATCGCCGTGTATACCGTGATGTCGTGGCACTGATCCGTGTCCGCGGGCTTCTCCTCTTTGCCATTCTTCCCGTGAGAGCCGCCGCTGGTGAGACCATTCAAAGCGCCGGTTCGCGCATCGATAAATAACCGGGGAGTGGAGACGATTTTCGCATCTTGCGGCGCGGCCACTGGAACCTTGATTACATCAATCCGGAAGAGCGCGGTGTTCGGGTCTTTGTCTGGCTTTTCACCGGAGCAGCCGGCGAGTTCTTCGGGCTGGCGCACGAACGACGTGCCGGAGACATAGATATAAACGTTGTCCTTGTCGTTCGGATCGAGGACCAGAGTATGTGTGTGCGAGCCGCGGCAGGTTTGGACGGCTGCGACTTGTTTCGGATTCTTGATGTCGCTGATATCGAAGATGCGAACGCCGCGGAAGCGGTCTTTTTGCGCTGCGGGGATGCGGCGCTTCTTTTCTTTTTGCTTATCCTTATCCTGTTCTGCTGGCGGGGGAGGTTCGGGAGGGAATCCCTGCGTGCCGCAGTCGAGACGTCCGTTTGGCATTTCGACGGACATGAAGAGGAGATTTTTGTAGACCGAGACATCGCCCTGGCCGCCGGGGCAGACCATCGAAGTTAGCAAGGTGGTGTTTGCCGGGTTGGAGATGTCGTAGATATTTACGCCATAAAAATTGCCGAGGAAGAGATGGTTGCCCTGGAAAGCGAAGTCGGAGTTTGCGAAAGCGAGTTGGGCGATCGGCAGTTGAACTGCTTTGGGAAGTTTCGCGATGTTGCCGATGCCGAGCTGGACGATTGTCTTTTGGACTTTGGGATCGTCGGGGTCGGTTGCGCCGAGTTGGAAGGCGTCGGGTTTTTTGAGAAGAAGAAGGTGCTTGATGCCGAGGGATGTTTCGCCGGCGTCGTAGAGACCTGGAGTGAGCTTGGCGCGCGGATCGCTGGTATCCGACCCCTTCATGCCCGGAGGAAGCACGGGTGCAGGCTCTGGTTCAAATGGATTGCTCTCCTCTTCGGCGGCGTCCGCCTTGGCGGGATCCTGCTTGGCTGTGTCCTGCTTTGGCGCCTCCTGCTTCGAAGTGGCCGGGGCGGGCTCCTGCGCTTTCATCCGGCTTACGCCGGAAAGTAGAAATATCGCGGCGACGGCGACGCGAACAGCAAGACTGGGTGCTCGATTCATCGTTTCTCCTCGGAAGGTTTTTGCTCCAACATCGACTGCATAATTTTGATTTCGGCGCGCTGGGTATTGTCGGCGTCGGTGGCGAAGTTGAAGAGGTCGGCGTCCTGACCCGCGCCCGCTGTGTCGAAGAGATCTTCTACCATGATCAACGCGCCGTTGTGGTGCTGAATCATCCCGGTCAGAAAAAGGTGGTCGAACTCGGCGCCTTTGGCTTTGCGCAGCGCTTCCATCTGTTCGGGCGAGAGCATGCCGGGCATCAGGGCCATTGGGCGGCCGGACCGGTCCATGTCCGGCATTCCGGGCATGGACATGGAAATGGGTTCGCCGCGGGCGGCCAGCCAATGCTGCATGAATTTGATTTCGCTGGACTGCGAGCTGCTGATTCGCGCGCCGAGCGATTGGAGATCCTTGTTGCCCGTGTGCGACGGAATCAGCGCGGTCATTTCAACGGCTTGTTGGTGATGCATGATCATGCCTTGCATGAATTCGACGTCGGCTTGGGAGCGTGGGGGGAGGGTGCCTTTTGTCGAAGGAGGGAGAGTTTTGCTGGGCTTGCCGGGGGCGCCCGGCTGGACCACGACCGGCGCGGGGGAATCCTTCTGCTGCGCGCGCGCTGGGGATGCGAAGGAATTTGTGGTAGTGGTCGCGGCTAGAAGCAAGCCAGACAACACCGCAAAGCCTTTTGTCGAGTGGAGTTTGCGATTGCGGTGAAAAAGGGAACGTTTCCCGTTCGGTGGGCAACTAGACATTTGACCGGCCCGAATCGTTGGCAAGACGCCCGCGCTCTTGTGAATGTTTCAACAACAGAATTTATATCATGGCGGCGGGCTTTTTGCATTTTAAGAGGGAGAGCTAACGCAGAGGGCGCTGAGACGCGGTGTTCGCAGGGAGGAGAAAACCAAGAGGGCGGGGTAAATCCGCCCCCGCATAGAACGCCATTTGCGAGAATCATCCCGACAAACCCGCGGGATGAAGCACAGTTAGCGTTCCCAGGGGACTATTCGGTGCAGTGGGTGATCCAGAAGAGGTGATTGAATTTTTGCGGGTGGCGAGGGTCGGAGTAGTCGGTGCCTTTGTGTTTGTATTCGACGTCGGTACAG
>Ga0308309_10000915_pt1 | contig 17644 bp, 14 predicted proteins | sample HubBroMetageWFT5_FD_192491 | JGI IMG/M metagenome (GOLD analysis project Ga0308309, IMG submission 192491) | Warmed and freeze-thawed soil microbial communities from the Hubbard Brook experimental Forest, New Hampshire - Hubbard Brook CCASE Soil... | ecosystem: Environmental > Terrestrial >...
CTCGGTCGCCGCCGCATACAATGATTGCCGAATTCTTCGACAGCCTGTTAGCGTCGTGCTGCCACCAAATCGCCCGGGACCCCCACCATGCGTCGTCGTAGCCTGTTTGCCGCACCACTCCTCGCCGCGCCCCTCGCTGCCCCCCTCGCTGTCCGGGCGCAGTCACTCTTTGGCGACCGGCCGATCCGCATGATCGTGCCCGTCGCAGCCGCCGGCGCGTCCGATATCGTGGCCCGCATCATGGCGGATGCGATGACGCCGCTGCTGGGCCGTCCGATCGTCGTGGACAACATCGCGGGCGCCGGCAGCACGCTGGGCGCCAACGCCTTCCAGCAAGCGCCGGCGGATGGGCAGACGATCTTTGTCCCCACCAACAACCACGCGCTCATGAAGCTGGTCTATCCACAATTCGCCTATGACCCGGCGGCGGATTTCGTGCCGGTTGCACTCGTCACGCGCCAGCCCTTCGTGCTTGCCGTGCATTCCTCGGTGCCCGCGCACAGCGTGCCGGAGCTGATCGCCTGGCTGCGCGAGCGCGGCACGGCGGCCAATCTCGGCGCGGCAGCTCCGGGGGCGGTCAACTACATGGCGGCCGAGCTGTTTCGCCTGCGCGCGGGCGTGGACTTCACCATCGTGTCCTACCGCGCCGCCGCCGCCGCCGCCCAGGATCTGGCCGCGGGCCGGCTCGATTTCACCATCGACAGCCCGACCCTGCTGATGCCGTTGGTCCGCCAGGGCAAGCTGCGCGCCCTGGCGGTGACGATGGCAGGCGGCTCGACCCTGTTGCCCGGCCTGCCGGGGCTGCAGGAGGCGGGCGTGCCGGACTACGACAACGCCGCCTGGACGATGATCTTCGTCCGTCCCGGCACGCCCGCACCGGCGCTGGCCGCGCTCAGTGCCGCCGCGGCGCGCGCCGTGGCCGATCCGGCCGTGGGCCAGCGCCTCGCGGCCGCGGGCTTCGAGACCTGGCCCGACGCCTCCCCCGTCGCGGCCGAGGCGCTGCTGCGGTCGGAGATCGCGCGGTGGACGCCGATCGTCGCGCGCCTGAACCTCAAACCCAGCTGAAAGGCCTGAACGTGGGCGAACAGATCGAGAAGCTCGCGCAGTTCATCGCGCGCACCGGCTGGGACGACATGCCGGAGGCGGTACACCGCCGCGCCAAGCTCGTCCTGCTGGACACGATCGGCGTGACCTTGGCCGGCGCCGCGCGGCCCGAAGTGATGGGCTTAAGCGAGCGGCTGCTGTCGGGCGCGGGCCGCGGTGCCACGGTCCTCGCGGCCGGGCTGCCGCAGGCCGACATCCGCACCGTGGCGCTGCTGAACGGCATCGCCGCGCGGTCGGTGGAACTGTGCGAGGGCGCGAGCGGCCTTCAGCCGTCGCCGCACATCCTGCCGGGGGTCCTGGCAATCGCCGAGCAGCGCGGCCTGGGCGGGCGCGCCATGCTGGGTGCCTTCGTTCTGGGCTACGAAGTGGCAGGGCGGCTGAACCGCGTCTATACGCAGCGCGCCTTCTCGCATCCGAATGGGCAGCTCTCGCTGCTCGCCGCGGCGGCGGCCGGCGCGCGGCTCCACGGGCTGGACGGGGCGGGCATCAGCCTGGCGATGCGCGTCGCCACCACCATGCTGATGACGCCGAGCTACAACAACACCGTCGCCGGCGGCACCACGCTCAACCTGCCGGCGGGCCTGGGCGCCGTCGCCGCAACGCTGGCGCCGGAGATGGCGTTGGCCGGCTACGCGGCGCAGGAAGACGCGATCGAGGAGGCGCTCGGCGTCATGGTGGGCGCGGGCTTCGCGCCTGAGAAGCTGCCCGACGACATGGGGCGTCGCTGGGAGATTCTGGAGAATTATTTCCGCTTCTACGCCTGCTGCAATCCGATCCATGCGGCGCTGGACAGCCTGGCCGAGACCCTGGCCGTGCTGAAGCCCCGGCCGCAAGAGGTCGCGCGGGTCGAGGTGCAGACCTTCGCCTTCGCCGCCGTCATGCGCAATCCGGCCCCAACCAACTACTTCGCGTCGAAATATTCGCTGCCGCACGCGGCGGCCGTGCTGATCGCGCGCGGCGGCCTGGGCTTTGCCGATATCGACGACAGTGCGCTCAAGGATCCGGTCATCGCCACGCTGCGGCCACTGGTGCGGATCGCCGAGGATCCGGCGATGACGGCACGCAGTACGCCCGCGATCAGGCCTGCCCGTGTCACGCTGACGCTGAAGGACGGGCGTAGTGCCACGGCGGCGCGGGAGGCTTCGGTGCGGGACACGCTGAAGGCGGATTGGGAGCCGCAGGTTCGCGCGAAGTTTCGCGAACTGGCGGCGGCGCATCTGACGCAAGCGGGGATGGACGCGATCGAAGCGGCAGTGGATCGCTGCGAGGAATGGCAGACGATGGGGGAGCTGATCGAGCCGTTGCGGCAGTACGCCCGATCATCGTCCTGAGAGACCCCGGCTAATTCGCTGACAGACGGGAAACCCAGGCGGACACCGCGTCGCCGCTGCTCATGTCGTTCTGGACCAGGCCATCGATCATGAAGGTCGGTGAAACATGGATGCCGTTCTGACGGGCATATTTCGTATGTCGCTTGACCTCCTGGTCCAGCTTGGGGAGGGCGTAGGCCTCGGCAAGCTTCAGGCCCGAATATTCTTCGACGCGCGCAATGACGTCGGCGGGTGACAACGCCAGAAGAGGGCCGCTGCAATGATCGGCGGGTTCGAACTTGTCACGGTGAGCGGCGACACCCGCCAGCACTTTCTTGGCGGCGCCTTTGCCCTCGCCGAGAGTGGAGGCGGCGAGCGCGCAACGCGTGATCACACCGGAAAAAAGATGCCATGGCTGCGAGTGCAGCCAGATCTTGAGCGTGACGTTGCTGGCGCCCGCTGATTGCAAGGTCTCGTCGAGCTTGCCAAGGGCCTTCGCGGAGAACGGGCAGGTCGGTTCGAGGAACACCTCGAAGACCCTCGACCCTTGCCCCCAGGTCAATGGCTCCGCACGCCACGCAGAATTCGTTTCAACCATGCGTTCACCCTTGCTTCCATGGACGCCTTGTTAAATTTTCTCACAGCGCCGTCATGCCACCGTCCACGAACAGCAGGGCGCCGGTGACGTAGGAGGCATCGTCGGAGGCCAGAAAGAGGATTGCGGCGGCGACCTCCTCGGCCCTGCCCGGGCGCTTCAGCATGGTGCCTCGTGCCGCCTGGGCGTTGTATTGCTCGACGGTCTCGCCAGCCGCCGCGATGCGGCGCTCATGGAACGGCGTGAAGATCGGGCCAGGGCCGACGGCGTTCACGCGAATGCCCTCCGACGAGTGGTCGGCGGCGAGCCCCCGCGTCAAGCCCGCGATTGCAGCCTTGGTCGTGTCATACTGCAGATTGCCGCCGCCTGAGACGACCGAACGGACGGAGGCGACGTTGACGATGGCGCCGCCCCTTTCGCGCCCCTTGTCGCGGCGCATCAGCGGAACGGCCGCCTTGGCACAGAAGACGTAGCTCATCAGGTTGACGCCGAGGATCTCGTTCCAGCTCGCCGCGCTCGCCTCGTCGACCTTCTCGTATTTGCGGATGCCGGCGTTGTTGATGAGGATGTCGAGGCGCCCGAACTGCTGCGCCGCACCGTTGACGAAGGCGAGGCATGCGGCCTCGGTACCAACGTCAGCCTGCGTGAAGGCGACCTTGGCGCCTGTGGCCTCGAGTTCGGTCGCCACGTGGCGCCCGCGCTCGCCGTCGCGATCGCAGAACGCCACGCTCGCGCCCTCGGCGACGAAACGCCTGACCGTCGCCTCGCCGATTCCCGATGCCCCACCCGTCACCGCGGCGACCTTGCCGTTGAGCCTCATGTTCGCCGCCCTTCATTGTGTTGCGAAGTTCGCATCCTCACGTCCGACCTGAGTAGAATGCAGCCCATGGATCAACAGGTCAAAACGACCGTGCCGGGGTACTAATACGACGTCGTCCAGCGGGTCTCGAGCGCCGCCTCGATGCGGCGGTGCCGCGCCTTGATCACGTCGGCCGGCACGGCGCTGACGAAGGCGTAGAAGGTCTTGTTGCGGATCGCATCGACCACCCGCTCGCCGACCAGCTTCGGATCGATACCGGTCCGCGCCAGACGCTCCGCCAGGACCGCCTCGTCGGTCGGACGCAGCTGCGGGCCGCCGAGGTGATCGGGGCGGTTGCGTGCGCCCCGTGCAATGTTGGTGGCGATCGGGCCGGGGCACAGCACGGTCACACCGACATTCGTGCCTTCGAGCTCGTGCTCCAGCGCCTCCGACAGCGACAGCACGGCGTACTTGCTCATCGAGTACGGCCCCTGATTGGTGCCACGGCGGTTCTGCGTGGCGGCGACTGAGGCGGTGTTGACGATGTGCCCGGCTTCGCCGTGCTTCAGGATCGCCGGCACGAAGTGGTGGATGCCGTGGATGACGCCCCAGACATTGACGCCCATGACGAACGCCCAGTCGGCCACCGACACATCCACCAGCCGGGTGCCGTGCATCGGCACGCCGGCATTGTTGCAGGCGATGTGGAGCTTGCCGAAGCGACGCTCCGCCTCGGCCAGCGCGTCGATCACCGACTGTTCCTGGGTGACGTCGATCCTGACCGGCAACACCTGCTTGTTGGTGCCGGACAGCCGATGCGCTGCCTGCTGCACCGCATCCTTCTGGATGTCGGCCATAACGACGTTGGCACCGGCTTCGGCAAGGGCCGTGGCGATGCCGAGGCCGATGCCCGAGGCGGCGCCGGTGACGATGGCTGTCTTGCCTGAAATTTCCATGGCCCATGACCTCCAGAGGCGCCGTGGCGCGATGGTTGCTTGCTCATGCTAGAGCACCCTGTGACCTTTCAATAGAGCGCCGGTCCTCTCGCTCAGATGCTGGCGCCACGCTTGCGACCAAGGCTCCGCTCATACCCCTGATGTGTTTGCCCGCCGGCTGACGGTCCATCGCCTGGGCTGCCAAACATCGGCACGATGCGTCCAGGTGATTCCACCTGGACGCATCGTGTTCTAGACGACTCCCTCCTGGCGCAGGCGTTTCGCCTCATCGGGCTCGACCCCGCACAGGGATTCAAGCAGTACGTCGGTGTGTTCGCCCAGCAGTGGCGGACGGCTGACCGCGACGGGTGAATCCGACAATTTGATCGGGCAGCCGACCGTCTGATAGGTACCGCGGGTCGGGTAGTCCACGTCGACGATCATCTCGCGCGCCTTGAGATGCGGATCGGCCAGCACCTCGCCGGTGTCCTGGCAGGCGCCGCAGGGAACGCCCGCATCTCCCATCAGGCGCATGACTTCGTGCTTGCTGCGCCGGCGCGTCCACGCCTCGACAATGGCGTTGAGTTCTGTCCGATTGTCCCAGCGCGCTTCGACGGTCTTGAAGCGCGCGTCCTCGGTCAGCTCCGGCTGCCCCAGCACTTTCGCCACCGCCGGCCACATCTGCGGCTGTGCGTAAAGGAAGACGTAGTCATTCGGGCCGCCCGGCGCGCAGGGGTAGGTCGTGCCAGGCACGTTGCGCCCGAGCTGATTGCCGGTGCGCGGCATCGCACGGCCGAAGCGCTGATGGTCGCGCAGGCTCACCCGCACCAGGTTGACGACCGCGTCCTGCATGGACACCTCGACCTGCTGGCCGCGGCCGGTCGCTTGGCGCTGCTGCAGCGCTGCCAAAATGCCGATCGCCATGTGCATGCCGGTGCCGGAATCCCCGATCGCTGGATAGACGTAGGTCGGCGGATTTTCGGGGAAGCCGGTGACGCTCATCGCCCCGCCCATGGCCTGGGCGACCGGCTCGAAGCTCTTGAATCCGCTGTAAGGCCCGTAGGTGCCGAAGCCCTTGATCGTGGCGTAGATAAGTCGCGGGTTGATCTTGCTCAGGGCTGCGAAGCCAAACCCGAGGCGATCGAGCGCGCCCGGTCCGAAATTCTCCACCAGCACGTCCGACTGGGCGATCACCTTCCGGAACAGATCCTTGCCGGCGTCGGTCTTGAGATTCAGCGTCAGGCTACGCTTGTTGGCGTTCAAGATCAGGAAGAACAGGCTGTCACTATTCTTCTGGTCGCGCATGTTCACCCGCGCAATGTCGCCGCCCTTGGGCTCCTCGAGCTTGATCACGTCAGCACCGAGGAAGCCGAGAATCTGCGTGCAGGCGGGCCCCGCCTGGTTGTGCGTCATGTCGATGATGCGGACGCCTGACAAGGCCTGGTCCATGGTCGCGCTCCTTCTCCCCGCAGCCGCCCATGCTAGTCGGAAGACTGATGGCGATCACCCCCCTTGACGGATTTCGAAACGGCGGTGGATCGCTGTGAAGAATGGCAGACGATGCAGGGCTATCGCGTATGGCCAAAAACTCCGTCATCCCGACCGGAGCCGAGCGCAGCGAGGCGCAGTGGAGGGACCTATTCTTGTTGCCGCATCGACATGAACAGGTCCCTCGACTGCGCCGCCCCCCTCGACTTCGCTCGGGGCAGGCTGGCGGCTTCGCTCGGGATGACGGAATAAATAATCATATGCGATTGCCCTGGCAGACGATATGACCGGCCTCGCGTATCTCATGCATCACCAGATCGAGCCTGGCGTCATACGTCGAGGTCGAGACAGGGAGGCGGTCCGATCGGCCCAAACTGGCCAGGGCCCTGCGACTCCGCCATCGCTCTGATCATCGGACACCTGGCTTCGATTCTTGAACGAGCTTCTGGGCCTGTTCGATCTGCCCCGGAGTCATCCCGCGCTCGATGTTTTCGCGCGCGCGGACAGCCCGCTCACGTTTGTCGTTCTCGGAGGGCGCATAGCGCTCGATCGCCAGGCCGATCCACCGATCGGCCTGAACGAGATCCCGCGGTACGCCTCGACCCTGTTGATACATGAGGCCGAGGGCGTACAGAGAATCTACGCTTCCGTCATCGGCAGCCTTGCGATACCAGTTGGCGGCTTGCGCCGGATCCTGCGGCACGCCGCGACCGACGTCGTAGGCGTAACCGACGCTGGCCCCCGCGCCGGCGTGGTCCTGGGCCGCGGCCTTGCGGTACCACGCCAGGGCCTGGCCGTAGTCCTGCGGCACCCCTCGACCGCTGTCGAACAGCTTGCCGAGATTGTACTGGGCCACGGCGTTTCCGTGATCGGCAGCCTTGCGATACCAGGCGGCTGCCCGCGCGAAGTCCTGCAGCACGCCTCGGCCCGCTTCGTACGCGGCACCCAGGTTGGTCTCCGCGCCGGGGTAGTCCTGGTCGGCACCCTTGCGGTACCAGGCCACAGCCTGCGCATCGTCCTGCGGCACGCCTCGACCCTCGCTGTACAGGTAGCCGAGATTGTATTCGGCCGCGGCGTTTCCATGATCGGCGGCCCGGCGAAACCATTCGACAGCCTGCACGTAATCCTGCGGCACCCCCCGGCCGGCTGCATACATGTTGCCGAGAACGAGCTCGGCCGCCGGGTGTTCCTGATCGGCAGCCTTGCGATACCACTCGGCCGCTTGCGCCTGATCCTGCGGCACGCCGCGGCCTGCTTCGTACGCAGCACCCAGGCTGGTCTGCGCGTCGGCGTCGCCGTGTTCGGCAGCCTTGCGGTACCAGGCCACAGCCTGCGCATCGTCCTGCGGCACGCCATGACCATTGTCGTATAGCCTGCCGAGATTGTACTGGGCCGCGGCGTTTCCCTGTTCGGCAGCCTTGCGGTACCAGGCCACAGCCCGCGGATCGTCCCGCGGCACGCCATAACCATTGTCGTACAAGAGGCCCAGGTAGTTCTGCGCCTTTGCGTTCCCGGCATCGGCCAACGGCCTCATGAGCTGCCGCACGGTCGCATAGTCGCCGCGCTTGAAGGCGGAGTCCGCTGAAGCAAGGTCCTCGGCCTCGGCTCGCGGCGCGGCAACTTCGGGCTTTGCCACCACTTCGGGTTCCGTCTTGGAAGTTGCCTTCGCTTCTCTCTGCCGCCCCCGTTCGGCGTTTTCGCCGGTGCCGAGCTCTGCCAATGCCGGCTTCGATCTCTCGCCCGTGGCTTGCTGAAGCCCTGCGGAAGGGTTGGTCTGCCGCACGAGCAGCGCCGTTTCGGCAGCGGCAACCAGCGCCACCGCGCCGACGCTTGCATACACGAGGATTCGCCGCCGTCGTCGGGCCACCGCCGGCGCACCCGCCGGCGCCCCTGCTGGTGCCCCTCCCGGCGCCCCTGGCGAAAACAGGGCAGGGCGCCACTGCTCGATGGTTTGCGGCCTGTCGGCCGCCCGTACGGCAAGCCCACGGTCGATGCCGCTGAGCAGCGGCATCGCAAAGCCCGCGGGTTTCAGCTCGGCCAGGGGTCGGTACCTGTCCTCGAGGGCCCGTTCCACGGATCTTGGCGGCATGCGGCCTGAAATGGAACGATAGAGAGTGGCTGAGAGTCCGTAGATGTCGGTCCAGGCCCCTTGCTGGCCGTCGGCGAACTGCTCGATGGCCGCATAGCCCGGCGTAAACACCGCCGTCATGGCGGTGTTGCGCGCGGCGATTGCGGCCCGCGCTGCGCCGAAATCGATCAGGGTGGGGTATCCCTCGCTATCCAGCAGGATGTTTTCGGGCTTGATATCGCGATGCACGAAGCCCGCCCCGTGCACCGCGGCCAGCACGTCCAGCAAGAGAGGCAGCAGGCGATCCACGTCTTGTGGGGAAAGCGGGCCGTCGCGGGCAAGTTTCTTCTCCAAGGTGGACCCGTGAACCAGCTCCATGACGATGTAAGCGGTCCCATGGGCCTCGACCAGGTCATAGACGTGGACCATGCCGGGCATGCGGCGAAAGCCGGCAAGGGTTCGTCCCTCGTCGATGAAACGTTGGCGGCCCCAGGCGAACACCTCGGCGACCTTGAGCGAGTTCGGGACGACGGTCCCGCCAGCGTGCCGGACGGCGAACGCCGTCGGCAGGTACTCCTTGATGGCGACATCGCGGCCGAGCTGGCCGTCATGGGCAAGATAGGTGATGCCGAACGTGCCTTGCCCCAGTACGGACCTGACGACGTAGCGTCCGATGAGAGTCCCGGATGCGAGTGCCACATGGTCGTCCGGAGAACGGTCAATGACGGTGTCGTCCATTGCTATCTCGCCCACGTCACGGTCAACATAGCCCTCGCAGCCTCCCCACCAAGTCATATCGTCTGACCATAGAACCGGCGGAGTTGCGGGAGCCAGATGAATCTAGCGCCGTCCTGATGTTGCTGACGGCTTTGGCCGATTTGAGGAGGCAGTGGCAGCGCGATCGACCCCGGCCTCCTCGAGGAGGGCCGGGCCAAGCTGCCCGCCTTTCGCCTGCAGGTCTTGCCGCTCCCGTGGCGGGAGTGGGTGAAGGACGCCGCGCACTGGGCGGGCTCGTCGGAGGATGGTCGCAGCGGCGTTCGGTCCAGTCCAGGCACCCGCAGGCGATGCCGTGCCGGGCCGGTTTCAGGGCGCCGACCTCGATCCCGAGCTTGTCGGCAAACCATCCTGGCAGATTGGGCCGAATAGGATCGTCTCAGACAGTTTGCATCGTAATCGATTCCGGATGCATGTTTCATGGAGCCACGCGCGCCCACAGCGACCCGGGGTGGGCAACAGGAGGTGCCGATGCAGACCATAGTCGAAGACCGCCGCTTGCCGGTCGACATCGATGCCCAGCCGGTGGTCCAGGCGGCCGCCGCGCTCAAGCCGACAGTGCGGCACTACCACGACGAGATCGAGCGCGAGCAGCGGCTGTCGCCCGGGCTGGTCGAGCAGATGCACGCGGCGGGTTTTTACCGCCTCCTGCTGCCGCGGTCGCTCGGCGGCCTGCAGGCCGATCCGCTGACCTACATCCGCATCGTCGAGCTCCTGGCCGAAGGCGCGGGCTCGGTCGGCTGGAACGTCGCCAACAACGGCGTCGGCCAGCTGGTCTCGCTCGGCCTTCCGGACGACGGCGTGCAGGAGATCTATCCCAAGGGCCATCGCACCGTGATTGCCGGCACCGCGGTGCAGGGCGGCGGCCAGGCGGTGGCGGTCGAGGGCGGCTATCGCGTCAGCGGGCGCTGGACCTTCGGCAGCGGCTGCCATGAAGCCGCCTGGATGCTCGGCAGCTTCCAGATTCTCGACGACGGCCAGCCGCGCCGCCGCGACGACGGCGGCATGTTCTGGCGCGGCCTGTTCCCGCGCGCCGAGGTCGAGGTCATTCCCGGCAGCTGGGAGGTGAGCGGGCTGCGCGGCACCGGGAGCTTCGATTGGACGGTGAGCGATTTCTTTCTGCCGAAGCGGCGCACCATGGTCCATGCCGGCGTGCCGCTCGACAACCAGTGGGCGCATTGGCCGGGCATCACCTACGCCCTGCCGGCGCCGGCCTGGGTCGGGCCGCACCAATGCGCGGTGATCACCGGGCTGGCGCGCGCCGGCATCAACGCGCTCGTCGAGCTTGCCGCCGACAAGACGCCGCGCGGCCGCACCGGCCGGCTGTGCGACAATCCCCAGGTTCAGGACGCGGTCGGGCGCGCCGATGCCATCCTCAATTCCGGACGCATCTATCGCAACGCGATGATCGCCGAGCTGTGGAATACGCTGGCCGACGGCCGCGAGACCACGCTCGAGCAGCGCGCCCGCTGCCGGCTCGCCGCGGTGCATGCCGGCGACTGCGCCCGCCAGGCGATGGACCTGATGTTCCGGCACGGCGGCAGCACCTCGTTCAAGACCGCGAGCCGCCTGGCCGAAGTGTGGCGCGACCTGCAGGTGGTCGGCCAGGCGGCGACGCTCGCGCCGGAGTGGTATCCGATCGGCGGCCGCGCCTTCCTCGGCCTCGACCCCGGCCCGCGGCTGCGCTAGCGCACGTCCCGTTTCGACAGAACCACACCTCATCCTGAGGAGGCGCGCAGCGCCGTCTCGAAGGATGGGCAGCACCAAGGCAGGTTGCCCACCCTTCGAGACGCATCGCTTCGCGATGCTCCTCAGGGTGAGGTCATCAGGTTCAGCTTGAGTGGACAATGCTCTAGTCGGTGAGAGTCAGAGCTTTTCAACCCCGGCGCGGGCGCAGTCTTCGTCTTCTTGGGCGCTCCCGCCGCCAACGCCGCAGGCACCGATCAGGACACCTTGGCGGAAGATCGGCACGCCGCCTTGGCCATAGAACATGTGGTTGCCCTCGGCCGCGGCGATGCCGCGCAAGGTCGGATGGTCGGCACGTGGCGTCAACTCGCCACTCGGGCGTCCGAAGGCGGCCGAGGCCATGGCCTTGCCTTGGCTGCCGAAGGAGCCAGCCCACATGGCGCCATCCATGCGCTGAAAGGCAAGGAGCCGTCCGCCAGCGTCGCACACGGCGATATTCATCTTGGCGCCGATCTGGTTTGCCTTCTCGATGGCGCCGGCGATCACGCGATTGGCATCCGCGAGGGTGAGGGTCACAAGGTCGATCCTTTCCGGTCAGGCTCCCAACCCAAGTCCCTGGAGTCCACAGACCCTAGCCGTGCGCGGCCTGGTAGCGCGAGTTGCGCAATACGCGGCCGGGGAGGTTGCCGGTGTGGGCGCCTTCCTTCATCAGCATCCGGCCGTTGACAAAGGTGGCGTAGATGCCGGCCGCCGGCTCCTTGAAGCGCCAGCCGCCGGCCGGGAAATCGTGCACGATGAACTCGGGCAGCGGCTTGACCGTGTCGGGGTCGAACACGGTGATGTCGGCGATCATGCCGGGGCGCAACAGCCCGCGATCGTAGAGCCCGAAGGTCGAGGCCGAATCAAAGGTCAGCCGACGCACCGCGTTTTCGAGGCTCATGACCTGCTTTTCGCGCACCCACTCGCCGAGGAGTCGGGTCGAGAAACCATAGCCGCCGTGGTACTGCACATGCGCGCCGCCATCCGACAAGCCGATCAGCGCGTTCGGATAGTTCAGAATTTCGCGCATGGCGTCGAGGTCGATATTGTTTTCGGCCTGCACGAACACCGTCTTCAGTCCTTCCTCGACCACCAGGTCGAGAAACGCGTCGATGATGCCTTTGCCCTGCGCCGTCGCGAGCTGGCTCAGCGTCTTGCCCTGCATCCACTTGTTCTTGTCGAGCTGGGGCTCCTCGACCCAGATGTAGTTGTACCATTCCCGCGCGATCGTATTGCCGGGGATCTCGACCTTCCAGTCGACCATTTCCTCGTGCAATTTGGCGCGCACCGCCGGGTCGGCATAGGCCCTGAGCTTCTCCGCGTCGCTCGCCAGGAGGATCGGGTGCCAGGTCGGCGCACCGCGGAACACCTGGGTGTTCGCCATCGTAAAGGTCTGCGTCGTCGTGTTCGGCGAGGCCAGCGGGTAGGCGCGGATGCCCTGCCGCGAGGTTTCGTCGACCCGGTCCATGTGCTTTTTCCACTCGCCGGGGCGGCGCACGCTCTGGCCGAGATTGTTGTAGACGACCGGCCGCCCGGTCGCTTCCGAGAGCCGCGCCATCAGCCCGTCCTTCATCTCGGCGTCGCGGCCGCCGCCCGATTGGATGATGCCGGTGCCCATGTCGCGCAACACGTCGGCGAGCGCGAAGATCTCCTTCTCGTCGGCCCACAATGCCGGGATGTGCACGCCCTGCGGGTCGTAATGGCCGCGGTTGCGCGATACCGACAGGCCGAGCGCGCCGCCTTCGATGCCGTCGCGCACGACCTCCTGCATCTCCTTCAGTTCGGCGTCGGTCGCGGTGCGCTTCTGGCACGCGTCGCCCATCACGTAGTAGCGCACCGCGGTGTGCCCGATCAGCGCGCCGACATTGACCCCGAGATGCCGATCGAGCTTGTCCATGTATTGCGGGAAGGTCTCCCAATCGACCTTGATCGTGTTCAAGACCTCCATCGGGATCGCTTCGACATAGGAGAGGAACTCGGCCATGCGTTCGGCCTTGCCACGGCGCACCGGCGCCAGCGACAGCGAGCAATTGCCGATAACGACGCTGGTCGCGCCGTGATCGCACGAGAACGAGCACAGCGGATCCCAGGTGACCTGGGCGTCATAATGGCAGTGATTGTCGATGAAGCCCGGGGCGATCGCCTGACCGCCGACATCGACGACCGTGTCGGCCGCGCCCGACAATTTGCCGATCTCGGCGATCTTGCCGTCCTTGACGGCGACATCGCCATGGAACGACGCCATCCCCGAACCGTCGACGACCCGGCCGTTCTTGATCAAAACGTCGTACGCCATCTTGTGTTCCTCCTGTTCGGCATTCGATTGCCGTTGCCGTCAACTATAGCACCTGGCCCGGCCGGTCGTCAGCGATCGCGCGACGCCGGGGCTCCCCGCACGGCGATCTGATCCCTGACCGCCCCCCTGAAAGCCACCATCGTTCGGTAGTCCAGGACGGTGCATAGAGGCCAATCGATCTTATCGAGGCGGTCTCCTGGGTCTACTATCCGTGCCGCGAACGTACTATTGCTGGGCTCATTGAATAGGAGAACACCATGATCCATCACCTGTCGATCGCCGCGCGCGACCCCAAGCACTCCGCCGAGGTGCTGGCGGAGATCATGGGCGGCAAGGCGGTGCCGTTCCCGCCCAACCCGGGCAGCTTTTTCGCGTTGCAGCTCGACGACCACGGCTCCGGGGTCGAGGTCTACCCGGCCGGGACCGAATTGCAGCCCGCCGGCGAGGAAGGCGGCAGCTTTGTCAGGAAGCCCCGGGAGGGACGCGGCTTCGGCGCCACGCACTTCGCGCTCAGCGTCGCGGCCGACGCGGGCAAAGTGAAACAGATCGCCGAGCGCGCCGGCTGGCATTGTGTGACCTGCAATCGCGGGCCGTTCCACGTGATCGAGGTCTGGGTCGAGAACGATACGATGGTCGAGGTCTTGCCGCCGGACTTCGCCGCCGAATACCTGGCCTGGACCCGCCCCGACACGGTCGCAACCCGTATGACCAGCGCGCCCGGCTCAGGCGCCCGCCACGCCCGCGTCCGCTCGGCTTAGCTCACAGGAGATATGCCGTCGGGCGGCGGCATGGGCTGGACTTCCAGGAAAGCCGATCCGGAGCTTGCGGCAGGGCCGGGGAGGACGTCGGCCCTTCTCACTCGGTACGGGAAACCACGGGGCGGCCAGCCGTGCACTGAAGGCATCGTAGATTAGACGAAGCGCGAGGGCCGGCAGCAGCATCGAAGGCATGATGCGGCCAGCAGAATCTGGCATCCTTCGCGAGGCTCGTTTACGGGAGCGCGCGATCGATGTTGCCCGGCATCTCCTTCCGATGGATCACGCCCGAACGCTTGAGGCGTCTGCTCGGGCTTTCAGTCAGGCTTGGCATCCTTGCCATCGCCGCGCTGGTCGCGATCCTGTTCGCGTCGCGCTGGGACGCCTGGGTCGGCGCGCACGTCGCGCAGACCACGGACGATGCCTACGTCAAAGGCGACCTCACGCCGCTCAGCGCCAAGGTCGAGGGCTATCTCCGCAAGGTGCCCATCAACGATTTCCAGCGCGTCAAGGCCGATGAGCTTCTGGTCGAGATCGAGGACGACGACTACAAGGCCCGCGTCGACCAGGCCGAGGCCGATGTCGCGGTGGCGGAAGCCGCGATCGAGAACCTGAAGTCGCGCAAGGCCCAGCAGCACGCCCAGATCGCCGAGGCGCAAAGCGCCATTACAGCGACCCAGGCCGATGTCGAGCGCACCCGGCTCGAGGAGGTTCGCCAGCGTGACCTGGTGGCAAGTACCTACGGCACACGCCAGCGGCTCGAGCAGGCCACCGCCGACGAGAAGCGCTTCCAGGCGACGCTGGCGCGCGCTCGCGACGAGCTCGAGTCCCAACGCAGCCAGATGGCGGTGCTCGACACCCAGGAGCTGCAACTGCGGGCCGACCTTAAGTCCAAGCAGGCGGTGCTGGCGCTGGCCCGGATCACGCTCGGCTACACGCGCATCGTGTCGCCGGTGGAAGGCATGGTCGGCGAACGCGGCGTGCGCGCCGGACAATATGTGCGGCCGGGCATGCAGGTGATCTCGGTCGTGCCGCTCGACACCGTGTGGGTGGTCGCCAACTACAAGGAGACCCAGCTCACGCGGGTGTCGATCGGCCAGCCTGCCAGCATCACCGTGGATACCTTCCCGGGCGTGGTGGTTACCGGCCACGTCGACAGCATCTCGCCGGCCAGCGGCTCGCAATTCAGTCTGCTGCCGCCCGACAACGCCACCGGCAATTTCACCAAGGTCGTCCAGCGTATTCCGGTGAAGATCGTGCTCGATCGAGGCCATCCGCTGTTCGGACGGCTGCTGCCCGGCATGTCGGTGATCGCCACGATTCACACCGACAGGCCGGCGGCGCCATGACCGTCGCACCGGCGTCGACCGCAACGCCGTCCGTGGCCGCCTACCATCCACTGCTGGGCGTCGCCGCCGTCGTGGTCGGCGCGTTCATTTCAACCATCAACACGCGCGTGACCACGGTCGGGCTGGCCGATATCCGCGGCGGCCTGTCGCTCGGCTTCGACGAGGCCTCGTGGCTGTCGACTGCTTTCGGCGCCTCCCAAATGGTGGTTTGCCTGTCGGCCGCGTGGTTCAGCATCGTCCTTGGCCCACGCCGCATCCTGCTGTGGTCGAGCGCGATCTTTCTGATCTCGTCCATCATGCCGCCGCTCACGCGTGACCCTTCGCTGCAGCTGGCGCTTCAGATCGTGCGCGGCCTTGCCGTGGGGACCTTCATCCCGTCGGCCATCGGCTTCATTCTGCGCGAACTGCCGCCGCGCTGGTGGAGCTGGGGCCTGGCGGCCTACGCCTTCCGCTTCGTCTTCTCGCAAAACATCTCGTCGTCGATCGAGGCCTTTTATGACGAGAACGGGCTGTGGGAGTGGATCTTCTGGCAGAACATCCCGCTCACGCTCCTGATGATGGGGCTGATCTGCTTGGGCATGCGGCGCGAACCGCCCAATCTCGGCGGGCTTCGCCAAGGCGACTGGTCGGGCATCATATTCGCCGGCGTCGGGTTGGCGCTGCTTTATGCCGGCATCGATCAGGGAAACCGGCTGGACTGGTTGAACTCGGGCACCATCATCGGCCTGTTGCTGGCCGGCGGGTTGCTGCTGGCGGCCTTTGTCGTGAACGAACTTGTGGTCGAGCGGCCGCTCATCGACCTCAAGGCGCTGCTCCATGTCAACGTCTGCATACCGCCGGTTATGATTACCCTCTTCGTATTCGGCAGCACGGCCACCAGCTTCATTGTGCCCGACTATCTCACGCGGGTGCAGGGCCTTCGGTCGCTGCAGATCGGCGACGTGCTCAACTGGGTCGCCTTGCCGCAGATCCTGCTCGTGCCTTTCCTTGCCTGGGTTCTGCGCTACCTCGACGCGCGCCTGCTGCTTGCCGTCGGCCTGGCGACCATCGCGGTCGGCAGCTGGATGGATACCGGGTTGACGCACGACTGGGCCGGCGACGACTTCCTGCCCTCGCAGCTCGTCGAAGCCGTCGGTCTCGCGCTCGCCATCACCTCGGTGGTGTTCTTCAGCGTCGCCAACATCACGCCCGCCCGGGCGATCACGATCGCCGGCCTGATCCAGACCGGCCGCCTGCTCGGCAGCGAGATCGGCTCGGCCTTCATCCAAAGTTTCGTCCGCATCCAGGAACAGGTCACCTCGAACCTGACCGGCCTGCACCTCCAGACGGGCGCGGATCTGGCCGAGCAACGCACCACGCAGCTTTCACAGCTGTTCGGCGATCGGGCGGGCAGCGTCGGCCATTCGACCGGCGCGGCCATCCTGACGCTCGACAGCCTGGTGCGACGCGAGGCCTACGTGCTGGCCTATATCGACGCCTTCTGGATCGTCGCCTGGGTGCTGACGGCAGGCCTGGTCCTGTTGCTGTTCCTGAATCCGCCGCCGCCCAACCACCTGACGCCGCCGCGGCTGACAAGCAGCCCGTAGGGGTTGCGGCGGTAGGGACAGCCTGTTTCAGCTCAGTGCCATTGTCGCACGCTGGGCTTCGATGAATGGGTTTTTCAACCGCCGGACCTCGCCACTTCGTGCCGGGCGTCGGGACTGGCGAAAATTTCGATGGCGCTGCCGACGGCGACTTGTGCCTCGTCTTCGCGCTGGGATTTGCCGGCGCAGCCTGCGCATTGACAGCCGCCGTCTGCGGCGCGATTCTCGCGATGCAGGTGGTGCGGCTGGCGAAGAGCAGCCCAGCCGACCGGCGGCCGGCGCATCGCGCGGCCCTCATCTGTCTTGTCCAGTCCCACCCGTTCCACAAGCGTCGCGACAGGGGAGATCTGACATGCGGAACGGTGCCCTCGTCGTCGTCGTCGTGATCAGCGCCGCGACGCTGGGCGCTTGCTCCGAAGGCGTCCTCGCTCCCAAGGGGCCCATCGCCGGCGCCGAACGGGAGATCCTGTTCAACTCGCTCGGCATCATGCTGGCGATCGTGATCCCGACGATGCTTGCCACGCTGGGCGTCGCCTTCTGGTACCGGTCGTCCAACCGGCGCGCCCGCTACCTGCCCGAATTCGCTTATTCCGGCCGGCTCGAGTTGCTGGTCTGGTCGATCCCCGCCATGACGGTGATGTTGCTGGGCGGCGTCGCCTGGGTCGGTTCGTACGACCTTGCCCCGACCAGGCTGCTCGCCTCTGAAGTGAAGCCGCTGCGGATCCAGGTCGTATCGCTCGACTGGAAATGGCTGTTCCTCTATCCCGAGCAGGGGATCGCCAGCGTCAATCGACTGGTCATACCGGTCGGCACGCCGGTCAGCTTCGAGCTGACATCCTCGGGCGTGATGAACACCTTCTGGG